>WNFY01002342.1_pt1 | contig 22076 bp, 21 predicted proteins | sample 5400091 | NCBI WGS metagenome assembly WNFY01 (sample SAMN13153364, study PRJNA577476) | soil metagenome | isolation source: 60 cm soil or saprolite under grassland replicate 1 | place: USA:California | collected 2016-06-15
CGCGCTCTATCTCGCCGAGAACAGGTTCTCTGTTACCGGAGTCGATCTGTCAAGCCGAGCGATTGCCGAGGCAAGGGCGAAGACGGCTGAGAAAAGGTTGAAAGTTGACTTCCGAGCCGGAAACGCTCTTTCGCTAGACTTCAAAGACAGTCTCTTCGACAACGTGATCGATTCGGGACTCTTCCACACGTTCACCGATAACGACAGGCCGGTTTACGCTCGCGAGATCTCTAGAGTTCTAGTTACTAATGGAAAATACTTCATGCTCTGTTTCAGCGAGAAAGAGCCTACCGGCTGGGGCGGACCACGAAGAGTTACGAGGGGGGAGATCGAGGCAACGTTCTCGCCGCTCTTCAAAATCGGCTACATCAGGGATGCATTGTTCGCAACGCGATTCCACAACGATGGTGGGAGAGCATACCTAACATCTGCAACAAAAAGATCCGCTTAGATCATCTTCTGACGGGCTGATAGCGAAGTAGAACAACTCTCGAGCTGAACATTCTTGTTTCTACGGGTAATTCCATCCAGTGAGACAAATTTCGTAGCGAATATTTCCTTTTCTATTTCCTACTGTAGTGAAGATTAACGACTCCATTCTTGTATGTCTTGCTTCCTAGAAGATTCATCTTGCGAACGCCACGCACATCCTGGAACATGGGTTTTCCTTTTCCCAGAATTATCGGGTTGATATTAAACCAGTATTCGTCGATCAAGTTCTGACTCAGGAAAGTTGAGGCAAGGCTTGGACTAGCAAACAAGATCATATTCTTGCCTGGCCGTTTCTTCAGCTCCTGAACTTCTTCCGTAGCGTGATTCTTGACTATTCGGGTGTTTTGCCATTCGGTTTCCTTCAATGACTTTGAAAAGACGATTTTCACGGCAGGGTTTACCCAGTTGGCATGGTCAATATCGTGCTTCGTGGCCTTGGGGCTCTTGGCCGCAGTCGGCCAGTAACTCTTCATTAGCTGATAGGTCACTCGTCCGTACAGAGCTGTGTCCGCTTTCTGTAAAATATTGTGGATATCTTCGAACAACTCGTCCTCGAGATAGATCCAGTCAATTTCCCCGTTCGGTCCTGCGGCAAACCCGTCAAGTGATACGTGCATTAGCCAGACAATTTTTCTCAAAACTGATCCTCCTATAGTAATTCCCTAGACCGATTCTGTTTTCAGATAAGAGGATTTGACTTGCATGATTCCCTTCTGTCGCTTCAGCTCACTCTCCAATCTCGTGATATCTTGAGCTTTGCCGCGGACTAGCAGCGCGCAAAGGCAGTGTGCAGCATCGATGTGGGCGTGCAGGGATGAGAGGATGGATTGTCTGTGATGGTGAGATGTTTCTGTGATACCCTCATCGGCACCGTGAGTCTCATGGTTGTAGACCATGACGATGGACCCGACAACGTGGCCTCCTCTGACGCCGGTCTCAAAATCCGAGATGAAGGATCGCATCGCCGCCTGTAACGCTTTTGATCTATCCCTGTAGCCACTATGCTCGGAAGCCCTGTCGAAGGCTTCGAGAAGCTCAGGTGGCAGAGACATGCTTATTCTGGTAACCCCCTCATCACTCAACATCAATTCATCGCCTCACAGTATTACTCGACGCGGCCGAGTCGGCTAAAAGTATTACCAACTTAAGACTTTATATTACCACGTAGACGGGTCAGATCGAGACAACCTGTCAATATGTGCCGGGAGCCGTAAAGGTTCTTGGAGCGTGTGTCTTCTGAATTGACTGAACTCCAATTCGATCACTCAAACCTCGGGCTCTCAACAGCAGAGAAACTCAGAATCTCCGTCATATACTCGGCCCTTGGCATCGCCACCCTCGCGGGCCTCGCGGCCTCAATCATCATAGGGCAATTGTCGGCCCTGCTCGCGGGATTGGGAGTCCTCGCCTTCACCTTCGGACTGCGTCACGGAGTGGATGCCGACCATATTGTTGCGATTGACAACACTACAAGGAAACTTCTTCAGGAGGGCAAGCGTCCCCTTACCGTTGGCATGTGGTTCTCCCTCGGCCACTCGACGGTCGTCGTCGGCCTTATCGTCTCGCTCATTCTCGCCACCAACGCGGTAAGAGATCAGATTCCAGCACTTCGAAGCAGCGGCGCGATAATAGGAACAACTGTCTCTGGAGTCTTCCTATTTCTCATCGGGCTCATCAACGTCGTAATCGTCCTTGGAATCTATCGGGTGTTCACGACCCTCAAACAGGGCAAGATGAACGAATCAGAACTGGACAATCTCCTGGAAAACAGGGGATTCCTAAACCGCTACTTCAAAGGACTCTTCAAAATCGTCCGTGAGCCCTGGCAGATCTATCCTATCGGAGTCTTGTTCGGACTAGGCTTCGACACTGCCAGCGAGATCGCCCTGATAGCTATCACCGTCGGAGTTGGAGTATCATCGGCAGTTCCTCTATGGATGATCCTCGTCCTCCCCTTCCTGTTCACTTGTGGAATGGTCTTGGTCGATATGACTGATGGGATTACAATGCTCACCGCGTATAGCTGGGCGTTTCTGAGGCCCATTCGAAAAATATACTATAATCTTACTGTGACGATCATATCCGTTGCGGTTGCTTTTGCGATCGGCGGAGTCGAACTTCTCCAAGTCCTGTCTAACGAGCTGAAGCTGACCGGTCCATTCTGGAAGTGGCTTGGGACGCTCGATTTCGAGACGATGGGTTTCGGAATAATCGGCATATTCGTAGTATCATGGCTTGCTTCCATGGCTTACTGGAAATACAAGCGGTATGACGAACTCTACAACTGAATAGATCCGATAGTCCTTATTAGCGAACGGGTTCCTCGGATGATCAGAACGATCCGATGCCCTCGCAGAAAAAACCAGTATCGAAACCGGCCAAGAGGATTCGTATCCTTGTGGCGAAGCCTGGACTAGACGGCCACGATAGAGGTGCGCTGATCTTGACCCGGGCTTTCCGGGACGCGGGCATGGAAGTAATCTACACCGGCTTTCTAGCGACTCCCGAACAGGTTGCCCAGATGGCTATCGATGAGGATGTGGATGTTGTTGCTATGAGTCTCCTAAACGGTGCTCACATGACCGCCTTCCCAAAGGTTGCAAAGCTCATCCGGGAGAAAGGCGGAGGCGATATTCTGTTAGTGGGTGGAGGGATCATCCCAGACGAGGACAAGCCGTTGTTGGAGAAGCAGGGAATTACCGGCAATTTCGGGCCTGGGACTCCTCTCAAGACGATCATCGAACATGTCGAGAGCGTTGTAAGCGAGAGAGATTCCAAAAAGAAACAGTAAAGCCAAGTCCTTTCAAAAGAAGTAGATTCTGTAGGGTCGAAAGAAACATGGGCTTTCTCTCTGTCATGGGCAAGATCATCATCGGAATTGCCGTCATAGCACCTGTCGTCGCTCTATACTTTGCAATGACATCCAGCGACGCACTAGGTCTGACCGGCGTTGTAGGATTGCTAGCGGGAAGCGGTATATTTTGCGTCGGCGGGCTATACGCCGGGCTCCTGGGGCTTAAGATCGAAAAGCTGTCCGCGAGATTGGACCCGGTTTCCAGGCAGAGGCCTAGAACCAAAGCGAAGAATCTGATCAAAGCAGAGTGTCCTATCGATCATCGAGAAGGAGTGTTTGTACATGTCAGCCCATTCCGAAGCGATGCCGTGCCGGACGGGCTGGACGTCTTCTTGGGCTCATGCGGGCACGAAGTCCACCGCGGAGAAATCGAAGCCGAAGCGTAGCTCCCCCCAAGCCCAATGGGGCCCCGGATTCGAGATCAGAAGGGGATTTGGCTCAACCCTTCCACGTCTGCGTCGCTTCTTAGAATCGATACTTCATCCAGTAGTCCTCCAGCTTCATCTTCTCCACCTGCCATTTTCTGCGCGGCGGGTGAAACTCCAGTCGCGGAGGATTTGATAGAAACTCGCCCCTGAGCATGGCGCTTTCTCTCCTGCTAACTTCGAGAAAACAAGATCCAGTCCCATCCCAAATCTTTCGTTCCCCCTTTCCCGTGATAGACATTGCAATATTGTTGGATACAACTTCAGCCTGGCCGAGGGCGAACGAGCCTGACTTCGGCAGAAACGGAACGTGCGCGTGAGGCGTCTCGATTGCAGTGACATCTCCAATCGCGTAGACTCTTTCAAACCTCGTGGCCAAGGTCTGCGGACTGACTGGAACCCAGCCGGACGAGTCTGTCAATCCAGCCTCAACGACGGCGCTTGGACACTTGTGAGGCGGAACAACGATTAGCAGATCATATGGGAGCTCCGCCTTTCCCTCAAACACCACCCTTTCCTTTTCTACTTTTGAAAGTTTGACCTTCGGGCGAAACGCTATTCCCTTGGCTGCCAAGAGCCTCTCCACCTGTTTACCGATTACGGGCCCTGCAGCTGGCGCTGGATGGGGCTCGGGAGTGAAAAACTCTATTGTGATTTTCTTCTTCGCTTTGGCAAAGTGATCTTGCAAGAGTAGCGCTAAACCATAGGGCGCGACAGGACACTTGATTGGCAATCGCGATATTCCGATTACCAACCTTCCATTTTCAAGATTTTCTAGGGCATCACGCAATTTCATTGCCGAGTCGAAATCGTAAAACTGGTGAGCGTACTTCTCCAGTCCTGGAACCTCGCTAAGCGAGTAGTCGACCCCCATCGAAATGACTAGATGATCATAATGGAGCTCTTCCAATTCAGTCCTGACCATCTTCGAAGAAGTCTCGATCGAACGGACTCGATCGTTGATCAGCTGGATTCTCCGTCTTTTCGGGATCGAGAGGGCTCGTCGGATTTTTCCGGGTTGGCGGCGACCCATTGCCAGCAGAGGGAAGGAGGGAGAGAACTCGAAGTTCTTCTTTTGTTCGACGATTGTGATCGATGCTGACGGGGCACGCTCGGCCAAGAGGCTGCATGTTGCCATTCCTCCCATCCCGCAACCGAGAATGACGACTCTATCATTCGATGGCAACGTTTAGTGTTCAAAGATTGAGGATGCGAAGGGCAATAACCCTTTGCGAAGGATGGGACGAAGGCCCCCAGTCAGAAGCTACGCTGATGCAAGCGCGCGAGTTCGCTGTTTCGAAGAGGTCGTTATTTCAGTTACGATGCTACTTCTAAGGGGTAGTCTCCTCGGTTTCGGACGATCCGGAGGAGGCGGAGCTGTTTCCTTGCTTCCTCGTAGCAGAAATCGCACAACCGTACTGATTTTTCGCCTGGTTCAGCCATGAACCAGGTCGTCTCTGAAGCTGGCTTGGAATCCTTGCAGTAAGCGCACTCGACTTCTTCCCTCTCCAAGAGACTTGTAGCGCTCATGTTGTGCTGGAATTAGGGTTCTACCAGAAGATAAGCCTAGCTGAATCTCCACGCAGTTGGCTTTCTCAAGCCGGAGTTATACTCTAAAGCCAACTCACAAGACCGGCTCATCCAAAGGCGAGAAAATCGGCTCCCAGAACTGGAATCTTGGCAACAGTTCTCTCCGGGATATTGTTCGGTACAAGCGTGCCAATAATCAAGCTCGGACTGAATCTCCTTCCCGCAGACCTATTCGTAGCTTTTCGGTTTTCACTAGCCTCTGTTCTGGTTCTGTTGTTTCTTCGTCGAAACGGATGGGTTGACTGGACCCTTCTCCGGAGAAGACCCATCTGGGTTGTAGGATTCGTCAACGCTCTCGGATATGTGTTGCAGTTTCAGGGACAGAGGTTCACAACTTCCTCGGATGCGGCCCTGATCATAAGCACAGCGGCCTTGATGATTCCAGTTCTATCCTGGGCTCGTGGAAGCGAGATGATAGGGGCGAAGAAAGGTCTCGGAGTATTGTCAGGGTTTCTTGGAGCGAGCATGGTAGTTACCCGGGGTCAGACGGTGAGCTTGGGTCAGGCCCAGTTTCTGGGCGACTTGCTGATACTCGGAACAGCGGTCACCATAGCTTTGGTTTTCATCTATTCCAAGGACATCGTTATCCAGAAAGGAGGACGAGCGGTCACCGGAGGTATGATTCTCATCACAAGTGTTCTTCTTGTCCTCGCCATTCCGCTGGACCAGGGTGCTTCTGTCAACTTAGGCTGGGAAGCGGCCTTCTACACAGCGTTTCTGGCGGTGGTTGCGACGGTAGGAGCTTACTATTTCCTAATGAAAGGACTAGAAACCGTGTCGTCTACGGTGTCCTCGATCATTCTTCCGATAGAAGTGATCATTGCCGTCGCGCTGTCAGTGATAATATTCAATGACCCGTTCAACATATACTCAGGAACAGGCGCTGTACTGATTGTCGCTGGTGTCCTACTAGTATCGTCCTCGTCTTAGAAGGAGAGGCCCGTCTACTGGTGGGCACCGCAAGTAGGACAATTTGACGCATTTGCGTCCATCAGTCCCGTACAATACTTGCAGCGGACTTTCACTGATGGCGCTTGTTGTTGTGGGGGTGGAACACCGTATCCAGGCTGACCATAGCCTTGGTAGCCTTGATAGCCCGGGTTCATGGGTGGCATTCCATAGCCTGGATTTGGCTGATAACCGGGGTTCGGTCCATAACCTGCGGGCATAGGTCCCGGGCCATATCCGACATTCATTGGCATTGAACCATAAGCACCCGCTGGAACAAACGCGATTTGAGTCTCGTTGGTCATGTCAGGTCTTCCCTTGACCTGCAAGACCGCCTTCAATAAGTTCTGGACGGAAGATCCGCCCCTTGTCGCTCTGCAGGGAGGAATACCGACACTAAACGGGAATTCTCGGGCCGGGCCTTTTCCGAAATCAGTAGCCCCGGTGACTTGTACATCGCGTTGGTAGAGATTGTTGGTCCGACGCTGGTTCTCTTGGATCCTCTGGTTGTTGGGGAGAGTGACCCAGACCATCTCGTTCCAGCTCTCAACAACCCTTGCTTCAACCTTCAATCCGATGGATGGAATGTACTCTTCTGCTTCCACATGGATCTTGCCCACGACCGGCTCTCCCTCTTGGAAAGTCCCCTTGTCAAGAGCGATCCAAATCTTGCCTTTTGGATGGGTAAGATGACTCAATAGACCCAAAACATAATCCTCCGAATGGATTCTATCACGTTCTATGTGCGCTATCAATCGAGCGTAACCAAACCAGCCTCTTAGGAGAAACACAAGACGTCCTTTCCCGGAAGTTGACAAAAAACGGTTCGCTTTGACATTGGTTCGCCGTTGTTGCTCGATATCATTGGTCGGCGTGTCAGAAGGTTTAATTTTTCCCTGACGCTCCAAGTCGATTGTAGCTTAGCCTAATGGAACTCGGAGAGTGCAGAAGGGAGTGATTTTGGTGAGCGAGAAAAAGAGACATCTTGCAACTGAAACTGTAGAAGCTCAACCGCCTTCCAAGAAGCCTCTGGATGGCGAAGACCCTGAAACCACGTTGAAGGAGCTCAGTGCAGAGCTAGAGAAAGAAAAGTCGAAATCGGAGGACTATCTGCGACGTCTGCAGTACCTTCAGGCGGATTTCGAAAACTACAGAAAGAGAGTGGAGAAGGAGATGTCCGATAACAGACTGTTTGGAAACCAGCGCATACTATCCGACCTCATAGTGGTAAACGACGAGCTGGAGTTGGCTCTCAGAGAGGCAGAGGCAAGTGGAGAGGACCCTACGATAGTGGAGGGAGTCGGAATGGTCCACAAACGGTTACAGAGCATCCTATCGAAAGAGGGCGTGGAGAGGATTCACAGCCTAGGGTCAAAATTCAACCCTGACCTCCATGACGCGGCGCTTCGAGTTGTGTCAGATAAGGAGGAGGGAACCATCGTGGAAGAGATTCGCCAGGGATACACCTTGAGGGGGAAGGTCCTGCGACCCAGCATAGTCAAAGTAGCCGAGAATTCCGCTGAGCGTGAGTCTAAATCCGAGAAGTCACCTCTAGAGGAGATTAAGGACCATGAGTAAGCCTGAGACAGAGAAGATCATAGGAATAGACCTAGGAACAACGAACTCGGCCGCGGCGATAATGGAAGCCGGACGCCCGGTTGTTATCCCAAGCGCCGAGGGACAGACTGCGGCCGGAAAGATGTTCCCATCGGTCATTGCATTCACCAAAGAGGGGCAGTTGATAGTTGGTGAGCCTGCAAAGAGGCAGGCAGCAACAAACCCCGACGGAACCATTATCGAGATTAAGAGAAAGATGGGCACCGACTACAAGGTCCATATTGCCGGGAAAGACTACACTCCACAGCAGCTCTCCGCGTTCATACTTCAGAAGATAAGACAAGACGCCGAAACGTTTCTTGGACGCGCGACCAAGAAAGCGGTAATCACCGTCCCAGCTCACTTCAACGATAATCAGCGACAAGCAACCAAGGATGCTGGAGAAATCGCGGGCTTCGAGGTTGCTAGAATAATCAACGAACCCACCGCTGCATGTCTCGCGTACGGGTTGGACAAGGCGGACAAGGAGATGAAAATAATGGTGTTCAGCTTCGGAGGTGGAACACACGACGTCACTCTAATGGACTTTGGCGGCGGAGTCTTCCAGGTCCTATCAACAAGTGGGGACACTCAGACAGGTGGTACGGATATTGACAACGCGATAGTCGAGTACTTGCTCACCGAGTTCCAGCGCCAGACGGGCATAAGCCTTCGAAACGACCGCGCGGCCATGACCCGTCTCAAAGAAGCCGCGGAAAAGGCGAAGATCGAGCTTTCCACCCTTCTCACAACTGACGTCGATCTTCCCTTCATCTCAGCAGACTCATCCCAGCCTAAACATCTCCACACGACTCTGACGAGGGCCAAGCTCGAAGAGCTCGCCAACCCCATTGTCCGAAAAGTTGAGACGCCGATCAAGAGAACTCTCGATGACGCGAAACTTACGGCCAAGGACGTAGACAGGATCATCCTCATCGGCGGTCAGACCCGCATGCCACTCGTCCGAAAGTTCGTCGAGGACATAATCGGCAAGCAAGCTGAGCGTGGAGTCGACCCGATGGAATGCGTTGCTGTTGGAGCGGCGATTCAAGGCGCAGTTCTCGCGGGTGAAGTCAAGGACATCCTCTTGCTGGACGTCACGCCATTGTCACTTGGCGTGGAAACACTGGGAGGCGTTGCCACAAAGATAATGGAGAGAAACACGACTATCCCGACAAAACGCAGCCAGATATTCTCGACCGCAGCTGACTCCCAGACCACTGTTACTATTCACGTCCTCCAGGGGGAACGCGCTATGGCCACAGACAACATATCCCTAGGCATGTTCAACCTAACAGGTATACCGCCAGCGCCCAGAGGGATTCCCCAGATCGAGGTGACTTTCGACATTGACGCGAACGGTATCCTAAATGTTTCTGCGAAGGACCTAGCAACATCGAAAGAGAATAAGATCACGATAGCGGCCTCGACCAAGCTCTCGAAGGATCAGAAGGAGAAGATGGTCCATGAAGCCGAGCAGTTCGCGGATCAGGATAAGAAACGAAAGGAAGAGGTGGAACTCAGGAACACCGCGGAAAGTATGCTCTACACAGCCGACAAGACAAAAGACGAGTTGAAAGACAAGATTTCGAAAGAACAGGTTGAAGCCATCGACAAGGCAGCAGGCATCCTGCGAGCGGCTCTATCTGGGAAGGAGGCTGATAGGATAAAATCTGCTAGCGACGATCTCTCAAGAATACTCCAGAAGATTGGCGCCGAAATCTACCAGAAGGTCACCGCTCAGAAGCCCGGAGAGTCTCCCCAACAAGCAACTGCGCCTGGAGCCGACCCGTCTAAGGATGATAATGTCGTAGACGCGGAGTTCAGAGAGGTAAAGGACGAAGGCTCTCGGTAGAGCGAGATGAATCGGAAAGAATGGAGAAGCGAGACTATTATGACGTGCTCGGGGTTCCTCGAAACGCGTCCAAGGACGACATAAAAGGCTCCTACCGTAAACTCGCCCTGCAGTATCACCCGGACAGGAACAAAGCGCCTGAGGCCACTGAGAAGTTCAAGGAAATCTCAGAAGCCTACGCGATATTGTCCGATGAAGAGAAGAGGAAACAGTACGACCAGTTCGGGCGAGAGGGAATCTACCAGAAATATAATGCTGAAGACATTTTCCGGGGCGCGGACTTCGACTCCATCTTCCGAGACATGGGATTCGGCGCATTCGGGGGCGGGTTCAGCAGCTTCGTAGAACGGATTCTCGGTGGATTCGGAGGCTTCCAGAACTTCGAAAGCCCAAGTGCACCCTCCAGAGGCGAGGACCTACTCTACGACTTGCAGATTAGCTTCGACGAGGTCGCGCAAGGAGCGACAAGAGAGATCGAAGTTCCCCGACTTGCTGAGTGCAAGGAATGCAACGGGACCGGCGCCCAGCCCGGAAGCTCTAGAAGGACCTGTGGCAACTGTCATGGCCGAGGCCAGGTCCAAACCGTCCGTAGAGCCGGGTTCGCCCAACTCGTCCAGATAACCACCTGTCCAAAGTGTAGAGGGGAAGGAAGCACCCTCGACAAGCCGTGTAAGAATTGCAGTGGAAGCGGGGTTGCACGAACTAGAACCAAACTACAGGTGAAAGTTCCCCCTGGAGCTGACGAAGGACAGAGCCTCCGCATTAGGGGAGAAGGGAATGCCACGCATGGAGGACGTAGCGGAGATCTTTATGTCCGAATACGACTGAAGCCTCACGAGGAGTTCAGACGCGACGGAGACAACATTCTCTACGAAACCAGAGTCAGCTTTCCCAAAGCCGCCCTCGGAGGAGAACTTCAAGTGCCATCGATCGATGGTAAGGCACAACTAAAGATTCCACCAGGGACAAAACCGGGAACAGTATTTCGCCTGGAAGGCAAAGGCTTCCCAAGAGTTGGAGGATGGGGACGAGGGGATGAGCTTGTACGAATTGATGTTGAGATTCCGAGGGATCTCTCTCGTCGGCAGAGAGAACTCTTGACAGAGTTTGCCAAGGAACTTGGCGAGAAACCCTAAAAGAAATTACTTCTTTTCTTCCGTGGGCGGCGGAGGATAAGCAGGGGAAATGGGGCTAACGGTTGTCGTAGCCTCCTGGGCAGGTTGAGTTGTGACGACCGGAGCATTGCTAATTGGTGGAATGACCGCCTGCGGCTCCATTGAGGGAAGACTTGCTAGAATTTGCTCAAGAGAACCTCTGATCTTCGGGGCGACGAATTCTAGTTTCAATTTGGCTTCTCTAAGTTTCTTGTAGAGGGTCGCTGTGGCAGCTGTTCCCGCTAGGCCAATTCCAAGTCCCAGTGCGATTGTGTAGGTTGTGAAGCGTTCTATGAAGACGCTGTTTACGTATATTCGGAAGTATACGTTGTAGACGTACTCGTTAGCTAGCCAGAACGAGAAGAAAGCGATGACAATCGCCTCGATGATCATGAGGGCTTTGACAGAATCTGGCGTAACGGACCTCTGAACGGTCCTGCTGGGAGACATCTCTTTGCGCCAGGCCTTACTGCGAGAAAGAAGCGGACATACGGGGGATTTGTAGAGATTGTATCTTAGACCCGGGAACGGAGGGTCTCGATCAGAGACCTCGGGACGACCTATGCCCTAAGCCAGCGTCCTCTGCTAGATTGGCTTTAAGAATGGATATTGCCTCGTGAAGCCGAAAGCGGGGGTTCCCGAGACCACTATGGGATCCTGTCCTGTAGGGCGGGATTCAGGTCAAAGGGGCAGGACCGCTCCGATGGGGAGTGGTGCTTGACTTAAGATCCGGCTTCAGGAGAGATCCTGTGGCGTAGGCCTTCGTGGGTTCGAATCCCACCCCCCGCACCAACAGCAGACGTCTCGTTCTTTCCTTTATCGGAAAACAAATTCTACTCGCAAGGTTCCAGGCGGCGGATGATGGTGAGTGTTCGTTCTCATCGAAGGGAGGGTTCTTAGTTCAATCCTATCTCGGATGTTTTGACCGCGTCGAAGTCGACAGGGTTCGTGGGGATTGGAACTTGGAAGCTTTCCGGTAGATCCCCTTTGCCTAGGCATCGGAATTCCACATGATGGCACTTTGGACATTTCAGGTCGTTACGCAGCTGTCCCGGTTCGCCCTTGTCGTCTCGCCAGATCTTGTACCCGCATCCCGGGCGAGTGCACTCGTACACGTAGGTTACATCGTCTTTCTTCGCAACAGTCTTTCGCTTGGGATGAGAACCACTCTTTGAAGTTGATTTGCGGGAATGCGGCGACTTACGGGATTTTGTGGCTGTTTTGGATTTGGCCTTCTTCTTCCGAACCCTTGTGTCGGTTGAAGGCATGAGCAATCGTTAGGCTTAGGGGTCCGTATGACTTAGAGCGTAGTGTTACCGTCGGTCATCGATACGGGGGCACAGCGGGGGTCCGTTCAGAAGCCTGGTTGCGCTACTCGACTTTGACGACCATTTCTTCCCGGTATCCCGTGATTACTCGCAGGTAGCCTCGTAACTGTTGATCTATCTCGTCATTACCGGAGTCGGTAAGAAGACGTCGGGGATGCAGTGCCTCGATCTTACTTCTGGATCCAACCACGATAATGTTCTCGACACCTACTCTGCGAATTACCTGCGGGCTTATCTGTTGGTTTCCGCGTCCGAATAGGAAGCCCTGTCCACCAATCGGGGAAACGATGATTTTCGTTGAACTCTCCGGTGAAGCACTGCTGATTAAGGCCATCAATGTCGCTTCGTCAACATCAAGCCGCATTGCTGTTCCATCTCCCTTGACAACATCGACTCCGAGAAGCGATTTGTTGACTCCCAAACGCTTTGCGATCCTCTCAATGGTTGATCCCGGACCGAGAACGTAGGTGGTTCCCGGGTCGATCTCTTCGATGAAATATTCAGCGATCGCGTCTAGTTCAGAATCTTCAGATAATCCCGTAGCCGATTTTGACGCTTGCATTAGTGGTCCCGAATCGGGAGTTGTAAGATAGCCGAACAGCTTGACTGACAAGCGATTCTTCCTAAACGCGATCTCATTCACATCGACAACATCTCCCAGCCTCGTGGGAACCTGACCTTCAAGAAACGCGACAGTAGACTCCGCAGCGGCTGCGGGACTGATGGCGAAGACTGACGAGTAGATCTTCACTCCGGCGGGGACACCAAGCACAGGGGCCTCGTAGCCAACTCCTGCCAACACATCTCGAGCGGTTCCGTCTCCGCCACAAAAGACGATCAAGTCTGCTCTCTTTCGTCTCATTAGACGGGCAATCCTAATACTGTCATCGGAGGCGGTAGTCTTTCCAATTCGTCCAACCAATTCATGTTCAAGTTTCAATTGGTCGGCAACGCTCGCTCCCATCTTTCCGGGAGCTGTCAGAAGTTCGATGCCCTGGCTTCGTCTTTGAACCTCTTCCAAGAATCTCAGGCCTCGTTCGAGAGAGACTGGTTTCGCGCCCTTTCGAACGGCATCGCGGAGCGTCTTCCTACCGTCTGTGCCCTTTAGCCCGACCGCTCCGCCCATTCCAGCTATTGGATTGACGAGGAAGCCTACTCTCTTCACATCGTCCAGACTCAATCGGTTTTAGTATTGAGCGTTTTTCGAGGAGAGTCCCATCTGAAACGTGTGACCTTCTATCTTCCAGTTTTCTTCCGCTTTCGCTTTCGGTTTTTCTTGGTCGGGACGTAGAAGATGCAGTGTTTCCACCCTGACTTCTCCCATGAGGTAGTCCCGCTCATCTTCTAACCATTCCAGCTTCTGAGCGTCAGGAACGGTCACGTATGCTTCCACGAAAGCGTCCACTGGAAGGTCGAGGCGTTTCCTCATTTCCTGCAATCGTCTGACAATTTCTCTAACAAAGCCTTCTCTTACCAGTTCTTTTGGAATGGTTAGGTCGATGTAGACGCGGCCATCGTCGAAACTTCCCATGGCAAAGTTCTCTGGCATTTCCTCCTTGAATGCCACCATCTGGCCAGTAATCTTGAGGTCTCGATTATCCACTTTCAACGTGTAGGATTTGCTGGCTTGGAGGGCCTGAAAGACCTGGCGTCCGTCTGCCGATCGTAGCGCTTCCGCTACCATGTTGGCCTTTCCCTTGAAAACGGGTCCGAGGCCTTTGAAGTTCGGTTCAACTCTCAGCTTCTTCAGCTGCTCTTCTTCGGCGAGGCCGACGAGTCGGATGTCTTTCGAATTTGTCTGTTGTAGGAATAGTGGTCGTAGGCTCTTGACCGCTCGCGTTACCTTGTCGCTATTGGTAACGATCAGGACTCTGGCGACTGGTTGGCGTAATTTTACCTTCTTCGATTGCCTAGCTGATGACGATGCCGCCGCGACCTGTTGCACTATCTCCATGTTCTCCTCAAGCCTTTTGTTAATCCACCTTGGTCTAGAGTTTGGCCAAGAGGACATGTGAATGCTCTCGAGGTCTGACTTTACAGTCTTTCGAAAGGCCTGCTGGTAGACTGTTTCAGTCAAGAGTGGGATGAATGGAGATGATAGGATTAGCCAGGTCTTCAGTGCGTAGTGGAGGGCCGCGTACGAGGCAAGTTTGTCCTTGTTTTGTTTCTCTTGCCAGAACCTTCTTCTAACTAGGCGAATGTACCAATGGCTCAAATCTTCTATTACAAAGGCTCTCAGTTTCCGCAGCGCCAGATGCAGTTCGAGACCTTCCATGTTGCCGGTCACATCTTTCAGCAAGCTCTCGCTACGGGAGACAAGCCATTTGTCTTCGGGCCTCAGGTTGTTCCAGACTCTCTTAACCGACCACGAATCCGGCTTGAACTTGTCGAGGTTCATGTATAGGGTCGCGAACGAGAAGACGTTCCATGCAATCTGGAGGTCTTTGGCTGCAACTTCAACAGCGTTCCATGAAAACTGGAAATCCTCCCAGAGAGTTGACTGAACGGTATAGAATCGAAGGGCATCACGGCTATATTTGCCTACAACGTCATCTGGGCTGACGAAGTTTCCTTTCGACTTGCTCATCTTTTCTCCCAGCTCATCCAGGGTATGTCCATGCATCAGCACCGTTCGGTACGGGCTCCGGTTGAAGGCAACGACGCTTGGAACGAGCTGGTTGTAGAACCAGCCTCTTGTCTGATCATGTGCCTCGAGGATAAGGTCCGCGGGCCACCACCGTTTCAGGTCGACAGGACTCTTGGGATAGCCGAGGCTGGCCCAAGACGCGGTGCCGGAGTCCATCCAAACGTCCAGAATGTCAGGTTCTCTCTTTGCGTTCCCCCCGCATTTGCATTTGATCTGTATTTTGTCAACGCCATTTCTGTGGAGTTCAAACTCTTTGGGCGCGTATAGAGCGAGTTTGACAAGTTCTGCTTTCGAGCCGATCACTGTATGTTCTCCGCATTTCTCGCAGGTCCATACTGGTATTGGCACGCCCCAGTAGCGTTGGCGAGATATTACCCAGTCTCTTGCTCCTTCAAGCCAGTCGTGGAACCTCTTGGAGCCGGCCCATTCTGGCACCCATCGGACTTTCTCGTTCTCGCTTAGCATTTTTTTCTTGATGGAGGTGACTTTGACAAACCATTGGTCTGTTGCTCGAAGGATGAGGGCTGTTTTGCACCTCCAGCAGTGAGGGTATGAGTGCTCGATTGTTTCCTCTTTCCAAAGAAGATTCTTGGCCTTGAGATCCTCGATAATAACTCTGTTTGCGTCCCTAACTGATAGCCCTGCGTATTTTCCAGCCTCAATGGTGAAACGACCTGACGGGTCGACTGGTGAGAACGCAGGCAGTCCGTATTTCGTGCCGACCTCGAAGTCTTCTTCTCCATGCCCTGGTGCGGTGTGGACGGCTCCTGTGCCTTCAGACATTGAAACGTGTTCAGCGCTGAGTAGGACTCGATGTCGATCTGCCCGTATTTGGGCCCGGGTTTCTTCTTGGAGTGGTGGGCGATACTGTGTGCCCTCCAGTTCTCGTCCTTGATACTGATCTAGGATCTTGTAGGTTCGTCCTCCGAGGACTTGTTCAAGCCTTTCTTTGGCAAGTATGAGCTTGTCTCCCTCGACCCCGACCAACACGTATGGTTTGTCCGGGTGAACCATCACGCCGAGGTTTGCTGGTAGGGTCCAAGGGGTTGTGGTCCAGATGAGTATGAACTCTCCCGGTTTCTCGGCTAGAGGGAGTTTTACGTAGATCGAGAAGTCTTGAACGGTCCGGTATTCGTCTGTGACCTCGTATCCTGCGAGGGCTGTCTCGCAGCGGGGACACCAGTGGACTACCTTCAACGCCTTGTAGAGAAGACGTTTCTCCTGGGCCCGCTTAATCGTCCACCAGACAGATTCGATGTAGCTGTCTTTGTATGTCAGATAGGGATTATCCCAGTCCATCCAGATCCCGAGGTCTTTCAGAACGCTAGTTTGAGCTTGGACGTTTTCCTCCGCGAACTTCTTGCAGTCAGCGATAAATCGGTCTACTCCCACAACATTCTCTATGTCCTTTTTCGAGGTTAGCTTCAACGACTTTTCGATCAGCACTTCGACTGGAAGACCGTGGCAGTCATAGCCAGGCTGGTCGTGGACGTTGAAGCCTTTCATCCTGTAGTATCGGATCACGATGTCTTTCAGCGTCTTGTTCCAGGCAAGCCCAACATGGGGAGCGTTTGTTACGTATGGCGGGCCATCTAGAAAGTAGAACTTGGGACGTTTGAGGAGTTTCTTCTTTGTCTTTTGATACGTCCGGTTAGTACTCCACCAGGTGAGCGTGTCCTGCTCGGTCTGGTGAGGGTCGTATTCTCTGACGAGCTTCCCCACCGCTCCAGGAGTCAATATTTGACACCCAAACCAGTCGTCCTCGTGGAATCGAAGGTCTCTGACCTCTAACGCGTTGCGATCTTATCATCATCTTAAAAACAATCGGATTCCGATTCCGTATGGTCTATCCTTGTCGCGTCTGCAGGCCGACTGCTGGATGTGCCAAGGTCTCTTCGAGCCCAAGAATCTTGTCTTCTACGAGTCTCGAGTGTCAGTTGCTAAACTGAATCCGGATCAAGCGTTTGAAGGGTACACTTTCCTGACGCTAAAATGGCACGAAGAGGAGCTCTACAGACTGGCTGACAAGGATCGCAAACAGTTTCTAGACGACATGTCACTTGTTGCAAGTGCGCTGTCAAAGGCGTTCAATCCTGACAAGATGAATTATGAGCTGCTGGGGAATTCGATGCCACATCTTCACTGGCACTTGGTCCCTAGATACACCTCGGACCCAATGTGGGGACGCCCCATCTGGGCTGGCAATCGGCGTCGAAAGCGGTTGAACGCGGAAGGATACGCGTTGCTAGCGGGAAGGGTCGAAACAGCGATTTCGAGTCTCAAGAGAGGAATCGCTGCGCGTCACAAGTCGAGTAACAATAGGCCACGCCGCTCAGTTACGTTACCTTGAAACCTCCGCTATTCCTCAGACACACTCTCACAAACACCCAGAGGGCTAAGAAGGGTAACATGTCCACTCCCATCTATCTAGACCTAGTTGCGATGGTTGCTCCAGCCCTTTCCATATGGCTGCTTACTCGACAGAAACCTTCGTTTGTCGGGATTGCGCGACGTAACCTAATTCGGCTAAACATCTACTTCTTCCTAATTCTGGCTGCCGATATAGGTAGAATCATGGCCCAAAGCAGCATCGCGACCTACGTAATGCTTGTCGGCTTCTTCCTCGTCGCGATGAACTTTGGCCACGCGGCAGCAGTGGTTCAGTTCTGTCCCGAAGCGAGAACGTGGGGAGAATCTATGAAGATCATTCTCAAGAGAACTATGTTATTCCCCCTATTTCTCCTAATTCTTGGCATATGGCTTGCAGTCACGCTCACCTTTGAACCAGTCACTTCTTCCCTAACGATGTACGGGAACGAGGCATACGTAGTGCCCTCGTTTCCCACATGGTACCTTGCGCTCACTGTTGCAGTTGCGGCTCCCGTCGTCTTGTATCCGTCCTTGCTGCTTCTTTCATCTCTGCGCCGTGCCCAGACTTCGTATACGAGAAACTCTCTTCTCCTGATGTTGTCCAGCTGGCTTTGCTTTCCCACGGTGGGGCTCGTGGTTTTCTTTCTCTTGTCCCCGATGATTCCGTTCTCTTACGAGTTGGGGTTGATCCTCAGTTCCGCGCTTTATGGTCTGCTAGCCATTTCCATTCGGACCCTTCCCGGAACAACTAGATTCTTGAAAACAAGCTTTTTGATCGATATCATTCCTGTCCTCTGCCTTTCGAAGCACAATCGAGGCCGGAGCTAAGGTAGTTTTCAGGTCTCCGGCAACTTGGCTCGTAGAGGGACTGTCACGCAACGATTCTCGATTCAACGAGTGGGCAGAGAAGGGAAAGTTTGTCACATCTTCGGCCAGTTCTGATGACAAAAGGTCCGGGAAAGAAGGTCTCTCCGACAAGTTTGGTTTGAGCCAAACGGCAACCGTGTTTGTGAAAGAGCTGGAGCGGCAGGATCTTCAAGGCTCGATGGTGTCTATTGCGAGAGATTCAAAGAATGAACCGGAAGCAGAAGTGCTTCTGCTAGAGTCTATCCAGGCACCCCGACCCCAAGTTGCTGATTTCCTGCAGAAGAACGGGGACGTAGAGCTCGTCAACCTCTCAGATGCGTCTGACCCGTTCTCAACCCTTGTCAACCTGGACCATCGAAGAATCGAGGGCTCAAAGATTCTCCTTGAGTACTCCTCGAACTCGAACCTTGAGGACTTGGTGAAAAAGTTCTTCGACGAGGGAATCGCCAATGCCGAGATGTGCACGCTCTTCACATCTAAGTCGAGCAAGCTCTACAGGGCGTTGAAGGGAAAGAGAATGGTAAGGATAGTCGCTGCCTCTTCTCTCGTATCTGCCCCGGACGAATTGCCTGATGGAGAGATCCAGATTCCGGACAAGGAGCTCGGCCTGGTGACTTTGCTGGTTACAGATTTGTTTGAGAACAACAAGTCTGTTGCTTTGAGCTTCGTCTTCGACAGTATCACCGAGCTGATCCGCGGGGAAAGGTGGGAGCAAGTCTACTCTGGAATCAAGCAATTGATCGAGCTGCTTAGTCCTTCAACTGTCACAGCAATATTTCTCGTCAATAAGGAGACGACTGAGGAACGATTCTTAGGCGCGCTGAGAGGGTTGTTTTCTGTCCAGATGCGGCTTGACGACACAGAGGGTCAAGCGCTCAGAGTCGTGAAGGCAGAGTTCTGATCAGTTAGAGCATACCCGTCAGTCGGCTGTTTTTTCCTCGATTCCTGACACTATTTAAAATACGGGCGGATTCGTTAACAGCCACTCGTCTAACGCAGGAAGCTGATTCGTAGTGGAACATCTCAGCCATGATGTCTTGATCATTGGGGGTGGCGCGGCTGGACTCCGGGCTGCCATCGCTGCGGCCGAACTCAATCCCAAGCTGGACATCGCCATCGTGTCCAAGGTCTATCCTATGCGTAGCCACACGGTCTCCGCGGAAGGCGGCATGGCCGCTGTCCTGAGGACAGACTACGACAATTTCGACCTGCACGCCTACGACACAATCAAGGGAAGCGATTTTCTTGCAGATCAGGACGCGGTAGAGTTCTTCGTGAAAGAAGCGCCTAAGGAATCAATACGGCTTGAGCACTGGGGCTGTCCTTTCAGCCGTGACCCCGACGGCCGCATCAGCGTGCGAGCCTTCGGAGGGATGAGCGTAAAGAGAACATTGTTCGCGACAGACAAGATCGGATTCCACCTTCTGCACACTCTTTTTCAAACCAGCCTAAAGTTTGAGAACGTCCACAGGTACGACGAATGGTTCGCCACGTCGATCCTCGTGGATAACGGCCGAGTCGACGGCGTCACCGCGATCGACATACATTCAGGCGAGCTCTTTTCGATTCTAGCCAAAGCTGTTGTGATCGCGACCGGCGGATGTGGTAGAATCTACCAGTTCACAACGAACGGATGGATCAAGACAGGTGATGGGATGGCCATAGCGTACCGGGCAGGCGTCCCTCTCAAGGACATGGAAATGGTCCAGTACCATCCCACATTGCTCCCGAACACCGGCATACTGATCACAGAGGCCGCCAGGGGAGAGGGCGGTCATCTGCTGAACAAGGATGGCGAGCGGTTCCTGAAGAGGTACGTTCCCAACAAGATGGAGCTTGGGCCAAGAGACATCTTGTCGCGGGCCGAGATGACTGAGATCAAGGAGGGCCGAGGATTCGAGGGCCCATATGGTAGCTATGTCAACCTGGACCTCACACATCTAGGCGCGGAAACGATCGAGGCGAAGCTTCCCTTCGTGAAAGAACTGGCGGAGAGATATCTGGGAATAGATCCTGTTCACGAGATGATACCCGTAAGACCAGGTCAGCATTACATGATGGGCGGGGTTAACACTGACATACATGGCTACACGGGCCTCCCGGGACTCTATGCTGCGGGAGAGATGGCCTGCGTCAGCATGAACGGCGCAAACCGTCTAGGCAGCAACTCGCTGACAGAGTGCCTAGTGTTCGGTGCCGAGGCTGGAGTCGGTGCGGCTGAGTACGCGATCAAGCAGCGGTCGCCGAGCTTCGGAAACCCTGTTCAAGGACTCGCCCTAGAAGAAGAGAAGCGAATCTATGACAGAGTTTTGAAATCTGAGAGGGGCGAGAAAATCTCGACCATTCGAGCAGAAATGCAGAAGACTATGGAAGAGCATGTCGGCATCTACCGTGATGAGAACAGTCTCAAACAGGCCTGCAAGCTCATCGGAGATTTGAAAAAGAGAATGAAGAATGCGGTCGTTGAAGACAAGGACCGTGTCTATAACACCGACTTGGTTTCCGCTCTAGAACTGGATTTCATGCTTGATGTTGCAGAGACTATCGCCTATGCCGCGCTGGCACGAAAAGAATCCAGGGGAGCGCACTCTCGAACGGATTATCCAAAACGTGACGATGTTCAGTTCCTCAAGCACTTGGTCGTCTATGAGACCGGAACTGTTCCGAGGATAGACGCGATGCCAGTAAGCATTACACGATGGAAACCGGAGGCTCGTGTCTACTAATGAGCCAAGATATCGCGACGATAAGGGTAACGCGTTATCGGCCTGAGAGAGATGAGAAACCGTACTTCCAGGATTACAAGGTGCCCTACCGAAAGGATATGGTCGTTCTTGACGCGCTAAACTACATCAAATCGAACCTAGACGGGACGCTGACCTATCGATGGTCGTGCAGAATGGGGGTCTGCGGTAGCTGCGGTGCGAATGTCGACGGGGTCCCGAAGCTCACCTGCGCTAGCTTTCTCCACGAGTTCAAGGGACGGACGATAAAGGTGGAACCCCTCACCCACTTTCCAATAATCAAAGACTTGGTCGTCAACATGGACGACTTCATGCACAAGCTGGTAGAGATCAAGCCCTGGATAATCAGAGAGAAAGAGTCTCCACCGGAAGAGGGTGAGTACCGACAAACTGCTGAGCAACTGGAACGTTACGGTCAATTCTCTTCATGCATCAACTGTATGCTCTGCTACTCCGCCTGCCCGGTCTACGGGCTCAACGAGAAATTCCTGGGTCCCGCGGCTACGGCTCTTGCCTATCGCTACATCGAGGATTCTCGAGACGAGGGGAAAGATGTCCGGTTTCCAATCGTGCATGAGCTCGAAGGAGTCTGGGAATGCACATTGGTGGGAGAATGCAGCGTTGTATGCCCGAAGGGCGTTGACCCCATGCTCGCGATTCAGAAGACAAAGATCCTCGGAGCTACCAATGCTCTGAAATCGCTAGTGATGCCGCGGGGCGGAAAATAGCATTGTCCAAAGAGAAAGCGTTTCCGGAATACAGGCGCAAGCTTGGGCCTGGGTGGTGGCTCTCCAACAGCCACTTCACACAGTATATGATCCGGGAATGGACTAGCTTCTTTGTCGCGGTCTTCAGCCTCATCTACGTCTACGAACTATCCCTGTTCGCATCGGGAGCAAAAGACAGCGCTCTTGCCCTGATGAGGAATCCGGGAATCATAACATTCAACATAGTAGCATTGCTGTTCACCTTCTACCATGCATTCACATGGTTCTACTTGATCGGCAAGGTTCAACCGATTAAAGTGGGGAAGACGACGAGCAAGCCCTGGCAAGCCCTCTTGGTCAACATTGTTTTGCTGCTGATCATTTCCTATGCCGTAATTCTGATACTCGTTCTAAGGTAGCGCCTGATGCCAAAAGTCGCCCGTCTGCACGCAATCCTCTGGGGGGTCTTCTCCATGGGAGGCTTCATCGCAGCCTTCCT
>WNFY01003486.1_pt1 | contig 22076 bp, 22 predicted proteins | sample 5400091 | NCBI WGS metagenome assembly WNFY01 (sample SAMN13153364, study PRJNA577476) | soil metagenome | isolation source: 60 cm soil or saprolite under grassland replicate 1 | place: USA:California | collected 2016-06-15
TACGAGGGACATTATATACCACACATTACCGTAAAACTGAGTATTATGAATAATATCGAGTGTTATTTTAAACGTAGGCTACTATGATAATAACAATAAATAATAATGGAATTTGTTTTGTTTTCTTTTAGGCCTTATTGCTTATTCTTTTGTCATAAGATATGCTGACTGGAGCTAAAAATCAGATGAAAAAAAGAGGTCGACAAAAACATTAATTTTCACCTATCGACATGATCCCATATTGGTCATGAAAAGGTACTTAGAGCTCGAAATAAGCGCTGCGCAATACAAATCTGAGTAAAAAAAATGAAACTCCTAATTGGCTATGAGTTCATTAGAACTGGAAACTTAGATTTTCTGGAAAATTTATGTTATTTGCTTGGAAGTATACCCATCAGTCACAGCCTTAAGAATATACGTAGTCTGAAAAAGGAGAACATAAAGTGTTGTTGTACTTATTGTGATACATTTCTCTAGGTTGATCATATATACACTTCGAACATACAGCAATCCCAACATTTAGTCAACTGTGCCTCAAATGTAATAAGCAATTAGTTTTCGAAGATGTTTGATGAAACTAAATATTACTAGTGCCGCGGTGTTAGCAATTGTATTGCTGTTAACATCGGCGTTAGTCGTGGTAGCTAGTAATAGTATCCTTTTAGCTCAAGCCAAGAACTCATCAAGAACAACCGGGGTAGCGGGTGGAGTTGGAGGAGGATTTGCAGTGGAACCACCGATAGGAACAGAACCTCTAACTCCTTCTGCTACTGCAAATAATTCTGCGGCCGCCCTCGCCATCGCTCAGCGGCTAGCAATAAATTCTGTTAATGCTTCCAATACTAATGCAGGTCCATGTCTACCACAACTAGATCATTTTATCCTTCCACCAAAGGAAGCTAGATTTACTGTAATAAAACAATGTGTTACGGTAACTGGTAAAGTCGTGTGGACACATTACTTTAACAATGATGGCGATGCTAACTTCAATGTAGTTTTAGACCCTTCATACAAAAATATGTTGGGACCTGGCAGCTACTCTCAAGTGTTTGCTAGTAAATACCCCGGAGGCCCTGCAATGCATATAGAATCTGTTTGCCAAGCTCCAGTTACAAGCAAGAGTAAAGATAACGTAGGAGCTTGTGATGGATATAACGGACCGAATTTCAGACCTGTTTTGCCAAAAATTGGTCAGCAGGTAATGGTTACTGGGCGATATTTGATTGAGATGCCTGAGATGCCGGGAGGAATTACAGAGCTGCATCCAGTGTATGCAATAAAGATTCTTCCTTAATTTTTTAGTCAAAAAATTTCAGTCGATCTCAGTTCTTTGGACTGATGACTGGGTCAGAACCTAAGTTAGGATTTACAGGTATTCTAGGTTACCTCGCTCAAATTATTTGACACTTTTGGGCTCGAGCGATATTTGTCCATACTCTCCTTCCATGCGCTGCACTTTCATAACGAATATCATTCTCATTTGTGTCACTTTTCGATTCTGCTTAACCAGTCATCTGTTTAGTATCATCATCTTCTATATCCCACATGTTCATCCCGTCTACTAAGCTATTCGCACCGATTTAGTACATTTAATGGTTTTTTATGGTATTCAGTCCCGTTAAATACCAACATATATAGGTCGGGTGCTAATAATGTAATAGTGATATTAAATGGTAGACAATAAATCTAAAGACGACATCAACACCACTACACCAACGAGGTCAACTGAAGCAGCGAACGTATATGATACAGTAAAGCAAAACTACACTAGAATATTAGACGAGATTACAAAAGCTCAGCCACAATATACACAATCTGTCTCAAATCTACAGCTTGATTATATTGCTGCAGCAAAGAATACTATACAGAATATGGTTTCTGCTCAAAAGCAGTTAGCGAGTAACGGAAACGTTCCTATGGTAACACCACCATATGCAGATGAATTTGTAAAGCAATCAAACGAAATCACCGAGAACGTAGTAAGAGCAATTCATATCAACAACCAACTGACAGTCAACGCGATAAATGCAGCAGCAGAAAACTTCAGAACGCTTAATCGAACAATTGAGTCCGTGACAGAATTTAACACCAATGCAACAAAGGCTTTGAATTCATTCCTCACAGTTCAGCAACAACAGTTCCTCCACAAACAATAATTTTTTTTGTTTTCATTTTTCTTTCTTGGGTACACTAGATAACTGTTAGAACTGCCAATATCATACTGATTTCTATTATTGCTTATTTATTGCCCATTTGTAACCTGTTTAGTATCATCTCTGTTCCGTACCATGCCAAAATTGGGAAACCTCTCTACTTCTAAGCCAAGTTCTTTTTGGAATTTCCTAATTGCTTCGGAATACCATCGCATCTTCTTTCTATCTCCGTGGCTTCTGAACCCAAGCCAAGATATTTGTGAAGCTGCCCATGCTTGCGTGTCATAAAATACCAATTTGCGGCAATAATTTGGTATATTACGGTCTGTCTCGAGGCTGAATAATAGTTAAAGTAGTCACCCATATCTGCGAGAGTATATACATAGTAAAGTCAAGTTGACTAATTAATTTTTATAAGGGTGAAACTCTGAATCTGACATCCTATTTCTTGCGTCCAAAAGCATATCGACATTTTCACCTACCGAATATCGAAGTTTGGGATTTTCATCTGTTATGGCATGCATTATCACTTTTGCAACCTTTTCGGGAGTAGGGGCATTTTGCATGGCAATATAATAATTGGATTGAAACTTTTTAATAGAGTTAAATATGCTGAATTTGAATTTGAAGCATTCTTTGCATGTACAATTCCATTAACAAAATTAGTCTTCACACAACCAGGCTCTATCAATAGTGTCCTGATACCAAATTGATCTGTTTCATATGAGAGGGATTCACAACCGTCCTTGGATTGCTTGAGTGAACCAATCAGGCAAGATGTTTCTATTCTTCCTAACAAAGTATCCAAAGGCTGAGTCCAAGACATATGTCTTTGCCCAATCTTCCTTCGACCTTATGGATCTTCCATATCCTTGTATCAATTTCAATGCTGTTTGCCAATAGTACCACTCTTCATCCAGCTTTCTTTTCGCATCTGTCCATCTGTCACTTTTATTAGGATAAGGCACTTTGGTTATAATCTGAAACCTAGATAGATCATCCTTTAGGTCAAGACCCATATGTAATGATGGCGATATTAGAACCGTAGGTTTTGGACTATTTGTATGTTCAGCAATAACATCATCTCTTTGTATCTCTGGATCTGTAACCAATAGTCTTCGTACATTTGTTTGTGAAATATTTTCTTTGATAAAATTTAACTGTTCGTAGGATGTAGTATGAATTATTCCTTTATGATTTCTGTGTAATGTCATCAGATTGTCAATAGCTCTAGAAATTTTAGTTTTAACCTCCTGTAGTTGAAGGTTATTAAAATTTAGATAGGCAATACTCATTGGATATATAGGTCTATTTTGCAGTGCAAAGTCTGAGTCAACCTGTATGAATTTCACGTCATTATACGTAAGGCCAACATTTCTGCAGAATTCTTTGCTGTCAAGGATTGTGGCGCTCATTATCAATGTTTTGGTGCATTTCTCAAATATGTCCTTACAATAAGAAGAAGGATCAAGTGGTTTTAATTCGATTCTTACGATTTCGTAGTTTTCCTTCCTTATCTCAGAAACAATCCAGTTTTTAGTATTTGAAAGAATACTGTTTATTGCCCGTGTGAGTCTTTCTGTGTCTCTTATTGCTTCAACAGCAAGTTCGTCACCAATAGATGAGGATCTTTTTGAGATATTTTCATCGTATTTTTCTGCTATTTGCTCGTCACTTTCAAATATCTCTGAAGCACCCACCACCCTTTTTTTAGATTTTAATTTAGAGGTCGTATTGTTTATCCAATTATACTTCACTCTTCTGGATATGGATAGTGAATCCACCATCTGGCTATTGCCAATTAAACCAAGCATATTTGTCTCAAGTTCAATGAGAAAATCAATCCACTTTTCTATATCATCATAACCATAATCAATCATCTTTAAATTGGGAATATACCGTTTCCATCTTTTTTTTGAAATAGATACTCCTCTGTACTTTACAATCTCTGTTTCCAGTAAGTGTCCTTCATCTAATACTAACAGTTTCCTAGGCGGGAGAATTTTTTTATTTGGTAGTAGGGCTAGAAAATTGGAATAATTAAATATAGAATGACTTGAAGTTAAGGCTGCATTCAATTGATCAAAGTATTCGCATGGTCTCCATGCTCTTCGTTGGTCTCTTAAATTTTCGAGATGCAACCACTGGGAATATTCTTTTTGATAATAATTCGTGATATCATAATCAATGAATACATTTTCAATTGTTGTCCCCTTATTGCTTGTTTTATAGTCTTTTGAAAATGTTCTATACTTACACCCACTATCTTTGAAGGATTCATTACTCATACAAGGGCCGTATTCTACTGTTGTATGGTAGCATTCATTTACATCATCCGAAACGCATACCCCACATCTATAGCTATCGTTTTTAATAAAATCTTCTTTTACTAGACACGGAAAATTATTCATTCCTTTTGCGATCTTTAGATATGGAAAATCTCGTGAGTATTGAGTTTGTAAATCTTTAGTTGACGTACATATGTAACTTGAGCCCAAAGTTAGTGCAATAGCTATAGCTACAGGGCTCTTTCCAAAGCCAGTAGGGGCTTCTAATAGAATGTATTTATAATCTGAAGCAAAACCAGTGCATATTTCATTTAACACGTGAGCTTGTCTTTCACGTTTAGTCGGAAATGGAAAGTTTTTCAAAAAGTCAGCTATTGTTGTTGTTTGTTGGTTATTGGTCAATTGTAATCTTCACTATTCCTTATTATAGTATGATGTGATGTGCTTCGAAGAGAAATTATATACTTTTGCACGTTCAGTGGATAGTGCCAGGACAGACTTATTTGCTATTTCGATACTTCAAGCATAATTTTACGTCTTTCACCTTCGAAAACATTTAGTCTATAAAATTGAGTCCTATTTTGTTCCTGTTTGCAGCATCTCTTTCTGCTCTAACTCATCCTCTATCTCTGTTGCTAGCTTCTGAATAGTTTGTACTCTATATCCTTTTGCAAGTTCTTCGTTCACATGGAGTACAAAACTGTTTATATTTTCATATGGACTTCCAATTCTAGCAGGCAATGCATCTGCCTCTGCTCGAGTTACTATAAAAATTTTCATCTCTGAATCACATATACGTGTAAGAAAAAGAGAATAAAGGTTGAACTAAAAATAAAGGAACTTGTTCCTGAGGCTGCATTAGCAGATTTGCCTAGTGATAGATTGTCAGCAGACAATCTAGTCATAAGAAAAGAATTTGAATCTGTATGCTACATAGCCTGGTGAAACAGAATTCTAAAAAATATAAGTCGTGGTGTAGGACCAACAACAGGATAGATGAAGGATAACTAAATGGACAGAATTACAATCAGGAATATTCATAAAAATGATATCCCTAAGATAATTGCTTTACAGAGGAAATCATTTTCCGATATGGCTACTTATGGCATGATATGGCCATCTGCGTTTCTTGAAAATCACCTTAGAGTTTTCCCTGAGGGCCAACTATGTGCTGAGCTCGACAAAGAAAAAATAGTTGTTGCATCTTCAAGCAGCTTAATAATTTCCTTAAAACCCACATATAGAGAACATACATGGCATGAGGTTACAGGATACGGAATGTTTAACACTCATGACCATCTGGGAGATAGTCTTTATGGAGCTGATATCTCCACACATCCAAAGTTTCAACGTCAAGGTATCGGAACCATGCTATATGAAGCAAGAAAGGATCTTGTCTATAAATTTAATCTAAAAAGAATGATCCTTGGAGGTAGATTATATAACTATTATAAATATGCTGACAGAATGACGGCTCTACAATATGTACAGAACATAATTAGTGGTAAATTCTCAGATCCTGTCCTTTCATTTCAGCTAAAAAATGGATTTAGATTTATTAAAATTCTTCCAGATTACCTATATGACAAACGTTCTCTAAATTATGCCACTTTCCTTGAATGGGTAAATCCGAAGAGATATCGATGAGTTATCTCACATCGATCGCAAATTTGTGCTAGATTTATTGTCCCAGTCTCGTAAATAATTGTCTAATAAGAACGTGGATAAGCCACGAATCCAAAAGAGTAATTTCGTATTATCATTGTTAGTACTAATTCTATTAGTCGAATATTATTTTTATTAAGTTTGTTGTGTGTGGCGATTCAGCAAAAATCCGATTTGTCGAGTATACAAATAATATAAAAATCATTACTTAGACAATACGCAGTACGAATTAGAAGTATTTCATAAGAAGGTTCAACAAGAAGAGCTAGTAAGAAATAAATTGCCACCCACAAAAGGCAAATTTTCCAAAATATTGGTTGGGATAGATGGGTCACAGCCATCAATGGATGCAGCAGAGTATGCACTAGCGATGGCCAAAAAAGACAATGCTGAACTCATTGCCATTCATGTATTATCTGCGAAATTAGGATATGAGCATACCCCTCGACCTCTATTATTTGGTCTTCCAGCTACTCCTAGTTCCGTAAATGATATTATACAAACGTCTAAACAGGAAGCAGAGCGTTGGTTAGAAAGAGTTAAGGAGCAACAACAACATGATGATGAAAATATAAAAGTCAAATTAAAGACAGAAGTAATCCTAGCCTCAACACCCATAGTAGCGTCTGAACTAGTCGACTATGCTCGAGATGAAAAAGTTGATTTAATTGTTGTGGGAACCAGGGGAAGATCGGGTATTAAAAAGATACTACTTGGAAGTACAGCATCCGGAATAGTAACTCACGCCCATTGTCCGGTTATGATAGTAAAGTGAAATATCCTGGTACATCCGCATGGTAAGCTTGGTGATCTATGGGAAAAATATCTGCAGGCTGAAGCAGAGTTCCATTTTCAGGAATTATCTGCTGTTACCTACGAGTTGATCTCTGGGAGAACAAGGTATTCCCCTAAACATCAAGACATGTTTATCAAATTGCTCAGAAAAGACATGTCATGGTTCATGGTGGATATGATCTGGTCTAACGATAAAGAAGAGAAAAGGATTTAACAATACAAAGACAACGCAAGACACTGACATGCGGACTCAGTACCGCTCTACCACAGACCACATTGTGCCTGAGATTGTGTCTTCATATTTTTTCTAGAGTATACCAATCAGAAGAGTATTATTGGAATTACCATAAAAAAAGGCATCGCTGGTAGTTAGCCACATAGTATGTTCAGTAAATCCATCAGGATGTGTCTAGTAATGTTTAGATCCAGCAATTGTCATAGCCAATAATAACGAATAACCATATCTACAAGAGAAAGTCGATTATCTTAGAAGGTGACAAGAATGCTACGGGTTGAAAAGGAGAATACAGAATCTAGTTTAGAAATCTTGAATAATAATATAAAAGAGTCAATCGATGCTCTGGACATCTAACTATCCTCTATAGAGGAGAAAAAAGAGGAATTAGTGTCCATGCATTCCTGAGAGTATGATTCCAATTGCTGTTGCTGTTGCTGCGTAGCTAGCTATTGTTTTCAGAGATCTTTATTTATTTGCTATAGCCGGATTTCAAGAACTTGTTCTGGGCTCATTTAAATTCACCCTTTTTCATGTGGGAGCCACATTTATCGCATGTACTACCATTGATCTTACTCCCACAAGCTAAACACACATAGCTTGGTTTCGTACCGTCGCTGCTACTAGCACCACCATAGTAGCCTTGTTTTTCGTCACTAAACCCAAATTCCTTCCATTTTTTTCTTTGAATGTATAAGATTACCACAATAAACATAAACATAGTTAGTATAAATCCTATTACAAAACCAAGGAAATAAGTCGTCAGCATACTTACACCCATAATTGGTACAAAAACCAATAGCCAGCGTTGAAGTAATCTAACGTTAAACATTCTCTTAATGCAGTATGTATAGCAATCATAGAATAAAAACAAACCCACTTTTATCCAAATGTATGAATGGCCAATGAATGGCTATGGTGGTAGTAGTAATGGCCAAGATACTCTTGCTATAACTCTTGCAACTCCTAGATTAGCGGTGTACAGTATCTCTTCCACGAATCTCCGGAAATATCAGCAATAGATTCTACTCTATGAAATCTCTGATCCGTGAAATTGGCTACAGTAATAACAATTTTACAGAAGAATCTCTAATGACTACATACATGATATCTATTAGTAAGTGAAGGACGAAGTTAAGTTCAATGCAGAAGATAGCAGCAACACGGGAGTCATTAATATGATTGAAGAAGAAGTAATTCGTTGTAGAGCCTCGAAGGATTTTCTGGGTGCTACCAATTTCCCGTGAGACTACCAATGTCTTTTTTGTCTAATATGTTGCGCACAATTCTACATATATATGGACGTAGGAGCTGACAAGTATGACGACGTCTGAAGAGGATGCCGCTGTATGCGACGAATGCAACATGAAAGTCAAATACACAAGAATTAAGTGTGCTTGCGGTATATGGATTTGCGCTAAATGTGTTTTGCTATTAAAGCATACTCACTGGGATATTCTCGCAGAATACCACAAACAGCAAGAAGAATGAGTAACGGCGGGCAAGTGTCTTGTGCTTGTATTTCACGCATCTCATCATTAGACATTAGTAGATCTTCAAGCATTCATATTTTTAAAGACTTTCTTAGTCTTACCAATTATTCTCATAGTTTTCGTGGTCCATACCTAGTCTGCTTATATAAAGCTGCACCTTATCTGGTTCTAGATAGACCATTGTTCCAAATCCGACAATGGTTCCTGTAGTTTAGGGATGGGCTTGTCCTCGTTCTCGTGCTAAGACACTCCTTACTAATTCAAATTGGGTTAGTATACGTAGAACCTTCAATTAATTCGTCCTAAGAGTAAGAATTTCCTTCAATTACTTCAGCATGTACCGCAGAACGTACATTTATTCTGTTGTTGCTCTATTCTTCGACAGAACATTCTTTATCTCCGATCGTACTTGTCATTTAAATTAACGTTTCAAGAATTCTATTCCAATTCTGCTTTAATTCTTTCAATCAAATAATCCAAATTAACCGGTTTTTTGATAAAACATCCTAGGCTTACTGCTGGATATATCTCTCTTAATCCTTCACGATTTATTTCTCCTGAAGACATGAAGCAAACTCTTACATTGATGTCTAATTCTAGTAACTTTTCAGATATTTGAAATCCGTTCATGTGTGGTAGATTAATGTCGACTAATAAAAGATCAAAGAAATTTGGTTGGAATTCTGATAAAGCTGCCGCAGGATCGTTATACGTATGCACTTCAATTCTTCTGTTGTGGGTAATGCTGTTAGCATCTTCGATGCCCATCTTGAAGGTTGTAGTGATATCGGGATCATCATCCATGATCAAAATTCTCTTCCAAAATTGTTCCTTCTTGCTTGTGCTAGTTGCATCAATTCGAGTTGTCCTATTATTGCGATTTTTAGATGTTATTATCACATTGTAAATTTACCCTTTGTCTCCTTCCGACTGGTAATAGGCTGTCATATTATATCAATTAGGCATTGGACTTAAAATTGGTTATGTAACTCTATTACATGATATAACCTAGCAAGATTATCTCAATTTAATTTAATTTAATCATATCTTTTTTGGTCTACAGCCAATGAATGAAAGGGACTAATTCTGCTACCTTGTGCAGTTAGTAGCATAGTGCCTAATACCTTGAATCAAGTAGCATAATGTCCCAAATCGAGATATTTGGTCTTTTTCTGTGAGCCAGCTGAAATCATTGAAATGATGAAGCGTAATTAGCTAGCTCAAGGCAGACTTGTCAAGCACTAAGGGTATCTTGAATGATATATTATTCTCTTATTCCTTCGAGGTTTGAGACAACCTGCCATAGCATCGTTCTAATATGTGATTCTATTCTTTTATCTTGACTCATGCTGTCTAATATACTAATAGCGTTTGCCGCTCTAATAGACATACTAATTTTGTGATCTTGATGTTTCAACAGGAGAAGTAATTCATGTATCCTGCCTTTTGAAGTTCTGTTACCTTTACAATAATTAGCATTAATGTTTTCAAGTGTACTTATTGCAGCGGCTAAGCTTTCTTCGTTAGTTTTCTTCTGTAATATTTTTTTTTCTTCTTTTGTTATCCTTTTTGTTGTTGTTGTTTTTTCAGTATATGTCATTGTAACTCTACCTAACTTGTCTAATGTATTAATTGGTATATATCACCTATGCGGTATTGTTCGTCTTCATATCGATATGTATTTAAGTGAGGTAAATTATGAGAGGAATTGCTCAAAGGATTAAGCATTCTATATCTTTTGATTGTCTTTCCTCTTGACCATAGTTATAATCCTACTATTTTCAATATATGTTACAACTTCTTGGGCAGCCTCTCTTTTCGAGTAATTTCTTTGCGGCAGGATACTCGAAGCAGGTCTACAATTTTTATCAATAGGATACTCAAAGCATCACTCCTTGATTTCAATTAGGTCATTCCCTCTTACCCCTTAACCGGTTTGCTGTCGACGAACGATCTTTTTGGAACATAAAAACCTACATTTTCATTTAAAACATGTGATTAGAAACGACGCGGTTTGGTGATGACTCCAATAGTTTTCAGATGTGAATAGTTGCTCATGAACTAACAGATGCAAGATAGCATCTGAATGAGGTTCCAAGGTTATTGATATTATGAAAAATAGTGCCTGCATTATCGGTAGCTTTGGTTGTTATATTATCACGTGCGGGGCCTTTTTTCTAGGATGTAGTGGAGCAAGATCAATTAATGAGCTAACATGTAATTGAGTTTATTTGTTTTTCAACAGATTATTTTCGATTGGCATCCGAATTATGCAATTGTCATCAAAGTTAGCCCCTTCTTTCCGAAAATGTTCATAATAGACATCAGTGGCTACCGTCAAGAAATAGATCTTCACTTAGTTATCCAATTTCCTAATTTACTGATATAAACCAAATCTGTTCTTTACTGGCATTTTGATATCAAATATAGCCAAGTCATATTTACTATTTTTATGCTTTTTCAATAAAGCAGTATATGTTTTTTGCATGTTCACATATCTCAGTCTAGTGAAACATAATCAGGAACAGACATTATGTCCTAGTAACCAACTTTTATGATAAATCAAGAATGCTACTTACTAAACTAGAATAAGGGAGATCTGTATCTTACAGATACATGGGTGTCACATTCGCTCAGATTTCACGATTTCTTCCCAACAATATGGAAATATCTTCATCATCCAATAACACTAGCACTACAATACAAGACATACTGTCAGCAATCTCAGACGATAAATCTCTGACAATTTTTAGAATGATAGCTGAAGAGGGCAATTCTGGATTGGAGAGTCATATCATTTGCAGAAACATACAACTTACTCATAGGAAGTATTATCAAAGATTAGCAGCTCTGATCCGAAATGGTTTGATAATAAGGAAAGATGGGCGTAAAAAATATATACTAAGTTCCCTTGGCAAAGTAGTTTATTCCAATCTGTTACCGATTCAATACGCTCTTGATAATATTTGGAAATTCAGAGCAATCGATGAAATGAAAATTTGTGATAACAGTGTATACGGAGACATTGACAAGATTGTCAGTAGTCTAGTAGACACTTTAGTTCATAAAGAGCAAATCAAGGAAATTCTTAAGAAATGAATCTGGAGGTAGAATGCAAATAAGCAGAGAAAAAGACATAGACACGTTAGTCTATGCCATTAAAAAAGTCAGGAGAGCAGTATTGAGAAATACTGTTGATGGCAAATTACGGAATACGCAAGCTGAGTGTTATGGCCTTCTAGCAGACTTACAGGATGAAGTTGCGAAGTTTTACCAATAATTATAACACGATACGTGATGTGCGAAGTAACCTTCTTAATGTGATGATCATTTATTTGAACTGTATTCAGTGCCGTTCCGATAGTGCGCAGATCATGACTGAAACTTGCTTCTTTCATCAGTATCTCCACTTAACTGCGTGCCTACTTTTTTCAAATCTATTCTAGTAGTTGTAGGTCAAGCCAGTATTACAATTACCTGATCCAACATTATAGCAAATACAACCATCTTCTTTTTTGATTCTCGCATTATCAAATGAAATTGGATACTGTTTACCTGAATCTTCATTGTTTGGTATCAATGCGTTATATGATCTATAGGTTATAGCTTCCACGTCGCTAGGCTCATCAGCTATTCCATAAACAAGCTGCGATATTTCTACGAGGTACCTTATTAGATATGGAAAATTGCCCATCTTATTCCACCATTCTATTCCGGTAAAGTGACTTAACGCTTCAAATCCAAATTCCCTATTCAATGATAACTCAAATCTTTCTGTTTGCTTCGAATTTTGATCTTCTAGTAAATAAGTAATAGTTTGTCTTTGTGAATTCATAATAATTTGACGGAAATATGAATGACTAACTATAGGTAATACGTGTCCGAACCTGTATTGATTTACGCCCTGAAATATAGCCTCAAAGTAATTCTGGCTGTCAAACTGGCATATCAGGTTTAGTTCAACTGCTACATTCTGAATATTGAAGAGCTCAAGCAAATAGAGCATCCAGGATTTATCAGGTATTTGATTGCCCAAATCTTCAACTAGTGTTATAATATCTGATATGGCAGTAACTCGATTAGGAAATCGTGGTTTCTTAGCTTGCTCTAGAACATAACAATAGGAACCTGCCCAGAAATGCAATGTAATGAACTTAATACAAGGCGTATGTATGTTATAATTCTTAGTAAAACGATTTTGAGCTGATTGAGTATGGCAATTCCTCGACCGAGTAACATCAGGAACGTCCAAACCCCAGATAGACTCGAATGATAGAGCGTTCGCGTATTTACACACTGTGGTCAAAGGTGATAATCGAGCAAAGTAGGTTACTACTCTTCACATCAGGAGGAGTCTCAAGCAAGATCAAGATGAAAATATAATAATAAAAGAGTAAACGTCTTCGAAATCACCAAAATGATAGAAAGAGGCTGATAAATAAGACAGCATCACACAGCATTTGGAAAAAAGAATTTCTGAAATTGATAAGAATTTTGGAGAGCTTCCTCCGTGTAGGGGAAAATCAAAATGTCAATTTGATTCTCTTTATCCTATTCATTATTATTAGTAATACCCTAAATCATGAATAATATTGATTTGTACATAGACTTAAAGTCTCCCGGCGAAGGGAACAATTTTATAGAAGGTTTTTTTCATTTATTGATGCAAGATTTTAAAAACTAATATCCCGTATGAGCATAAACATAAGAACCTCCTTTTTGAAACATGTTCATGCTGCAATCAAAGGCATCCAAAATTGACAGAGTAGTTTTGTAATCTTCCCCCTCGTATTATCATAAATTAGTGTTAAACCTTCAACTTCTTTTATCGTTCCCACCTCGCAGAATTACTTGTATCATTTTCTAAAAAAGAACTCACATCTAATTTAGACAGAAACGCTTTTATAGTTCGTCTGTCGATTCGTTTCGACTATATATTATCGACAGAATAAGAATGTAAATTTTTAACTCCCAAAAACAAAGAGTAATAGTATTGGTGCCAATTAAAGAAAGATACAGGTGTAGACTCAAGAAGAATAGGAATGATAGATTCCAATCTTCAGTATCGAAATCCGATTATATTGTTAACCAAACGTGGAAAGGACTAGGGCGGGCTGGTTCGAATATTCCATTGCAAAGTACAAAGGAGAGCACAAAAGAATGGTATATTATGTTTCGGTGATTTAGAGATTGCAGAGAAGACTAGGGTTGATTACAGGTATAGCGAATTTTCAGCATCAAGATAGGCACAAAAAAGGAAAAATCCAACAGGAAAAAGAATTCAGAAAATGACAATAACCATAAGAAGAAATCCAGAGTTTACTAACCTTTTACAGAAGAACCTCAATAAAAGATATGAGGAAAGACGAAGGCTTGGTGATTCATGTATTCATGTTTCAGATATCCTACCTACTAATTGCATTAGAAAACAGTATTATTCACGTAAGTTTCCAGAAATCGACCCTATCTCAAATGAATCAGTACATCATTTTGTAAGAGGAGAAGCAAGCGAATTCGTCATAACTAAGCTCGCGAATATGGGTGTTGCACAAGCTGAATTAGAGATGGATGGATTGATTGCACATCCTGATATTATGAGTGAGGAAAAAGGAGAGGGAGGAGAAGAAGTAGAAGCAACGGAAGCAAAAACAAAAGGGCAAAGCGTAATAGTAGAACTAAAAGATACAGTCAACGGTAGACGTCTCGATATTACAGATCAGAAATTTACTTCCTATCTTAGACAGCTATTGTACTACCTTGTTATGACAGGAATAGAGAAAGGAATAATTTCTATAAGATATAATAGTCGGGAATTAAGATGGACCAAAAGCGATTCTGAAGGCGATTATTTCTTCAGGCCTTATAACGGAAGAGATGTTGGGATCGAAAGCTGGCAAGTCATTTTACCTAAAGAAGACATCGCAAGAGAAATACTGAAAAACGAAATGATTAGACGCAAGTCCTTATTTCTAAAAGCGCTTCAAGAAAACAATGTCTCCATCTTACCAAGACTAGCAGAAGCCATAAGAAATACCAAATGTCCGTATTGCAAGTTTTATCAAAAATGTATGAATGAAGATAGCGAGACAGAAGATGCTAAGGAAATGGCAACAATTATCACATCTTAACATTAGACTGGTCTAGTGTTAGTAGTTGCTTGTCCAGAGTATTAGTAGTTGCTTATCATGAGATATGGCACCCAAACAATAGGAAATCTTCATGAAATTTCGTGGAAACTATAGATTAGCATTATTTGGCAAAACCATCCTCCCAGTTGAACACGATGTAAGGAGATATCTACGTCCGGAATCAAACTCAGCTTTTTGAGCGCGACGGCCTGTAAATATCATCCTAGTATTGTATTATTATCGCCAGTGATATTATAGTAAATAAAAAACCATAGGATTGATTTTTGGCTGCTAATTCAAACTTTAAACTTTTGTAATTCAGAAATAGTTGATTTCAAGAATACTTCGGCCCCATCAAACGCTTCTACCTCTGCTTTTGGTATCTTGTACTCACCACGTGCACCCTCAGTGATTATTACCACAGAGTCTTCATCTACCGCATCAACATTTCCTACGTCTGCTCTATCTTTGGATCTGACGTTTTTATGAACGATCCTATCCCAATCCAATACTGGTGGTTCTGACAATTTCTTATTTCGTTTGTACGTAGGATTCCAAATACATAAAGTAGCTTTTTGCGGTTCCGGCTTTTCTACTTGATTGAATTATATTTCGCGAGGGAGAGTCAGACTATTAGACGACTGACTATGTCTTCCTGCATGCATGCCCTTACTTTTTGGAATCTGTTCAGACATCTAAGCTTGCTTACGTCTACAACCTTGGTTGTTGGGTCTTTTTGCAGATCATCTCTGCGTCCTCACCTGAAGTATATTTGTTACTTTATCAATTGCCTAAACGTAAGAAATACTAAGTAACTCACTCCTAACTGGGGAAGAGTGCCTTAAATAACTCATATAGATTTTCCACAAGTGGTTACTCAATTAGAAATTGTTAAAAAACTTGATCAGATTTTAGAAAAAATGGATGAAAATATATTTTTGTGAGTGAGTCTGCTATCCTTAAAACTGCAGTATCGTTAATAGGATCTCTGGATGTGGATAACTCCTTCAGGAATTCCACGTTACAATTTGCAAGAGGAAGATTTGATCAAAGTTCATTTAGAAACTGGAAAAACTCTTGGAAGACTAATACCGAGTATAGAATCGTATATGCATGTATCTATCTACAAAAAGTTAGGAAAAGTAAATGCAATTGTTCATACCCATAGTCCATATACACTGGGTATTGCTATATCTGTAATCAAGTTCCAACACGTTATAGAAGAGGCCAAGATAGTAGTAGGAAATCCTGTCATAATACCAAATAAACCATCAGGATCAACAGAATTAGCAAATATAGTTTCCGAGGCATTTGGACACGGCTGTGAAAAGGTAAGAGCAGTTATAATTAGAAATCACGGAGTTGTAGCTGTTGGATACAACATTCATCAAGCGCGTGCTGTTGTCGAAGCACTTGAGGAATGGGCTAAAATATTGACAATATCAAAAATTTTTGGTGGGCCAAAATATGTAATTGATTGAGGATGATGTTATCAAAGGGATATCATAACGGATTTGAATCCGTAGTATGATCATCGGGCACATATGGGATACGAGAACCTGTTTTCAAACTTCCTATGAAGATGAGAATTTTTAACTTGTTTTCATCGAAAAGCTTGGAAAGCTGCCTTCAATAACAGGTCATAACCTCTTTGTGACCCTCCGATGTAACAAATCCTCTAGTCAGTGGTATTACAATAGGAATAGATAGATATCAGTGAAAACAGGAGAAAAGATATGAAAGCAGCAAGAATTGTTAAGGTGAATGAAAAACTTGAGATACAGCAGCTTGAAACTCCAAAACCAAAAGGTTCTCAAGTTCTTGTAAAAGTTCAATCATCGGGTGTTTGTCATAGCGATATCCACCTGTGGGAAGGTTATTATGAAGGCATCGGCGGACAACCATTAAAAACTACGGATAGAGGTGTAAATTATCCTCTTACCCCGGGACACGAGGTGGCAGGAATAGTTGATGCTTTAGGTGAACAAGCCGAAGGATTTAGCAAAGATGATAAAGTTCTTGTCTACCCATGGATAGGAGAAGGATTATGTCCTGCTTGTAGAATTGGAGAAGAAAATCTATGTGATAAACCTAGGTCATTAGGTGTATACATGAATGGAGGTTATGCAGAATACGTATTGATACCAAGCTACAAGTATTTAGTAAAAATAAGTGATGGAATGGATATTGATGCAAGTGCCACTTTATCATGTTCTGCCCTTACAGCATATGGTGCAGTAAAGAACGCCAATCTAAAACCGGATGATAACGTAGTGATTGTTGGTGCAGGGGGATTGGGCTTGATGGCCATACAACTGGCAAAAGCAGTTACTGGAGCTAGGATCATCGCTATGGATCTAGATGACAAGAAACTAGAATTTGCAAAGAAGGAAGGTGCAGATACTACTGTCAATTCAAAAAATGAAGACCCAATAAAAGCTATAATGGAGTTAACTGATAAGATGGGTGCAGATGCAGTAATTGACTTTGTCAATGCTTCAAAGACTGTAGAAAGTGATATGCAATTCCTTAGAAGAAGAGCCAGAGTAGTACTTGTTGGACTCTTTGGTGGCGAACTGAAATTAAGTCTAGTCAGCATGCCAACAAGAGCATACAAGTTAATCGGATCATATACTGGGACTATAAGCGATTTGATAGAATTGGTTTCCTTAGCAAGGAGAGGAGTAATCAAACCCGTTGTTTCAAATCGATTCAAACTTGATCAAGCTACGGATGCATTGACAATGTTGAAAGACGGCAAAATACTTGGGAGAGGTGTAATAAACCCTTGAAAGAAAAAGGAACCGTAACAGAGGAAGTCATTAATACATACAAGATAATGACTAAAGACCAGATAAATGAAAAAGTAAAGAAAGCTCAAGATACATCTTGCGAGTGGAAAATTGTAATTCAAATGTTTTAATCTTGAGATTTCTTCTATACAACATTAGCAATTGCCTTCTGCCGTGAAAGCTCTTTTGTGATATTACAAAATCGTTAGTACGTCATCGGTTTTAGCCGCACAACAAAAAAGCTAGAACAACAAAATCGGTTTGTCTCTATGCCTTTGGCTTATTTCGTTTCCGCCTTTCGGCCTTGGCATATTTTTTGCTTCTTGATCTATACGAACTATAAGCGTGTGTTTTATTTTTTTTTCTATCGGGTTTCTTATGTATCGTGCCCTTACGCATTACATGTACTGGTACTACGGAACGATATTATCTACTATGGGATGGAACATAAATTCTTCTTGTTCGTTCACTCGATGTGACCCTTGCATAACACCTGTCACACCATAACCACCGATAACTAGCAGTATTCATCACAACCACCATAATTAAAAATTATTTTGTTTTGGGCCATCAACAATACACTCATAGAAATCGAAGAATATCACATAAAAAAATAAAATAACAATAATTAGATTAAAGTCATCTAAAGCAATCATATGTGAGAATATGTATACAACTATAGAGGCCGTGTCCACAGTTCCTAAATATTTAACTTACGTATTACCCGTTATGGCACACATGCTTTACAGGCTCTTCAATACAGCGCTTAGATTTCCTTCAATTTCAAAAGAGGAGAAAAAGTAGGTTTTCGGTGAATGAATTACAGAGACAAGACTGACATATCTGCGAGAATCCTAGAACTCGCAAATGGTGGAGCATCTAAATCCAAAATAATATCAACTGCATTTCTTAATCACTCGAGCAGCCTGCAATATTTTAAGATGCTTCTTGAGAATAAATTGTTGATCTATCAAAAAGAAAAGCGAATGTTTAAGACCACTTCTACGGGTATCCAATTTTTGCAACTATACCATCTAATGAATGAGTTACTTAAGTGAAAATCATTTTGTAATTTGTCTTTCTGAACTAGCTACTTTTTATCTGTAGGAGCAGGTTTAGTTTTATCTTCAACTAATTTGAATCTAGAGAGCTGCTTGTATGCTAGAAATACTATGAATGCAATATTATAAAGTTGATTATATTTCCAATTAGATCGCCCACCATGAAAGTAGAATGCCCCACAGTAAACTTCGCTGCGTTCAAATCTCCAGCAGGCAAAAACAGTCCAATAAATGGCGTCACAATATAATTAACAAACGCTGTAACCAATTTAGAAGCTGCTTGGCCTATTACAAATGCAATAGCTAATCCAATTATTCCAAATATCATAAGAAAGTCGAAAAATTCTTGCGAAAGGGACTTCTTTACTGGAGGGGGTGATTCAGTCGCAGTAATCTTTACTCAGTTTGATTATTGTGTACAAAGCCAAATTATACAGAAACATTACAATCTACTCAAATAATTATACATTGTTACCAGTCAAGAGCATACAGACCTTTTTAGAATAAACCTCGAAACACTTCCTAATTAATTAAGCAGTCATACAATAGGTCAAGGTAACAACAAGAGTAACAGAGTCAGTATGCTATTTTGTGATTTTAAACCTCAGGGATTTATATGCCAGAGACACTAATATTCATTGTATGAAATTCAATCCTTTTGATAGGAAAAAATTCAAATGCAATATGTGTGACGAGAAATTCAAGACTGGAACTGAACTGACAGAGCATAATCATATAAAACATGGGCCAACGAAGTAACAGTAGTATAGTAGTGCTAATCCTACTGTTCCTCACTTTTTTCTTTCTATTGGCATCGCAAATGAGAGCTGGTACCCATCCGGGTCTAATATATGAAAGAATCTTTCACCCCATGACGCATTTATAGGTTCATTTTCAAATGATACTAATTCTGATATAGAAGCATCATTCGTAAATCGTGAGTAAAGTTCATCTACATCTTCGGAGTAAAATATTATCCTACCAAAATCCATTTTATCACTATTGTGCTGGTTAGTAGAATTAATGTTCCTCTTTACCTCCAAGTTGAGATACATTTTGTATGTACTTTCCTCACAAATCTCAAACGTTGTGAAAGAATCACTATAAGATCCCCCATATGCAACCTTAAAACCAGGTATGTTGGAATAAAATTTGCATGACCTTTCCATGTTTTTAACTGATAGCGTAACTGCAGATATCTTGTATACTCTCGAACCGGAACTCCATGAGAGCGTCAATAGATGATTTGGGTATAATTTGGGTATTTTCTTGAATATTTGACATGAAAAGAATAAGATATGTTAAGCAATGTAAGATTGTCAAGACGACTTAAGAATTTGGAATCTAGACCAAAGGTCGTGATTTTTGGAGCTATGGTAACAATGACAGTAGGGATGGTTGTAACTATACTTACCCTGCTATCGCACGCGACATAATGAAGCACTTCTGCCAGCACCATCTCATTTTATGTGTCGCCAAAATTGGAATTTATCTAACACGAACTGGAATATGAATATTCAAAGTTATGATATGAATTTATCGTAAGAAGAGAATCGTCGAATTAAGTTACAAACGGCTATGGTCGGCTATGGCCGAGCTTTCTAGTTCATTTTATAAATGGCCATCTAGGCAACTTTTCTTATACTATCATTGAAAATTACTAGTTATCATTGGCTATGACTACAATTCTTCTTTCTATGGGACCACACATGGAGTTTAATTCTTTATATTCATGACCTCACAAAGACCAAGTAGATTCCTACCTAGATAATTGATAATAATATTGGGAGAAACCCTGGCCAGTACATACAAATTTGTTTATGCAAAATAAACTAAACTAATAAAGAATATCATTTGACATTCAGGAAAAGGAAAAAGACATCAAAGCCTTCAAAACTGACCCCGACTTTATTTTTCGTTATTGCAACAGTAATAAATCTACGTGGGGCAATGTTTTTAAGTTATATGTTTAACAATAAACTAACAAAAAGAAATTGGTGGAGAATTCTCAGATTCAACTGGTGGAAAATCCAAATCTAACGGCACCAGCGTTAAACCGCTTTGTAAAACCAAATGACATCAACAAATTAGTTGCACAGTACGGCACCCCGCTTTATTTAATTGACGAAGACACGCTACACGCAAAAGTCAAGGAATTACATACATCATACTCAAAATTCAGTGGACCTCTAAAGATCGCCTACTCTATTAAAGCTAATTTTAGCCCGGCAATCTTAAGGGCCTTCATAGCTGACGGCATAACATTCGATTTAACATCGATTGGCGAGCTTCATTTTATAAAACGATGCAAAGCAGTTCCTGAAAATATCATTTATACGAGCGTTACAGAGGAATTCGAGGAGTACCTTGAGGTATTACAAAGTGGTGTAAGGAGAGTTGTTGTGAGTTCCTTTAATGGAATGACGAATCTAGCAAAAGCAGCTAGCAAAATAGGTGTCAAAATACCAACTATGATCCGAGTGAATCCAGAGGTAGGAGTTAAAGCTGGAGTTCGTGCTTCATACAGAAACGGTAAATTCGGAGTTCCATTCAATGGTGGAACTATCGATAGCGCAACCAAAATGATCAAACACCTAATGGATAATGATTTACTTAGATTTGAGGGCTTCCACTTTCATCTAGGGTCGCAAATTACAGACTTTTCATGTTTCATACATGCACTTGACAAGATGGATGCATTTATGACGAAAATGAAGAAGGAATATCCAAACTTCCAGGTTACTACATTTGATATCGGGGGAGGAACTCCAGTTTTCTATGATGAACCCATATCAAGTCCCATGCAGATGGCTGAAAACCTTGTCTCTCGACTCAACCAATTAGTAGAGAGTCACGGAAGATTCGAATTGATGATCGAAAGCGGTAGATTTCTTGTAGCTGAATCATCGATCTTGCTTTCTAAGATAGTAAATACTAAGGAATATAACGAACACAAAATTGTCATAGTAGATGCAGGGTATCATTTATTATTAGATGCTGCTCTTTTAAAACAAGAATATCCACAAGAAATAGTTTCAATGCCTAAAAATAGACTGAAGACAACAAGTCTAATACCCACAAAGAACATCCATTTGGCAGGTAGGCTATGTGATACGTATGACATATTTCCTCTATCGAAAGCGTCAAGCCTGAACGAGGCAGATGTTGGAAGGTATGTAGCATTCTATAATGTAGGAGCATACTCCCTCGTATTCAATATGCCCTTTCACTGTCAGATAAAACCACCTGTCATTATGAAGACTGCCAAGGGAGAATTTAAAGAGGTTAGAAAAGGAACATCATATGAACGACTCTTTACAGAAGAAGGAGGAGATATAATCTAGCCGCGCTATTTTATTTCCGAATAGAGTTTATATACATTTTACTTACAGAGATTGTTAAATATATTGTCACCTTCACCCTCCTCATTTACCAGAAATGGCCATGACAATAATAACAAGAAAAT
>WNFY01005787.1_pt1 | contig 22075 bp, 30 predicted proteins | sample 5400091 | NCBI WGS metagenome assembly WNFY01 (sample SAMN13153364, study PRJNA577476) | soil metagenome | isolation source: 60 cm soil or saprolite under grassland replicate 1 | place: USA:California | collected 2016-06-15
GGTTGCAAGACCGGCTCCTTTCGGTTCGAGGGGTTACGGGGGGAGCGCATCCAGATCGGTGGAGGGCCGCGATCTTGATTTTGTGCATCATGTTTCATGGCGGCCAATCCTCCGTGCGATCCGGAAAGCTGATCGCCTTCCACGAGCTAGACGTGGACAGGCTGTCTTTGACGGCAACGTTGACGGCAACGCAGCCGAGAATCCACACTCTCGCCCGGTGCCGAGCAATCTTCGGCACAGAGGTCAGGCGGTCCTCCCGCCCGGGGTGGATCGAACTGTAAATCAGACGGCTTACGCCTTCGGGGGTTCGACTCCCTCTCCCAGCACCAGATATAAAATACCCGCCTTGTGTGGGTATTTTATATCTGGTCTTGCATGGATAGGTCATGCCCAATGGAAGATTTGCTATACTACTCCTTATGAAGGTTGCAATTTTGTGGCTGGTCAATGAAAAGGGCGAGGTCCTCATGGCCCGCCGAGCCGCGCATATGAGCACCGATGCCAATGTGTGGGGGCCTTCTGTGTCTGGTAAAGTTGATCCAGGCGAGACATTTGACCAAGCTATTCGAAGGGAGGCCAGTGAAGAGCTTGGCCTCACAGGCGCGGACGTCTCGCCAATTTTTCTGCACAAAGAAATGTACACCGATCACTCTGATGGGAGGAGCCGCGAATTTGGCTTATTTTATGCACGTATCTCAAGCGACATAACAAAACATCTCAAGCTCGAGCTCAATGAAGTTGCCGAGGTTAGGTGGTTTACAAAAAGCGAGCTAGAGCAACTGTCCAATGCGCAGTCCGAGTCCCTAATAATCTCATCAGCCAAAGAGTTGTGGCAAAGTATCTTCGCACACCTGCAAGTCATAATCACTTAGGAGGTTATCCTAGCTCCGCATGAAGTGCTGGGCCAGAATTGCAGACGCTTGTCTACACTATAAATGATTTAATTGACCATGCCGTTTCAATGGCACCGAAACGGCATGGTCTACTGCGGCAGGCTAGTCGCCCAATGCCTCGCGCACGGATGGCAGCTCCAAATACTCCAGGACGATGCTGCCGTCTCGCCGCTGGCTGAGCGATCCCACGCTGTCACCACGAGCGATCGCGGCCCGGATCTGCTCGATCAGGACCGCAGCGGCCGCTTCGAGGTCGGCTGGCGAGATGTGCGGATTGTGCCTGGCCAGATCCTTCGCGATTTGCTTCGGGTCCAGAGAGTCGCTTCTACCCACTGTTACCAACCTCCACCTTCGTCTGACTGTGCGTGTGTTGCAGGTTACTCAGGGACGTTTGCAGTATAGCCCAGTTTTGATGCCATGTCGATCTCGTCGTTTGTATAAGTTCTTCCTCTTTGGGGCGGCGTGCTGGTTCATGGCACGCCGCCCCTCGGCCGTTCAGTTCGGTGCCGCCCACACGATGGTGTGCAGTGGCACAACGGAACGGTCCACCCCGTAGCAGCGGCAGGGCACCGTCGCCCGAGTGCGGGTGAGGGTGACCGTCGGTGTGTCGTAGCCGGGGCTGCCGCAGAACACGACGCCCGGGAAGTAGTGACGCACCGTACCGGTCTGGACGCAGAACAACCGGTGCTGCTTGGTGTGCAGGCCACGGCGCTTGCGTCCCCTTGGGGTGTAGTTCCCGATCCTGACCACCCCGCTTGGGTGGCTGGTGAAGTAGTCGCGGACGAGCTGCTCCACCTGGTCACAGTAGCCGTCATCCTCCGGCTCGGCGCACATACGCATGAGCCACCAGGCCGCCTCGTCGGCAGTATCCGCGTATCTCCGGACGCGGACAGGGACAAACATCAAGTGTGAGCATGGAGCCCTCCGACTCTCTTCGGGAAACTATGCAATCATATCATATTTTATAAAGAATGTAAATACCTCAACTCCCCTCAAAAAAGAAAGAAGCGCTAAGTTACTTGCGCTTCTTTACTTCGTTGCGGCCCAGGCTTTTGCTGGTTTCCTTGAACTCTTCGGATTTACGCGTCTTTGGATCGAACTTGGTGAGCGTCAGTTTTTCACCATCGGCCCGGCGAGTCGTGTAGTACGCGCTACCGGCGGTAGACACCAGCCGAACAATCTTACGCTTTTGATTCTTCTTTGCCATAACTATTCCTTAGGTTGGAAGTATTATAACAGATACTACTCGCAACGACAATAAAGACCCCCTTAGCGAGACTGTAACTCGTTTACAATAAGTACCATATTATTTACTTCCACTTGTAATAACAAAAGTTTACAAGTAAACGCAATGATCGTCACTGCGATGACCGTTGACGTCAGAAGCTTTTGTACGGCTGGTGCCCTGCTCCGCAGCAGAGCTTTAGTTATAAGATAAGTAGTTGCTACAGCCATAATCAGTGCAACAACTCCTGAAAGCCAAAAGTTCAATAAAACATTAAAGAAAAAATAAAGAAATAAACACGTTGGCACCACGTAGACAACAATTAATACGTAACGGCCGATTAACCCTAGATTCATGAGAAAGCTCCTCCTTATCATCATACCATTCTATTATTTTGTGGTGCGGCCAAGGTAATCCCTTAACCGCACCACAGCGCCTAATAGCACGGTCCCCAGTTCCAGCCCTGGGACTCGTAATCGCCATTGTCGCCGGTGATCACAACCTCTACTCCGACGCAAGCCGCCTTGGTACCATCCACCATCTGTGACCAACTTGAGCCAAAATTGTTCCAAGTTGTGTCGTGATGGGCCGTGCCATAGCTATGACTATCTGGATTCCAGGCCGTCACCCGAGCAAAGATTCCCTTGCCCTGCATGAAATAGCTAATTGCGTCACGCCTCCAAGGAGTGTAACGTCCCCAATTGGCGCTGCAGGACGGCGAGTATCGTAGCTCCAACAAACCATCGGTAACAGCTTGGGAAGCAACGGTGATACCATCTGCGCATAGTCCTGATGGATCTTTTCCGTTACAGCCCGCACCGTAGCAGCCGTTTGAGTTTGCCACCAGAACAATCTGCCTTGAAGTGCCTTGCGCATTTTTGCGAGCCCAGAGACCGTAATATCCCATGAGCATCGCCACGAGAACGAACAGTGCCGCGGCCCTTCTGTACATGTCCGCCATTTCCCTTCTATCGGTGGCCAGAACCGTACGCCCGGCATAGTAAAGCAAGTTGGGGTCAATCGGCAAGAGCAGATGGAGATACTGCGAGAATGTCAAAAATAATTTCATGGAGCCCAAGACGAGAGTTGAACTCGTGACCCCTTCCTTACCATGGAAGTGCTCTACCACTGAGCTACTTGGGCATACTCTGTGTTATCAGGCAAGTGCTCTCCACTTTTCCCTTTGTTCGCGGCAAGCCGCTCCACTCAGGCGTAAGTTGGAAAACTCGAATTACCACAGGCAATTCTCGCCACTGAGCTACGTGGGCGTATGCGATAACAGGAGTATTCTACCTGTTTTTGTGCGTTTCTACAAGTTTGTCATGCCCATCCAGCTCCTTGGCCAACCACGAACCCACGCGCAGCATTTCGTGCAGCACATGCGGCGTAATGACACTATTGCTGGCATAAATCAACAGGTGATCACCGGCTATTTCGTAGTCAAACTGCCGAAAATAGTGAGCCAGCATGGATGTAATCTCGGGCGTGAGCAGTGCGTCGACCTCCTCGAACTGGTCGGCCGGCGCAAAGGCATGGAATGACCGCGCAAATAGCGGGTCGCGCTGATTGAACAGGATGTTGGCCTCATTCAGATTGGCAAAGCGCATGAACAGCGACTCGTAAAATGTCACATCATGATGATTTGCGTCCAAAAAGACCATGGGCAACGCTGCAGCGTGCAAATCAACCTGCATGATCAGCCAGCGATACTGTTCGGGTGGACGTTCGGGGTGTTGCAGCGTGTTTTGGCGCTCCACCAGGCTAATATCGTGCCCGCGATACTCGCCAACGCAAAAGTTATCGTCATTGTGCGTTGCGGCCACGGTCACACCGCGAATAAGTTCATGCTCGTCCTCGCGCTGGTTAACCGCACCCAAATATACCAGGTTGAACTTGCGCGCAAACTGTTTGATGACTTTGCGCGTTGCTAACTCGCGTCCGACCGACAGCGGCCGCACCAAAAGGCCCATCACATCTTTCATGAGCTTTTGCGGTCCTCGGCGGCTCGAACTTCTTGCAGTTGGTCGGTGGTCAGGTCAATCACGGTGTTCACAAATTCTGCCTGGCTCCAGGCCAATGGTGCAACCGAAATAAACGCGTGGGTGTAAGGGTTGATCTGTTCAGACAGCACGCCAGATTTCAGCATCCTGGTTTGTACCCATTCCACAATTTTGGCCGCAGCGGCCGCACGGTCAGTTTCGATAAAATACTGCGCCTGCCAAAGCGTGGTGATAAACCATGGATTGCCTAGGCTGTCTTGCTCGACACTGTCGTAGGCGTCGTGCTCGTAGCGGGGAAGCGGCATGGCCTCTTGGTCTGAGGCGTGAAAGACATGTTCGAGCGTTTTAAAGCTGCTCTCGATTTCGGCCGAACGCACGTCGAACAGGCCAAACATGAAGGCCCCGTAAAAGCTCGACACGTCGATAGTATCATCGTACATGATGTCGGCCTTGGCGTCGGCAGATTTGTGTACATAGCCTTTGTAAAAATATTGCTTGTCGGCATTGTACAGCATATGCGCTGCGGCTGTACGAATGTCGTCAGCGATCGTTTGCCAGCGAACCGCGTCTTCGGGGCTGCTGACTTCTTCGGCTAGTTTGGCGGCGGTGGCCAGCGCGCCATACACCAGAGCAGTGGTATAGGTGGTGGTTAGGAACTTTTCCTCCCACAAATCATACGTAGCGTGCGGCAGCTTGGTCGTATCGTCGATGTAACTGGCCATAAAATCAGCCATGGGCTTAATAAGCGAACGATAAAATTCCTGCAGCGCTGCCTGGTCCTTCGTCGCCTGGTAATATTGGCCAAACAGGAAGACAACGATCGCTGTCTCGTCCTCCTGAATTGGCGCGATGCAGCGCTGACCCACGATGTACGGGTGCCAACTGCTGCCCGGCGCGCCATCTGGCTGGTATTTGTGCATCAAATAGCCGTCAGTATGCAGCCCCGTCCGGCAAAAGTCAAAAAACGCCTGGAGCTCCTCGCGATACCCCAGCCGCAACAGCGGCCACAGGGCATAGGCCGAGTCACGCGGCCAGCAGTAGGCATAGGTGTCGCGCGAATAATTGCGCATGCTGGTGTCGGTACTGGCAATGATGCCACCGTGCTTGTCGATGTGCGACTTCAGTATCAACACACTTTTGCGAAACTGGCTGCGCAGCTCTTCGGGAATACGGCCGATAAACTGTTCGGCAGGCCGGAGCCATTGCTGCCAATATGCCTGAGTGAGCTCAAGACGCCGAAAAACGCCTTCCTTTTTAATCTGATCGTGCAAGTCAATCGCAGCTTGCTGCGTCTTAGCTGCCGTAATCCAGTACGACACACGGCCAGAGCCATGTGGTTCCACCCGCTGCGTAAAACGCAGCACCGAGTCCACACTGCCATGTTCGACGTTGTTTTCCATCAGCTCGCCGTCCTCAGCATCGCGGTAGGTGCCTTCCTTGCCTTCGATGCCGTACAAGCCTACCGAATACTGGTCAAACGGCTGGCCGCTCAAATCCTGTCCGCTGATCACAAATGCTCGCCGGCCCTTGTACTGCAAAATTGCCCGCTGTTCTGGCAGGTACTGCACCGTGTCGCCGTCCAGACTGTTGTAGATCAAAAACACTTGATGCAAAAATAACCGCACCTCGCGCTCGCGCCCAAAGTCATTGATGACGTGAATGTTGCGCACAAAGGCATTCAGGTGCGCATCGACCGCATCCTGCAGTTCCAGCGTCACGCCGATGTCACGGTTGACCGCGCGCGTCAGGCCTATCAACGAATTGTCATCATAGTCAGCCTCTATAGTCCAGCTGCCATCATCCAGCCAGCTAAAGTGCCCCTCCACCCACACACCGATTCGGTGACGCATGTGGTTGGCCAGGGCGTGATTCTCCAGCCCAACGTAGGGATAGTAAAAGTCATGCACCATACCATACAGATTGATGCCGACATGCATTGTCCCGTTGCTGAGCACAATTGGCCGAGCCATTAGTTGTGAGCGCCCTCCCTTGCCATCAACACACGCAGCTTCAGATCGCGCAGCGCGTTGCCAAAGGCAATAAATGCATCGTACGGTGACTCATACGGGCTAAAGTAGGCATGAACATCGCCGTCCGTGAAGTACTTCGTACACATATAGTATACGTGATCGGACGTTAACAAGCGACGCCAATCCTGGATAATGGCGGGGTCGTTTGTCCCTAGCACGTCATTCTCCATAGAATAGAGCTCGGTGATCGTTTGTTGCTGCATGGCGTTGCCCACCCAGGCTGACAGGTCGCGCTCGGCGTCTGCCCAGGTGATGGTGGTAGGGATGTCCAGCGCGTCGACTGGCTCAAAGGTGTCAATGGCTTCGCTGATAGTCATAAAGGCGTTGCCCTCGTGCTTCAGAAATTCGCTCGGCAGGTGTTTCAGAAAGTCGAAAATGCCCGTCTCGCCCCACTGGTGCTCGCCAAAGGTCTCGTAGTCCATGAACAGGTTGATGTTGGTCTGGGCGTGCTCCAGTGAATTGGCCCAGTGTACAAACTTTTCCGTGGTCAGCGGCCATTCGGACCACTGGCGATTAGAGAAGCGGAAGGCGATGTCGTCGCTCATGCGATAGTTTTTGACGAGCAGGCGGATGTTTTCGGTATAGCTCGGCCGATACACAAAGTTAGGGCTGCGCCAATCCAGCACCGCGTCCCAACCCTCGGTGATAATACCCTTATAGCCTGCTTGGTCGGCCCAGTAGGCGAGGTCGTTGTTATAGCTGAGCTCGGTATTGCGAAAGACCCTGGGCGACACGCCAAACAGTTGCTGCAGCTTCTCGCGGTGCATGCGAACTTGCTTTTCAAACTCGAAGCGCGAATAGAAAAACGCCAGGCTGTGATAGTACGTCTCGGCCAGCAGTTCAACCCGGCCAGTCGCGACCAGGTCCTTGAAGCTTTGGAGTGCTTCGGGCGACCACAGCTCCAGCTGCTCCAGCACGGTACCGGTGATGGACATGCTCAGACGGAACTCGGGGTGCTGATGGAGGATATCCAGCAGCGCACGGTTGGTTGGCAGGTACGATTTGGCGGCAACTTTGTGCAGAATTTGCTCGTTATTGGTGCGGGCGTGGTACTGCGGCTCGGAGAAGTAATTATGGTCATGACCTGCATCGAAAATGGTGTAGTCGCGCACCCTAAACGGCTGGTGCACGTGCAGATACAGCACAATCGCACGCTGGCTCATCGAACCGCCCCTGGCTGCAGATGTTGGTAGACGTCTTGGCATTTTTCGGCTACATCTCGCCAGGACAAACGCGCAAATTCGTGAGCAACGTTGCGAATGAGCGACCGCTGCAGCACTGGCTCCTGAGCTACTGCCAGAATACAGTTGGCTAGTTTACGAGTATCCCAGAAGTCAAACTTGAGCACACTGCGGAGCACTTCACCAGCGCCCGACTGCTTGGAAAGGAGCACGGCATTGCCCGTGCCAGCTGCCTCCAGTGCGGTCAGCCCGAATGGCTCCGAAACCGAAGGCATGACAAACATATCACCAATCGCATACGCATCGCGCCACTGTGCACCGCGCACAAAGCCGGCAAAGATAACTTGCTGCGACACCCCCAGCTGAGCCGACAATTCGATCAGTTCCTCCCGCAGCTCGCCATCGCCAGCGACCAAAAACAACACCTTGTCGTTGACGTCAATAACCTGCCGCGCTGCTTCGATCAGATAGCGCAGACCTTTTTGGACTGTCAGCCGCCCCAGGCTCACCACCACTTTGTAGCCGCGCTTTTTCATTTCCTCCAGATACACGTAGCTGCCGGCAAAATCTACATCGGCAAAATCTGTTGGCTCGATACTGTTGTGGATGACCTGAATCTTGTCGCCAGGCACGCCATATTCGCGCGCAATAATGTCCTTGGTCACTTGGCTAACAGCAATCACGCGGTCCGCCATATGCAGCGCATGGTATTCAATGTCATGCACCAATGGGTTGCCCCGGCGTTCGCCCGAACGATCGAATTCGGTGGCATGGACATGGGCAATCAACGGACGGCGCGTCAGTTGCTTAGCGCGCATTCCGGCCTCGAAGGTCAGCCAATCATGCGCATGGATAACATCTGGCACCTCGCGTTGCACGTACTCTTCTATAAAGTCACTGTAGCGCTGTTGCTGCCCACGCAAATCCTTGGGATACGTGTGCCAACAGGTATCGCTCTCACAATGGTAACAGTAGCTGTCGTAGGCACCACCAAGGTTTGCGGACCGCTCAGCGCCCACCGGCATAGCGGGAGTAATTTTCATAAAATCGATGTCGTGCGGAGCGTCGTAGGGGAGCACAAAGTCAATAGACACACCCTGGTGCGCCAGCGCCTTGCTCAGCTGATAGCAAGCCACACCTAAGCCGCCACTGTTATGCGGGGGCAGTTCCCATCCTAGCATCAAGATCCTCATTGTGCTGCCAATCTCACCCTCGTTTGCCTTTAAGTATAAGCATAGTGGGGTGGTTTGACAATGTGAGATACATCGCTTGACCACTGCCAATGACGAGCATTGTCAGATGTTTTATGCTATAATACATTCTGAACTGAGAATATGGCCCAATGGGGTCATTTATTTTATGACTACACCCAGCAAAATCCGTAACATCGCTATCATTGCCCACGTCGACCATGGCAAGACGACGCTTGTTGATGGGCTGCTCAAACAATCCCATGTGTTCCGCGACAACCAGGCAGAGATGAGCCAGACGCTCATCATGGACAGTGGCGAGCAAGAGCGCGAGCGGGGCATCACCATCACAGCAAAACAGACGACTGTCGACTATGACGGCTACAAGATTAATATTGTCGATACGCCCGGCCATGCCGACTTCTCGGGCGAAGTGGAGCGGACCCTCAACATGGCCGACGGCGTGCTGCTGATCGTTGATGCCCAGGAAGGTCCCATGCCGCAGACCAAATTTGTACTGGGCAAGGCCCTAGCCCTCGGCCTCAAACCCATTGTTATTATCAACAAAATCGACAAGCCCAGCGCCCGCATCACGGAGGTCGAGGACGAAATTGCTGATTTATTCCTGGAGCTGGCTATCAGCGATAACCAACTGCACTACCCGGTCTACTACGCCATTGGTCGCGACGGTAAAGCCTGGAAGGAATTGCCGCAGAGTCCAAGCAGTCCAGCCGATTTGACACCGATTTTCGACGCCATTATCCATGAGGTGCCTGCACCAACGGTCGAAGCTGGGCCGCTGCAGCTTCTGGTGACCGCGCTCAGTTACGACAGCTATCTCGGCAAATACTCGATCGGCCGCATCCAGCGCGGTACAGCCAAACCAGGCCAAGCAGTTGCACTTATCAAAATCGACGGCACCATCATCAAGTCTAAAATCGACAAAGTCTTCGTAAACCATGGGCTAGGCAAGGTTGAAGTAGCCGAGGCGATTGCTGGCGACATCGTGACAGTCACCGGCGTGGGCAAGGCGCACATTGGCGAGACTATCTCGGACATCGAACGGCCAGAGGCGCTGCCAGTGATCGACATCGAAGCGCCGACGCTTCGAATTTACCTGGGACCGAACACCTCGCCGCTAAAAGGCCGCGAGGGCCAATTCACCACTGCCCGGCAACTTGGCGGCCGCCTGCAAAAAGAGCTCGAGACAAATGTCGCGCTGCGCGTCGAGGACAGCGGCATTGGCTTCGACGTATCCGGACGGGGCGAGCTGCACCTCAGCGTCCTCATTGAAACCCTGCGCCGCGAAGGCTACGAGTGTGAAGTCGGCCGCCCCCAGGTGGTCACCCAAATGATCGATGGGGTAGAACAAGAACCATTAGAAGAACTCATCATCGAAGTACCAGACGAATTTGTCGGCGCCGTCAGTCAAGAGCTTGGCCTGCGCCGTGCCGAGCTGAAGGAGCAGCTGGCGACCAGCAAAGGCGGTACACGCCTGACCTATATCATCCCCACGCGCGGACTATTAGGCCTGCGCAATCTGCTGCTGACCGCCACGAAGGGCACTATCATCATGAACAGCCTGCCACACGGCTATCAGCCGGTGGGGCCAGCATTGCCCAAAACCCGCAACGGCGCGCTCATTGCCACCGAGGCTGGCGTGAGCACTCCCTACGCACTCGAGGCTGCCGAGGCGCGCGGCGAATTGTTCATTGGCCCGGGCACACAGGTCTATCTGGGCATGATCGTCGGCCAGTACAACCGCAACGATGACCTCGAAATCAATGTCTGCCGCGCCAAACAACTCACCAACATGCGCAGCAAGAGCAGCGACGGCGCCGTCCAGCTGACGCCCTACACACAGCTCAGCCTCGAACAATGCCTGGACTTTATCGAAGATGACGAACTACTAGAGGCCACCCCGCAACACCTGCGCCTGCGCAAGCGCTACCTCGACCCGCACGAGCGCAAGCGTCATAAGAAACAATAAGTTCAGTGAGCGCTGCTGCCCGCGCCAGGTTCAAGGGCGGGGCAGCAGCGAGTAGTTCAGCCTGCGGGCTGTGCCGCGTAGCACTTGGCGACGAATTGAGCCGTGACCGTGCAGACGCCGTCCTTGATGGTGACGTAGCCCTTCGGGATCAGCCGGTTGAAGCTGAACTCACCCCGGTGGCCATTGGCCCGGCAGAACGCGAACAGTGCCGTCACCTGGAACCGCTCCCAGGTATTGCCGTTGTTCTGCTCGCAGAACTGGACGATCCAGCTCGCCGATGCTTCGGTCTCGCGGCTGTTGAAAGCGTCGAAGAATTGCAGCTTCCAGTTGATGTCGCTCGGCCTGATGGGCGTCCTAGGCGTTGTCATTGCCTCTTCCTCCGTGCTCGAGTGGCCAGAACCAATCTCGACAGATTATATCATCAAAAAGAATCCCTGTAAACTACCTTGAAAATTCATTGACCTATCTGCTAAATTGCTGCTACGCTAGTCACGGACGGCAGGGGCAAGAAGTTCATCGGTGGTGGCGCCGCGCTCACCGCTCTGGCCGCCGCGGGCATCGGTGCCGCACGCCGGCTGCCGCCACAGTACAAGATCGGCGAGGCCATGCTCCAGGAGACCACCGAGCTACCCGGCAACTACGTGCTGATCAAGTTCAGCGACGGCGCGCAGGTGGTACTGGTCAATGACGGCGACGTCAAGCACTACCTGGACGGCAGCGAACGCGGCGAGCGCATGCGCTATCTCATCGACCGGCGGGCCAAGGCCATCAACGGCCAGCTGCCCGGTATGCTGCTGATCGGCTGATCGCGGCCCTTCAAGCTGCGCCGCGGGTGTACCTGACCCACACCCGCGGCGCGCCTTAACCTTTGTCTTCCGCATTTTTCGGACCCAGCTGCTACAATCAGTTCATGAATATTTCCGACGAACAGTTTGCCACCATCATCGCCGAAGCAATGGATGAACTCCCTGAAAAATATATCAATGCACTCAATAACGTAGCTGTCGTCTACGAGGACGACCCCACACCCGCCCAACGTGAGCTCATGAAGCTTCGCCACAACCAAACACTGTTTGGTCTGTATCAGGGCATACCGCAGACTGCACGTGGTGCTGGCTATAACCTGGTATTGCCAGACAAGATTACTATCTTCAAACATCCCCTGATGCTGGCTAGTCGTGATCTGCAGGAGCTTAAAGTTCACGTCAAGCATACGCTTTGGCACGAGATCGCCCATCATTTTGGTCTGGACCACGACCGTATACACGAGCTTGAGGACAAACACGAAGCCTAAATAATTGTTATAGTCGTTATTTTATGTCATACTAGTTACGACTCATCCCTGTACCGTAAAGGACAAATCATGGCCGAAACCGTGTATGACCGGCTCGAGGGGCTGTGCCGTCGGCTTGGCACCCAGCCATCCGACTGGCCGTGCCCGAACGGGACTGTCCGTGCGCTGAGATTCCGCATCGACGGGCAGGGCCAGGTCGCGATGGTCAAGCCCTCGCGCCATCTGGACCGCTGGGTTACCGAGATCATCCACGTTACGTACAACAACCGTTCGCAGACCAATCACTTCGGCGTGGTGATCGCCGGACGATCACAGAGTTTCGCCGTCAGGGCCAATGGCGATGTGGTGAGTATGCCCAAACCGCTCAACTCGCATGAGGAGTGGCAAGGTCGCCACGACCGAGCTGCCGCCAACCTGCTGGGCTCGTTCCTGAATCGGGTGGAACTGTGCCTGGGGCCGGGCGGCGAGCAGCGCAGAGCCCTGACGCGCTAGGACAGACACGTGAGTCGTATACGGGGGGCCAGCGGCAAAAACCGCTGGCCCCCGCAAAAAAGGATTTATTTGCCTACAGCAATCACCGTTACGTACTTACGTACTGGCAGGGTCTGTCCTCGCCCTGCAGTACCCACCAGTGATCTGACAAAATTCACTAGTCATGGGGATACAACGATGGCATAATAAGATTACCGTCTGTACGAGCCGAGGAGGAAAGTGTTATGACGGCAACATCCACACTATATGGCGAACTGAGTGAGCTCATAGAGTCGCTCAGCAGCGGATACCCCAGGGAGCGCACCGTAGGTGTTGCTCGCTGTCTGGAGCGTGTCGCTCGAATCGGGCGTGGCCGACGGGCCGTCACTCTCATCCAGCGAACCTTCCCCGACAAGCCCAGGGCCGACGTCGTCTACTTGAAGCTGCCGGGCAAGCCCGACATCCTCGTCCCTGCCGACCTCAACTTCCAGGGTATGGAGGGCATCGAGCGCCACGCCGAAGTCGAAAAATTCCTCCGGGAACACGGACGACGGTAACCGTGGTGCTGACGGGCCCTGCACCCGCCCGTCAGCCCCCGGTTTTTACCATTTCTTTATTGATGCAATCATTTTTTATATGTGATAATTACCTTGTGTCCATACTGAACAAGGAAGGATGGCTCATAGCAAAAACCCGGTACGTACGTGTGCTCGCCGTCTTCGAACGCCTGGAACCGCGGCCCTGCAAGCCGCTCGGCGACGGATCAACCGCCCGAGAGGTCCGCATGGGACCGCGCTTTGGGAGATGGGGAACGCATCTGCGCCATTACCATTACCCACACAAGCCTGAGGCAGATGTGTTTCACCTGCGCCTCCCTGGGCAGCGTGACGAGATCGTCGTCGCTGCCGACCCTTCGTACTACGGCAGCACCAACGAGGTGAGCGCAAACCGTACGCTGGAGGTCGACACCTTCCTGCGGCAGTACGAGTAAGCGAAGGGGCCGCAAGGTCCACTGACACAGATAGGTGAAGGGGCATTATGGCTACGCTGTACAGTCGATTAATGGAGCTCTTCCAGGGGCTCGGACCCGAGCAAGAGCGTAGTGGCGAAATCGGCGTCACCCGTCGAGTAGCGAAGGCCGGACGGGGGAGGCAGCGGGTCACACTCGTGCACCTCAGCCACCAGGGCCGGCTCATCGCCGATGTCTTCTACGTCACCCTGCCAGGCCGCAAGATCGAAATCCTGGTCGCCGCCAACCCGGCCTACCAGGAGATACCCGGCGAAGTGTCACCACCCGAAGATCGGGAGGCCATCGAAGCTTTCCTGCAGCAGTACGGACGTTGACAGTGCTGACGGGCCCTGCACCCGCCCGTCAGCCCTACGCACCATTGGACAAACAGGCGTATACTAAAGTCATGAATACAGATGTTATTGTTGCCACAACTAATGATTTGCCTGGCTACCGTGTGGTCGAAACCTACGGTGAAGTATTTGGGCTGATTGTACGCAGCCGAAATCTTTTTAGCAATATAGGTGCCAGTTTTCGCACCATTTTCGGTGGGGAAGTGAAGGGCTACACCACACTCCTCAGCGACAGCCGCGAGCATGCGCTTGGCAGACTGCGCACTGCTGCTGCCGAAAAAGGGGCAAACGCCGTACTGGCTATGCGCTTCGACAGCGGTGATATTGGCGGTGTCATGAACGAAGTTGCCGCCTACGGCACTGCGGTCAAAGTCGAAAAGCTATAAAATCACATTATGATACAGCGCTGTCAGCAGAAGAATCAGTTGCTGAAAGTAGTCTAAAGAGTCGAGCCCTTGACAGACAGCAGGTAATAATGTACTACTTATGAACGGCCCTGACCCTGTCACACACGAGGAGGAAGGTCATGGCAACAACGCTTTACGAAGAGTGCGACAAACTCTTCCAGCGGCTCGATCAGTTCAACGTTCCGTCCGGCGGTAAGCGACGGATCGCCAAGGGCGGCAAGCTCGGCGACCAGGTGGTGATGTTCCGCTACGAGTTCCCAGGGAACGCCAACGGCAACTTCTTTGCGCTGATCATGCCGGGTCTGCCGGATCAGGTACTGGTCAATGCTGACCCCAGCTACAGCCCCCACGGGCTGATGGTGATCAACAGCACCGAATCGCGGGTGAAGTCCTTCCTGGACGAGCTGCGCCAACAGCTGAAGTAGGCGGGCGGCCTGGGGCTGACAGAGGAAATTCTCTCTGCCGGCCTCAGGCTCCTATAAAAACCATAGACATAACCTTTATTTTCTGCTATAATCACAAGGCTATAGATGAATGTCGGGCCTAAACGGTATATCTCGCTGTTCATTTGCAGCTGAGTTATATAAATCCCATAAAGCCATACCTTAGGAAGGCATTCAAGAAATTACATGAGAAACAACTCTTTTTCGCGACCTCAAAACCGTCGTGATGGTGGGCTGCGCTATAATGGCCGCCCCGTACGTACCAATAACAACCGCCGCGGCCAAAAAGCCAACGCCTACATCGATCCGCAAAAGTTCATCAACCGTGCTGTCGCACCCGCCGAGGAAAAGCCCTACGAGCCGGCCCACCGGTTTGCTGACTTTGCGCTTAGTGAACCACTGCAGCAAAATATTACACATGCCGGCTATACCACGCCGACCGCTATTCAAGACGGCGCTATTCCAGCAATCCTGGAAGGGCGTGACGTCGTTGGCCTGGCCAACACTGGCACCGGTAAGACGGCTGCCTTTGTAGTGCCGATGATCCAACGCCTGCAGAACACCACGGCTCGCCCCGCTGCACTGATTGTGGCGCCAACGCGCGAGCTGGCTCTGCAGATTGACGATGAATTCCGTAAATTTGCCCGTGGTCTGCGGCTCTACTCAACCATAGTCGTAGGCGGCATGAACATTGCCCGGCAAATCTCTGACCTTCGTCGCGGGCCACAAGTGGTCATTGGTACGCCTGGCCGCCTGAAAGACCTGGTGAACCGTGGCGACCTTCGCCTGGATCAAGTCAGCATGGTAGTGCTCGACGAAGCTGACCAGATGTTAGACATGGGCTTCATTAACGACATTCGCTTCTTGATCGGACAGCTGCCCGAGCAGCGCCAATCACTGTGCTTTAGCGCGACCCTCTCGCCTGACATTCAACAACTGATGCGCTCATTGTTGACCGATCCGGTCACCATCTCTGTCCGCACCGCGGAAACGAGCGAACATGTCGAGCAGGACATCGTCCGCACTCAGTCCAAAGAGCACAAAGTTGAAGTGCTACAGGAGCTTCTTGCCCAGCCCGAGTTCGAAAAGGTCCTGGTCTTTGGCCAGACCAAATGGGGCGTGCAGCGCCTGGCAGAGAACCTGACCAGAAACGGTTTTCCCGCCGAAGCTATCCATGGCAACAAATCACAACCACAGCGCAAACGCGCCTTGCAAAGCTTCAAGGATGACCGTGTGAAGGTGTTGGTAGCAACCGACGTCGCGGCGCGAGGACTCGATATTCCGAACGTCAGCCACGTCATTAACTTTGACCAACCCACCACGTACCAAGACTACATTCACCGCATTGGCCGGACCGGCCGCGGCGGCAAACGCGGCAAAGCGCTGACGTTTGTCGGACATTGATCTCGTCAAATCGCACGCAATTGCTTATACTTTGCCTTAGGATTTAAGGTAAAAACGCGTGGAAATACAGCACCGCTCTAACAAAACGATTCTGATTGTCAGCCTGCTCTTTGTGCTGGCCCTGCTGATTGGCAGCGGCACATTGGGGTACTTTTGGTACCGCAAGCTGCATCAGCCCGCGCCAGCCAGCAGCTCCAAAGGTGGCACGATCAGCCTGGACACTGTCCAAAAGGTCGAAACCGAACCGCTACAAACAGCGCTGGCTATTCCCAAATCAACCGATAAACCAGGTGACAGCATCAAGCTGTCCGTATTGTCTATGACCGTGCCCAAAGCGTGGCGCACACTCAATGCCCGTAATTTGCTTAATACACCACCGCAAAGCGTCTACGCCGCTTCGTCAAATGACATCTTGGCTCAGTTGATTATGGTGGCTGAACAAAATCCGCCTGATCCGACATTGGCCACGAATAATTTTGGCCTGTACAACATAACGGCCTGGCTGAAGCAATCAAGCGTGGGTAGCAACGGTGTCGTCACTCCCGCCATGAAGTCTGCCTACATTGCCAACGTCGAAAATCTGGCCAGTGGGGGAGCGGGTGATAAAAACGCCTGCAATAAAGGTGCCGGCGTGCTTAATGTAACTGTTTGCGAATCATTGCTGAAGCCAAGCCTGATTGCCACCGCCGACGGAGCGCTCAAGGGCATCGCCTACCTGACCATGCCTGCCGATTCGTACGATCCACAGGCGTATGTCATGCTGACCGGCCAGCTGAAAGATCAGCACGTCTTTGGCTATGGCGCTTTCCATTTGCTGGACAGGGCCTCCCATCAACTGGATGCTCAAGATGCCAATGGCATAAAGGCCGCTCGCGACGCGGTACTGTCCGGGAATGTGCCGTCCGACACCTTGCAGCTATACCAACACGTCATTGACGCAATAAAGTCGATAAACATTCAGGTGAATGAATAATGACTGAAGCTGAAAGCCCCAAGCCCAAAAGGCGCCACCCGCTCAGCCGCAGTTGGTGGACATCATTTGGCGGTATTGTCGCGGCTATAACCACCGTCGCGGCTTCGATAGTCACGATCGTTGTAAGTGTCCCACCGATCATGGCCGCCCTTCACCCCATGCCGCAGCCCAAGCCGAGTGAGCTGCAGCGCACGCCTGATTTGGCACTCGAGTTCTGGTCCGGCGTAAGCGGGGGCACGCAGTATCCAATGAGCCTGCGCGACACCAGAGATTCGCCACAAATTGTCGACGTGCAGGCCAAGGCCGAGCCATTTATTATCCGCTTTCCCACGCTCAACCCGTCGGACTGGGGCGGTGTGCACATCTGCGCCTGGAAGGACCCGACTATCTTCAATGTGCAGGCTGGCAAAACATGGTCCGACATTAATTATGATTCGCCATTTGTGAGTGGGAAGGGCCTTGCCGATACAGCCGCTGGTCATGCCAGCCTGCCGCTTACCAACGAATACCATAGTTACTGGGTCGATTCACGGGTTGACCACGTGTCACAGACGAAGGACCAAATTTATATCTCCTCGCTGGATGACAAATCTATTGCCAACCGTACCCAGGAGCTATACCTGACCATCTGGATCGACCAAAACCAGGACGACACCATTAATAATGGCGAATACGAATACGTGGTTATGCATTTTACGCGCTAGAGAAATTTATAATCCTTGAGCTGGTCCGGCAGGAAACCTTTCCCGTGCTGGAAGTTTGTCTTCCACTGGTAACCTTCGTTATAGCCAAGGTCTTTCATGAGCTTGGTCGGCGCGTTGCGCAGATGTAGCGGCATGGGCAGGTCGGGGAAGTCTGCGGCGGTTCGCAAAGCTTTATTCATGGCATCGGTGACTTGGCGCGATTTCTCGGCGCGAGCTAACGCGGCTGCACAGTGAAATAAACTATACTGACATTCCGGCATACCGATCCGCTCGACCGCCAGAAAGGTCGATACCGCCAGGTTCAGTCCGCCATTGCCAGCCAGACCAATATCCTCGCTGGCAAAGATCACCATCCGCCGGGCAACGAACTTGGGATCTTCGCCAGCTTGCAACATCCGGGCCAGATAGTACAACGCGGCGTTGGCGTCGCTGCCACGCATGCTTTTGATGAAGGCGCTGATGATGTTGTAGTGGTTTTCGCCCTTTTTGTCGTAGCCGGGCAGGCGCTTTTGTGCAGCTGTCTTGACAACGTCGACCGTGACTTTGCCAGCCGTCAGCTCGAGCGCCAACTCCAAATTACCCAGCGCCACGCGCGCATCGCCGCTGGCCAGCTCGGCCACATAATCAATAGCTTCGGTACTGATTCGCGTGGTTGCCTTTTCCAACTTCACCGCACGCTCCAAAATAGCAACCAAGTCATCCTTGCTATGCGGTTCCAGCACCAGCACACGCGACCGGCTCAGCAGGGGAGTAATGACTTCGAAACTGGGATTTTCGGTGGTGGCGCCAATGAGCGTCAGCAGACCGCGTTCGACATGGGGTAGGAAAGCGTCCTGCTGAGCCTTGTTAAAGCGATGAATCTCGTCCACGAACAGCACCGTCTGTTTGCCGATCGCTTGGTTGGCCCGGGCTCGCTCGACCACTTTGCGCACATCGGCCATGCCAGCGGTGACGGCGCTTATTTCGATGAAGTCGGCTTCGGTTTCTTTGGCGATGATGCGCGCCAGTGTCGTCTTGCCGCTGCCGGGCGGCCCCCACAGGATAAGACTGACAGGTTTCTTGCCAGCGATAATCTGCCGCAAGATGCCATCATCGCCCAGCAGCTTCAGCTGGCCTACGACGTCATCGAGTGTTTGCGGCCGCATACGTTCGGCCAACGGAATATTGTGTACCATACACTACTTATTATTTGCTATGCTAGGATTATGGACAAGCTTATGCACGATCGTCTCCGCGTCATGCGCTATATTGACGAGCATCCGATTATCATACTCAGCACCATCGATGACTACAATCGTCCCTACGGTGCGGTCGTCTATGCCGTCAGCGGCGATCATGACAGCAAGATGCACGTCTATTTCCTGACCAAATCCGACACCGCCAAGTTTCACAATCTCAGCGCCCGGCCAGCCGTCAGTGTCACTGGCTACGACGAGCACCACATCAGCACGTTGCAAGCTCAAGGCCACGCCGAAATAGAGCGCGATCCACGCGTCATCGACATGGTCATGAAGCAGCTGACGCGTACCCATGCGCATACCGAGGAGTGGCTGCCGCCGATCGCCAAAATCCGCGCTGGCAATTACGTCATGGTGGGCGTCGTCATTTCGCACGCTCGGCTTGGCGAGTTCCGTGGCGAACCAATTGGCAGTGACGACATCTTTACCGATGTAGAGTAAGCCGGTGTGTGACGCTGTCCTGCTCTGCTACAATAGGTTGATGCCAAAAAACGACAAGTCACACAGCAAGCGGCAACTTTTCCTGGAACGAATCCGTGCCATTGTGCCCAGATTTCGGATCGAGCAGCTGCGCGGCCGCCAACAGTCAATCCGGGTCAACACCCTGAAGGCGTCAAAGCTCACCTTTGCTCGTCCCATCGCCTGGGCACCGCAGTGCTACTGGCTGGACGGCGACAAAACCGCCCTGAGTCACAGCGAAGATGCAACCGAGGGAAAGATATACCTGCAGAACGCTGCTAGCTTCATTCCGCCAATCGTGCTGAATCCTAAAGCTGGGGAGCGCATCCTGGATATGTGCGCCGCACCGGGCGGCAAAGCCAGCCACATTGCCGCGCTGAGCGGCAACAAGGCCGAGCTGTGGGTTAACGACAACTCCCGGCCACGGTTAAATCGCATGCTTGCCAACTTTGACCGGCTGGACGTAAAAGCGCACAACACCACACTGTTCGCCATCGATTCGCTGCGGCATCAACTGCCGCATGATTATTTTGATAAAATATTGCTCGATGCACCATGTAGCGGCGAAGGCATGGTCGACCTCGACAATCCGGAAGCTCTGTCACATTGGAGCCTGGCTCAGATCAAACGGTTGCAGGGCATCCAGAAAAAAGCCGTCAGTGTTGCCTGGGACTTGCTGCGGCCAGGTGGGTTGCTGGTGTACAGCACCTGCACCATGGCACCCGAAGAAAATGAATCAGTCATTGACTATTTGCTCCGCAAGCAAGAAACTGCGCAACTACTACCTATCGAGTTAGAGCTGCCAAATCGCATACCCGCACTCAAAAGTTGGCACACCAAAACATATGCGCATGATCTTTCCCGCTGCTTACGGCTGGCACCCACACCAGAGGTCGAAGCATTTTTCATTGCACTCATCCGCAAGCCACATATGTAAGCACCGCATTGCGTACAACCAAACGCAGCTCTTCGGTCACCATGCCTTGGGGCTTGACGCCGCCCATGAACACCCAGGTCAGCAGCCGAGCAGCCAGCGCTCGCTGTCCATTCTCGAGCGAGGCTAACTGGCCAGCAGCCTGGACGGCTGCCTCTGCCGCAAGACCAAGCATAGAACTCACATCCTTCCCATAAACGACAAAACGCCCGGGATAGGGCGCTGTGTTTGATGATACGCAGATGTATCCATACATACAACGAAAAAATGTCACGTTGACTTTTTCTTGGGAACTTTTGCGCCTTCTTTGCGTGCCTTGTTGAGCCCGATAGCAACTGCTTGTTTCTTGCTAGTTACTTTTTTGCCGCTTTTGCCAGAGCGCAGCTTGCCCTCTTTCATTTCGTGCATGGTCTTCTCGACCTTTTGTTGAGCTTTTTTGCCGTATGCGGGCATGGTACTTCTCCTTTTTCCTGCCAAGTAGCGTAGCTCAAAAAGGGATATGCCGTCTGTGAATTATTTATCGTCAGGCGTCAGGTTCAAAATACGATTGATAATCGCTGTCGTGGACGTGCTATCACCCTGACCGAACTGTAGCAGTACCACCAACTGTGTATCGCCCATGATCTCAGAAAATTGTGCCCATTCATCGTTGGCCGTTACAAAAACATCCGGCCGAAGGGTAGCAAATACTTTGGTGTAGATAGGGTCCACTACGCCACGTTTATGGTTGCCCGGCACCACAAACACGTAGTCAACGCCCTTCAGTGCATCGATAATGTTCGCCCGTTCATGCTCGGGGATAACCGGCCGCATATGACCCTTGGCTGCTCGCACCCGCGCGTCACCATTGACCATCACTACCGTGATATCACCATGGGGCGGCACTTGCTTCAGATACAGCCAATGGTGGGCGTGAAAGAGATCAAAGGTACCGGTAGCCAGCACAACCTTCTGACCCTTGTGCTTTTCGCGAATAGCGCTCAGTTCGCCAAATGTCACTATCATGTCCGCATCATAGCAGAATGGCTCACGAAGTAAACGATTATTTACGCATACGGATGGTGCTGCTTCAACCGATGGCGCAGGTCGCGGTAGTTGGGCATGTAGCCCGCCAGCAGGTCCCAAAACCGCTGGCTGTGATCCAGGTGCGCGGTATGACACAGCTCGTGCAGGATCACGTAATCGATCAGCTCGAACGGCAGCTGCATCAGCCAAATGTTCAGGCTGATCGTCCCCTCTGAGCTGCAGCTTCCCCAACGTGTGCCAGCGCTGCTGTAGCGTAATTTTTGGTAGGTGAAACCATGGACATCTGCCAGCGTGCGCAGGCGGCGGGGAAGGTAAGCCTTGGCCTGGACGCGCAATGCGTTGGCGATTCCCTGGTGGATCTCCTGCTGCACCATGACCGGCGAGGCAGTGACCGGCGTAAACACCACCAGCTCGTTCTTGTCCAGGCGGTGCGAGTAACCGCTGTCATCGTGCTGCTCGATCCGCAGCCGATGCACCTTGCCGATCATATCGCCGTGCTGGTAGGTCTGCTTCTGCTGGCGAATCTTCTGCAAGGAACTGCGAATGCTCGAACGCGAATCGTTCAGCAATTGCTTTGCCAGAAGAAGCGGCGCGCGTTTGGGCAGCGTAATAGAAATCATGCCACGCGTATCCAGCCGGAGGCGTATGCTGCGGCTCAGCTTGCTCCGGCGTAGGTTAATGGCACCAAATTCATGGTCTTGTAACTTTGGCACGTCTCTTAAGCCCCTAGCGGATAATCACGCTCCGCCGGCTCACATCTGGACGGCCCGCGGCGTGCTTGGTCTGGGCCATACCCTGGCGATGCGCTGCATCTGCCTCGGCCTCGCGCGATACAACCAGCCGTCGCAGGA
>WNFY01001485.1_pt1 | contig 22067 bp, 24 predicted proteins | sample 5400091 | NCBI WGS metagenome assembly WNFY01 (sample SAMN13153364, study PRJNA577476) | soil metagenome | isolation source: 60 cm soil or saprolite under grassland replicate 1 | place: USA:California | collected 2016-06-15
ATTCCCAACAAGAGACTCGCCTACACCTGGCGGTACGAAGGGTATGCAGGCGATTCGCTGGTGACCTTCGAGCTGGTCGCCGAGGGGAACAAGACGAGGGTCAGGCTGACGCACGAAGGCCTCGAGACCTTCCCGAAGCGTCCCGCATTCGCAAGAAAGAATTTCATGGAAGGCTGGACGCAGATCGTGGGCGCTTCGCTGAAGAATTTCGTCGAAGGCAGGCACGCGGGCGAGATGATCCTCACGCGCGTCTTCGACGCGCCGCGGGAGCTCGTCTTCAGGGCCTGGAGCGATCGGGCGCATCTGACGAAATGGTGGGGACCGAAGGGCTTCACGCTGCCCGGCTGCGAGATGGATTTCCGCACCGGGGGCGCGTACCGCTTCGTGATGCGCGGGCCCGACGGCGACGACAATCCGTTCCACGGCGTGTACCGCGAGATCGTCCGGAACGAGCGCATCGTCTTCACCGCGATCCTGGACAAGCTCCCCGGCCACGAGTTGCTGACGACTGTGACGTTCGCCGACGAAGGCGGCAAGACGAAGCTGACCGTGCGACAGACCACGCCTCCGGGCGAGGCCGGCCGCGGCCAGAACCAGGGCTGGAGCGAGACCCTCGAGCGCCTGGCCGATCACCTGACCAAGGACATGGAACATGGGCGAAAGAAATGACTTCGCGGCGCTCGTCGGCGACCGTGAGATCGCCGCGGTGCGCGTCTTCGATGCGCCCCGCGACCTCGTGTGGAAGGTGTGGACCGAACCGGAGCACATCGCGAAATGGTGGGGGCCGAAAGGCTTCACGACCACCACCTACAGCATGGACGTGAAGCCGGGCGGCGTGTGGCGCTTCGTCATGCACGGCCCGGACCGCGACTACCAGAACAAGATCACCTATCTCGAGGTCGTGAAACCCGAGCGCCTGGTCTATAAGCACGGCGGCGAGAAGGAAGTCGAGCCGGTGAACTTCCAGGTGACGGTGACGTTCGAAGAGCAGGACGGCAAGACGAAAGTCGATATGCGGATGGTCTTCCCGTCCGCCAACGCACGCGATTACGTCATCAAGACCTACGGGGCCGTCGAGGGGCTGGACCAGACCCTGGGACGCCTCGAGGACTACCTAGCGAAGGCGCCGTCATGACTACGGATCGCCGGACTTTCCTGAAAGTCGCGGCCGCTTCCGCGGCGCTAGTGGCGCCAGCCGCTGTGGTCGCGCAATCGAACGAGACAAGGCGAAGCAGGTCCACGAGCGCGGCCAGATTGTCCAAAACGCGGCTCGCCCGCATGCGCGAGGCCATGGCGCGCCACGTCGAGAGTGGCCGGATGCCCGGACTCGTGACGCTCGTCAACCGGCGCGGCGAGACGCAGGTCGATGCGATCGGAGTGAAGGCGTTCGGCGGCAAGGACCCGATGCGGCGCGACACGATTTTCCGCATCGCTTCGATCACCAAGCCGATCACGGCAGCTGCCGCCATGATCCTGGTCGAAGAGGCGAAGCTGCGGCTGGACGATCCGGTCGACCCCTTGCTGCCGGAACTCGCGAACCGCAAGGTCCTGAAGCGCATCGACAGCCCACTCGATGACACCGTGCCGGCCAAGCGTCCGATCACGCTGCGCGATCTTCTCACCTTTCGCCTCGGCATCGGCGCGGTGATGGTTTTCCCCGAGAAGCACCCGATCCAGAAGGCGATGTCCGAGGCGGGCGTCTCGCCCTCGGCAAACCTGCCTGCGCATGCGCCCGACGAATTGATGAAGCGCTTCGGCAGCCTGCCGCTCGCGCATCAGCCGGGCGAGAAGTGGATGTACAACAGCGGCTCCGACATTCTGGGCATCCTGATTTCGCGCGCGACGGGCAAGACGCTGGGGGCCTTCCTGCGCGAGCGCATCTTCGCGCCGCTCGGCATGAAGGACACCGCGTTCAGCGTGCCCGAGGCGAAGCTCGATCGCCTCGCGACCGCCTACCAGACCGATTTCGCGACCGGCAAGACCGTGCTCTTCGACCAAGCCCGCGGCGGCCGCTTCGCGCGCCCGCCCGTGTTCGAGTCGGGCGCAGGCGGCCTCGTCTCGACAGTCGATGACTTCCTCGCTTTCGGCAGGATGATGCTCGCCAAGGGCGTGCACGGGCGCGAGCGCATCCTCTCGCGGCCCTCGATCGAGCTGATGACGACCGACCACATGACCGCGGAACAAAAAGCGGTTTCCGATTTCTTTCCTGAGTTCTGGGACAACCGCGGCTGGGGCTTCGGCATGGCGATCGTCACCCGGCGCGACGATCTGGCACGCTCGGTCGGAACCTTCGGCTGGGACGGTGGCTACGGAACGTCGTGGTACGCCGACCCCAGGGAGGACATGACCGGCATCCTCATGACCCAGCGCGTCTGGGATTCACCGGTTGCGCCCGCGGTCAATCGCGATTTCTGGACCACCGCCTACCAGGCGATCGACGACTGACAAAAGTTCGTTCAAGCTGTCGATTTCGCAAAGCCCCGTTCGTCGTACGGTTAGAGCGAGGTTTTCATCCGATCGAAAACCGTCCGGAGACCCCGCTCCCAACCCAACGGAGAACACGATGCGATTCATGATCATAGTCAAGGCCAGCAAGGACTCTGAAGCCGGGGTGATGCCCGACGAGAAGCTCCTCGCCGCGATGGGGAAGTTCAACGAGGAGCTGGTGAAGGCCGGCGTGATGCTCGCGGGCGAAGGGCTGCACCCGAGCTCGAAGGGCGCGCGCGTCCGGTTCTCGGGTGCGAAGCGCACCGTCATCGACGGGCCCTTCGCCGAGACCAAGGAGCTGGTCGCCGGCTTCTGGATCTGGCAGGTGAAGTCCAAGGAAGAGGCGATCGAATGGGTCAAGCGCTGCCCCAATCCGATGCGGGAGGATTCCGAGATCGAGATCCGCCAGGTGTTCGAGGCGGAGGACTTCGGCGCCGAGTTCACGCCCGAGCTGAGGGAGCAGGAGGCGCGCCTGCGCGCGCAGATCGCCGCGAAGAAGAAGAGGTAATTGCGATGCGATTCATGATGATAGTCAAGGCCACGAAGGACTCGGAAGCGGGCGTGATGCCCTCCGAGAAGCTCATGATGGAGATGCAGAAGTACCACGAGGAGCTGCAGAAAGCCGGGGTGCTGCTCGACGCCTCGGGCTTGAAGCCGAGCTCGAAGGGCTGGCGCGTCAAGTACTCGGGAGCGAAGCGCACCGTGGTCGACGGACCTTTCGCCGAAGCGAAGGAGCTCATCGCCGGCTACACGATCATCCAGGTGAAGTCGCGGGAAGAAGCGATGGAGTGGGCGAGGCGCTTTCCCAATCCCTCCATCGACGGCAAGGAAGGCGAGATCGAGGTCCGGCAGTTCTTCGAGCTCGAGGATTTCGGTCCGAGCGAGGCGGTCGAGCGCTTTCGCGAAATGGAGAAGGACCTCCAGAAGAAGAAGTAGGAAAGGAGAAATAATTGTGACAAGCGGCATCGACCACCGGAAGCGCTGGCTGGCGCTCATCGTCCTCTGCTTGGGCGAGCTGATGATCGTCCTCGACACGACGATCGTGAACGTCGCCCTGCCGTCGATCCGCGAAGACCTCGCCTTCACCGAGACCTCGCTCGTCTGGGTGGTGAACGCCTACATGCTCACCTATGGCGGCTTCCTGCTGCTTGGCGGGCGCCTCGGTGACCTCTTCGGGCAACGCCGGCTTTTCCTGCTCGGCATCACGCTTTTCAGCCTGGCCTCGCTCGTCTGCGGGCTGGCGGGCTCGCAGGGCCTGCTCGTGGCGGCGAGGGCGGTGCAGGGGTTGGGAGGCGCCGTCGTCTCGGCGATCGCGCTCTCCCTCATCATGAATCTCTTCAGCGAGGCGGTCGACCGCGCGAAGGCGATGGGCATCTTTGGCTTCGTGTGCGCAGGCGGCGGCAGCATCGGCGTGCTGCTCGGCGGCCTGCTGACGAGCGCGCTCAACTGGCACTGGATATTCCTCGTCAACCTGCCGATCGGCGCTGCGGTCTACGCGCTTTCCGCGGTGCTGCTGCGGGAAAGCCGCGCGCCGGCCGCCGCGCGCCTCGACGTCGGCGGCGCGGTGACGGTGACGGCGTCGCTCATGCTCGCGGTCTACGCGGTCGTAAACGGCAACGAGGCCGGCTGGACTTCCACGCAGACGCTCGGGCTCCTCGGCGCCGCAGCGGGGCTGCTCGCTCTGTTCCTCGCAATCGAGGCACGCGTCCGCGACCCGCTGATGCCCCTGCGCCTGTTCCAGCTGCGAAACGTCGCGACGGCGAACGTCGTCGGCGTTCTCTGGTCTGCGGCGATGTTTGCGTGGTTCTTCGTCTCGGCGCTTTACCTCCAGCTCGTGCTCGGCTACAGCGCGATGCAGGTCGGGCTCGCTTTTCTTCCGGCCAACCTCATCATGGCGGCCTTTTCGCTGGGCATCTCGGCGAGGATGGTGATGCGCTTCGGCATCCGCATGCCGCTCGCGGCCGGCCTCCTGCTCACCGCCGCTGGACTCGCGCTGTTCGCCCTGTCGCCGGTCGAGGGCAGCTTCGCCCTCCACGTGCTCCCCGGTATGACGCTGCTCGGTATCGGCTGCGGCATGGCCATGAACCCCGTGCTGCTCGCCGCCATGAGCGACGTCGCGACCAGCGAATCGGGACTCGCGTCGGGCATCGTCAACACCTCGTTCATGATGGGCGGGGCGCTCGGCCTCGCGGTCCTCGCGAGCCTTGCCGCCGCGCGCGCGGACAATCTGGTCGCGTTCGGAGCGGATTCGGTTGCCTCGCTCAACGGCGGCTACCACGTCGCCTTCGCCATCGGCGCCGTCTTCGCAGGCGTGGCGGCCCTGCTCAGCGCCGTGCTGCTTCGCCCCGCATCACAGCCTGCGGCGGAATCGCTGGCGCTCGCTCCGGAAGCGGGAACAGGGTCAGGAAGTTAGACTCCAGTTTCAAAGACGCCGAAACCGCCCTTGCCAAGCTGAATGCCATTGCCGAGAATCTATCCCGTTGACCAACTCATAGGAGGCACACGTGCGATACGTAGATGGAGTTGTGGTACCTGTCCCGAAGAGGAAACTGGCGGCCTACCGGCGCATGGCGCAGACGTCGGGCAAGGTCTGGCGGGACCACGGCGCGCTGGAATACGTCGAGTGCGTGGCCGACGACGTGAAGCCGGGCAAGCGCACGTCGTTCCCGCGGAGCGTCAAGCTGAAATCCGGCGAAACGGTGGTGTTCGCCTACATCGTGTACAAGTCGCGCGCGCATCGCGACCGCGTCATGGCCAAGGTCATGAAGGACAAGCGCCTGGCGAAGATGATGGACCCGAAGGCGATGCCTTTCGACGCCAAGCGCATGTTCTGGGGCGGGTTCAAGGTCTTGGTTCACGCCTGACAGGAGCAGGAACATCCTGAGCGAAACGCAGCGCCCGCGCCGCGTGCTTCGACGCATCGGCGCCGTTCTCGCGGGCTTGCTCGCGATCTCGTGATTTCAAAGCTCCATTGGAGGGATCAATGTTCAAGACCATCGCCATCATCGTCGTCGCTCTGATCGCCGCGGTTCTCGTCTATGCCTCGACCAAGCCCGACACTTTCCGCGTCGAGCGCTCGGCGAGCATCAAGGCGCCGCCGGAGAAGGTCTTCGCTTTGCTCAACGACTTTCAGCGCTGGGACGCCTGGTCGCCCTGGGAGAAAAAAGACCCCGCGATGAAGAGGACCTTCAGCGTCGTAACGAGCGGGAAGGGCGCCCAGTACGCGTGGGAGGGCAACAGGGAGGTCGGCCAGGGTCGCATGGAAATCGCGGAGTCGGTTCCGCCTTCCAAGGTCGCGATCAAGCTGGATTTCGCCAAACCGTTCGAAGCCCACAACCTCGTCGAGTTCACGCTGGAGCCCAAAGGCGACGTGACGAACATCACTTGGGTCATGCAGGGGAACACGCCCTACTTCGTGAAGATCATCCACGTGTTCCTCAATATGGACAGCATCGTCGGGAAGGACTTCGAGACCGGTCTTGCCAATTTGAAGACGGTCGCTGAAAAGTAGCCGGCGGACAGCGATAGTGCCTGGACCCAAGACCTGGACGCACGAGCTGAAGAGGAGAGCGGGCAGTCTATGGGTGGTCAAGATGCTTGCGACGACGGGCGGGATCGCGATTTTCTTCTACGGGTACTTCTGGGTCATGCGTCACCCGCTTTCCGCCGCGACCGTGATGCCCGAAACGTGGATCGATGACCTGGTCCTTTTTTCCCCTCAGTCCTTTCCTCTTTACGTATCCCTGTGGGTTTATATCGGTCTGGCACCCGCGCTCGCCGAGGACGGACGGGAGCTGGCTGCCTGGGGTGCGGCATCCTTCGCGATGACCGTCATCGGTCTGGGCGTATTCATGGCTCTGCCCACGAAGGTCCCCGATTTCGCGATCGACTGGTCTCGCTACCCGTCGCTCGAGTTTCTCAAGAGGGCCGACGTTTCAGGGAATGCCTGCCCGTCGCTGCATGCCGCCTTCTCCGTATTCACGGCGGTCGTGCTTCACAGGCAATTGACGGCGATCCGCGCTCCGCGGACTTTGCTCGCGTGCAATGCGCTGTGGTGTCTGGGCATCGTCTACTCCGCGATGGCGACCCGACAACACGTCGCGCTGGATGTCATCGCGGGCTCGCTTCTGGCGGGGGCGGCGTCGATCGCGTACGTGGGCGCGGGCCGCATGCCAGGTCGCACGAACGCGTCGATCTCGCCGCCCCTCGTTCGTCATGCGAGTAGAGCCCAGGTTCAGCCGGCCGAGACCGTCCGGGAACCCGGCTCCCAACAACGCTAGTGACGGCTTCCGCCACCCATAGCGCTATCGACGCGGTCTGGCGGATCGAGTCCGCGAAGATCATCGCCGCTCTCGCGCGGATGGTGCGCGACGTCGGCCTCGCCGAGGAGCTCGCTCAGGACGCTCTCCTCGCCGCGCTCGAGCGATGGCCGGATTCGGGCATCCCGGACAACCCGGGCGCCTGGCTCATGGCCACCGCGAAGAACCGCGCGCTCGATCACTTCCGCCACAACAAGATCCTCGGGCGCAAGCACGAGGAGCTCGCCGGCGAGATGGAGCTCGAGCAGGAGATCGCAGCCGCGGATCTCGAAGCGTGCTTGATCGAGCGCATGGACGACGACATCGGCGACGACCTTCTGCGCCTGGTGTTCGTCGCCTGCCATCCGGTGCTCTCCACCGAGGCGCGCGCCGCGCTCACGCTGCGCTTGCTCTGCGGCCTGACGACCGACGAGATCGCGCGCGCCTTCCTCGTCCCGGAGCCGACCATCGCCCAGCGCATCGTCCGCGCCAAGCGCACGCTCGCCGAGACGCGCGTCCCCTTCGAGGTCCCGCGCAAGGACGAGCTCGCCGCCCGCCTCGCGTCGGTGCTCGAGGTCGTCTACCTCGTCTTCAACGAAGGCTACTCCGCGACCGCCGGGGAAGACTGGATGCGGCCCGCGCTTTGCGAGGAGGCGCTGCGTCTCGGCCGCGTCCTCGCCGAGCTCGCACCAAAAGAGCCCGAGGTCCACGGCCTCGTCGCGTTGATGGAGATCCAGGCATCGCGCGCGGGCGCGCGGGTCGGTCCGTCGGGAGAGCCGATTCTGCTTCTCGACCAGGACCGCTCACGCTGGGATCACCTGCTCGTGCGTCGCGGTCTCGCGGCGCTAGCGCGTGCCGAGCAGCTCGGCGGCCGGCTCGGCCCCTACGCGCTCCAGGCAGCGGTCGCCGCCTGTCACGCGCGGGCGCGCACCGCGGCGGAGACGGACTGGCTGCGCATCGCGGCGCTCTACGATGCGCTCGCCCAGATTGCGCCGTCCCCCGTCGTCGAGCTGAACCGCGCGGTCGCGGTCGCTATGGCGTTCGGCCCGGCGGAGGGGCTCGAGCTCGTCGATGCGCTGACTTCCGAGCAAGCTCTCAAGGGATACCACCTCTTGCCGAGCGTGCGCGGCGACTTCCTTGCCAAGCTCGGCCGCTTCGACGAGGCCCGCGCGGAGTTCGAGCGCGCTGCATCGCTCACGAGGAACGCGCGCGAGCGCAGGCTCCTCCTCGATCGCGCGGCCGCGTCGCATAAATTCCGCGTCGTAAAGTAAGATACCGATTCGTCGGCACTGCGCTGGGCCGTCATCCTGAGCGCGGCGAAGGATTTGCTTTTCATGAAAATCGCCACCTGGAACGTCAACGGCGTCCGCGCGCGCCAGGCGCAGCTTCGCGAATGGATGGAGCGCGACCATCCGGACGTCGTGTGCCTTCAGGAGCTGAAGGCGGAGCCTGCGCAGATTCCCGAGCAAGTCAAGCTCGAGGACTACCACGCTTACTGGCACGGCCTGCGCGCCTACTCAGGCGTCTCCCTTCACATCAGGAAGGGCGTGTTCGACGCCGAGCCCGCGTTCAGCCACCCCGAATTCGACATGGAATCGCGGATCGTTCAGGCCGAAATCGGCCGCCTCGTCCTCGCGTCGGTGTACGTGCCCAACGGCGGCAAGGACTATGAGGCGAAGCTCGGCTTCATGATCAAGCTCGCTGCGTGGGCGAAGCAGCTCCACCGGGAAGGGCGCGAGCTGGTTCTCTGCGGCGACATGAACATCACCCGCACCGACATGGACGTGCATCCGAAGGAGCGCAAGCCCGGCATCATCGGACAGCGGGAGGAAGAGCGCGAGCTCCTCGAGGGGCTCCTCGGCGATCGCTTGGTCGACGTCGGCCGCGCGCTCGACCCCGACAATCCGAACCTCTTCACCTGGTGGGCACCCTGGCGCAACCTGCGGAGCCGCAATATCGGCTGGCGCCTCGATTACATCCTCGCCTCGCCGGCGATCGCCGAGCGCGCCGTGAGCTGCGTCGTGCTCGCCGACGTCGGGACGAGCGACCATGCGCCGGTGATGATGACCAGCGCGTAGATGCCTGGGTTGAGTCTTTCAGGTAGCCGTGATCGAATCGACCTTGTCGGGATAAAAGGCGAGCAGTTCCTTGATGGCCGTCATCTCGTCGTACGGCTGCTCGTAGGTCCACACCGCGTTTTCAGGGCCGTTCGCGAGCGAGTAGTAGGATGCCTGGCCCTTGAACGGGCAATGAGTCTGATGGGAGCTGCGTGCGAGCCGCTGCATCTTCACGTCCTTGCGCGGGATGTAGTACACGACCGGGGCCACCGTGCTGCCCGACATGGACTCCTCGAGCGCGATCGCATCCCTCGTGTCGGCGATGACGTCGCCGTTGAACTTGACCTGCACGCGCACGCCCGCGGGCTTGGTGGTGATGCGATGCTTCGGATACTTCTTCCATCCGGGACCGCTGTTGGCGCTCATGAAGTCCTCCTTATTTCCTGGCCGTCTGCCCGATAATATTACTTTTTCGTCTTGATCAGCGCGTCGTAGGCATTGTCGCAACGTTCGACCTCTGCGCTGTCCGCCGCCGGGTCGACGAATAGGATCCCGGCGCCCCGCAGCGACGCCAGTGTCTTCACCGGCGACAGATAGTTCATCTTCAACATCAGCGGCTGCGCGTCGCCGATCGCGTATTCGTAGAACAGCAGGGCGGCGTTCGGGTGAGGCGGCTTGCGCGACACGCCTATGCCGTTCGAGCGGGCTATCATCGGATCGATCGCAAACCAGTCGACCGGCGCGCCCTGCTGCCTGGCCTCGTCGATCATGTGGCCGTAGACGGCCAGCGCGAGTGGCACCTCGCCCGATACGACCATGTTGGCCAGGACGGAGTTGCCGCTGCGCACCGACAAGCCGTTGCGCGCCGCGATCTCCCGGAAGAGGTCCGTGCCTTTTTCCTCGCCCAGATTCTTGAGCAGGCTGCAATACCATTCGCCGGCTTTCGCTTCCACGCCCAGCTTGCCCTTCCATCTGGGATTGAGCAGATCGGCCCAGCGTTTCGGCAGATCCTGCTTTCCGACCGCACGGGTGTTGTACGCCTGCACGAAGACGTTGATGAATTGCGGCGCCCAGCCGCGATGGGCGGGCACGGTGCCTTCGAGCATTTCCTTGTGCGAGCTGGAATTGATTTCCTGCAGGAGATTTTCCCGATAAAGCGCTTCGAGCTCGGGCGAGGAAACGCTGACCGCGTCGAAGTCCCAGCGGTTCGCCGTTTTTTCCGCCACCATGCGCTGCAACACCTTGACCGAGGATGCCCGCCACGCATTGACGCGGACGCCGTAACGTTTTTCGAAATCGGCGCTCAGTACCTGAATCGTCGGTGCGGCATTGGAGGTGTAGACGGTCAAAGAGCCTTCTTTTCGCGCCGCCTCCGCCAGCCGTTGATGACGGGAAGCGCTGTCGTTCGCTGCCAGCTCGGCGAACGACTGTGCCGATGCGATGGGCGCCGCAGCGACCAGCAGAAACGCGGAAATCAGCCGCGGGATCAAGCCGCCGCTTGCGCTGCTTGCGCCGCCCTGGAAATTCCGGCCGGGAGCGCCGTCATGTCGAGGCCGTACAGCCTGCACGAGTTCGCGGCCAGGACTTTCGTCTGCGTTTCCAGGGGCAGGTGGCCCAGATCGCGCCGGATGACCTTGATCGAATTCGGCCAGGTCGAGTTGGCGTGGGGAAAATCGTTCGACCACATGAGGTTGTCCTGGCCCCACCACTCGAGATTGCGGCCGCACACCGAATCGTTGAAGAAGCAGGAAAAGACCTGGTTGCGGATGTAGTCGCTCGGGTCGCGCGTGATGGGCGGCGGGTTCTCACCGCGGAAGCGCCGGAAGTAGTAATCCCACTGCTGGACCATGAAGGGGAGCCAGCCGGATTCGTTTTCCACGGTCACGAGCCTGAGCTTCGGGTAGCGCTCCAGCACGCCGTAGAAAATGAAATCGAAGAGCGCGTTGGCGACATCCGCGAGCTTCAGGTTGACGCTGCCGCGGTAGCGCTCGATACCTTTTCTCTCCTTGCTGTGGTAGCTGTGGCCGGTCAGGATGTGCATGCTGACGGGCGCATCCAGGTCCTGGGCCGCCGCCCAGAATCTGTCGTAGTGGCCGGAATGAAAAGGCAGGTCCGGATGGGGCGCCTGCCAGATCAAAGCGCCTCTGAGTCCCGCCCTGCGGCAGCGTTCCAGCTCCTTGACCGCGTTGTCGATGTTATAAACGGAGATGGCCGGAATGCCGATGAGACGGTTCCGGGCCGCGCTGCAATATTCGATCAGCCAATCGTTGTAGAGGCGGAAGCAGGCTTCCTGCAGCCCGGCATCGTTGAGGGCATAGAGGCCGAGCAGCAGCGTCGGGTAGAGCACCTCGGCGCTCAGGCCGTCGACCTCCATCTCCTTGATCCTCGCGTTCGGATCCTGTCCGCCCTCGCGCCGCTGGAATCCTTCGCCCAGCTTATGAGGGGGAAATACCGGCGCGGCCTCGCGATATTTTTCCGGCACTCCCTTCTTCCAGAGATCGACCGGCTCCATGACATGGGAATCCGCCGAAATGATGATCCCGTCGATCCCCCGGCCCCGAGCATCTGTCGCCGCCATGTTCGTGCCCTGCTCGATCGGCTACTCGAAGAACTCGCCGTCGCGGACCACCACCGGCACGCGCTTGTTCTCCTTCGAATCGCCGGGCATCGGCTCGCCGCGGATATTCAGCCGTCCGGCGGGGTCCTGGGGTCCCGCCCGGCAACCGATCCGCACCAGCACCAGCGGCTCCTTGCTCGTGGCCTCGAACCAGTAGTACGCGCCTGCGGGCAGCATGATGCCCTCGTGCTTGCCGACGTCCGTGTAGCCGCCGTCCGCGTCGTAATAGCGCGCGCTGCCCTGCAACACGATGAAGGTGTGGTCTTCGTTGGGATGCGTGTGCAGCCCGTTCTCGCCGCCGGAGGCGTAGACCTTGAGCGTCGCCCACATGTTCTCGGTCCTGGCGAGCGCGGTGTTGGTGCGCCCCTTTTCGAGCATCTGGGCGCGCATCTTGAAGAACGACGGCTTCTTCGCCGCCGCCTTGTTGGCCGCACGCGCGTTGCGGCGCTTGTCGTCCTGATCGGTTGCCTGCATGGATCTCTCCCTTCGTTCCAAAGCGCCCCGGATCGATCGGTGCGCGTAACATCACGATGTTAGATTAGTGCAGTGCGATACTCAAGTTTGGTCCTGTTCCTGGCGATTCTGGCGACGGCCTTGCCCGGCTTCGCACAGGATGCGTCGCTCCTGCGCTATGCCGGCCCGGACCGGGTGCGGAAGCTCGTCGCGGCGGCGCAACAGGAAGGCTCGTTCCTGCTGTACACGAGCTTTGCCGAAAAAGACCTGCCGCCCCTGACCACCGCGTTCGAAAAGAAATACGGCGTCAAGGTCAAAGTCTGGCGCGCCCATTCCGAGACGGTGCTGCAACGGACCCTGACCGAAGCGGCGGCGAGGCGCTACGAAGTCGATGCGATCCACTCCTCCGCGCTCGAAATGGAGACGCTGCATCGGGAAAAAATCCTGCAGGCGGTCGCCTCGCCTTACTCGGCGGAGCTGATCGCGGGCGCGCTGCGGCCGCATGGCGAATGGGTGGCGACCTACCTGTCGGTCTGGGTGCAGGCCTACAACACCAAGCTCGTCAAGAAGGAGGACCTGCCCGGGACTTTTCAGGATCTGCTCGACCCGAAATGGAAGGGCAAGCTCGGCATCGAGGCCAATGTCCCGGAGTGGTACGCGACCGTGGTCCTGAACATGGGCGAGGAGAAGGGCATCAAGTTCTTCCGCGACCTGGTGGGGCGCAACGGCGTCTCGGTGCGCTCGGGGCATTCGCTGCTCAACAACATGGTCGCCGCGGGCGAAGTGCCGCTGGCGCTGACGGTCTACAACTTCATGGCGGAAGCCGCCAGGCGCAAGGGCGCTGCGCTCGACTGGTTCGTGCTGGAGCCGGCGGTCGCGCGCATGAGCGGCATCGGCATCGCGCGCCGCGCACCGCATCCGAACGCCGCGCTGCTGTTCTACGATTTCATGCTCTCGACCGAGGCCCAAGAATTGTTGGTGTCGATGGAATACGCTCCGACCCATGCCAAGGTGCCCTCGCCGCTCGCTCAGCGGCGTTTCACGCTGGTCGACCCGGCAGTCGCGCTGGACCAGAGCGACAAGTGGGCCAAGTCGTTCGAGGAGGTGATACTCAAGCGGGGCGGCCAATGAGCTGTCATTCTGAGGGCGCAGCCCGAAGAATCTGCTTTGCTCGAAAAGCAGATCCTTCGCTCGCGCTCAGGATGACAACCCGACTCGTTTCCGCCGCCGTGGCGTTCACCCTCTCGTTGGCGGTTGGCACGGCGCGTACGCAAACGCTGCAAAAACTCGCCATGTATCAGGGCGAAGACCGGCAGCAACTGCTGATAGAAGGGGCAAGAAAGGAAGGCTCGCTTCTTTTTTATGCGACCTTCCCGATCGAATACGCCGATCAGCTGATCGAGCCGTTCCGGAACAAATACGGAATCAAGGTCAACGTCTGGCGCGCCCGTTCGGAGATCGTTCTACGGAAGGTCATCACAGAAGCGCGCGCCGGCGGCCCCAGCGCCGATGTGATCGCCATCATTTCGCCTCAGGAGGAAGCGCTGCGGCGCGAGAATCTGCTGCAGGAAATTCACTCTCCGTATCACAAAGACCTGGTCCCTGCCGCCGTGCCCGCGCACCGCGAATGGGTCGCGACCCTGCACCACGTGTTCGTGCAAGCCTATAACACCAATAAGGTAAGAAGGGAGGACCTCCCCAAAACGTATCAGGATCTGCTGGCGCCCAAATGGAGAGGCAAGCTGGCGATCGAAGGCGACGATCACGAATGGATGTCGTCGGTGATCGCGGACATGGGCGAAGCCGAGGGCGTCAAGTTCTTTCGCGACCTCGTCGCAAGCAACGGCCTCTCGGTCCGCAGCGGCCATCCCTTATTGACGAACCTGGTCGCCTCCGGCGAAGTGCCGCTCGCGCTGACCGTCTATCAATACAGCGTGGAGCAGGCAAAGAAGAAGGGCTCGCCGATCGACTGGTTCGTGATCGAGCCTGCGGTAAGCATCACGAACGCGATCGGAGTCGCCAAGAGGGCCCCGCACCCACACGCCGCTTTGCTGTTCTACGACTACATCATCAGCACGGAAGGACAGCGCATGCTGGCAAAAATCGGCTACGTCCCGACTCACGTGAAAATCGAATGGCCGGTCAAGGGCGTCAAGCTCAAGTTTCTCGATGCCGCGACCTTGCTCGACGAGCAGGAAAAATCGTTCGGCCTGTTCGAGCAAATCATCCTCAAAGGCGCTAACCGCTAGTCGCTTGTTGCATAGAGCAACCAGGACTAGTACGGCCGCCTGGCCCCCTTGACCGTCGTTCTCCACATCAACCGACGTTGCGCTGAAGGGAAATCCGTGCGCGCATGGGAAGAGCAGCGGTTGTCCCACAGGAGGAGGTCGCCGACGCGCCAGACGTGCTCAAAGACAAACTCCCTCTTCTCGGCGTGGTCGAACACGGCGTTGAGCAGCGGGTCGCTCTCTTTCTTCGGCATGTCGACGATGCCGACCGTCATCAGCCGGTTGACATACACCGCCTTGCGGCCGGTGTCCTCATGGGTGCGGAACACCGGGTGGATGCACTCGCCGAACGCTTCGGTGCCTTTGCTGTCACCCTTCCGGGTCGAGCCATAGTTGTAGTGATGGATGGCCTTGCGGCCGCTGAGCTTGTTGCGCACCGCGGGATCGAGCGTGTCGTAGGCGGCATAGCCGCTCGCGAACAGCGTATTGCCGCCGGTGTCGGGAATTTCGACCGAGTAAAGCAGGGTCGCCTTGTCGGGCATCTCGGAGTGGATCATGTCGTGGTGGAACATCATCTCGCCGTCGGGCAGCGCTCCGATCGGCTCGCCGTTCTCGCGGATGTTCGAAATGAGCATGATCCCCGGCAGGTCGGGCTTGTCGTGCAGATCCAGCCCGCGAATTTCCGCCCCGATATGCCTGGTGAGCGGAACAACCTCGAGTCGGGCTTTTGTCATCTTCTCATTCGACCGTGATCGCGCCGCTCGCGATGACCCTGCGGTTGCGATCGAGTTCCGCGCGCAGCTCCCGGGCGAACTCCTGCGCGGTCGAAGCGATGACTTCGAAATCGCTCGCCTCCAGCGATTGGCGGGCGGCGGGCGCGCGCGGGGCGCGCATGAATGCTTCCTGGAGCTTTGTTGCCGCTTCCTCCGGGATCCCCGCTCCCGCGGCAAAGCCGATCCAGACCCGGTAGCTGTAGTCCTTTAGCTCCGGAATCCCGGTCTCCCCGTAGGTGGGCACGTTGGGCAACTGCGGCGAGCGGCTCTTGCCGCTGACCGCGAGCGGCACCACCCGCCCGGCTTCGAGCGCCGACTTGACTACCGGCATCCCCGGCACCATCAGGTCGATCTGGCCACCGAGCAGGTCGTTGAAAGCCGGCGCGTCAGACTTGTACGGAACATGCACCGCCGTAATGCCGAGCTTCGTGAGCAGCTCGGAGGTCGAGAATTGCAGGCTCGTGCCGTTGCCGCCCGAGCCGTAGGTGAGCTTGCCGGGGTTCGCCCTGGCGTAGGCCACCAGCTCCTGCATAGTGCGCACGGGCACCGACGGATGCACGGTCACGACCGCAGCGTGACCCACCGTCTGCGACAGCAGCGTGAAATCCTTCAGCGGATCGTAGCCGACGTTGCGGTCGACGAGCGGGTTGATCGTTGCCGATGCGGGCGAGATCGCCGCGAAGGTGTAGCCGTCGCGCGGCGCCCGCAGCATGCTGTGGATCCCGATCTTCTGAGACGCGCCGGGCCGGTTCTCCATCACGATCGGCTGGCCGAGCAATTTCGACGCCTCGGGCGCGACGATGCGCGCGACGATGTCCACCGGGCCGCCCGGGGCAGTGGGCAGGACCAGAAGAACGGGCTTGACGGGAAAGCCCTGCGCGTGGCTCGCCATCGCGTAAGCGAGGCTGCAGGCGAGCCAGGACAACGCCCTGATCATAATTGCCTCTGTGTCGTTTTTTGCGGACGGTTGGATTAGTGTAATGCCATACTCGACGGCTCGCTTAGCGGCAAGAGCTATGTATTGGACACAAAACATGCCTCGTCGGGTCCTGTTCCTCGCGGCGCTCGCAACCGCCCTGCCCGCTTTCGCGCAGGATGCGTCGCTCGCGCAGTACCACGGACCGGATCGGGCGCGGAAGCTCGTTGCGGCGGCGCAACAGGAAGGCTCGCTCCTGATGTACACGAGCTTCGCCGAAAAAGACCTGCCGCCCCTCACCGCCGCGTTCGAAAAGAAATACGGCGTCAAGGTCAAAGTCTGGCGCGCCGGGTCCGAGAAAGTGCTGCAACGGACGCTGACCGAAGCGGCGGCCAGGCGCTACGAGGTCGATGCGATCCACTCCGCCGCGCTCGAGATGGAGACGCTGCACCGGGAAAAAATCCTGCAAGCCGTCACGTCGCCGCACTCGGCGTACCTGATCGCGGGCGCGCTGCGGCCCCACGGCGAATGGGTGGCGACCTACTTGTCGGTCTGGGTGCAGGCCTACAACACCAAGCTCATCAAAAAGGATGGCTTGCCCGGGAGTTTCCAGGATCTGCTCGACTCGAAATGGAAGGGCAAGCTCGGCATCGAGGCCAACGTCCCGGAGTGGTACTCGACCGTGGTCTTACACATGGGCGAGGAGAAGGGCATCGACTTCTTCCGCGACTTGGTGGGGCGCAACGGCATCTCGGTGCGCAGGGGCCATTCGCTCCTCAACAACATGGTCGTCGCCGGCGAAGTGCCGCTCGCGCTCACCGTCTACCACTACATGCCGGAAGCCGCCAGGCGCAAGGGCGCGGCGATCGACTGGTTCGTGCTGGAGCCGGCGGTCGCGCGCATGAGCGGCATCGGCATCGCGCGCCGCGCGCCGCATCCGAACGCGGCGCTGCTCTTCTACGATTTCATGCTGTCGGCCGAGGCGCAGGAATTGCTGGTGTCGATGGAATATGCGCCGACCCTTGCCAAGGTGCCGTCGCCGCTCGCCAAGGTGCGTTTTACGCTGGTGGACCCGGCGGCCGCGCTGGACCAGAGCGACAAGTGGGCCAAGTCATTCGAGGAAGTGATACTCAGGCGGGGTGGCCCGTAATGAAGCGCGCTTTCATTGCTCTGGCGTTCGCCCTGTCCTCGGCGGTCCACACCGCGTATTCGCAAACGCTGCAAAAGCTCGCCACGTATCGGGGCGAAGACCGGCAGGAGCGCCTGACGGAAGGGGCAAAGAAGGAAGGCTCGCTTCTTTTCTATGCGACCTTCCCGGTCGAATACGCCAATCAGCTGATCGAGCCGTTCAGGAACAGATACGGCATCAAGGTCGACGTCTGGCGCGCCCGCTCGGAAATCGTCCTGCGGAAAGTCAGCGCCGAAGCGCGCGCCGGCGCCCCCGGCGCCGACGTGATCGCCATCATTTCGCCTCAGGAGGAAGCGCTGCGGCGTGAGAATCTGCTGCAGGAAATCCACTCTCCGTATCACAAGGACCTGGTCCCTTCCGCCGTGCCCGCGCACCGCGAATGGGTCGCGACTCTGCACCATGTGTTCGTGCAGGCCTACAACACCGACAAGGTCGGGAAAGTGGACCTCCCCAAAACGTATCGGGACTTGCTGGCACCCAAGTGGAAAGGCAAGCTGGCGATCGAAGGCGACGATCACGAATGGATGTCGTCGGTGATCGCGGATATGGGCGAGGCCGAGGGCGTCAGGTTCTTTCGCGAGCTGGTCGCAGGGAACGGGCTCTCGGTCCGCAGCGGCCATCCCTTGCTGACGAACCTGGTCGCCTCGGGCGAAGTGCCGCTCGCGCTGACCGTCTATCAATACAGCGTGGAGCAGGCGAAGAAAAAGGGCTCGCCGATCGACTGGTTCGCGATCGAGCCCGCGGTGAGCATTACCAACGCGATCGGCGTCGCCAGGAAGGCGCCGCACCCGCACGCCGCTTTGCTGTTCTACGACTACATCATCGGTCCGGAAGGACAGCGCATGCTGGCTAAAATCGGCTACGTCCCGACTCACGTGAAAATCGAATCGCCGGTCAAGGGCGTCAAGCTCAAATTTCTCGATGCCGCGGCCTTGCTCGACGAGCAGGAAAAATCATTCGGCCTGTTCGAGAGAATCATCCTCAAAGGCGCTGCCCGCTAGAGTTGTGCGTCGGGGAAAAGCTGGCCAAGGCATCCGTTTCGGAGTAGATTTTTCGGTACGTATCTCGCCAAAGGGCTGCCGCGCGGCTGGACGGCTCCGGACCTAGCCTGTAGACATCCATTGTCTGATGCTGGGCGGTGAGTTTGCGGCGGACGGTTCAGCAGCGGAGAACGAACTATGATCAGCAAGAGACGCCGCGTTTTGAAGGCGGCTTTGGGCGCTGGATTGGGCTGGCTGATGCACGAAGCCGCAACGGCGCAAGCCGATCCGCGTAACGCTCGGCCGCAAGAGGGGGATCGCTTCGTATTCGCAGGCGGGGACCGCAAGGGGGCCATCGTGACAACTGGAGATCTGCCGTTGGGCGGCCCTCAAATCATCGCCTATCCGCAGGACCCCCGCAGCGCGATCGTGCGAGACGGATCGCGTCTCAACCAAGTGCTGTTGATCCGCTTCGAATCAGCGGAGCTTACCGAGGCAACCCGCTCGCGTGCGCCCCAGGGAATCGTCGCGTACTCGGCGGTGTGCACGCATGCGGGATGTGACGAGTGGGCGTGGCGGGGCGACCAGAAGATGCTCAAGTGTCCATGTCACGATTCCGAATTTGATCCCAAGGACGGTGCTCGGGTGAGCAGCGGGCCCGCGCCGCGGCGGCTCGCCGCGCTCCCGGTCAAAGTTGAAGATGGTGTGGTCATGGCTGCTGGTAGTTTCGTTGGGCGGGTCGGTTTTCAACCAGTCTAGCGCGCGGGGTACGGCGCGCGAGAACATCGCCAAGGAGGGCTCTTATCATGATTGCCAAAACGCTCCTGACAGCTGCAGCGTGCGTCATCGGATTTTTTTCTTGGACGCCGGCCGCACAAAGCCTCGAGCAGTACAGCGCAGTCACCGAGGACCGGCTCCTGAAACCGGAACCGCAGAATTGGTTGATGTACCGCGGCACCTACAATGGTTTCGGTTACAGCCCGCTCGACCAGATCAATACGCAGAACGTCAAGAAGCTCACGCCGGTGTGGAGTTTTTCCACGGGGATGCTCGAAGGACACCAAGCGCCGCCCATCGTGAACAACGGCGTCATGTTCGTCACAACGCCGAACGGTCAGGTGCTGGCGTTCGACGCCAAGAATGGAGACCTGTTGTGGCGCTACGTAAGGGAGCTTCCCGAGGACGTCATACAGGCGCACCCGACCAACCGTGGTGTGGCTCTGTTCGAGGACAAGGTGTACGTGGCGACGGTGGACGCGCACCTGGCCGCGCTCGACGCGAAAACCGGCAAGGTAGTTTGGGACGTCACCGTCGATGACTACAAGAAAGCGTACTACTTGACCCTAGCGCCGCTGGTGGCGAAGGGCAAGGTGATGGTGGGAACCTCCGGTGGCGAGTTCGGGATTCGCGGCTATGTCGCAGCGTTTGATGCGCGCACCGGGAAGGAGGTCTGGAAGACGTACACGATTCCAGGTCCCGGCGAGCCCGGCAACGAAACCTGGGCGGGGGATACGTGGAAAACGGGCGGCGCATCGGTGTGGATCACCGGACACTACGATCCGCAGCTCAACCTCACCTATTGGGGAACAGGTAACGGCGGGCCTTGGCCAGCCGATATGCATCCTGGGGACAGCCTCTACACCTCATCCGTGGTTGCATTGGACGCGGATACCGGCAAACTCAAGGGCTATCACCAGTACCATTGGAACGACAACTGGGACTGGGATGAAGTCTCCGCGCCGCTGCTGATCGATGTGCAACGCAACGGGCGCACCATCAAGAGCCTGGTACACCCGGGACGCAACGGCTATTTGTGGCTGCTCGAGCGCCGCGCCGACGGAATCAAGTTCGTCGATGCCAAACCCTTCGTCAAACAGAACGTGTTCACGAGCATCGATCCAAAGACGGGACGCCCGAGCTACGATATGGAGAAGATAGTGTCAAGCGGCAAGTCAGTGACCTTCTGTCCCTCACAGTGGGGTGGCAAGGACTGGCCACCGGCCGCGTACAATCCCAGGACGAGACTCCTGTACGTTCCGGCACACGAGAACCTGTGCGCCACGCTGCAGGGCGAATCCAAGACTCCAACCTATGAACCAGGGAAGCGCTACACCGGCATCAACGCCAACGCGACCAAGTTGCTGGTAGCTCCCGGCGCCGACCACATTGGTGAATTGCAGGCGTGGGATCTGAACAACGGCAAGAAAGTCTGGACGTACAACTACAAGTACATGAACTGGGGTCCGGTGTTGACCACGGGGGGCGCGCTGGTCTTTGCGGGCGGCTCGAATGACAGGTATTTCCGCGCCTTCGATGCCAGGACCGGCAGGGTGCTGTGGGAATTCCGCACCAACTCCGGCGTAACGGGCGTGCCGAGTTCTTTCGCGGTCGATGGCGTGCAGTATATTGCCGTGCAGTCCGGCTGGGGTGTCGACGCGCAGAAGATGCAGGGCCGACTTGATTCATTCATGGGCACCAAAACCCACGTGCCTCAGGGAGGCGTCATCTGGGTCTTTGCGGTGAGAGAGTAGCGGAGTTTATTAACTTAACTCCGAAATAAGCCTGGGCGGCCCCAAGGGGCTCCCGCGCGCGATCGTGGACCGCATCAACGGCGAAGCGACGGCGGCCTTGAAGTCGAGGGAAGTGGAGCAACAACTTCAGAACGACGGCTTGTCGCCCGCCGGCGGCACGCCCGAGCAGTTCCTGGCGAGGATCAGGAAAGAGATCGAGGTCTGGCGCAAGGTCGCGAACGACGCCGGCGTCAAGGTCGAATGAGCACCCCCGGCGATCCGCTTGTTTCGTTCCGGCTCGACGATCGGCTGATCGTCGTGACCGGAGCCAGCGAAGGCTTAGGGCGGGCATTTGCCGAGTGCTTCGCCCGCGCCGGCGCGTACGTCGTTCTGGCGAGCCGGCGCAAAGACGTGCTCGAGGCCGTGCGCCGGGCGATCCTCGCTTCAGGCGGGCGCGCCGAAGCCGTCGCTACCGACGTGTGCCGGCTGGACGACATCCGCAACCTGGCGGATGCCGTCGGCCGGCTGGCGGAGCAAAATGACCGCCGCCTCGTGCTGGTGAATAACGCCGGGTTCGGTTTCACCAGGCCGGCGCTGGAAACCACCGAGCAGGAATGGGACGTGCTGTTCGACACCCACGTAAGGGGCACTTTCTTCTGCTCGCAGAAGATCGGCGCGCTGATGATCGAGCGCGGCTACGGCAAGATCGTCAATCTGAGCTCCGCCTGGTCGGCATCCACCGATGTTGGAAAGAGCGCCTACTGCGCCGCCAAGGCCGCCGTATCGCATCTCACCGCGGCGCTTTCGACCGAATGGGCGCAGCGCGGGGTGCGCGTCAACGCCCTCGCGCCGACCGCCACCCTGACCGACTTCACCGCCCGCGTGATGGCTTCCAATCCGGAACGGGCCCAGGGCCTGCTCGGCCGCATCAAGCTCGGACGTTTCGCGCAGCCCTCGGACCTGCTCGGCGCGGCCGTGTTCCTCGCGAGCGGCGCATCGGATTTCGTCACCGGACAGACGCTGTTCGTCGACGGCGGGTTCACGACCTGAGTTTTGATCTGCCTTACCGTGAGCATCGGAGGGTATTGGGGTCTTCATGAGTCTCACGATTTTGATAGGCTGCAAACGGCGCAGCCAATCAAAATCGTGAGATTGTTGAAAAGCGCAGAAAAACAGAGTGCTTAAAAAATAGGGGGATCGGCTTTGAAAATCGGAATCCTGTCCGGCGACGACATCGGCCTCGAGGTCGTTCCCGAATGCGTCAAGGTCATGCGGGCCGCCGCCGCGCAGACCGGGCTCGCGATCGATTGGCAGGAGCTTCCCATCGGCAAGCGCGGGCACGAGGAGCACGGGGACACGCTTCCCGCCGTGACCGAGCAGGCGCTTCGCGGGCTCGACGGCTGGATCATGGGGCCGATCGGGCACGCGGCCTATCCCCGCGGCGATCCCACCTGGGTGATGCCGGCGGTGCGCAAGCGCTTCGAGCTGTTCGCCGCGGTGCGGCCCGCGCTCTCGCACGCGAACATCGCCTCGGTCCACAAGAACGTCGACATCGTCTT
>WNFY01001486.1_pt1 | contig 22059 bp, 10 predicted proteins | sample 5400091 | NCBI WGS metagenome assembly WNFY01 (sample SAMN13153364, study PRJNA577476) | soil metagenome | isolation source: 60 cm soil or saprolite under grassland replicate 1 | place: USA:California | collected 2016-06-15
CCGTGCGGCGAACCGACGCCAACCGCAGGAGGAACCGAGCCCATGAACGACCACGACGTCCTTCCCATCCGCCGAGACGACCCCGATTCGGCCTCCGCCCCCGACCAGCCACCGACCGGCGCGGAGCGCATCACACGGCACCGACCGCGGTCAGCACCCGATCGCACCGCGAGGCTCCTCTCCGCGATCGCGGGCGTGTCGGCGGAGCGCGCGAGCGATCTGCTGAACGCGCTCGGTGGCCTCGAATCCCTCGCGTTCGCCCCCGAGCCAACCCTTGTCGGTGCCGGCCTTTCGCGCAGCCGAGCAGCCCTCGTTCACGCGGCATTCGAGCTCGCCCGGCACAGCATCGGCGCCCGTCCTCAGATCGGGCGGCGGCTGAGCGGCGCTTCGGAGGTCTGGATGCACATGCGCGCGCGCCTCGCTGGTCTCCCCGCCGAGGAATTCTGGGCCATCGGTCTCGACGTACGCCATCGCGTCGTTCTCGACTCGATGCTCGCGCGAGGAAGCCTCGCCGGCGTCGAGATCCACCCGCGCGACGTCTTCCGACCGCTCATCAAGGCGGGCGTCGCAGCGGTGCTGTTCTGCCACAACCACCCGTCTGGCGATCCCGAGCCGTCGCGCGCGGACATCGAGCTGACCGCACGCCTTCGCGAGGTCGGCACACTCTGCGGAATCGAGGTGCTCGATCACGTTGTCGTCGGGGCGAGCGGATTCGTCAGCTTGGCCGAGCGCGGGTGGCGGTGATCGTAGCCAACGCCGTCAATACCCGCCGGCACCGGGCCATTCAGCTTTGGCGTCTAGTGGTGACGCCACTACCAGATTGCCGGGAGTTCCTGTGGATGAAATCGCTGACCGTGATGACCCTCGGTATCCTCTTACCGGATGGACCTCTTTCCATGATCACGACTTGCCCCGTGTTGCTCGGCCCCACACTTACGTGCACGGGGTTGTTTGGCCCGTAGAAATACAGGCGATCAAACCGCGTCGTCGAACATACCCATTTCGCGATCTCGGCAGACGAAACGCCGGGTACGTGGAAGTCCACGGCCATGCCGCCACGGTCACAGATCGCGCTCCCTGATCGCGTCTTTTCTGAGCCGGCATGCTGATCAAGGGATGGGGCAATCCGGTTCGCGATCCTCGCGGCGAGCTCTGCTGATGAGAATCCGTACGTCAGTAGTAGCTTGCCGAAGACGTCCACCGCCGGGTCCAAGATCGTCCTGCAGATGTCCTGTATCGCCGAGATCGTTTCTTGTTCCTGGGGTATGTTGCTAGGCGTAGAGCCAGCTTCCGCGAGACGGTGCCACGTATCTCCGCACTCGATCAGATCGCGATACCGGAAGTAGCGACCGCAGGGAGCATCGATGTCGAAGGAGAGCAGCATGAAGGCTGTCGCGTCGGATGCGGACGCTTCGAGTCTACCTCGCCTCGAGGAGTACCTGCGGATGGTGGCGGAGCTCCCTATCGGAAAGTTGCTGCCAGACAGTCGGTACCTGCACACCTCCGCACTCCTTGAGGTCCCTGTGGGTCTTCTGGCGGTGGTCGATCATGCACGGGCGCTAGCTCAGATCGACGCTGACGACTTCCACGTGGTCAAGTTCTCTCGGGAACACCTTCGGCTGTCACTCTTGTCCTATCCGCGCTTCTTTGAGGATGGGTTTCCCGTGCTCGCGCGCAGCTGGGCCGTCGACCTCTCCGCGGGGCGGGTCACGGAATGGATCGCATCCGAGGAGAATCCGCCGATCCTCCATCGCAAAGAGATTCTCCTGCTCTCTCGGCATCCTGCAGTCGCGAAGTTCGCACGACTGACCCAAGAGGCGGAGCGCCTTGGTCTGCTCGATAGCGCCGGGGAGTTCGGCACGAAGATCGCCTGGCGTGAACGACTGGCCCGGATAGGTCTCGGCGAACGAGACAATATGCTGGTTCCAGTTCATGAGAGCAGCCCCACTGTCGCGGAGCCCGCTGAGGTCTTTCGACATCGGACCGCGCTGACACGTTACGCGCTCTCTGCCCCCATGCAGTTGATGTGGAAGTATGGATACCTCGACGGCACGCATTCGATCTTCGACTACGGCTGTGGACGTGGTGATGACGTCCGCGCCATCTTGGCTCAAGGGTTGAAGGCTGCGGGGTGGGATCCCTTCTTCGCCGCAGATGCCCCCAAGCAGCGGGCGCAGGTTGTCAATCTTGGCTACGTGCTCAACGTCATCGAGGACGTCGCCGAACGTCGTGCTGCTCTTCTAGAGGCCTGGGACGTCACTGAGATGGTTCTGGCGGTGTCTGTCCTCATCGGAGGACGTACGGAGTACGAACGCCAACGGTTGTTCCGAGACGGCGTCTTGACGGCACGAGGGACCTTCCAGAAGTACTACACACAGGCTGAGCTTCGCGCCTACCTGGAAGCTGAACTCGGCCGAGAGCCGGTGGCGGTTGCGCCGGGAATCTTCCTGATCTTTCGAACCGACGAGGATGAACAGAGGTTTCTCGCAGGCCGACAAGCTCTTCGCGCTCCAGCTGTCCCCTTGCCCTCCGTTCCTCGTGAGCCTCGTGTTGTCACTCCCCGCGAGCTGACGGCTCCGCGTGCTCCCCGCGTTTCGCTGTCTCCGCTGGAGCGGCTGCAGGCGAAACTGCTCGAGCACCAGTCACTCGTGGACGAGTTTTGGGCGACCTGTCTTCGATTGGGGCGGATTCCCGACGACAGCGAATTCCCTCGGGCGCCAGAAGTCTGCGCGCTCTTTCGGAGTGCCAATTCGTTGTTCAAGAAGATCGTCACCGTGCGTGGGCCCGGTGAGTTCGAGGCCTCAAGCGAATTGGCAAAGGGCGATCTCCAAGTCTATTTGGCTCTCAATGCTTTCGAGCGTCGACGTTCATTCGGAACACTTCCCGAGGAACAGCGACGAGCCGTCCGGGCGTTCTGGGGCTCCTATCGGACGGCCGAGGCAGAGGCGCAGCGGCTTCTTTTCTCAATCGGACAGCCAGAGATCATTCGAGCAGCATGTCGTACGGCTTCCGCTCGCAGACAGGGGTTCCTAGAGGAGGATCGAGCCCTCTACGTTCGCGCAGCCACGGTACCTGACCTTCCTGAAGTCTTGCGCGTCTACGTGAGCTGCGCGGCTCGGTTCTACGGTGAGGTGGAGAACGCCGACGTGGTCAAGATCCACGCGGAGTCGGGGAAGGTCACGTTGCTCCTCTACGACGACTTCGAGGGGAAGCCTATCCCCCTCCTGCTCGAGCGGGTGAAGGTCGACCTTCGACAGCAGGACATCCAGTTCTTCGAATATGGGAGTTCCGCCGCGCCGCAACCGCTCTACTTGAAGTCGCGGTTCTTCCTCCCTCAAGATCCTCTCTTCGAAGCTCAAAAGGCCTTTGATGATCGGCTAGTGGACCTCGGTCTCTTCACCTTCTCTGGATTCGGGCCTTCGTGGGATCAGTTTGTGGACCAGCTCCGCCTGGTGTCGCTCGGCCCAGATCTTCTCCCTCTGAGCAGCGAGCTCTAGTCCTTCGGCCCAAGGGTAGTATCAACATCGTCGACGATTTTACCCGCGAGTGCCTGGCGATCGAAGTCGACACATCCCTCAATCCCCTTTGGGGGTCAGGTCAAAAGGGCTCTCCGCTGTTGGCCGCGAGAGCAGAGCGCATCAATTGGTCCGCTGTCACATCTGAGAGCGCGCACTTAATCCGGAGATACATCTCCAGCCACGTAACGCTCCGTCGACGCTGTTCCGACCATTTATCCTGCTGGCAACAGGACATGGCCAACATTCCGACCTCGCCCTCCGAAATGGTTGTGCCATCAACTGCGGCGATCGTGGCTGCAAGTCTTAAGATATGCCCCAACCGAGTGCCGAAAACCGCCTCACTATTGCCAGCCGGCAACGTCCTCCCTTTCGCATCAGCCAGTAATACTCTACCTAGATCGGTCGACAGGCCTCCAAGGGCGCGTGCTTGGGACGTCAGACTTACCAGGATGACGACACCGAATAGCTTCCGAAGGTGAGACGCGAGCAGATCGTCCCGGGCCGGCGAGGTCATGAAGGCTCGACAAGTGTCATCGCGCACGTCATCCAGACAGGCGTGCAGCAGGTCATCAGCGAATGCGGGCGGCCTTGCGTCGCCGCCCATGTCCGTCAGTGTCAGGCCGAGCTCACCTACAGCATTGCTTAGGTACTCCTTCATGCCTACCGCGTGAAAGTGAACTGCAGCATCACGATAGCTGTGCATTGCCTCTGCGTGCCGACCCATTAGGCTCTCACAGTTTCCGCGCTGATGTAGGAATTGACCCATATTTACGGCTGCGGCACCCCCTCGCAGTAGACGTCGGGCCGATTGATAGGCCTCCCACGCGGCCGCCGGATCTTCTTTGTGCAACAGACCGTCACCTAGCAGGCCGTGGGCTGAAGCCAAGTCGTTATGAAGCTCCTCGACACGATCGCCTGTAAGGTCTTTTCCACACTCGATGCGCGCACGAAGTTCCGCTTCAAAACGACTAATGGCTTCCCTGGACAAGTTGGTTAGGTCATCGAAACGCCGAGCCTTGCAGGCGATCAGCGCGCGACACAGGGCGATTGAGCCTTTCACCACCGAGTCGGCAGTGCCCTCATCTAGTCGGCCCAATAGCGCTTCTGCTGCTTCCGTGAGACTCGGATCGTCACTCCTGGCGGCGAGACTAGCCATCCGAAGGATCATGTCGGCAGATCGCGCGGTCTCTCCATTGCGAAGAGCGAGCTCAGCTGCACGCCGCATCAGAGCCGCTCCTTGCTCAGGAAGACGGAGCACGAAAAAAAAGCGCATGAGCACGCTCCCAAGGCCCGCCGCGTGCAAAGCGAGCTCCACGTTCTCGGGATAGCGTTCAGCAGCATCGAAGACCGACAAGAAGTTCGCTAGCTCTTCTGAGTAGCGCGCCAACATGTACGACATGTCGAGGGCGTCGTCAGCCCGTTGGTCGATCACGGCTGCCGTGACCGCAATGTCCCTGGTGAGTGCCAGCAGCTCCGGGAGTACGCTCTCGGCATTGTCACTGCGCCACTGATGATCGGCGTATGCTCCGATCGGAGCTAGAACGTGAAGACGCTCACGGGCCTCTCCCGAGTCAGAGACCTGAATGAGGCTCCATCGGCGAAGGCCGGCGGCTGCTGCCGCCGCATCAAAGTCGTCCCGTTCGAGCGCAGAAAGAAAAAGCCCCGCCGGCGCGCTGGCCAATAGAAACAGGAGACGCTGCTCGTGTTTGTCAAGGGCATCGTAAGCAAGGCCAAGGCAGGTGCCAAGAGAGGTGTGGCGATCGTGGCCCGACCGCTTCTGGAGTTCCAAGGCAGGTGTCCCACGCTGCCGCATCCGCTGAAAAGCGACCGCTCCTGAACCAAAATGAACGAACAGGGAAGCACTAAGTCGAAGAGCGAGAGGATGTCCATCGCACAGGTCGACCACACCCTTCTCACTCTCGAGATCAAAAGGAACCTGTGCGGCGATGACAGCACGCAGAACCTCGCGACTAGCGTCATCGCCCAGGCCCCCGACTCGAAAACGCGCTTCGCAAAGGGTGCGTGTGAGGTCTACCTGAGAGGTAATGACGAACTGAGCCTTCGACGTCCGGAGCTGAAGTTCCGCGAGAAGATCGTCTACCGCCTCCACCATCCGCTCCCCGAGCTGCTCCAGACCGTCTAACACAACGCAGGCATTGAGGTCGTCAAGGCGGGCTGCCAGTGGCGGCGGCGGGTCGTCGGCGATCCCTCCCGACGACAGTGCGTACAACATTGTTTGGATGCCCTGAATGTCACTGAACCGCTCCAGGTCTAGCCAAAGGACGGGTCGGCCAGTCTTCATTCCTGCGAGAGCGTGGAGTAGAAGCTGCGTCTTCCCGATTCCGCCTGCGCCAAGAACCAGCGTCGTGCGGGTACGCCGCAGGATTCTTCGTAGGGCGATGAGGTCCGCCTTTCGACCGGCGAACAACGCATCTGAGGGCGGTCGCGGCGACGAGATCACGTCGCCGGCCATACGGTGCATTAACGCCGCTCGCGTCGCCGCGATTGCCCGATCTTTCAGTTCCCGAAGTTCTTCAGTTGCGAGGCTATGGTGTTCATCGTGCTCAATGTGACACGCGGAGCAGAGGCGGATCAGATTGTGTGGATGATGACAGCGGCTCTGCGCCCAGGGAGTGATGTGGGCCGTTTGAACCCCGATCCCGCTTCCACACCGCACGCATTGATTCCTCGACTCTGCACGAAGATGGTCAACAATGGCTCTTGGAGGAGTGGAGCGCGGATCTGTCTCGTTGGCCCAAGGATTCCACAAATGGTGGTCAAATGCGTCGAGGTCCCGTCGTAAGAAATAGGTCTTTCCGGAGATGTTGACGGGCGTCAAGCGCCGAGACGCTCCCTCGGGTCCTCGAAAGCGCCTGCTGGTATACGCGAAGAGCAGCTCATGCGTAATCCCAAGGTGATACGCGGCCGCTAGAGAATCGAGGTAATCAACGCCTGCGTTGGACATCCTGGCAATCAACAAATGGCCGATACGGAAAGCTGTCGCGCACCTCTAAGGATCTGCAGCACAACGAGATACACAATATTTCGGCTTATTCTCGTGGGTCCTCAGTTCGGGGGGCTTCTACTAGCGCATCGATGGAGGCGGGAACGCTCGCGGCGGCGTCGCCCGCGATTGTTGTCGATTGCGGGTCGAGATCATTAAGAATAACTACCAAAGCGCCATTCTTCTGATCGCCGCTCGGAAGTGTCTCCACGGGCTCTGGATTTCGAGCGATTAGCCCGATGACTTCATCTCCTGCTGCGCTATTGCCAGGGTCCTCATCCTTGGGCACCTTCAAAGGCGCGAGATGTCCTTTGGTTGTCGCCGTCGGAGCCCTCAGTCCACGCTGAAGGAGCGACCGAAAGGTTGTGGATGCCTGAAGCCTCTTCAACGTGTCCCGAGCGCGCTGATGAACCTGGCTCGCTTCAATCTTCAGAATGACGCTTAAGACTTCGTCCACTGAAGCCTCGGTAAGGACAAGCCGGGTAAAGTCCTTCCCAGCGCTGTCGCGCCCGGTTATGCAAACACCCCTATCGCGAGAGGTGACGGGGAGCTGAAGCGGAGCGAGCCTTCCGTCAAGGTCAGTGACGAACATCAGAACCTCGACCGGAAACGTGAACGGCATCTTGCTCACAAGTCCGACGCGTCCCATATCGGCCAGCATTTGCTGCTGGAGCTCAAGGGCGTTGCTTTCCCTCAGACGGAAGCCGACCGAATACGCACCATTGTCTCCTAGCATACCCGCGAGCTCATTTCGCTTCAGCATACGTTGGTCGTGGAGTTGCCAGGTGATGGACATACGTCGCCCGTCTGGCAACTGAACGATCGGTGTTACCGCGGCGGGCGACTTATACGTCCAGGTCTTATGGTCGATTGCCTTCAGCGTGCCACTGACAAGGAGGACTCGCCGTCTGCCGTCCCCACGAACTAGGTCGCACGCGGGCGTCAACACTATCATAGCGTCCGGTTCGTCCTCCTGGGCTGTCGTCGCCGTCGTCGCGGCCGTGAGGCTGGCCTTGCGGATCAAGACATCGCCGAAGCTGACCGGCATGCCTCCCGTATTGCCCATGACCTTGAGCCGCTCAGTGTGCTGCCAAAGGGTCCGCGCCACGAGATCCTGAAGATCTGGTGAGCCGGCGATATACGGACTCGGATACTTTTCGGGATCGATCGTATTGAGATTGTGTGCCGCCGCGATCGTCACCGGATGGCCTTCGATCTCGTGCTGCAACACGCGATCAAATACGTCGAGTAGATAGCTGCCGAGCGGCTGACCTTCGACCTCGAGGAGAACGTCTCGTATGTTGACGTAGTCGGAGAGATCGAGCCGCCTAACGAGCTTCATGAAACTGCCGGTGGCATGCTGCAGGCTAGATCGCCAGGCCTCGACGAAGGCGGCAACTTTCACGGCATCGGCGTGATGCGTTGCTAAGCGCTCAAGCGCTGTCTCGACGGTGGACCCTTCAAGGAGATCCTGCTTTTGATATACCCTAAATAGTGCGCCCAGCATCTCAGCGCCGTCGCGGAAGCGCTCCTTTTTGTCTTGCAGTCGGGGACTCCTAGACATGAGAACGACGGGCGGTGGGGACGTGCGGCGATCCGCCATGAGTTGCTGAAGGCGCTTGATAGATTCCGCAACATCGAAGTCCTGCTGCGCGGCTCCAAGGAACAAGTCCGCGAAGATAACGTCGGACGTGCGCGCTTCGTCTGGCACCTTCCGCCCGGCAGTCGTCACCTTCAAACCAGCGGTCGCGAGCCGATGCTTCAGCTGTTCAAGAAACTGGCGATCGGACGCCCGCTCACGCTCGTACGTCCCGAACAACCTGTTCCACAGGTCTCCGTCTATCTTTCCCTTTATCTCCCACATCGCCTTTACGAATTCATCGGAATGTCGCAGGTCGGGGCCGGTTGCGGTCGCGTAAGCGGGAAAGGCCGCCTCTACGAGTGTCGCCTCGGCCCGAACGTCATCCATGAAGATCGTCCACGCTTCCTCGTCCATTGCGAGGTCAGCGGCAATCGGTACGTCATCGAAGGCGTCGTCGATGATGAGCGCCGACGCGAAGCCGCGGCTCACCAACAGGTCGGCCAAGGTCATCGAGTCACTGCGGAGTCGGGAAGTTCGAGAACAAACTCATGAAGCCGTCCCGTCCGCTTGTCGGCCTTCTCCGAGAGGGTCAGGCGACCCTTGAGATCGGCTGCATTTGAGGAGGCTATGAAGAGCCCAAGTCCGCGACGCTTTGACTTCTCTTTGAGTGACCAATACGCGCGGAAGACCCGCTCGCGATGATCGGGTGCGATTCCGCGACCGTTGTCCGAAAAGCGAATCGTCAATGGGTCTGTTTCGATCTTGACGTCGACCACCGGACGGAAACCTGCTTCTCGGTCCGCGCGCATCTTCATCCAGTAGACGGAATTCGTCAGAAGGTTTTCGAGAATTTGAACGACCATTCCCTTTACCAGCTTCACCCGCAGAGGCGCTTTCGGAGCGGTTATCCTCATGTCGATGTGGTGGCGCGCGAACTGAGAAGCGTGACCCTCCTTAAGATCCTCGACTAAGCGCACAAGATCGAAGGTCTCGGTGCGCTGGCGGCCTGGGACGCTCGCTTCATCGAGCACACGAAGACGCTTGGAGATGCTCTTGATCTCGGCGCGAAGTGTATCGAGTCGCGCGGTGATCTCCTGAGGGAGATCCTTCCCGCGCAGTCCTTCGAGAGAAGCGAGCGCGCTTTCGGTAGATCGTGCGAGTTCGTGCGCCACCATTTCGACGAGGAGCCCCACGCCCGCCATCTGTACCATCTGTTTGCTGTCGGCTTCGACCTCCTCAATGCGCTGTTGGGCTTTGATCGAATGGTCGTGGAACTCCCGAAGAGAGTGTTCCAAATCGGACAGGACCGACATCTCATCGCGCGGGACGTACTTGCGCAATTTCCCCAGAGCCGCCTTGGCCCTGCCCTCGAGACCATCGATGTCCTTCCCGATGTCGAGAGGCTCAGTACGTTTGCGGTAGCGCAGATCAATGTCCTTAAAGAAACTCCACAGTCGCTCCGCAACGGCATCATGCAGGACTTCGACAAAGACCTGCGATTCCGGCGTCACCCGAAGCCCCTCCCGGTTTGTCTGGTCGACGAGCTTCGGGTTGCCGGCCCGCGAAATACGAACGTGTCCAATAAACTGGTTCTTGTTTAGGACATACCCAGTGCGGCCTAGTGCGACTGCGTCGAGGCCGAGCCAGTCATCCTCCTCGTCGCCGTAAGGGAAGACTCTGAATCCGTCGCGAAAGAGCATAATACTCGACCACTTCTTCACGAGAGCTCGCACGGTAGCCTGATTGCCAATTGCGTCGATCTTCGCTAGATAGCGGCGATTGAACCAATAGATCTCAAAGTCGAAGCCGCCGACAGAAGTCAGCGCCGTCTCTGGCACCAGGTTATCTGTCCCAGCCAGCAACCCCTCGAGATCTGGCCGCGTCAATGTGAGCGCGTCGGTCTCGCAGGGATGATCGAAGCTACCAAGCTTGTTTGCTACCATCTTCAGTTCGAGCTTCGGCTCATCGCCCTTCACCGAGTATGTGCCGATCAGACTTGCATGCGCGATTTCAACGAGTGCGCGGTCAAGCCACGGAATGGGGATGCGCTCGCCGTTCCAGTAGAGTGCAACGCGCGGTCGTGATTTCGGATCGAGGAACGGGTCAGTCAGTCTGGAAAAATCGAACGTGGCAAACTCCCTCACACGTCCCTCGGTCCAATTCTCAAGCAATCCGCCGAGCCTGAGCTTTGTGCCGTGCCAGTTCTCTTTCTCCTTGCGCGGTCCCTTATGCGGTTCCAATCGGATGTCGTCGATCATGGCGTCGAGATTTCCGAACCTGCGCCAGTCAATATCGAGAACGTTAAGGTGGGTGTCCTCGCTCCGCGCTGTTTCTAAGATCAGACGGTCGCCGAGCCTCATCGCCGAGAGCCGCCCGATGCCTTTTTCTCCAAGAGGCGTCTTCGAGCCACCACGCGAGAGGATTTCGTCAACTTCACGTTTCCGGCTGGGCGTACCAAGAGTGAGGAAATTCGTGGTGACCTCGTGGATCGACATGCCGCTGCCAGTGTCGGAGATCTCGATTGAGTTGTGTTCGTCGTAGCAGGTGTCGAGCCGCCGAACGAAATCATCTAGATCTTCGGACCTTTCGACCCCCGCGTTGAACTCGAGAGTCGGTGCGCTGCCGACTGAAGGGTCGAGCTTCGCCGCCACCTGTCCGATCAGGTCCGCAAGCTGTTCCGACCGTTCCTTCCTAGAGGCCTTCTGCTCAACGAGAGAGTTCGCCTTGTCTCGGATGCGGAGATAGTCGTTCCTTCGCATCGCGATCAGGAAACGAACCTCGGCTCCGTTGCGCGAGCCCGCATCAAAGGCATTTTTGATGAGCTCGTAGAACGCGATAATGTCCGAGCTGATCAGTTCGGAGCCTAGCTCCAGCACCGTCCTAGCGTTGACCCGAAATACCAATCGATACCCCCAGACGTTTCTGTGTAAATAGGGTCTTCATGTCGAAACCGAGATCAACAGTTTCATGGGTTGATCAGGAAAGGTCATCTACGGGGGAATGACAGCTGCAGTATGTGGTCTCGCCTCCGGCGGGTGTGCATCCGATTCGTCTCAGCGTTGCGGCGAGGCGTTCCTGGGCGCCGCTGCGATTGCTTTGACGATCTGTTCAAGCCCAGCGGCGTCGAGAATTGGGACCTGAGCAATCACGATGTCGTCCTCTCCCTGCAGCCTGGCCGCGAGGTGACCCTTTCCAAGAAGGCGCTCTGCACCCTCTTCCCCCAGGGAGATGCGGGAGGTGCCCTCACTCTCAACTCGGAGTACGAGCCGGTTTCCCAGGTTGTCTCTTAGCTGCACTGGCATGACGCGATCTTCTGGACGCTGCGCGGCGAAGATCAAGAAGATGCCCGCGGCGCGGGCTTTGACGCCTAGCCGCTGGACAACGTTTGACACTACATCCCTGTACCCCTCGACGAGCATCCACTCAGCGAACTCGTCGTGGATCACCCAGCGTACCGGCATCCGCTCGGCTGGTGCGGCCCTCTTATTGAACTCGGCGAGGTTACTCGTGCGCGCCTCACGAAACCTGCGGTATCTGTCGTCCATTTCTCTAACCAGTTCATCAAGGACTTGTGCGGCCTTGGGCTGGTCGACGATCACGCCCCCGTCAATGTGAGGCAGGGCTTCCAAGGCGAAGTAGTCAACACCCTGCTTCGGATCGATAAGGGTGATCCGTGCTGCGGCAGGTGAGTTGGTCATACCGATATCGAGGATAAGGTTCTGCAGCAGCACCGATTTGCCGCTTCCTGTCGTTCCCGCGATCAAGGTGTGCGGGGCGTGCTTACCGCCGGGGCACAGATAGAGAACAGAACCGTCGCTTTCGCGCGTGCCGACCACCAATGATTGATTGGAATAGTTCGCTGGGTCATCCACGGTTCGGCGACGTAGGACCTCGACGAGCGACACAAGTTCGCGCTGCGGTCGCGCTATCGCCACGACGACGTGGCCTGGCTCAGCGGATACGCGGATCACTCGCAATTCATGGGTGGTCAGCAACTGGGCCTGTCGCGCAGCCACATCCTGAACACGCAATCGATCGGAACCCTGCAGCCGAATCAATGCAGAGTTTGGCGTCAGACGCTGGTCGAGAACCTTGGCTTGAAGGGAGTAGCTTAGCAATGCACTGCGAAGGCGGGCTACCGTCTCGCCGAGCCATGCTGCATCGGCAACCTGTGACCTTACCGAGCCCAGGAGGCCGCGTAATTCGGTCGCAATCGACGGTTCCGCCCAGCCGAAGTCTCCGCTCAGCGTTGTACCCGATTCGGCGGGTCCCGAAAGCCGCCCGATGGGCGCTGAGCTCTGAGGACTATCAGGAGGCCTGGGCGCATCGCGCGACGGGTCACTGCTCACAGGATGCTCATCGGTTGGATTGGTTGAGGTTCCGGCGACAGGGGCCGCAGGCAGCGTCGTCTGTGCCTGGGGTGCTGCCGCCGATCTGTCATCCCTTCGCGGGGACCGTCGACTACCACGACGAGGGCTTGGTGAGGTCGAGGGTACTGCCGACGTACCGGTACCGCTCAAAGGTGCTGCCCACCGCACCCGTGGCGCCGGTGGGGTTCCCGAAGCGTCCGAGCCTTCCCAAGGCCGGTCGTCTCCCAGGCGCGCCCTCACCGCTTTTGGCGATTCTCCGTTGTGATAACAGTGAACCAGCTGTCTAACCGCGTCGCGGCCAAAGACCTCTTGCCATGCGCTGCGAACACTCCCGATCTCAGATCGCCCAGACGGGTCTCGGTCCTCGGCTGACATCCGATGAACGAAGACATGAGAGTAGCCACGCAGTAGGATATTCGCGGTGCCGTCCCGGACCGCGTCTCGCCATTCACTAAGGACGACGTCGTCCGTCGGGGGAATGTCGACCCCATCGAGTAACATGTCAGCAAAACGCGCCAGCCAGAGATCGCGATCTAGTCGACCGGGGTCGCCGAATACCGCCTCTTGCACGCGGGTCTGAGTCTCGCGCAGCTGAACCTCGGAGGTGCGTTTCGCCGCCGCGACCCCGTCAATTGCGACATACTTCGCCTCGCTCAAGAGTGCGACAAGTCTGGGTTGCCCCGCATGAATCTGCGGGCTCAACGCCAAGATGTCTGCAATGTGCTCGCGCTTTTGTCCAAGCCAGCCAGCATAGTCATCCAAGAAGTACCAGCCGCTCCTGGCCTGCGGGCCGATTTCATCCTCAAGGAGGAATCGACTCAAGACGAGCCCTATCAGCTCGTTGGCGAAGCAAGCGCGTTTTGCCGCCCTGAGAACGATGTCGCCGGACACCTCGTTGGCATCATCGATCATCTGCTCAGCGATCTGAGCTATGGCCGTGCTATCGAGGCCAAGGTTTAGATCCCTGAGACGCTTCTGTACTAGGACGCCTAACAGATTGAGGGAGGCCTTTGATGAGATGATAAGGCTCCGCCCCTCGAATCCTTGTTGTTGATAGCGGATGATCTGGACCCCGAGACTTCGTAGTTGTCGTCGTGTCAGGAGTTCATCGTGGTTTACAACCCACTGGCCTAGACGGTGGACCTCGTCGAAGATTTCTCGCGTGTCGTTGTTCTGAAAGCTGATTTGCCGGGACGGCAGGGGGTGAAGTCCTCCCTTCACGTCCTCGCCCATGGCTATCGAGTACAAGCTGCGTAGATAGCTCCATCCGACGGATGGCTGCACAGGACAAGAGAGATAGGTGATCGCCTTCAGATCATGCTGCATACCAGGACGGCGACGAGACCATCGCGGCGGAATGTGATGGAGTAGGTCGACGTCTGGCGGCGTAAGAACTTCGTCGGTCCAGCGGATCTCAGCTAGTCGTGCGATCACGTCCTGAAGGAACACAATGTCGGCTGGTGGCCCGTCTACGCTCGACGGTACAACCGCCTGGTCGGCCATGATGCCGATGCGAAGACGAGCCATGAAATCCCTCGAGGCCTCGCTGGCTACCATCGAGTCCACGTCACGCTCGCTGCTCTCGAGCAAGGCCTCATACAGCCGGTTCAACTTCTCAGGCCTGCTGTGACGGAGGATGACCTGACACCGCACCTCCTCCTCGTCTTCATAGAGCTGACCAAGCGCGGCTACCGCCTCTTCTGGGAGGCGTGCGGTGTCGCAGTTGTAGAGCACCGTCGTTAGGTTGGCGGCTTCGTGCGGTTGAAGCTCCAGGTAGCGACGAACGAGATTCAACAGCCATTGCGCACCAAGGCGGGGATCTTCGTTCGTAGTCGCGATATCGTCTCTTCGCCTCGTCGGCGCTTCCATGAGCGAGTAGTCGCCGCAGATCTCGCTGCTCGCCAGGAGCACTGGCTCGTTTCCTCTGAGGCCCAAACAGACTTCGGGATAGAAGACGTGTCCCAGTTCTGCCGATATGTCTCTGAAGAAGAGTCGAGGATCCCCGAAGTTGACCGTTTCAGCAGCCATCAGGTGCTTGATAAGACCGCCGACATGACGTGCTTTGACGGCGGTAGCGATGATCCGTAAAGGGTGCCAGGGAGCGACGATTGCCGCCGGTTCGCCTCCCTCGACCTCGGCGATGCCGAGGCGCAGCGCCGGCTCCAGAAAGTGAGCACGGTTCTTGTCGCCCAAAGCATGAGTTAGGAGGGCCTCGATCATGGCTTCGTATGCCGGAGCCAGGGCGACAGCCGACTCAGCTGATGTTCCCTCTCCAACAAACCCTTCGACTGCTGCTCGGTATGCCGCCACGAAGGTTGACCATGCCGAAGCTAGGGCGTCATGACCTTCTGGGGTCAGTCTGGATTCGGCGGCGGCTTGTTCGAGGTTGCGGCGGAATATTCGGTCGACGTCCTGGTCCTTGTCGTACGGCGCGACCAGAGAACCGCGGTCTCGACGGAAAACCGGCATCAGAGTCGAGACATCTTTCAATTCGACTGATTGAAGTCGGCCCTTTGTACTCACTGGTTCCCGGCTAACACGATTCTGGCAGAATGGGTTCTTGGCGATCCGTCCCCAGTCTTCTGTGTATTCGCTCAGTATCGACGACGGGTTGAACGACCACACCAGCATCTGAGTGCTCGATGTCGATTGACCAGCTACCGTGACCTCCATCGTGACTGTAAACTTGAGCTGCAGCGCGGCCCGCTTTGTCGAGGTGTTGCGCTCGTACTTGCCCCTGCCTTCCTCGGCAGCGACGAGCCGTTCAAGCTCGAAGATGTGTGGCGTGTCCCAAGTCACTGCGAACCCGCTTAACGCCTTCAGTCCGCGGTACCGCCGAGAGAAGTAGCTCGCGGCGTCGAAATTCATGTCCAGCCAGTCGCGCTTCGAGCGTCGGTGCGATTCGATGATCAGACGCCGCTTATCAGCGATTGAACCGGCCTGTTCAAATAACCGTTCCAAACAACGCAAGAGACCGACGAAGAGATCTGTCGCCTCGATTGGCTGCCCATATACGAACCTGTCCCACTTGGCTTTGAGAACTCTCTCTCTGCCGAGCTCTTGTCGATGGCGCTCGTAGAATTGCTGATCGTCTTCATTCGCCTCGCGAGTTTGCCGTTTGTCCAGCCGTTCGAGGTGATCTCTCTCGTCGGTAGAAAGCGTTTCGGGATACTCATCGTCGTAGAAAGTCAGAGTCGACTTCCCGAGAGGATCGGGCTTGACCTTGAGACCATCGAATAGAGCCTTGACCTTATCAAGCTCCCATTCGAGGGAAGCGAGGGCTTGCGCTGACTCGTTCCAACTGGCGTCTGCTCCAACAAATGACTCAAACACGGCATGGTGCCGTTCATCGACTTCCGATTTGATCCGCTGGAACGTCTCCGATAGCTGATCTGATGACAAGGGCTGGTGACTAGGCGACATCTTCATCAGATAGACGGCCCGCTTCGTCAAAGCCTGTTGGTACATTCGGCGCCAGCGCGACGCGTGACCCAGGGCTTTTTCAGGGATGCCGTTGAAAAATGCAGAGTCACGGGGAATCCGGAGCGACGGCAGTGCCCACCCCAAGGCCTGGACTACCGGAACACCCTCCTCAAGGATCGCGCGACGAGTAGCAAGGACATAGTCGCCAAAAGCATCCAAACTGGTTGGCTTCGCCTCCTGCAGGCCTCGAAGAGCCTGACCCCACCATTTGACCTGGTTTGGCGAGAGCGCCAGCCCGGCGCTCGCTTGCACCACCCACATATCCGGTTCACGAAGGAGTTCGTCACTGCCGATAGCGCTGACGTCTTTGAGCGACTGACCTTGGTCATCGTCAGTATTGGCCAGGACAAGAACAGGCCTGTCGCAATCTTGATTGCGCCAGTAGGTCGTACGCTCGTCGGTCAGGATCTCTTCGGGCAATAGTGCAGAGACGCCGACGCCACGAGGAATTCGGAGGCGGCATCGATCACCAAGCTCCGCATGGGAACCGATCGCGCGGCAAATGGCGCCGACCTGCACATCCGTCAGCCGGTCGAGGAGGAAACGAGCCGTTCCTTCGGACGCATCGTCTGACCGCGCCCTGGTAGCAATCAGATCGGCGGCCGCGGCGCCAACGAGTTCATGGACGTTCACTGTAACCCCGCGAATGGGTTAACCACGTAGGCACATGCATCAGAGAGGCGATTCAGGAGCCCCAGGCTGGCTAACCTCATCTCCAGCCGTCGGGCGTTCTCCTCAAAAGCTCGCTGATCGCTGCCTGCGCCGATAAATACCTCGGCCTGCCGGTGCCCGATGACCAAAGAGTACCGATCCCGCAGCGTCTGCAGAAAGTGCTGAAACTCCATTCTCTGCGGAACCACGGCCAGGACGAGACTCTTCAGTAGCTGATCGCTCGGAGCGTACCTCATCCTTCGAGAACCGCGCCGCGACGCGAGCCCTATCGCCCGCGCATAGCGCGCGTGAAAGGTCGCAACATGCTGGGGGTGTCTCTTCTCGACGGCTTGTCTTAGTTCCTGAAACAGGCCTTCAGCGGTTCGCGGTCCTTCGTAATCCTCACCTGCGTTTCGGAGCACCTTCCAAGCCACCTTCTTGTGCGCGACGGCGGTGGCTTGACCAAACGGATCCGTGCTCGCGCATGCGGAGGTCCATTCCTCAGACCCGTGGACTTCCTCTTCCAAGAACGCCACTACGGCTTTCCTACTCAACAAGCCGTTCTGCTGGAAGGAGTCAGCCGCCAGGTCTCGAACTGTCGATCGCTTCGGTCCTACGATCTCCAGTACGAGGGACACGTTCGCTCCGTCACCACCCCACTCTGAAGCCCTCCTCAGAAAGTAGAGGACCAGATGAAGGCCCAGTAGATCGACCAAGTGCGGAAGAACGTCGTACCCGGGAAGGTTCGCGCGGAGCAAGGTCAGCCAGTCGTCAGCTAGGAAGCGGTAGTCCGGCAGACTTTCGTAAGGCAAGTAGGCTGAGGAGCCGGCCTGACGCCGGGACTCTGGCGGAGCGTTGGGCTCCAGGGTAGCCACAAGACGATTCCAGCGTGACCTCTCATCGAGCACGAGTGGTTGCAGGAGTTGGAGCAATTCGTCGCTCCGTCCACTGCGGCAGAGCATTAGATAAACAAGCTCACCGACCCGAGCAAAGAAGCGACGGTCGTTCGATGCATTCCCGGAGTCGTCCATCCGGAGATCTTCGTAGAGGCACTGCGGACCGTAGGGAAAGACAAATTTGGACGTCCACCGCTTGTTCGTATCGCCCTCGATCGCAGTACTCCTCAGCAACTGGACCAACAACGCAAAGTCCTCAAAGGAGCTAAAGCGACTCTCGAGAAATTCGAAATTCGCCTCCCGTATGCCGCTCGTGGTCTGGCGCATGGCGTCTCGCCAGCGGTTCCACCTCGCCCGGTCATCAGGGACTCGAAGAAGGATGGTTTCGATGCTCGGATTGTTGAAGATGATGTTCCGAAGATACAAAAGGTGTCGGCCTTGGTACTGGAGCCGATTCAGACCGTTCTCTTCCTTTAGCGCTCGGCCGGCATCCGCCTCCGATCGAAGTACTCCGAGAAACTCCAGCAGGGCAAGCCAAGGCACCTGCTCGTCATGCAGCCTGTGACCCCAGATCGCCTCGTCGACCCAAATACTAGGTTCAATGGCGTCGTCAGCCGGCCGCGCGAGACGGGCCGGTCTCATGACGTGCCCAGCAACTTGACTGCAAGCGCCTTGATCACGATCTTGCCTCGATGGTCGAGCTCGAGCAGCTTCAGCTGCATTTCGTCGACGGACTCGGCTTCCTCACCATAGGATCGACGCATCTGCAGCCACTCTCGCAAGAGGCGACTCTTGAACGACAAGATGTCTTCGTAGCATTCGCGCGAGAAGCTACTTGGCATCGCTCCCTCCGCAACCCGTGAAAGAAACTCGTAGCGGAGGACATTGAGAGGCAATGCAGCACGCCTCGCCGTCTCGAAGTAAACGGCGAGCTCGACTCCGCTACGAACTTGCTCGAGTACGACGCGCTCACCCTTTCTAGGGTCAACAGAAAGTGAATATTCCTCGATCCTGCTAATTCTCGATTGCGAGAAGCTTCCGGACGAAGCGAGCACCAGCTCTCGGTCGGTGGTCGTGAGGAGGCCGGTGAAAATGCGGTTTATTCCCTGCACCAAACGGCCCAATATGTTCCTTGGTACCTTTTCTCCGCGGCCAAGAGGGCGAAGTACGTGGTCTAGAAATTCCCCGGCATACTGAAAGACGGTCAGGTCCCAGAGCCGAAGATCCTTTCCTTCGACTTCGGGCATGGTGAAGAACAGGCGACGGCGCTGTCCCGGCAATGCTGTCAGGAAGTCCTGACACGCTTCATCATCGACGCCCTCAAGATAGGCAGCCTGGAGACGCAGGAATTCACCGTGCGCTCCATAAACCGGGTCGCTTCGCAGCAATCGATCAAACAGCGGGCGGAGCCCCGGTTCGTCGGCGCCGAATACGAGAAGGTTGTCGATCCTATTGCTGGTCTCCTCCCCTATTCCGAAGCGCCCTAACACCTCCATGACTTCAGTACTCGCCCTCCGACTATCGACGAGGTTTCCACCGAACACGTTGCTGTAAATGCTCCCTTCTGCCGTGCGCCCGCGGCGGACGATCTCTGGAACATCCTTACACTGCGCAAGTCCCTCCTTGCCGTCCGGATGACCCAGGATTGAATTGCTCGCCAGGATGAGGAGTTGCCGGAGCGGAAGGTGGAATCCGTTGCGATCGCAGAGCTCCAGCAACTCGTTGAGTCGTTCAGTCAGTAGCGGCTGCTGAAGGCGCTGGTAGTTCTCCCATATAGGACAGCGATTCTCCGGCTCGGGGAGCTGGCCACGACAGCCATGGCATCCTTGCCACCCTGGGTGGGTGCTAAGTGCAGCGATGGCTTTCGCAAAGAGAGCCGCGGTATCGCTCCGACTGAGATTGAACAGTCTAAGATTCACTCCGTCAGTCTCGCGGTCTCCCGAGACGAGCAGCCCCTCGATGCATTTGGCGACGCGCGACACCTCGTCAACCGCCGGCGCTCGCGTCCATGCCTCGACCAGCTGGCCATCGTTAGCTGCGACCAGGAATACCTCGGCGGGTGAGTCCGAAAGAACCGCTCGAGCCATTCGCTCGAGTTCAGCGTAGTCAGATCCGTGAAACTCGCTGAGGTCCTTTATCACCACGAGCCTCAGTCCAGAGGGCAGAGACAGCGTCCGCGTTTTCGCGTCGACGTCCCACGTCGCCGAGGTTCCACCCAGTGCTGTCCAGACCTCGCGACAGAGATACGTCTTCCCATCCCCAGCCGTCCCCGTTAGGACGACCGATGCTGGTCTGGGGCCGTTGAAGTTTGCGACCAACTCTTGAAGGTGCCCCGTGTCCAGACGGATTGGGGTAATGCCGTTGCGAAGGATCGCGCGCTGAATGCTCTCGTCGTACATGTTGTCGTTAGTCGGGATTGGGCCGTACTTTCGTAAAAACGAGACCCACCGATTTATTTTGTAGTCAGCCATCGTCAGACCTCTAGAGCTCACAGATCAGACACGCTCGCTCGTCACTATCGAGGTCGTCGTCGTCATCCTCCGTGTCTGGTGACAGCACCTTGACGAGGGGCTGATTGCTCTTCGGCGCTTTCTTCTGGTTGGCTTCGCGCTTCCGAGCATTCGTCTCGATTTGAAAGAGACGTTCGGGTTGGGCAAGTTCGGCCAGGCTTTCATTTTGTGCCCAGGTGTATCGCTCACCCGTCTCGGTATCGATGCGCTCGTATCCCTTCGCTGACTCGAACAGGTCTGGATGCTCGCGCAGCAAGCCAGCCCATTCTTCCTTCCGCTGAAAAAAGCAGAAGTAGCAGCCCGAACGTGTGCGCCATTTGTAATATTCAGGCAACCCCACGCCACTCTCTTCCAGAATCCGGAAGACATCGGCCTTTTTGATTCCATCCTCTTTGAATGGAAAACTCGAAGTGATATTCCGCTTGGTCGAGATGTAGCCCTCCCGGTGTTCGTCGGCCCGAATGCCGACGTAGTTAACGACCGGGTCATCGCCCACGTAGTTTTCGAACGGCTTCAGTTTCAGCATGCGCGTGCACCAGCGCATACGCGAAGACGGCAGGTAACCGCCATATACCTTCAACCAATGATCGAAGCCTCGGTCATCGGAAAGGCGCACGATCTTTCTGCCTAAAAAGCCCTCCAGCCGAGACAGAAATTCGTAGGTTTCTGGCAATTCCTTCTGAGTGTCTGTGAAGACGTACTCCATGTCAGGCACCCGATCGCGCATGTAGATGGCAAGGGCAGTGCTGTCCTTCCCTCCTGAAAGGCCGAGGATGTGTCGTGTGGTCGCCATCACTCTCCGTCCTTCCCGCTAACTTTTTCGCTCGTGTTCAGGTTGCGTTCGCTGTGCCCGAGCAGCCCATGGAGCGTCTTGCCGAGGACGGCGATCTGAAGATCCGGGCGTTGTGGACATAGCGATACCAAGACAGCCTCAACCGCCGCCTCTGCCTTGCTTGCCAGATCGCGATCGCTCTCCCGTACACGAACCAGTCGTCGGCTTTCAGCGTGCCCAGCCGGCGCAACACTAACTCTGAGCAGCTCGACAACGCCCGTATCACTGGCGGGCGGTGCGGAGGAATCCAAGGCCAGATCCTCGGCTCTTGCGAACAAGCGGGCAACATCCGCGAGGCCGATTTCGAAACGGCTTACGTCGCTATCGGTCCAGTGTGCGGGAGGCCTTCCAGACAGCAGCGTCGCGAGAGATTCAAGCCATGCATCGACGGTCAGCGTTCCATCTGCAGCGCGCAGGACGAAACTTCGAAGCTTGGGCTCATAGGCGAAGCTCTCGACGATCTTTGCACGGTCAGACAATTCGGTCCGGGCGGCGGACGAAGATGGGCCCAGATCGAGCGCGTCGGATACTTGATGCTCTAGCTCCTTCAGGAGACGAGGATACGCGTCCGACATCTCAGCCAATGCAGTCGCGACTCGTGCGGCAAACTCGTCGTCATGTGCTGACGCTGTTCCGCCGGGACCGAGGGGCAGATCCACGGCTTGTGGCAGGTCCACGAACAGCAGCATGAGTGGATCCCTGGCCTGGAGCAGGGCGTCGCGGACAGATCTAGCCCGCGCCGATATTCGTTTCGTACTTCGAGAGTAGGGCGGAAGCTGGCCAGCTCTTCGACAAAGTCCTCGGACGATTTCAAGGGGCCGCGCGTCTTCACCAACCTCCGGCAACAGACGGGCAAGATCCCTCAGAGTGCGCGTTCTAGCTCCATCGATCCGGAACCGGCCAACTTCGAAGTCTTGAGGTGCCCTGACCAAGCGCTCCAGAGTTGCTGAGGTCACCTCGGGGACGAAGGTCCCATCTTCAAAAAGTGCCACCTCGTCACCAAGGCTGATGAGCCACGCCAGAAGTAGGATGGGAAATGCACCCTCCTTCAATCCGAATGGACGAGCCTCAAGATCCTTTTGCAGCGATTGAATCTTCCGCCGCCCACCCTCCGTGCTGAAGTAGGTGTCGATAAAAGTCCAGATCGGGCCTAGCCGAAGAGGATCAGCTTTGGTCGGCGGTCCAAAGCTCGTCACCCCCTTGCGGGTTGCGT
>WNFY01002796.1_pt1 | contig 22056 bp, 21 predicted proteins | sample 5400091 | NCBI WGS metagenome assembly WNFY01 (sample SAMN13153364, study PRJNA577476) | soil metagenome | isolation source: 60 cm soil or saprolite under grassland replicate 1 | place: USA:California | collected 2016-06-15
ACGGACATGCTCTCGACCGGTGTGCGGACGACCCTCGCGGTCAAGATCTTCGGTCCGGACCTCCAGACCATTCAGCGGATCGGTCAGGATATCGAGCGCGCGCTCGCGCCGCTCCCGGGCACGGCGAGCGTCTATGCCGAGCGGTCGTTTGGGGGGCGCTACCTCGATATCCGGCCGGATGCGGATGCCCTCGCGCGCTACGGGCTCACCACCGGCGACGCGCAGGAGGTGATCAGCCTGTCGCTCGGCGGGGAGGAGATCACCACGACAGTCGAGGGCCGCGAGCGCTATCCCGTGCAGGTGCGCTATGCCCGCGACTTCCGGGATGACCCCACCACGATCAGCCGGCTCCTGGTCGGCAGCGGTGACGGCCCGCAGGTGCCGCTCGGCCAGGTGGCGGACATTCAGTTCAGCCCCGGGCCGCCGATGATCCGGAGCGAAGGCGGCTACCTGTACGATCAGGTGTCGATCGACGTGCGGGGGCGGGACGTGGGGAGCTACGTGCGCGACGCTCAGGCCGTCGTGGCGCGCGAGGTGAAGCTCCCCACCGGCTATTGGCTCCGCTGGAGCGGTCAGTACGAGGCGATCGAGCGGGTGAAGGCGCGGCTCCAAGTCGTCGTGCCGTTGACGCTGGGCATCATCGCGCTCCTGCTGTATCTCACCTTCGGTACCGTGGCCGAGACAGCGATCGTGATGCTGTCGCTGCCGTTCGCTCTGGTCGGCGGGGTGTGGATCATGTGGCTGCTCGACTACAACCTGTCCATTGCCGTCGCCGTGGGATTCATCGCGCTCGCCGGGGTGGCTGCGGAAACCGGCGTCGTGATGCTCATCTACCTCGATCACGCCTGGCAGGATGCCACGAAGGCCCGACCGCGACCGACGCTCGGTGAGCTCGTGGCGGCGATCGAGCACGGGGCCGTGAACCGCGTGCGCCCGAAGCTCATGACGGTCCTCGCGATCATGCTCGGGCTCGTGCCTGCGCTGTGGAGTCACGGCGCGGGAGCGAGCGTCATGAAGCGGATCGCCGCGCCGATGGTGGGTGGGATGGTGACGTCCACTATCCTGACGTTGATCGTGATCCCAGTCATCTATTACCTGTGGCGCCGCCGAGGACTGAACGGTTAATGGATCGCGTCGCTTTGCTTCGCCGAGGGGTCGTGCTCGAGGGCGTGACCGTTGGCTACAACGCCCTGGAGGGGATTGTTGCGATCGGGGCAGGCCTTGCTGCCGGCTCAGTCGCTTTGACCGGATTCGGAATCGACTCGGTGATAGAGGTGACGAGCGGGGTGTTATTGTGGTGGAGGCTGCGCGCCGAACTGGGTTCTGCGCCCTTGGGGCCGACCGTCGAGCGCCGGGCGGCGCGTGGGGCGGGGTTCTTGCTTCTCGCGCTCGGAGTCTACATCGCAATCGACTCCGCCAAACTCCTGCTGACGGGCAGTCGCCCCGAGTCGAGCCCGGTGGGCATGGTGCTCACGGTGCTTTCCCTAATCGTTATGCCCCTCCTCGCTCGCGCGAAGCTTGGCGTCGCGGCCAGCCTCGGGAGTCGGGCGCTGCGGGCGGACGCGCACGAGACCATCGTGTGTGCATGGCTCTCCGCGACGACTCTTCTCGGTCTGGGGCTGAACGCAGTACTCGGCTGGTGGTGGGCGGATCCGGTAGCCGCGTTGGCCATGCTGCCGCTGATCGTGCGCGAAGGGATCGAGGCCTGGAGGGGGGAGGCCAACGAAGGCGGGGTGGCCTAGAGTCACGTCCCCTCATGCCTGGCGAGGGCGGGCACCTCCTCCTTCCTCCGGTGTTTCCCTCTAGGATTTCCTTCGCTGTTTCTTGAGTCACCGGGCCCTCCACGGGCCTCTACCGGGCCTCCGCCGGGCTCTCTACCGGACTCTCCACCGGACTATTGGCCGGCCGCGCGCCGAAGGGGTAGCCGAACGGGTGCCCGAACGATCCGCCGAACGGCGGCCCGGCTGCGGTCTGATAGTGCTTCATAGACGTCACGCACCATCGTCTCACGGCCACAAGCGTTGCGCTTTGTACGACACTTTGGTCACCTCATGAAGCTCGACCTCCTTGCACTCAAGTCTGTCAGGGGCGAACAGCGCAACGTTCACCCCGCCAGGCTTGAGGGAGCTGTCATAGAGAACGCCACTAAGACCGGCCGCTCGACATTCCTGCGCCACGCGTTGGCTGGCCAGGTAGGCCTCAGCGTCATCCCGGTGCACGGGTCTGGCGAGCATGAAACTCAGCCACTTCACCTGGCTGCCGGGTTCTGGAGTCGTGAAATCGCCTGTTAGGTCGGCGAGAGCCAGCTCAGTAGTGCTCAAGAACCTGGCGACGCTGATACGAGCCCGTCTCCAGGGCCGTGCCTCCGCCATCGCCGTCTCCGGGTCGAGCGCGCCATAGAAGTAGGACACGCCGGAAGGATTGAGGCGTCCGGCGGGCGCGAGCGCGGGGGGGGGAGGGACCATGTCTTCGGCGGCAAGAGGTTCTGCGTCGAGCTCTCGCTCAAGAGGCATGACCCGTGCGCGATAGATCTTCCAGGCGGCTGGGGCGGTAAATCGGGAGCGAAGAACGCCCTCGATCAATGTGTCCCAGTAGGCTTGATTGGGAGGGGCGCGCTCCTCACGGAGCGCCGCCGTGAGGTTGATCCACTCTACCGCTTCCTTGAATAACAGCATGTCATCGGGGTTCATGGTATTCGATCGCGCCTCCGTCGGCACGCTAGGTCTTGTGAACCAGGACAGGCCCGACGGTCTGGCAACTCTTCCCTCCCTCAATCGTTTGGATCAACTCCCGCGCCGCAGTGTTTCGAGGACTGAGCCAAGATCCGTAATAGTGAGGTACTTCCACAACCCAGCGAGAGGACTCGGAAACTAGGAATATCTCGAGGGCGAAGAAAAGGTGCTCGCCGGGATGACGGCGACCCCAGGGCGTGGCCGAATCCACGTCCACAGGACCGAAGAAGAGACTGATCCAGCCCACGTGTGAGAACGGGGAACCTTCCGCCAGGGGTTGCATTGAGACTAATCCATATCTTGCCGGCTGATTCTGTGTCGCCAGCGCCTCCACAATGGCACTGTCATCAAGGACGAGGCCGGTTCGAACGTAGTCTGCGAGGTCGCTATCCAACCGGGACAGGGTTGTGTCGAGATCGGAGTGGGCCGTGCGTATGCTGTCATACTGTCGAGTATGGCGACGACGATCGGCGACGTACTGCCTGAGGGTGCTACGTGGAGCTGCGCAAGAGCTCCTGGCAATATCTCGCAGGGCGGCTGCAGGGTCGAAGGATGGCCGGGGTCGCTCACGAGTGCAGCCCGCCGAGACCGCAGACAAGAGGAGAACGCCAAAAAGCACACCGGTTTCTCTCATGGGCACCAGGGCACACGATATGCGCAGCCTAAACGACCACGCCTGCGGGCGACCCGCCCGCCAGCGCATCCAGCCTTCAACGTTAGTTGGTGCGCCCTAGTGCACAACACTCCGCTGCCTCTGGGCGATACGCGCCCGCCACCTTCAACGCTTGTTAAGCAGCATCCCCCGAGACCGTGGTGAAGTGGTACAGGGGAAGCGCCACAAGGGGCGACTTCAGGATGTCCGCGTCGGAGAGGCTAAGCTTCGAGGAAACCGAAGCGACCAGCTTCTCCTCGAGCTTGTGAATGGTATCCATGGGCGTCGAATCGCCGATGTACGTGCCACCGTAGATGGTATTCACCGTCTTCAGCGCCTCGGCTGAGAGGAGTCCTTTGGCTGCGGCCTCCTTGACGGTCTGGAGCTCGGCGCGAAAGCGGTCTAGCTCGCTGGGCCAGTGTGCGTTGTCGAACTTGAGTCGGTTGGTTGACTGTCTTGGCACTATCCAAGTCCTGGACCAGTAGTCCCAGTCGACGTAGAGAGGAACCTCCCGATCGAAGACTGTATCGTGAGGCATTGCGGGCTCGCCGTCCTGGGGATCCGAAGACCCGGGCCACCAACGCCTGACCGCGATCCGCCATCGATCGGCGGCTTGTCCCATGTCGTGGATGATCGGGATGCGACGAACCTCGTTGTACGCATGCTTGGCGATGTGACTGTAGAAGGCCTTGCACAGAGACCGGAGGACGCTTGCATACTTACTCGGGTCGAGACGACAGGTGTCGATCAGGATGAAGATCTTGGCCACTTCCTCCTGGGCGGTTGCGAGAAGGAACGAGGCGGTCGCGTAGCGCTTGTCGACGAGTAGGAAGTCGACATCCGAAAGCAACCGGTCGATGTTCTCGAGGCTAGCCTCAACGCCACCCGCCACGGTGCTGGCAATTTCTTCTGGGCTGCTTCCATCGAAGAGTTCGGCGTAGAGACGCTTGGCCGGCTCGGCGGGCGTTACTTCGTCAAAAGCGACGGAATCTTGAAGTCTGGAGGGTTCTGGCTAACCGACCGCGCTTAAGCTGCGGCGCGCCGAAGAACGATCAAGTTCCGCAGCCTACGCGCGCCGCCAGCTTCAAGCTTGTTAGGCGGCACCTCGCCTCGAGGGATATCGGCCGGACGGGACCAGGCGTGCGTGTTTTTCTGGTCGTCTGCGCAGGACGTAGGTCCATGCCGCTCGGCGGCGTCCTCCACGGAGCGTCACGAGGACACGCCGACGCCGAAACTCTGGTCCTTCGTACTCATCCAGTGCCTGCAGCGCTCGTGGCCCAGTGTGATGTGGCAATTCGTATAGCTCTCCGAAAACCCGACCTCCCCCCGCAGAGTTCCGGAAGACACCTGGGTAAGGCCCAAGGTCGTAGAGGCTACCAGACATGGATGCACGGCTTAGGAAGCGCGCCTGCCGCATGAGAGAGTGCGGCATCCCCTTCTGAGACCGCTTCAATGTTCCGTAGACGAACAATGGTAGGTTCATCACCGCTTCGGAAGCAATTTGGTCGCTTGAAGCATCTTCGGTAGACGCTCGAAACCCTGGGCGGGCAAGGCCTGGAGTATGAACGGGTGTGCCGTTAGCATCTTAAGGTCGTATTTCAAATAAACCAATGATTTCATGATCTGAAATCTCGCCAAGTACTCGCAAACTTGCCAGCAGTTCGAAGAAGTTGAGGTACCGGTAAAACTCATCGGCAAGAGGGGCGTGAGTGCCCGAAGCGACGGCCTGGACCAGCTGACTGTACGAAGGCTCTTCACGATAGTCCAGGAGGCGCCGAACCTGCGCGTACCGCTCAGTCTCGAAGAACTTCTCGTGTAAGGATACCAGCCATTCCGCCCTCCTGGTCCGAACGGAGCGACGGTAGGTGAGAAAAGCGAACGGTGCACCGAGAAGTGCAACGGCGCCCGCAAGGGCTGTCGCGATGTTCGCAGCGAGTTCCCAAGTCATGCCTCGAGGCCTTTGGTGCCGCCTAACTGTACTTAGACTGCACTCCTCCTCTCAAGGCGTCCAGACCTTCAAGCCGTCCAGACCTTCCGTGTCCGCATCGGCGAACTCCTCACGACGGGAGCAGCCGGTCCGCAGGCGACTCGTTGCGGACCTCATCGTCGGCTACTTCGACGTCTCCGACCTGCGCCCTAAGCTGCTCGATCCAGCGCCTCAGCTTGATCTCACTCATAGCCGGGCGCAGGACTTCGTTGAACAGAGAGTCCACCCGGGCTCGGGAGTCGGTGGCCAACCAGTCGCGAGTGAGCGGATCTCTCTGCTCGAAGGTCTCAGGTGCGCCACCGGGCCGAGGCCGTGGAGTACCGCGTGGCGCCGCACGCCGCTAAGTTAGGGGGCCGCCACCGTAGCTCAGTGGTAGAGCTCTCGATTCGTAATCGAGCGGTCGTCGGTTCAAATCCGACCGGTGGCTCTTCAAATACAAGAGGCGTGAGGTCTCTCCTTGACTTCAGCTCACCCGCCCCAATCGTCGACTCGGTGATGCCCGCTACGGGACCACTCGCCGGGGGGACAAGCGTGACGATCACGGGCAAGAACCTCTCGGGCGTGAACAGTGTGACGATCGGTGGCAGGGAGCTGATCGATCGACATGTCGTGAGCGCGACGATGATTACCGGTACGGCTCCCGCTGCGACCACTGCCGGAGCCACCGATGTCGTGGTGACCGCCGGAACGTCCGGCAGCGGCCGTTGCCCGGGGTGCTATACCTATGTTGGTCTGGCGGTACTCGCCGTTGGCCCCACGGCCAGTCCGGTCAGCGGCGGGCTCACCGTGACGATTACGGGGACCAACTTCGTCGACGTTACCAGTGTGACGATTGGCGGCACCGAGCTGGGTAGCCGCAGCGCGACGAGCACTACGGAGATCACGGGCGTCGCGCCCGCGCTCACGGCAGGACCCAAGGACGTTGTCGTCACGTCGAGCACGTACGGCGGCGGTACGTGCAGCGGCTGCATCTTGTACACGACCGATAACCTGCTCGCCCCACCGATCGCTGCCGGCTCCTATCACACGTGTCAAGTCCAAGCGGGGAGTGCCTCGTGCTGGGGCGATAACCTGTTGGGTCAGCTTGGGAATGGGTCGGCCGTGAACGAGCCTGCGCCGGTTGCCGTGTCGGGTGGGATTGCAGTAAGGGCCATCGGGGTGGGTGGCGCGCACAGCTGTGGTCTCTCAACGGCGGGCGCGGCGTACTGCTGGGGCGGCAACTTCAGTCGGCAGCTCGGAACAACCGGTCCCGACTCTAGCAGCGTGCCGGTGGCGGTATCGGGTGGAATGACGTTCACGTTCCTGGCGGTAGGCGGCGGGCACAACTGCGGTTTGACGGCTGCCGGCAGTGCGTTGTGCTGGGGCGCGGCGCCCGGCAATGGGGCAACGACCAACTTGTCGCTGCCGACCGCAATCCCTGGCGGATTGCGTTTCAGCTTTCTCGCCGCGGGCGGAGGCTTTACGTGCGGCCTCACGCCGGCGGGCGCCGCCTATTGTTGGGGCGGCAACTCAGCGGGGCAGCTGGGTAACGGAACGACTACCGACAGTCCGGTTCCAGTAGCCGTCTCCGGTGGGTTGCGCTTCATCGACATTGCGGTCGGCTCAGAGCACGCCTGCGCCCTGGACGCGAGTGGCGTCGCCTATTGCTGGGGCCGCAACTCGTCGGGCGAACTCGGCACCGGAACCCTCTACACGGGGAGCCTGGTTCCGGTGGCCGTTACGGGAGGTTTGTCATTCAGCGCTCTTGCCGCCGGCTCTAATCACTCGTGTGGAATCGCGACCTCTGGCGCCCTCTATTGCTGGGGCTTCAACAATGAGGGCCAGCTCGGAAACGGATCCATCGCGCCCAGCGGCACTCCGGTCGCTGTGGTGGGTGGTCTCACCTTCACCGCCGTCAGCGCCGGAGGCAGCCATACCTGCGGAGTGAGTGCAGGGGTCACGTACTGCTGGGGGGGCGACCGCTACGGCCAGGTGGGCAATGGGCGAGAGCAGACGTGGACTCCCGCGCCCGTGAGCGGTCTCGATTCGGCAAGCCTCACTCAAGCCGGGCCCTATGGCAACTACAGCTGTGCCCTCACGACCGGCGGTGCTGCGTTTTGTTGGGGCGAGAACAATGGCGGACCGCTTGGCGGCGGAACGGGGAATAGCTCGCTGCCGGTGGCGGTATCCGGAGGACTCAGCTTCACGGCGCTCGCGCCGGCTGGCAATCACAATTGCGGCCTCACCAGCTCCGGCGCCGCTTACTGCTGGGGCTTCGGCATTCTCGGCGAACTTGGTGCGGGTGGCATTCCCGCCAGTAGCGTCCCGATCGCCGTGACCGGCGGCCTGACCTTTGGCGCAATCACCGCTGGGATCCACCACACGTGTGGCCTCACCACCAGTGGAGCGGCTTACTGCTGGGGTGAGAACGCTCTCGGTCAGCTTGGGAATGGCTCCGGCACGAACAGTTCCGAACCCGTGCCCGTTGCAGGCGGCCACACGTTTAGCGCCCTGGCCGCCGGCATCTGGCACACCTGCGGACTCGAAGGGACCGCGGTGTACTGTTGGGGCGACCTCGATGGGCAGAAGAGTACTCCGCAATGGATGAACCCAACCCAGGACTTCGTCGCCATCGCGTCAGGCGGGTGGCACTCATGCGCGCTCACCAGCACCGGCGTGGCGTATTGCTGGGGTATCAACACGAAGGGTGAGCTCGGCGATGGCTCGATCAATTCCAGTTCATCGCCGGTCGCCGTCTCCGGCGGTCTCGCGTTCGCGACCCTGACCGCGGGCGACGAGCATACCTGCGGCGTGACGACGGCCGGAGCAACCTATTGTTGGGGTGACAACACGTACGGGCAACTCGGTAACGGCGCACCAGCACGGAGCATGGTGCCCATCGCGATTCAAGGTGATCCTACCTTCCGGGCGCTCGCCGCGGGTTCGAACCACACGTGTGGCCTGACCGGCACAGGGACTGTGAGCTGCTGGGGGGATGGCTACTTCGGCCAACTCGGGCGAGGGACCTTCGGCTATACCACCGCGCCGGCGCCGATCGCGCCGCTGGCATTGCCCGCCGCACGGTTGACAGCTCTGCGGGCAAGGGCTACGCTAAAGTCATGACGCGCGCGCGCTATTATCGATTTTTTTGGTTTGGTCCCGATGGGGCCGGCGGGCGCGTGTGCGCAGGCGATGGGATGACGCAGTAGCCTGCAGAATGACACGAGCTTACGCGGCCCCGGCTTCCGGGGCCGTTTCTTTTTCCCGTGCCACGGAGCGTTGCATGATCATCGTCCTGCGACCCAACGCGAGCGAGCACGACCTGGACCAGATCGTCGCCCAGGTCACGGCGCTCGGTCTGACCCCGCATGTCTCGCGTGGGGTCAGCCGCACCATCATCGGCTGCATCGGCGACGAAGACCGCCTGCGCGAGGTGCCGGTGCTCGCGTTCCCCGCCGTGGAAACGATCCTCCCGGTCGAAAAGCCCTACAAGCTCGCCGCCCGGGAGTTCGTGGCGCGCGACACGGAGGTGACCTTGGGCGGGGCGGCCGTGGGCGACGGCGCGGTGCACGCCATCGCCGGTCCCTGCTCGGTCGAGGGGCGGGACATGCTGCTCGAGACCGCGGAGGCCGTCAAGGCGGCGGGCGCCGTCGCGTTGCGGGGCGGCGCCTTCAAGCCGCGCACGTCTCCGTACGCGTTTCGCGGTCTCGGGCCCGAGGCGCTCGACCTGCTGGCGGCCGTACGCGAGACGACCGGCCTTCCGGTCGTGACCGAGGTGCTCGACACCCGGCACGTGGCCCTGGTCGCGGAAAAGGCCGATTGCCTGCAGGTGGGAGCGCGCAACATGCAGAACTTCGCGCTGCTCACGGAAGTGGGGGAGAGCGGCAAGCCCGTGCTCTTGAAGCGGGGCATGTCGGCCACGCTCGAGGACCTGCTGCTCGCCGCCGAATACGTGCTGGCGCGCGGCAACGGTCAGGTCATGCTGTGTGAGCGCGGCATCCGCACGTTCGAGCGGGCGCTGCGCAATACGCTCGACATCGGCGCCGTGCCGTACCTGAAGCGCGAGACGCACCTGCCGGTGCTGGTGGATCCGAGTCACGCCGCGGGGCGGCGCGACCTCGTGCCGGCGCTCGCGCTCGCGGCCGTGGCCGCGGGAGCGGACGGCCTGCTGATCGAAGTGCACCCCGATCCCGACCACGCCCGCTCGGACGGGGATCAGTCGCTCAAGCTGGAGGCGTTTTCCGAGCTGATGGACCGCGTGCGGGATGTAGCGGCGGCTGTCGGGAGACGAGTGGCGGAACCAATGACAAGATCCGTTTGACGACGTCGTTAGGCTATCAGTGTCACCTTGTGGCCCTTGGCCTTTAGCGACGCCGCGAGCCCGGTCTTCTCGACCGACTTCATGTACGCCTCGTCGGGGCTGACTTCCTTCTTTTCCACCAGCTCGAGCAGGGCGTCGTTGAGCGTGAGCATGCCGATCTGCTTCGAGGTCTGGATGATGGACGGGATCTGGAACGTCTTCCCCTCGCGGATGAGATTCGAGATGGCCGGCGTCGTGAGCAGGATCTCCCGCGCGGCCACCCGCCCGCCGCCCAGCTTCTTGCACAGGGTCTGCGAGATCACGCCCTTGAGGGACTCGGAGAGCATCACGCGGATCTGCGACTGCCGGTCCGCCGGGAACTGGTCGATGATCCGGTCCACCGTGGACGCGGCGGTGGTGGTGTGCAACGTGCCGAACACGAGGTGACCGGTCTCGGCCGTCTCGATGGCGATCGCGATGGTCTCCAAGTCGCGCATCTCGCCTACCAGCACGATGTCCGGGTCCTCGCGTAGCGCCGACCGCAGCGCCCGCTTAAAGCTGTCGGTGTGCACGCCGACCTGACGCTGCGTGATCACGCACTTCTTGTTCTCGTGCACGAACTCGATCGGATCCTCGATCGTGATGATGTGATCGGTGCGCGTGCGGTTGATCAGGTCGACGAGGCCGCACAGCGTGGTGGACTTGCCCGATCCCGTCGGCCCGGTGACCAGCACCAGTCCCTTGGTCAGGTAGCACAGCTGCTGCACCTCCTTGGAGATGTTCAGCTGCTCGGCCGTCACCACCTGCGCCGGGATCACGCGGAACACCGCCATCGGTCCCTTGCGGTCGCGCGCCGCATTCACGCGGAACCGCGCCAGGCCGCGGATCTCGTAGGCGAAATCCGAGTCGCCCGTCTCCTTCCACTCGCCGCGGTTGCGGTCCGGCATGACCGACAGGAGCATGAGCTCGAGCTGCTCCGAAGACAGCGGCGGCGTATTCTGGCGCTTCATCTCGCCGTGCGTGCGGAACACCGGCGGCTCGCCCACGCGCAGGTGCAGGTCGGACGACGCGGAATGGACCAGGGCTTTGAGCAGCTCGCCCAGCGCGCGCTCGGCTCCCTGATACTGCGCGGCGGCGAAATCCATGGGCAGGCCGGCGGGTGGCTGGTGGCTCGCTGCCGGTGCCGCCGCGGGGCCTCCCGCGACGGCGGGCGCCCGCTGGGCTGCCGGAGCGGGAGGCCCCGCGGTGGCACCAGATGCCCGCTGGGCTGCCGGAGCGGGAGCCCCAGCGGCCGCGGCGGCGGGAGCCACCGGCTCAGCGCGCGAATTGCCGCTCGGCGCCACGACCGCGGTCAGGCGACCCATCTCGGGCACGATCCGCACCCGCACCATACCGCGGTCCGCGATGTACTCGAACTCCGTCTCCGCCTTCTTGTCGATGTGGTCCGCCGCTTCGGACGGGGCCACCTCGACCAGGAGCGCGTAGATGTGCTGGTCGGTGAGCGGCTGCCGGCTCACTTTCCGCGGCTTGCCGTCCTTGACCATCGTGACGGGCTCGTCCGGGAGCAGATAGAGCTGATCCCCGCGCTCGCGGAGCAGGACGTCGACGAAAGGATCGATGCGTGCGGCCATATCAGGGGGATCTCAGGTCAGGGGGCGCGCGAACAGGACGTACGCGCGGTTCACGTAGTGGGTCGCGGCGTGACTCCATACGGCGAAGAACGCTTCCTGGGACGCGTTCAAGTAATCGAGCAGCCGCGCGTGCTGCTTCGGCAGCTCCACGCTCGCCCAGCCACCCAGCGTGGCGCCGCCCGCCAGCACCACCTCCACGCCCAGCGTCCGCGCGGCCGAGAGGCGCGCCGGGTCGGCGATCGGCGCCTGGCGGTCGACCGACAGCGAGACCGTTTGCACCTTGGACACCAGCAGGATCTCGTCGTCTTCGGCGGGGCGGAACGCGAAAAACCCCTCGGGGCGATTCAGCAGCTCGAGCACCGTTTCCGGCCCGTCGTGATGCGGCACGCGCTCCATCACGTAGATCTGCCCGGGGCGCGAGACGCCCTGCGTGAGCAGCAGGCGGGCGGGAATGGGGGTGCGGGGTAACGAAAAATCTGACACAGCGAAATCATAAGGGCGTCACGGGAAAACGTCTAGGAAGAACGTCACGGGAAGGCGCCACGGGACTGACACTGCACGGACGTCGGTGCAGTTCGACCACAGCCGATCTGCTCATCCATGCCGCTGGCGATGGGCCCGCACGCGGTGGTCTGAGCGCCCTCCCGCGCGGCCTGCTCGGTCGCGCCCGCCGCCGTGGCGCAGTTGGTCCGGCCGCGGAACTCCACGCACACACGGCACCGCGTCTTGGCGCGGGCCGTCGTCATCACGAAGAACAGCGCCGCGACGGTGAGCACCGCGGCCAGGCCATAGAGCGTCGAGCGCCTCATGTCACACAACGTAAGGGGGCCGGGCAGCGTATCGCCACCCGGCCCCCCCTCGCTTCCGCCCGGCGCCGTCGCTAGCGTCCCGCGCCGGCTTTCTTGCGTCCGGGCTCGTGGAACTGCTGCTGCTCCGTCGAGCCCTCCATCGCCGTCACCGACGAGGTTCCCCCCGTCGCGATCTGGGTGATCTCGTCGAAATACCCCACGCCCACGAACTCCTGGTGCCGCACCGCCGCGTAGCCGTCCTTTTCTGAGGCGAACTCGCGGTCCTGGAGGTCGGCGTACGCCGCCATGCCCCGCGCCTTGTAGTCCTGGGCCAGAGTGAACATGCTGTGATTCAACGCGTGGAACGCGGACAGGGTGACGAATTGGAACTTGTAGTCCAGCGCGCCGAGCTCCCGCTGGAATGCGGCGATCTGGGCGGCGCTCAGGTGCTTGCGCCAGTTGAACGACGGCGAGCAGTTGTACGCCAGCAGCTTGCGCGGGTACTTCGCGTGGATCGCCTGGGCGAACTTGGTCGCCTCCGCGAGATCCGGCTTCGACGTCTCGAACCAGAGCAGGTCGGCGTAGGGCGCGTACGCCAGGGCCCGGGCGATGGCGGCGTCGACGCCGTCGCGCACCCGGAAGAACCCTTCGGCGGTTCGCTCCCCGGTCAGGAAGCGGCGATCGTACTCGTCCGAGTCGCTCGTGAGCAGGGTGGCGCTGTTCGCGTCCGTGCGGGCGATCAGGATCGTCTCCACACCGCACACGTCCGCCGCGAGGCGCGCCGCGACCAGCTTGGTGATGAACTCACTCGTGGGAACGAGCACCTTCCCGCCCAGATGGCCGCACTTCTTCACCGACGCGAGCTGATCTTCGAAGTGCACGCCCGCTGCTCCGGCGTCGATCATGTTTTTCATGACCTCGAAGGCGTGCAGCGGTCCGCCGAACCCCGCTTCGGCGTCGGCCACCAGCGGGGCGAACCAGTAGGTCGAGTGGTCGTCCTTGAGGTGGGCGATCTGGTCGGCCCGTTTGAGGGCGTTGTTGATGCGTCGCAGCAGGGCAGGAACGGAGTCGGACGGGTAGAGGCTCTGGTCGGGGTACATCTCGAGCGCGTGATTGGCATCCGCGGCCACCTGCCAGCCGCTCACGTAAATCGCCTTCAGCCCGGCCTGGACCTGCTGGATCGCCTGGTTCCCGGTGATGGCCGACAGCACGGCGACGTAATCCTCGTCCCGCAGGAGCTCCCACAGCCGCGCCGCGCCGTAGCGCCCCAGCGAGTATTCGATGTCGATCGAGCCGCGCAGCCGGTACACGTCGCCGGCGTTGTACGGTCGTGTGATGCCGTTCCAGCGCGCGTCGTTCGCCCAGGCGCGCTCCAATGCCGAGATCACTGCGTGCTTGTCCATGGCCGCCCCGTCCAGTCGGTCAGTCCAGATAGTCGTACGCCACCGTCGTCAGGAACTCCGCAAAGTCCGCGCCAGTGGTCAGATCGGCCAGAATCCGCGCCGCGAGTGAAAACTGATCGGCGCCGGGGGCCTCCGCACCTACCCTTTCGGGTAGGGAGGCCATCACTTCGGAGAGCGTCTGTTGTATCACGGCGGCATTCACGTAACGCCCGTCCTGCAACCGCGCCCCGTGGCGCTGCCACTGCCACACCTGCGCCCGGGAGATCTCCGCGGTGGCGGCGTCCTCCATCAGGTCGTTGATGGGCACGCACCCGAGGCCGCCCAGCCAGGCCGAGAGATAGCGGACCGCCACGTCCAGGTTGGTGCGCAATCCCTCGAACGTGATCGCGCCCGACGGCGTGGCCAGGAGGTCCTGGGCGGTGACGCGCACGTCGTCGCGCCGACGCTCGATCTGGTTCGGGCCCGGCATGTGGGCGTCGAATATCTCGCGCGCCAGGGGGACCAGCGCGGGATGTGCGACCCAGGTACCGTCGTGCCCCTGCCGCACCTCGCGCAGCTTGTCCTGGCGCACCTTCTCGAGTGCCTCGGCGTTCCGCTCCGGGTCGCGCTTGATGGGAATCTGCGCCGCCATGCCTCCGAGGGCGTGAATCCCGCGGCGGTGACAGGTGCGGATCACCAGCTCGGCGTAGCTCTTGAGGAAGGGCTGCTCCATCGTGACGCGGGCGCGATCGGGGAGCACGCGCTCGGGAAAGCGGCGCAGCTTTTTGATGTAGCTGAAGATGTAGTCCCAGCGCCCGCAGTTGAGCCCGGCGGAGTGATCGCGCAGCTCCCAGAGGATTTCGTCGGTCTCGAACGCCGCGAGGATCGTCTCGATCAGCACGGTCGCGCGGATCGTGCCGCGTGGAATGCGGAGCGCGTCCTGCGCGAAGGTGAAGACGTCGTTCCAGAGCCGCGCCTCCAGGTGACTCTCCATCTTCGGCAGGTAGAAATAGGGACCGCTGCCCTTGGCGATCAGCGCCGCGGCATTGTGATAGAACGCCAGCCCGAAATCGAAGAGCGATGCCGAGATCGGGGCGCCGTCCAGGTGCACGTGTTTTTCGACCAGGTGCCACCCGCGGGGCCGCACGAACAGCGTCGCCGTCTTGGCGGCCAGCGCGTAGCGCTTCCCCTCGGGACTCGCGTAGGAGATCGTGCCGGCGACGGCATCCTTCAGGTTACGTTGGCCGACGACATTGTTCTCCCACGTCGGGGCGTTCGCGTCCTCGAAGTCGGCCATGAAGACGTTCGCGCCCGAATTGAGCGCGTTGATCATCATCTTGCGGTCCACCGGGCCCGTGATCTCCACACGCCGGTCGCGCAGATCGGGCGGAATGGGCGCGACGGTCCACGCATCCTCTCGGATGGATCTGGTGTCGGGCAGGAAGTCGGGCAGGCGGCCCGCGTCGAGCTCCGCCTGACGCAGGCGGCGGCGCTCGAGCAGCTCACGGCGCCGCGGCTCGAAGCGGTGCGCCAGCGCGGCGAGGAAGTCCAGGGCACCGGCGCTGAGGATGTCGTCGCACCCCGACGGCGGAGGCTTGCGGAGCTGGATGGTCGAGTCGATCGCCGGCATGTGGAATATCCCGGAGGCGGGGCTAACCTAACAGTAACCGCACGGCGTAGTTTAGACGACCGACATGCCTACCCGCTTGCTGATTGCCGGCCTCTGCCTGCTCGTCCTGGGGGTCGCGTTCTGTCGCGCGGGCCTGGCGGCGCTCCGCACGAGGCGCTGGACGGGTGGATCCGTGCGCGTCCTGCTGGGCCTGCTGTTCCTGGCCCTCGCCGGGCTCGCCGCCGCGATCAGCGTCGGCCTGCGTGAATACCATGCGTTGACGCTCGAGGTGCTGGCGGCGACGGTCACGACGGAGCCCGTGGGGCCGCAGCGCTTCCGGGTAATGATTGTACTTCCCGACAAGCGTCTCGCCATGTACGACCTGGCGGGCGATGCCCTGTACATGGACGCGCACATTCTCAAGTGGCACCCCTGGGTAAACCTGCTGGGGCTCCATACGTCCTACGAGCTCGACCGGGTGGCCGGCCGCTACAACGCGGTGTCCGACGAGCGCAGCAAGCCGCACACGGCCTATGAGCTGGCGCGGCCGGCCTGGATCGATCTCTTCTGGATCGCGCGACGCCACGTACTCGGCCCCCTGGTGGACGCCGAGTACGGCTCCGCCGCCTTTGTGGCGGGCACGAGACCCGCGCGCTACGAGGTGCGGGTCTCGACGACCGGATTACTGATGCGGCCCGTCCTGCCCTAGCAGCCTCGGGGCTCTCAACCAAGCGTGTCCCGGCGGCATCATACCAGCGTGCCGGAACCTCCGACCCCTGGCCCCCGGCCCCCGGCCCCCGCGACCCGATGCAGGCGGACTCGAGCGATCTCATCCAGCGTGCGCAGCAGGGCGACCAGGCCGCGTTCGAGGAGCTGTACCGTGCGCAGGTGGGTCGGGTGTATGCGCTGTGCCTGCGCCTCACGGCCGATGCGGTGCGCGCCGAAGAGCTCACGCAGGACGCGTTCGTGCGGGCGTGGGAGCGGCTCGCGAGCTTCCGGGGCGAGAGCGCATTTTCGTCCTGGCTGTACCGGCTCACCGTGAACGTGGTGTTCCTGAGCCAGCGGGCAAGCCGGCGGCGCGAGCTGCGGGTGTTCACGACGGACGATCCGGCGGCTTTGGAGCGACCGGTGGACGCGTCGAGTACGGCGGCAGGGGAGTGGGATCTGGAGCGCGCCATCGCGACGCTTCCGCCGGGGGCGCGGGAAGTGTTCGTGCTGCACGATGTGGAAGGCTACCGTCATCACGAGATCGCGCAGCTCACGGGGATCGCGGTGGGAACGTCGAAGGCACAACTGTTCCGGGCGCGCCGGCTGTTGCGGGAGGCGTTGAGCAAATGATGTGCAGCGAGTGGGAAACGCGGCTGAACGAGTATGTCGACGGCACGCTCACGGCGGACACGCGGGCGCTCGTCGAGACCCACCTGGCGGGGTGCGCGGGCTGCCGGGAGGCCGTGGCGGAGCTACGCGTGTTAGTCGCCGGCGCGGCAGCGCTCCCCAAGCGCATCGAGCCGGCTCGGGAGCTGTGGACCGGCGTCGCGAACCGTATCGGGAAACGGGAAAGGGGAAAGGGGAAAGGGTGGTGGAGGACGGCACTCGCCGCGGCGGCCGCACTCGTCATCGGCTTCGCCGTGTACCGTCTTCTACCGTCCTCTACCGCCCGTGACCGCCCGGTGGGGGAGGGCTGGGTTGTGGCGCAAGCCGAGTATGAGCAGGCCACCGCTGCGCTGACCAGCGCCCTTGCGCTCGAACGGGACCGCCTCAGGCCGGAGACCGTCGCCCTGCTCGAGCGCAATCTCGGCGTGATCGACGCGGCGATCCGTGAGTCACGCGACGCATTGGCCCGTGATCCGGGGAACGTGGAGCTGCGCGGACTGGTGGCGTCGGCGGCGCGCGCAAAGGTCGAGCTGCTGCGCTGGGCAACCCGCGTGGCGACCTCCAGCTGAGCATGAGAGGGGACGTGACGCGATACATCGTTTGGCTGGGATTGGGGCTCGGGCTGGCGTTCGCTGCCCGGGGCGCCCTCGGTCAGGCGCCGGCCGCTCGCACCGGGTTCGAGGAGCGCTGGCCGTTCGCCGGCGATGGGTCGGTGCGCATCGTCAATCCCTCCGGCCGGATCCGCGTGATCGGGTGGGACGTGGACAGTCTGGCCGTGTCGGGGCACGGACCAGGGCGACTGGCCGCCGCCGGCACCGCCAGCGTGCGCAAGGTCGTCGTCACCGGTCGCGCCGAGCTCGAGGTGCACGTGCCGCGCGGCGCCCGCGTGTGGGTGAAGTCCGCGTCGGCGGACATCGACGTGGTGGGTGTGGACGGGACGCTCGATCTCAATAGCGTAGCCGGCGCGATCCACGTGGTGGGGACGCCCGCCGATGTGACGGCCGAGACGATGGACGGGCGCGTCGAGCTGGCTGGCGGCAGCGGGCGGGCCCGGGTGAAAACGGTGAGCGGCGACATCCTGTTGCGGGGCGCGAGCGTGGACCTGGGGGCGTCCACGCTGAGCGGCACCATCGTGGTGCGGGCGGCAGGATGGCAGCGTGGCGGCACGGGGGTACAGCGCGGCAAGTTCGAATCGGTGACGGGCGACGTCCGGTTTGACGGCGAGCTGGGGCGCGGCGGCATCGTGGAGCTCGAGAGCCAGAGCGGCGCGATCGCGCTGCGGGTGCCCGCCACGAGCGTGGCCGACTTCGATCTGGTCACCATCGGTGGGGCGGTCACGAACCGCCTGACGGCCGCCACGGCAGAGCGGGGCGTGCTGCGGTTCTCGACCGGGGCAGGCGGGGCGCAGGTGACCGCGCGCAGCTTCAAGGGTAGTATCTCGCTCGAGGCCAAGTGACCATCGCGCGAGTCGTCTCCGCCATAAACCTTCCGCGCGCGGCCGGCATCCCACTGGCAACCCGAACCGAGAGGTTGCCATGCTGACTCTGACTCGCGCTCTCGTCCTCGCCGCCCTCACGCTCGCCAAGGGCCCGCCTTGGATCTCGATCGAACTGCCGGTCAACCCGTACGACCAATCCCAGCGCGGCGCGTTCCTGCTGGTGCACTCGTTCCACCACGGGACGGCGATCGGCTATATCGTCACCGGCACCGCCGAGGGGATCGTGAAAGGGGAGCGCCGCACGGTCAAGCTCGAGTTCGCCGAGACCGGGCGGGAAGGCGTATACGCGCTGCGCCAGACCTGGCCGAAGGAAGGCACGTGGACGCTCGTGATCAAGGCCAACCAGGGCCCCGATGATGCGGCCACCGCCGTGGTCGATCTCGGCCCGGACGGCGCGGTGGCGGCGGTGCGAGTGCCCACGATGCAGCGCGGCCAGTGGACGGTACCGGCACCGGTATCGCTGAGCGACGTCGAGGCGGCGCTGCGGGCACGATCTGGTGCGCTGGCGCGACAGTCATGATGTTATCGCGGAGGCCTCGACCGGCTCAGCGGTCGGGGCCTTCGTTGTCATGCCGCCTTCACCCGTCTCTAACACAACCCCGACATAACTCGCGTTGACACCCCTGGGCCCGCTGACCTTCATGGATCCGCCCTGTGGGTTCGCGTCGTATACGTCGTATACCAATCAACAGGAGGCCGTCATGCGAGCACCACTGTTGGGAGGTCTGACCATCGTCGCGTTGCTGGCTCTGGGCAGCTGCAAGGACGATGTGGGGATCACGGTAACGGAGCGGTTCGCGGCGACCCTGTCGGGCGCGAACGTAGTCCCAACCCCTATCACCACCACCGCCACGGGAAGCGCGCAGTTCACCTACGTGGGCGACATCAAGACACTCTTCTTTGAGGTCGACGTCGCCGGGATCGACAGTGTCACTCTGGCCCACATCCACGCGCCTGCCCCGGTTGACAGCAGCGCTGGCGTGGCTTTGAATCTGTACACGACGGGCAAGTCCAAGGGTATTGGGTTCACGGGCGTTCTCTCTGCCGGCGTGGCCGGGGAACTTGGGGCTCCCACGGGTATGACACTCGATTCGCTCCTCGTGCTGATGCGCAACGGACATGCGTACGTGAACGTTCACACTGTTGCTCATCCCGCCGGAGAGATCCGCGGGCAAGTGGTGAAGCAATGAGCCGGGGGGCCGGCCGTGTGGCGCTGGCCGCTGCCTGGCTCGTCGCCGCCTGCGGCGGTGATAAGGGCGGCGGCACGGGGCCCTGCACACCGGGCGCCGCGACCCAGCTCCTCATGAACGGCGGGAACGCGCAGGAGTGGTACTTCAACAACCCGCTTCCTGCGGCGTTGAGCGTCAAGGCGCTGGACGCGAAGAACTGTGCGGTTCCCGGCGTCGTCGTCAACTGGGCGCCCGCGACGGGGGGCGGTGTGGTGAGTCCCACTCAGAGCACCACCAACGCGTCGGGAGTGGCGAGCACAACGGACAGCATCGGATCCTCCAGTCCGCAGACGGTCACGGCGACGTTTACGGGCCTGTCGACTCCCGTGACGTTCACGGTCACGGCCAGCGCAGCGCCGACTACCGCGGCCGTTGACGTCAAAGACAACTTCTTCAGCCCTCAGAACGGTGTGATCAAGACCGGTGGGACAGTGACCTGGACCTGGGGCGGTGTGAATCCTCATTCGCTGACGTTCAATAGCGGACCGGCGCCCCTTCCTGCGGAGACGGCGCCTCAGATGACCGGGACGAGGGCCATCACGTTCAATTCGGTGGGTACATACGGCTATCACTGTTCGGTCCACGGGGGCATGACCGGCACGCTCCAAGTCGTGCACTGAACAACGCGGAGCGGGGAGCGGGGAGCGGTACCTTCCGAAGAAGGCCGGGGGTACCGCTCTGCTTTTCGTGCCGCGTAGATTCCGTTGAATCCTTAGGAGACGACCGGATGAAACGCCGGCAGTGGGCTTGGTGGGGGTTGCTGGCCACCCTCTGGGCATCGGGTTGCAACGGCGGGGGCACCCAGCCACCCGGACCGCCCGCGGACGTGGTGGTGAGCGGGGGAGGAGGACAGAACTGGTACTTCAACAATCCGCTGCCGACGCCCTTGAGGGTGACTGTGTTGGACTTAAGCGGTCGGCCGGTGCCCGGCGTGGTGGTGATGTGGGCCGTGTCGTCGGGCTCGGGTGCGGTGAGCCCCGTGCAGAGCGCGACTGATGCGAGCGGTGAGGCGAGCACGGCGGATTCGGTGGGCTCCGCCACGATCCAGCGGGTCAGCGCAACCGTGACCGGCGTGCCCAGCGCGGCCAACTTCACCGAGGTTGCCACCACGCCGCCGACGTCGGCAGCGGTGAGCCTGCAGAACCTCGCGTTCAACCCCGACAGCGTCGTCGTGCAGTCGGGGGGGACGGTCACCTGGACCTGGAACGACGGCGCGATTGGGCACAACGTCACGTTCACGAGTGGTCCCGCGCGGCCGCCCGATGCCGCCACCAGGGACAGTGGCACGTATGCGCTCCCGCTCACGACGGTCGGGACCTACGGCTATCATTGCACGATTCACCCGACGATGACGGGGTCGGTGACAGTGGTGCACTGAGGGTACCGCTCCCCGCACCTCAGGTCGCGGCGATCTTTCCGATCGGCAGCCTTCTGATCCGTTTCCCGGTCGCCGCGAAGATCGCGTTGCACACCGCGGGCGCGATCGGTGGCACACCGGGCTCGCCGGTGCCCCCGATCGGGTCGCTGCTGGGCACGATGTGCACTTCCACGTGCGGCGACTCGGGCAGGCGCACCACGCGATAGCTGTCGAAATTCCCCTGCACGACGCGGCCGGCAGCGAGCGTGATTTCGCCGTACAGCGCGGCGCTCAGCCCGAACACGACGCCTCCCTGGATCTGAGCCTCGATCTGACCGACGTTGACCGGCTGACCGCAATCCACGGCGCACACCACCCGGTGGACCGTGACGGCTCCGTCGTCCGCCACCGAAACCTCGGCGACCTCGGCGCACGTCGTCGGCCCCCACTCGGCGAGCGCGATGCCGCGCCCCCGACCGGCCGCGAGCGGGGTCCCCCAGCCGGCCTTGTCCGCCGCGAGCTCGAGCGTCCGGCGGTGGCGCGGCTTGTCGCGGAGCAGCTCGCGCCGCAGCTCGAACGGGTCCCGTCCGGCGGCGGCCGCCACCTCGTCCAGGAAGGCTTCGGTCACGAAGCCGTTGTGCGACACACCCACCGAGCGCCAGGGGCCCCGGGGGACACGTGCCAGCTCCAGCGTCGCCTGGTCCACGAGCAGGTTGGGAATGGCGTAAGGCAGGTCGACCGCACCGTCCACCAGACTGTCGTCGATCCCCTTCTCGAGCGGCCCGAACTTGAGCCGCAGCGGCGTGCCGGCGATACGATGGGTCCACGCCACCAGCCGCCCGCCGGCGTCCAGTCCCGCCGCGAAGCGGTTCAAGCTCGTGGGACGGTAGAAGCCGTTCCGCATGTCGTCTTCGCGCGACCAGATCACCTTCACCGGCGCGCCCACTGCTTTGGAGACGCGCGCCGCTTCCGAGACGAAATCCGGCTCGAGCCGGCGCCCAAACCCGCCCCCCGAGAACATGGTGTGAATCCGCACCTGCTCGAGCGGGAGTCCCGTCACCTGGGCCGCCACCTTCTGGGCGTGCTCCTGGTTCTGCGTTGGCGCCCAGATGTCGGCCCCGTCGGCGCGCACGTGGGCGGTGCAGTTCATCGGCTCCATGGTCGCGTGATGCACGAACGGCACCTCGTACACGGCCTCGATGCGCTTGGCGGCGCCCGCCAGCGCCGCCGCGGCGTCGCCGATCGTTTGCGCCACAACCGCCGGCTGCGCCGCGAGGGCGGCGAGCTGCGATCGGACGCTCTCCGAGCTCAGGGCGCCGGCGTCGCCCGCGTCCCACTCGATTTGGAGCGCGCGTCGCGCTGTGACCGCTTGCCAGTAGCTGTCCGCCACCACGGCGACGCCGGCGGCACACCCGGCCGCCCATCCACCTTTCGGCCCCATCCAGGAGCTCGCTTCGAGCTCGACCACATGGCGCACCCCCGGTAATGCCTTCGCCGCCTCGGCGTTCACGCTCCTGATGCTGCCGCCGAGCACCGGG
>WNFY01001488.1_pt1 | contig 22050 bp, 18 predicted proteins | sample 5400091 | NCBI WGS metagenome assembly WNFY01 (sample SAMN13153364, study PRJNA577476) | soil metagenome | isolation source: 60 cm soil or saprolite under grassland replicate 1 | place: USA:California | collected 2016-06-15
CGGCCAGCTGCCACTAGCGCTCCCGAACCGTGCCGAACTTTCAATAACCCTTCCTTCTGAAGTTCCCGATAGGCAGCCGCAATCGTATTCAAATTGACTCCGAGATCGGCCGCAACCTGGCGAACTGGCGGCAAAGCCATACCTTCGCGCAACTCACCACGCGCAATCAAGCCTTTGATTTCGTCGGCAACCTGTCGATAAATCGGCCGCCGATCTGATTCGTCAACAGTAATGTACATAGTTGACAGACACTATACACTGGACATATTGGCCAAGTAAATGAGTCAATTTTTACGGGTGCGGGCAAGCGGAGACGAAACGAGGTGGTCGGTGAGCGCAAAAGCGGACTGGCAGACGGCTTCGAGGCCCGAGCCAGGGCAAACGGTGTCACCGACAAGGAAAACATTCGGAAGATGAGTAACTGAAAACTTCTGATCAGGACTGACCCCTGCGAACGTTGAACCTGGCGCGCCCACCATTCCAAGCCTGCGACGAGTGGTTTCGTAAAAAGTTCGCGGCGTCGCAGTCTCGATTACTTCGATACCATCGCCGAGTTCAGGCAGTGCCGAATGCAATCGATTCCAGGATGTTTCCAACATCATCTGATCCTGCTTCTCATGCGCTGTCTCATCTTCATGAAATGAGAACCAATCTTCTACATCGGTAAAAGTTAAGATGGTTACTGCGCGATGGCCCATCGGCGCTCTCGGATCCCATTGGGGAGCGGCCGAGAAAACTAGCTGCATTTCATCTGGCTCATAAGCAAGGTTCTCGTGCAAATCGGTAAGGACAAGAAAATGATCGGCATCCGCGCTCAGGCGTGACGCGGCAGCTTCATTCATGCCGGCAAACAACAGATATGCTCCCCATCCGCGCAGTCGCTTAAGGTGCGCCGTAATCGATGCCGGCGTGCGCCTTAACCCAATGAGCTTTCCATATGTATCCCATATAGTTAAGTTGCTCACGATTGCTCGGGTAGCCGTTATTCGTTCACCGCTCAGGAGATCGACACCAATCGCCGCACCGTCCGGGCCGTAGGCCAAGCGCAAGACAGGTGAGTTCAGACGCAGGACGCCCCCGCTTTGCTTGAGAGACCCTGCAAGCGCGTCAGCAAGGGTTTGGGCTCCTCCGCGAATCGCCCACAGGCCACGATGCGGTGCCGTCAGAGCAATCGCTGAGTAAAGATAAGAGCATTCGTCGCTGGCAGACTGTGTGAAGGTTTGCAACTGGACGTCAACGAAGCGCCGAAATCTTGGGGATGTTCCTGTTAAATGTTGGGATGTCAGCTGATCCCTGTACTTGAGCACGTCGTGAATCTTTGCCTCGGACCAGGTCCGCAAGCGACTATTAGCTCCAAGCCACGACTCAGCCACATCAAACAAGTTTCGATAGAAAGAGACTGCCGCCTCAGCGCATTCGGGAAAAGTTCGGCGAAGTGTTTCCGCGAACTCGTCCCAATCTTCTGAGACTGGAACGTCGATGCGATCCGGTAGTCGGACGATATATGCGGGCGAGAGCCGTCGAATTTCCGGCGCTTTTGCGGATAGCTCTGAAAAAAGTCTTTCGTAGAGGCCGCCTGTCTGCCATCCGGAATACAAGCCCGCTGTAGGCTCGAATGAATAACCAAGGTGTTCGAAGTTCGCAACACAACCGCCTGCGCGCGATTGCCTCTCGAATAGGCAGACACTAACTCCGCGTTTGGCTAATAGAGCAGCGGTGGTTAATCCGCCGATGCCACCGCCTACGACGACGACTTCGTAATCCATTCACTTAGCCTAAAAAAAATTCAAAAGGGATTGAAGTGCACCGGTACCGGCCTTCCGACTCCACGACTCAACAAGCAGCCGCAAATATGGATCGATGACGATAATGAGGGACTGGATTCCATTGAAAACAAGGTGGATTACAAAGCATGGAAGCAGTCGACCAGTGCGGGCGCGAACCACCGTCAAAACCACGCTGAGCAAAGTTATGGCGGCGATCGCGCCGGCGTTCGGCCAGTATTGCAGCACATGCAATCCGGCGAAAAGAGATGCGACGACGAAAACAGCGAGCAAACGACCGACAACTCTTTGCAATGCCGAGTAAAGAAGCCCACGATACACGATCTCCTCGACCAGAGGCGCGGTGGTCACAGCGATGAAGGCTGTAATGAGCGCCGCTGCGCGCGAACTTTGTAGAATTCTTTCGAGGTCTGTTTCCTGCCCGCCAAACTTGTAAATGACGAACATTGCGACCATGAAAAGAATGACCGCCAATCCAACGCTGTGCCACATGCCGAAATTCGGTCTCCAGCTCCAACCAAGTACTTCGCGGAGTGGAAGTCTGCCAAACCTGGTAACTACCGCCCAGGCGACAGCGAGAGTAAGCGCATGTGCAGGGAGGATTCCACAGATGAGTATCAGGATGAAAGTCTTGTCCGCCAGCAGCATCTCTATTGTTGGGCGAGTACCCTGATAGCGCGATGCTACGTACGGAATCGCAAAAAGCTGCGGCAGAAAAAGTAGAGCCACGCTCAGGAGCCACGTCAGAAAACCTTGCAGCAAATTCCACGGCGGGTTGTCAGGATCTATCGAGACCGGCGTTGGCAGAAGGATGGTTTGGCTGAGACTTGTCTGACTAAGAGTCGACGACGTGGAAACGGAATCTGGACCTGTGCTCACGCGATAGCAGTTTAGCGCAAGCACAAACGCTGCGCTATTAACACTTCGTCACTCGAGGGGTGTTTCCGCATCCTTGCGCTTACCATTATACGCCTCGAGCTTTCGATAAATCGTTTTGCGACCAATACTAAGCAGCCGTGCTGCGCGTGTCTTGTCTCCGGAAGTGTAATCGAGCGTAGCTTCAATCGCCTGTCGCTCGATATCCTCCATGGAAGAAGGAACCTCGATTTCCAGTTTCGCCGATCGACCTTCGCTGGCCGCTTGCGCTCGCTCGGCGCGAATTGTTGCCTGACGTTCCGACGCCTTATTACTGATTGCTGCCGGGAGATCCTCCAGCTCAATCTGTCGTCCCGCGGCGATAATCACGGCACGCTCAATCGCATTTTCAAGCTCGCGCACATTGCCTGGCCAATCATAAGTAACCAGCGCTTGCAGAGCTGTTTTGGAAATGCCGGACACAAACCGGCCAGTGCGCTGCTTATAGTGCTCCAGGAAGTGAATTACCAACAGATGAATGTCTTCGGGGCGTTCGCGCAGCGCCGGCAAACTGATTGGAAACACTGATAAGCGATAATAGAGATCGCGTCGAAACTTTCCTTCGTCAACGGCGCGTGCCAAATCGACGTTGGAAGCAGCGATCATTCGCACGTCGGATTTTAATACTTCGTTGCCGCCTACTCGGGTAAATTCGCCATCCTGAAGCACGCGCAACAGGCGCACTTGCGCGGCCAGGCTCATCTCTCCGACTTCATCAAGGAAAAGCGTGCCGCCGCTGGCTTCCTCAAAACGACCTCGACGTCGGGCGCGCGCGTCCGTGAACGCGCCTTTCTCGTGGCCAAAGAGCTCCGATTCGAGCAACGTTTCGGGAATCGCACCACAATTCAGTTTGATATACGGCTTGTCTTCACGGCCGGAATTGAAATGAATTAGATTCGCAAGCAGCTCTTTCCCGGTACCCGATTCGCCTCCGATCAAAACTGAGGTTTGCGTATCGGCAACGCTCAGCGCCAATTCGATTGCGCGCCGAATAGCCGGCGCTTGTCCAATGATTCGGTCTTCGCCATAGCGCTCATGGAGGGCGCTCTTCAGCCGCATTACTTCGGCGGACAAGTGATCGCGCTCCAGTGCCGTACCGATCTGATCGGCAATGCCTTCAACCAGCGCAATTTCATGGTCCTTGAAACCCTCGCGCGGCTCGCTCCAAACCAGGCCGAGCAGGCCGAACGTATGGCTGCCGATACGCACGGGCGAAACCAGGGCCGCGCGCCCGCCGAACGTCGCATTGAAGACCACTCGGACTGGCAGCGGCAGATCTGTTTCCAGCAACTTCAGCGTCTTGCCTTGCGACAGCACATCCATCATCGCCGGATATTCGGTAATGTCCAACGACTGTCCATGCGTTTCGATCAATCCGCGCACATTGTCGGTCGTTGCATGCGGTGCGGCTTTGAAAGCTGCCAGGCTGATGCGCTTTTCGTCCGCGTCAAGTACGCCGAGCGCGCAATAATCCGCGCCTACCAATGCCAGCGCGCGCTCCAGTACTGCCGATGAAACGTCACCAAAGTCTGATCGCGCGTTCAGCGCGTTCGCGATTTCCAACAAAGCTTTCGTTGTCTCGGCTTCACGTTTCTTGTCGGTGTAGATGCGGGTGTACTGGTAACCAATTGCCAGTTGCGTCGCGATTGAAACCAAAAACGAAACCTCTTCGTCTGACCAATGCCGAGCGGTCTTCGTGTGATGCAGGCCAATCAATCCCAACACATCCTCGTCGAGCACAACCGGAACAACCAGCAGCGAGCGGGTACCGAGGCTCCTGGCAAAGAAACGCACTTTATGATCGAGCTCAGTCGATGAAGTGTCGTCAAGGCGAATTGGTTGTTTTAGATCGAGATGTTGAGATAGCGTCGCGATATCGACGGGAACGCGGGTGTCCAGAGTCGAAGGTATGTCTTCAGAGGCCCGCCACTCGTGACTTACTTGAAGCTCGCCCTCCGAAGTCAGCTTGATAATGTCGCAGCGGTCGACTTCCATCATCTGTCCCAACTCCGAAACAATCATGCGCAGAAATGTATCGAGATTGATCGACGTCGGCAGATCGGCAGCCAGGCGCCCAATTATTGATTCGCGGGCTTCGTGCAACTTCAGCTTGCGTTCCAGCGAAAGGCTCTGATCTGTTTCGGTTGCAGTTTGCATTCCTAGCCAGAGTTAATAGCGATTCAGGACATCAGAAGTGTGCGTCGCGAACTCCGAGACGTTGCTTCAAGACTTGCCGACGATCATAACTAACAGCGTCCCAACTTGCAAAAAACCTGCGACCTTTGCTGTTGCCGGCAAGCGATAAGGCCATGGCCAGCATCTCAGAGACGGTGCGGTTGTAACTGCCGAAAACGCTTCGTATAATCGTCGTAATCAAGAGCAACCTTTAAGAGACTAATTCACAATGCCAATTTACGAATTCCGATGCAAGAAATGCAACGCGCATATCGAAGTTTTTCAGAAGTTGTCAGACAAGCCGCCAACCCGCTGCCGAAAGTGCGGCGGGCGACTGGAGAAACAGTTTTCAAGGACGGCAGTGCAGTTCAAAGGAGAAGGTTGGTACGTTACCGATTACGCTCGGAAAGGAAGTGTGGCCGAAAAGGTCGACAAGGAGCTTGCTTCGCCCGAGCCGACTGCTACCACCGAAAAGACCAAGCCGAAAACGACCACGCCTAAAACCGGTTCTGATAAGGCTTGAAAAACCAGCTTTCTTTATATCGAACCATGTTGAAAGGGGCAGACAAGGCAAGCAGGAGAAAGAAAGTCGCGCGGACCGATGGTCCCTGGAAACTGTTGGTCGTCGCTATGATGGCGGCCTGTTTGATGGCGCCGCTATTTGGACAGGCGGGCCGGCACGCTCATCCTACCGGCGATGCAACTACGATGATGAATGTAGTTGCGGTGCGCGAAAATGGATCCGCAACTCCCATCGCCGCGAAGGACATCTCCCTTTTTGATAATGGCGTCGAGCAGACAATCAAAACTTTTGCGCCTGATCTTTCGCCCGCTCGCATTGTGTTGCTGGTCGATAATTCTTTAACCATCCGCGCCGATGTAGATAAACTGGAAAACGCGACGCTCGAATTCGCTTACGAGATTTACGACGGCGACAAATTACTGATTGTCGGATACGACAACAATGCTGAGATCGTCTCTGACTGGACCGACGACGCAAAAAAAATCCAGTCCGAGCTTAAGACTTTCCGCAAGAAGGGCGATCCGCATCTTTTCGATGCGATCATGGCCGTGACTGAAGACGCGCTGCGGCCGCTGTCCGCTCAGAAACGGGCGGTCGTGGTAATCAGCGATGGCCTCGATCGCGGCAGCAAGACAAAATTCGCCGCCGCTCTCAGCACTTTGCAATCGCTCGACATCGCTGTCTATTGCGTGCAGGCGCCCGATCGCACGCGCGGGGCGATACGCCGCGATGTGCCGAAACCTCGCCAGGTAATCGATCAACTCGCGGAAGATACTGGCGGCCGTATCTTCCCGATAGATGATTCGCGCGCGGCTGCCAAAGCAATTTGCGATGAGCTGCGTAAGAATCGTTACGTGCTTTCCTACCTGCCTCAGAGCGTGCCCTTTAGCGAGGCGCGGCGCCTCTTGGTTATGGGTGACCGCGGAATTAACACGCGCGCCAAGACGATGCAACCGGCAAATTGAGTTCGTGGGCCTCCAGCCGACTCGGCGAAACGGATTATCGCCGCGAAGCTGATAATATCCAATTCGTTGAGCAGCGCTTAACGCCGCTTTCAGCAGTTGACCGGGCGCGGCGATTACATTCATGTCAGAACCGTCTGCGGTAGCGGGCGGGCAAATCAAGTTCCGATTTGTTGGGACGCGCTCGGAATAAAATAAATAGAACGACGCGAGCATAAACTCAACTTGGTGATAGCTCAACGAGCCGCGGAGCGGCGACAGAGTGTAGCCCGGGGTGAGCGAGCGCAGCGAGCGTAACCCCGGGATCACGTTCCCTAAGAATCCTGAGCCCGCGATAGCGGGCGACAGAAAACTCGGATGTGTTTGTATTCAACTGGAATCTTTAACCCATCCGCTCACGCGGATGGTACTGACTCCATGCATTAGGTGAATCTTTGACCCGGTCGCTACCGCTCCCGGTTCTGTACCACGAGTGCCCCAACCTAGGTCTTCTTGCGAGAGTAGAGATAGAAAAGCGTCACGATAATCGCCAGCAAAACGATTTCCCAAAACGCAAACACACTTCCATCGAATCTTCCGGCTTCATCATGAGCGTCCAGGAAAACGATGAACGTTCCAAAAGAAATGCCGGCAACGAGCCAGATGATCTGTCGTTTGATGTCCCACACAACAATTCGAACTTTGAACTTTGTACTTTGGCCTTTGCAAAATCAATCTCAGTCAACCAAAAAAAGCTTCCAGATCAAAACTACAAAGCAATAAGTACAAAGCATCATTACCAACCCGGAGGCTCTTTCCTGTGCTTTAAATCGACGGACATGCGCGGCAATATGCGCGGTTTCCCGTCAATTTCCGAGCGAACCTCGCCAATATGCGCCGCACCCATCCGCTGGTAGAAACCTTCGGCATTAGGATCGGCTGAGATTTCCAACGCGGGCAGATCGGGATTCGCTGCTCGTTCGGCCACCTGCATGAAAAGCGCTTTGCCGACGCCGGTTCGGACGTGCTCCGGTTTCACCCATATGTGCTCGAGTTCGGCTCGTGAATCTTTTATGACCAACGCACAGCAGCCCGCGATTTCGTCACCGATCATAGCTATGTAGACTTCATTGTTCACGATGAAGGCGGCGGTGATCGTTAAATCATCTTTCCAGTGCTCGATCCAATTCTCGGGATAACCCCAGTGACGCTTGGCAGCACGCGCGATTTCAGTCAGGACGTCAGATTCTTCTGGTTGCGCGCGTCGGATGCTAATGTTGTGGTCCCTTATTGGCTTAGCAGTCTAGCACTTTCGATCGCAATGATGAGTGTCAGTAGCCCGACCATGAGGGAGGGCTGGTGTCCGGTGTTACGGCAATACTTGTCGTTGTAGAATGCTGCGATCGATACAGAACCGCTTGCGGTAGCGAGCGGGTAACAAGTCATTTAAGGCCGTGATATGGAACGCATCGTTTTTCTTGAACGCGACACAATTCAGGCAAACTTTCGCCGGCCCAACTTCGACCATGAATGGATCGAATACGAAGAAACCGCACCGGATGAGGTTTTCGAGCGACTTCGCGGGGCGACGATCGTCATCAGCAACAAACTCGCCTTGTGCGAGGCTCAATTGTCCGTCTCGCCACGAATCAAGTTAATCGCTATCGCGGCGACAGGCTTTGACAACATCGATCTTGACTATTGTCGGAGGCGGGGAATTGCTGTTTGCAATGCGCGCGGCTATGCCGTGAATTCTGTTCCCGAACATGTTTTGATGTTGATTTTGGCGCTGCGCCGTAACCTGCTTGCCTATCGCAACGACGTGCAACAGGGGAAGTGGCAACACTCAAAACAGTTTTGCTTGCTCAGTCATCCGCTTCACGACATCCACGGCAGCGCATTCGGAATTGTCGGTTACGGATCTATCGGCAAGGCGATGGCGCGGCTGGCGCAGTCGGTTGGTATGCGTGTATTGATCTCTGAGCGTAAGAACGCCGGCACGATGCGTGATGGTCGCACACCATTTCACGACACCCTGACGCAAAGTGACGTCGTTAGTCTGCATTGTCCGCTTACCGACGAAACGCGAGAGATGTTCGGACGCACTGAGTTTGAAATGATGAAACGCAACGGGCTGCTAATTAACACCGCTCGTGGGGCTCTGGTTCAGGAAACGGCGTTGATTGAAGCCTTGCAGAAGGGATTGATTGCCGGCGCGGCCTTCGATGCCCTTCGTGAAGAGCCGCCACGTCAAGCCAGTCCGCTGCTTGACTTGAATTTGCCAAATTTCATCGTTACTCCTCATGTTGCCTGGGCCAGTAACGAGGCTATGCAGTCTTTGGCGGACCAGGTAATCAACAACATCGAAGCGTTTGTCGCGGGAGAGCCGAGAAATCTCGTCACGTGACTGGTTTAGAAGCGGCACTTGTGCCGCGTTCACACGAAAACCTGATCCTGGTTTAGAAGGCGGCACTTGCCGCGTTCATATGAAAACGCCGCACAAGTGCGGCGTCTAAACAAAGAGGATACTTTAGCGGTCCAGGTAAACGAATGTGGATGGTTACTGGCGACGCTTCCGCCCCTGGGAAGCAGATTTATCAGGACGCAGCCGCTTCGCCAGATTCCGTTTGCTGCTCGTCCTCAGTGGTATAGAGATTGAGGATTTCGCGGCCCTGGCGTGATCGCGGGTCGATGGTCCGTTGGTGTTTGCGGCCTTTCATCTCCCAGATCGCCGTTACCACGCCATCTTTTTCTACGGCTTGATAAGTTATCTCTTCCGGATCGGAAGCTGCGGTTGGGTTATGAGGCTCTGCTGACGCGGATTCGCTTTCAGACATGAAACTCTGACTTGCTCCTCTTTGTTTCTGGATTACGTTCGCAGGATTCTGGCACAGCGGTAGAGCGAATGTCTAGCGAGCGGCGACCCGCACGCGCATCCGAATCAGTTGGTCCACAGCCCGCAGGTAATCTCCTTCAACGCCAACGCGTTTTCCACCGCTCGACGGGCGTTAACCACTCCCCAGCCTTGCCGATCAACTTCAACTTGCGGCACGCGCTCCGCCGTGCTGACGAGGATGCGCTTGATTTGCTGTGGCGTAAGCCGTGAATTCGCTTCCAACATGCAAGCGACAATCGAAGAAACAATCGGCGCCGCGAACGAAGTGCCATCGACATACTTGTAATACTGGTTGATTACATTCCCCTCGCGTAATTTAATGGTGATCAATTGGCGCAAAAGCGGAATTCGTAAATCACGGGCCTGATCGAGATCTTTATCGAGCCCGGCCCGTTGATTGATTTTTTCGCGAAGCTCTTCATCCGAGGCCGCGTCAAGCTGCGAATAGAATTCAGCTTCTTCCGCGGTAGGGGTGTGTGGCAGAATCGGCGCAGCCACCCAGATTCCCGGCGCGATTACTTCGGGTTTTTGTGAACCGTCGATCGTTGGGCCGTAGGACGAACGGTACATGCCGCGGCGCGCGCGATCCAAAGAATTCTGATCGTCCAAACCACCAACCGCAATGCATGACGGGGCGCTCGCGGGTGGAAGGACCGAGTGGCCGGGGACGTGACCGGCGTTGCCGACAGCGCAAACCACCGTCAGACCTTCACGCGCACAGCGCTCTACCATTTGTGACAATGCGTTCGTCAAATAACTTTCTTCAAAATCACCACCCGCCGAAATATTGACGACCCGGATGTTGTGCTCTTCACGATGCGCCAAAACCCATTCCAACCCGCGCCCGATTTGATCTTCCGAGATCCGGCCTGTTCGCCCGATCTTCACCAGGACAAGGTTAGCGTCTGAAGCCATGCCTCGATAAAACCCATCGGAAAGGGCACCGCTGCCAGCCGCCACCACCGAAGTCATCATGCCGTGCCAGCTCGCCACATCATTTGTTTCCAGCAAAGTTCGATCACCATCGGCAGCAAAGATGCTGTGGTAAGCGAGAATGCGGTTCCGTGGCTGCATCAGGTCTGGATGAGCATAAAAACCTGAATCAAGAAAAGCCATCACTACACCTTTGCCCGTGAACCGTTCGTCAGCGTCCATTCGCAGCGGCGTCGGCAAGACAAAATCGTTTTGCTCGAAGACGGCGGCGTGGGACTCAAGCTGTAATTTCGCGCGGTTAAAAAGTTCCAGACAGCGAACACAGATTTCGTCGGCAGGCGTTGCATTTGATTGCACGATCGTTTGCAGATCCGGCGGTAACGCAGTCACCGAAATCAGTTGGACAGCGATGCGGTCGCAGAGCGAGCACACCTGTGCAAGAGTATCTTCGTGCCTGGTGGCTTCGTCGATAATCGTAGTCATGTCCGGCATTCAAATGTGCTCAAGTCAAAACAAATGTTTGAGCGGTGATAAATAAACCCATTTGGAGCGCTGGCATTATTTTGCAGCGCAAGCATCCTGCGGTCCCCGGCATCCATGCCGGTGCTTTTAAGGTAACAAAGCAGCCCTTGCTGCGGCCAACGCCTCACGTACGCGCTCGGGAGCAGTTCCGCCGCTCTGCGCCTTTGTTGCCAGAGTCTGTTCCAGCGACAGCGAGTCGAAAACATCTTGTTCAATCAGCGGCGAGAAAGACCTCAGCTGATCAAGTGCCAGATCATTCAGCTCGATCTGGTGCTCGATCGCATGCATGACGATCTTTCCCACGATTTCATGTGCCTGGCGAAAGGGAACACCTCTACGAACGAGATAATCCGCAAGTTCGGTCGCGTTCAAGTAGCCATGCGAGGCAGCTTCGCGTGCCTTGCCTTCATTCAAGCAAAGGTTGTGCAACGCGGTCGAGGTTACTGCCAGACAGGCATTTAGGGTATCAGCGGTATCGAATATCGCCTCTTTGTCCTCCTGCATATCTTTGTTGTAAGCCATCGGCAGGGCCTTCATTGTCGTCAGCAGCGCGATTAGATTACCAAAGATGCGTCCCGCCTTTCCGCGCACCAGCTCCATCGAATCGGGATTCTTTTTTTGAGGCATCAGACTCGATCCCGTAGCGACAGCGTCGCTTAACGAAAAGAAAGCAAACTCGCGAGTTGAATAAAGAATGACATCCTCGGCCAGCCGCGAGAGATGCATCATGATAAGCGAGGCCGCACTCGCAAACTCGACGCAGAAATCACGATCGCTGACGGCGTCCAGGCTATTGCTCGACACGCTGTCAAATCCAAGCGCTCGAGCGATGGCGGCCCGGTCAATTCTATACGAAGTTCCCGCCAGGGCCGCTGATCCAAGCGGCAGAACATTCACACGCTTTCTGATTTCGGTAAGCCGCTCGCGATCGCGAGCCAGCATCTCAAAGTAAGCCAGGCACCAGTGCGCGAGCAGGATGGGCTGCGCCCTTTGTAGGTGAGTGTATCCCGGAATAACAGCCTCGCGATTTTCGTCCGCAAAATCCAGCAACGCTTTCTGAGTATCGCGAAGAGTGGTAGCAAGGTGATCGATCTCGTCACGTAACCACAGACGCAGATCGGTGGCGACTTGATCATTTCGACTTCGTCCCGTGTGTAACTTGTAGCCAGTATCGCCAATCATTTCGACCAGGCGCGACTCAACAAAGGAATGCACGTCTTCGGAAGACAGCTCATCGAAATAAGCGGGATCGGATTGGCCGCGTTGAAGAATTCTTTGAAGCGCGGACTTGATTTGATCAGATTCCTTCAATATCAGGACCTGTGCGGCTGCCAAAGCATCGGAGTGAGCGATACTCGTCCGCACATCGACCTCAAACAGCCGTCGATCGAAACCGAACGAGCGGTTAAACTCGGCAAACCCTCGATCAGTCTCGCCGGTGAACCGGCCGCCCCAGAGGTTCTTATCCGCCTTCTCGCTCATTTCATTCTCGCGTGATTTGCCCCGCGCATTGTGCCGTAGTTCGCCAGCTCGCGCCATGATTAATTCCGGCTTGACGGAACTGCATAAAGCAGGTTATTTTATGCAAGTATGCGTAAAAAATGCAACTATCATGCATTATTGCGCGTCTGAAAAGCTAGCATGCGTTTAGAGTCGTGCTATTACCCGACAGGCGGGCCGTAGCCCACCGCTAAACCCATGGAAGGCCGATGCTGAAACACGAACGACAAAAGAAGATTCTCAACCTGATTCGCGCAAAGCGGATCGGCACTCAGGAGTCTCTGCGCTCGCATCTGGAACGCGCTGGTGTGGCGGCGACGCAATCGAGCGTGTCGCGCGATCTGGAGGAGTTGGGAGTAGTAAAGCATCGTGGCGCTTATACATTACCGCATACAAACGGGGAGTCAGCCAGAGGCCTGCTAAGTCTCGATGCGGCCGGCGAAGTTTTGGTGGTCGCGAAATGTCTGCCAGGGCTCGCTTCGGCAGTCGCAGTGGAAATTGATGACGCAGCCATTTCGGAGATCGTCGGCACGCTGGCAGGTGAAGACACGATCTTCATCGCAGTGCGCGAACAGAAATCACAGCGCGTCGCGATCAAGAAAATCTGGGAGTTATTTAGATAACTTGGAGTGCGCCGGCAGAGCGGTCTTATCGCCCTCTCCCTTTGGGGAGAGGGATGGGGGAGAGGGTCTGAGGACGTGGCTAAGCCCTTCCCCCTCAATCCCCTCCCCCACGGGGGAGGGGAAGAAAAACATTAGCTCACGGCGGTTGGAACCAAGGTGACTGATAAGGGAATCAACAAGATCGTTTTTGCTTACTCCGGCGGACTTGATACCTCCGTCATGCTCCGCTGGCTGAAAGAGCATTACCAATGTGAAGTTGTTTGTTATTGCGCTGACGTCGGCCAGGGCGAGGAGATGAAAGGGCTTGACGAAAAAGCAAAGGCGACCGGCGCGTCGAAGCTCTATATTGAAGACCTGCGGGAAGAATTCGTCCGCGAATATGTCTGGACTGCCGTCAAAGCGAACGCGCTTTACGAAGGCGTCTATTTGATGGGCACCTCACTGGCGCGACCGGTCATCGCCAAACGGCAGATCGAAATAGCCCGCACAGAAGGTGCTGATGCCGTGGCTCACGGCGCCACGGGCAAAGGAAATGATCAAGTGCGATTTGAGCTCACTTACTACGCTTTGCAACCCGACATCAAAGTTATCGCGCCATGGCGGGAATGGGAGTTCAAGGGCCGTAGTGATCTCATGACTTACGCAAAAGCCCACGGCATTCCGGTGACCGCGACAGCGGAGAGGCCCTATTCGACTGATCGAAATCTGATGCACGTTTCATATGAGGGTGGAATTCTCGAAGATCCCTGGGCAGAACCGCCTGAAGATATTTTTCAAATGACCCGTTCGCCAGAGGAAGCCAGGGACAAAGCCGAATACGTCGAGATCGGATTCCAAGGCGGCGAACCAGTGTCGATCAATGGGCAGGGTATGGATCCGGTTGCGCTGCTGTCAAAGCTGAATGAAATTGGCGGCGCCCACGGAATTGGCCGCGTCGATCTGGTTGAAAATCGTTTCGTGGGAATGAAATCGCGGGGGGTTTACGAAACGCCAGGCGTAACTGTCCTGCAGGCGGCCCACCGGGCGCTCGAATCAATCACGCTGGATCGCGAAGTCGTGCGTTTGCGCGACTCGCTGAGCGTGAAGTTCGCGGAAAGTGTCTACTACGGATTTTGGTTTGCACCCGAGTTCGAGTTGATGCGCAAGCTTGTCGACGAAATGCAGCAACCGGTAAGTGGCGACGTGAGACTGAAGCTTTATCGCGGCAACGTCATCGTCGTTGGCCGCCGTTCGTCGCACTCACTTTATGATGAACGTGTCGTCACGTTCGAAGCTGACGCTGTTTATAACCAGCGCGATGCGGAAGGCTTCATTAAACTGAACGCGCTGCGATTGAGATTGCGAGGTGGAGAATGACCCAGCTGTTCGAGGTAGACAAGATTGGGTCGGCTACGTCGCCGCTCGATTTGCCGCGAGCGATAGCGGTCATTGATTCCAGCCAGGCGCCCCGCGCCGGCGACGTGGTCGTGGCGCGAGCTCTGACCGATAGCGCTACGTATAACATGTTGGAATTGCCAACAGGCCGGCTGGCAAAAGTAAACCCTGGTGACATGATCACCGGCGTCCTGGGGCGACGTCGCGCACTAAAGGGTTTTGTTGGGGACGTGCCGGAGCGCATTGCCGCCGGAGACCATCTGCATCTCCTGAACCTTGGAGGTGTGATTGGCAGGTGCACCGGTCACCATTCGAGCTTAAATGATGCAATAAAGGTTGAAGTTGTTGGCCTGGCTTGTGATGCCCACGGGAGAGTACTCAACATCGCCGATGTCGCGTTACCGTGTCGCGCCGTTCTGGGTGCTACCGCTCCGCTGGTGGTAATCGCGGGCACTTGCATGAACAGCGGCAAGACATTCGCCGCGACCGAGATCATCAAGCAAGCGACGCGCGAAGGTGTGCGCGTGGCGGCGGCCAAATTGTCAGGCATCGCTTGTCTGCGCGATACGCTCAACATGGCTGACCACGGGGCAATTGCGACCGCTAGTTTTCTCGATTGCGGACTGCCGTCGACAGTGGGCGCGGGCGACCTCGCGCCGGTCGCCAAAGCAATCATTGCCCGGCTGAATGAAAGCGCGCCCGATCTGATTGTCATCGAACTCGGTGATGGAATCCTTGGCGGGTATTCCGTGGAAACTGTATTCGAAGATGCGGAGTTTCGGGCTGCGACTGCCGCTCTGGTCTTTTGTGCTTCCGATTATGTCGGCGCCTGGGGTGGGATCGAAATATTCCGACGCCGCGGAATCGATGTCGATCTGGTCGCCGGCTCGGTTACGGATTCCAAGATGGGCGAAGAGTACGTCGAGCGCGAGTTTGGCGTGCCGGCAGGAAATGTGCGGCGTGATGGGGCGAAGCTGTTCGAGATAATCAAAGACAAAGTTTCGAGTTTCGAGTTTCGAGTTTCGAGTCAAAAACGGAATGGCGCGACAAATGACTTTGCGACTCCAGTTCAAGCGGGGGGCCAGGGAGAATGAACTCGAAACTCGAAACTCGAAATTCGAAACTCCGCGTAGCGATCTTTGGTGGCTCAGGATATGGCGGATCGGAGTTGTTGCGCATTCTTTTACAGCATCCGAACGCCGAGATTGGATTAGTCACTGCGAACGAGCAAGCCGGCAGGGCCGTCAGTGAAGTTCATCGAAATCTTTTTGGTCTCACCGATTTGAAATTTACCAAAGTTGCGGACAATCTGGAGAGTCTCGCCGATCTTGATTGTGCATTCTTCGCGCTACCGCACGGGCAAGCAATGGCACTCGCGCCGCGTTTGCCGCCGAACATTAAGGTGATTGATCTCTCAGGCGACTTTCGTCTGCGCGACGCGCAAATGTTCGCGCTTCACTACGGCCGTGAACACATGGCGATGGACGCGCAGTCAGAGTTTGTTTACGGTCTGACCGAAACGAATCGCGAGGTCATAAGAACGGCAGGACGCGTGGCAAATCCCGGATGCTTTGCGACCGCTACGTTGCTGGGACTTGCACCGTTAGTAGCGAATGAACTTTTGAGTTGTCGCGTAATTGTCGATGCGAAAACTGGATCGTCCGGCTCAGGCGCGAAAGCGGCGGCCAATACTCATCATCCGCAACGCAGCAATTCATTCTACGCTTACAAGCCGTTCACGCATCAGCACGTGCCAGAGATCGAGCAGGAGTTAAAGGCGCTCGGCAATTGGTCGAATGAACTGATTTTCATGACGCATTCTTTGCCGGTTTCGCGTGGCATCTTTGCGTCGATCTACACGGAAGTGAAGCGCGAGATAAGCGCATCCGATGCAAAGACTTTGTTTGCTAAGTTCTATCAGGATTCGTTTTTCGTGCGACTAGTTGAAGGCTCGCCGGACATTAACTGGGTGAAGACGACGAACTTCTGTGACATCGGTTTCGCCGCCCGCGGACGGCAACTGGTTGTGTTTACGGCAATCGACAATCTGGTGAAGGGCGCGGCTGGCCAGGCAGTGCAGAATATGAACCTGATGTTTGGGCTGGATGAAAAAACCGGATTGATGTTGACCGGTACGAATCCCTGAGAAGCCTCGTTTAGACGCCGGACTTGTGCGGCGTCGCATTGGGCGGACAAGTGCGCCCTCTAAACAATCAGCTATCTTGATGAGTGAATGACAATATCGACCACATCGCTTGATGGCATCGTCGCTCTTGAAGACCAATATCAACTCGCGACGTACAAGAAGATGCCCATCGTTGCAGAACGCGGCGAGGGCGTTTGGATCTATGCGAGTAACGGCGACCGATATCTTGATCTATACGGCGGACACGCCGTGGCCGCCACCGGTCATTGTCATCCGCAGGTAGTCAAAGCGATTCGCGAGCAAACCGACAAACTGCTTTTCTATTCAAATCTGGTTTATTCCGAAGCACGGGCCCACGCTGCGGAGAAGTTGATTTCGATCGCTCCGCAGTCGCTAACAAAAGTTTTCTTCTGCAATTCAGGCACGGAAGCGACCGAAAACGCGATGCGCATGGCGCGCATGGCGACCGGTCGCGAAAAGATTATTACCTTCGGTGGTGGTTTTCACGGGCGTACCGCGGACGCAATTAGCGCAACGTTCCTGGGCAAGTATCGCGAGATTGGCAGGCCAAACGTGCCCGGGCATCTGCAAGCCGAATTCGGCGACATTGAATCCGTTCGGGCCATTACTGACGATGCAGTTGCGGCCATCATGCTCGAGCCCGTCCAATCGATGGCCGGCGTGCGAATGGCTGGACCTCCGTTTTATCGCGCGCTTCGTGAACTGTGCAATCAACGCGGAATCGTTTTGATTTATGACGAGGTGCAAACCGGAGTGGGCCGCACCGGCGAATGGTTTTTCGCCGGCAGCGACGCGAGTGCTGGTGTGGTTCCGGACATCATTACCCTGGCAAAAGCTCTCGGCAGCGGAATTCCTGTCGGCGCCTGCCTGGTAACCGAAAAGATTGCTTCACATATTAAAGAGAATGATCTCGGCACGACGTTCGGTGGCGGCATGATCGCGATGGCAGCGGTGACGGCAACGTTGGAAGCGATTGAGAATGACAAAATGCTCGCAAATGTGCGGACAGTTGAATCGTATTTGCGCCAGCGATTGAAAGAGATCGAGCAAGTGGTCTGTGTTCGTGGTCGGGGATTTCTGCTGGGTCTTGAATTTGCCGCCAAGACCAAACCGATTCATGAAGCGCTGCTTGAACATCACATGATCACCGGCACCTCGAGCGATCCGAATGTGCTGCGCCTGTTACCGCCATTGTCTTTGGCGAGGGAAGAGGTAGATCTCTTCGTCGATGCGCTGGCGCAGGTGCTGCTTACCCAATAGATACTCGGGGCTCAGCCGCGGCACAGTGCGGTAAGGCTCTGCCTTACCGAAGAGATGGTACAAGGAAGATTTCGCCGAGGCTGAGCCTCGGCGAAGTTTATAAGCAGGCAGTTAGTCGGAAAGGCAAAGCCTTTCCGCACTGTAAAGCGGCCTAGCCGCACACTAAAAATGCATTTTCTTTCCACGGCCAACCTATCGAGAGACGATTTGAATCAGCTGATCAAATCCGCCGCGCAGTTCAAGAATGGCAACGATCGGTCGAAGTCTTTGGCCAGCCGCTCGATAGCGCTCGTCTTTTTCAATCCTAGTTTGCGTACCCGCGCATCGATGCAGGTTGGCGTGTATGAACTCGGTGGAAACGCCGTGACCCTGGAGCCCGGCGGAACAAGTTGGACGTTGGAACATCGCGAAGGCGTGCTGATGGATTGCGACAAGACTGAACACGTCGCTGAGTTCGTGCGTGTGCTGGGGCGTTATTGTGCAACGATAGGCGTGCGAACGTTCGCCGCACTTAAAAACTGGGAAGAAGAACGCACGGATTCGATCCTGAATGCGTTTGCGAAATACTCTGAAGTCCCGATTATTAATCTTGAATCGGCAATGCATCATCCGTGTCAGGCGCTGGCGGACATGATGACGATCCGAGAGAAGCTCGGGGAAAGTCGCAAGCGGGTTCTACTAACCTGGGCCTGGCATCCGAAGCCTCTGCCAATGGCGGTGCCAAACAGTTTCGCGCTGGCTGCGGCGCAGATGGGGCATGATCTTGTCGTCGCGCACCCGCCCGGATACGAGCTGGACCAGGAGTTAATGGAAACAATCAGGCATCAGACCGGAGCCACAGGAGGCAGCGTTTCGATCACGCACGACATTGACGCCGCTTTCGACGGGGCGCAAGTCATTTATGCGAAGAGTTGGGGCAGCCGGAACTTTTATGGCGCTTCCGCGGAGGATATCGCCGAGCGCGCGCCGTATCGTGGGAAATGGATTGTTGACGAACAGAAGATGGCAACTACGAACCGCGCTATCTTCATGCATTGTTTGCCGGTGCGAAGGAATGTGATTGTAACGGACGGGGTCATCGACTCGGCATCATCGGTTGTGATCGACGAGGCGGAAAATCGCCTGCATATGCAGAAAGCAATCTTGAGTAAGCTGCTGGCACATTAGCTTCACGCAAAGGCGCAAAGCAAACAGAAGGCGCAAAAAACAAGATGCCGAGCAAGCTAAACTTTGCGGCTTCGGATTTCCTTGGCGCCTTTGCGTGAAATTAGCTCTTCGCAACGAATAGTCCAGGGAAGAAATTCATGACGAACACCACTGAAGTTGGAAATCAATTACGACTTGATCTCTTGCGCGAAGCGCTGCCCTACATTCAGCGCTTCAAGGGCAAGACGTTCGTAGTGAAATTCTCAGGTAAGGTAACCGAAGATCATGAACAACTAATCTCGCTGGCCGAAGAACTAGCTTTACTGCATCAGGTCGGAATCCGGATTTGCGTGGTGCACGGCGGCGGCAAACAACTGAGCGACCTTGCCTTGCGGATGGGTGTCGAACAGACCATCGTCGAAGGCCGCCGCGTCACCGACGACGAGACTTTGGACCTGGCGAAAATGATCTTCGCCGGCAAGATTAATACTGACATTTTAGCCGCCCTGCGCCACCGGGGAATTGAAGCGGTCGGCCTATCAGGCGTAGATGGCAATATTATTCATGCTGAACGTCGCCCGCCGACAGAGATTGTGAATCGCGCAACTGGTGAAAGTGCACACGTAGATTTTGGCCATGTCGGTGACATCGTCGAGATAAACGCGCGCCTGTTAACTGTGCTGCTTGACCAGGGATACCTGCCCGTTATTTCTTCGCTGGGGGCGGACGCGGAGGGAAAAGTTTTCAACATCAACGCCGACACCATCGCGGCTGAGATCGCTATTCAACTTCAAGCCGAAAAACTGGTACTTCTTTCCGATGTGGATGGGATCTATCTGCAAGCGGGAGAGCCGAAAACGAAGCTTTCCCGGCTGACCGCAGACGATGCTGAGACGCTCATCAAGGACGGGACGTCAAGCGGCGGGATGGTCCCGAAGCTGCAGAGCATCGTCGGTCTTCTGCGACGCGGCGTGAAGAGTGCGCACATCGTCGATGGCACTTCGCGCAATGCCCTGCTGGCCGAAGTTTTTACCGATCAGGGTACCGGAACAATGATCGTCGCCTAATACCTGCCAGCCTTTTATCGCGAATCCTACAGTCTTATCGATCGAATCCTGGCCTTTTTCCGGCTCATTTCCACCAGGCGATAATCAGGTTCATTCCATTTGCGGCTTGGAGATGACGATATCGTACAGCTCGACGCAGTTTTTTCCTTGCAGTTGGATAGGAGGCTAAGATTTTCGCGCGGACTTTCTAAAAGAAACGCAGGCACGCCAAGCTTGTTTCCCGACCTTAGAGCAATGGCACAGTCATTGCCATCTGCTTCGCCGCGGAGGTTAGACAATGAAAAAGGTATTCGCATTCTCGATGGCAGTGGCGATCATGGCAGCGATCGCGTCGTCGAGTTTCGCTCAGGAATGCCGGCGCCGGACCTATTACGAACCAGCGCGAATCTCCCAAGTCTATTACGATAATTCCAGTGTTTATTACGGTGACCCGCAGGCTTATTACGACTACCGCTATCGACGCAATTTTTGGGACAGGCACCGCGACAAATTGACGTTAGCGGCGGGTACTGCAGGTAGCGCGGCGATTGGTGGATTAGTTGGGGGCAGACGAGGCGCGGCGATCGGTGCGCTCAGCGGCCTCGCAGGATCAGCAGTTTATACTTACAAGATTCGCAATCGAAGATATCGATATTGAGTTCGGTCGTCCCTGAGACGATCGTGGGTTGAGGCCGGGTGGTGAAGGGGAGAGCGCCATTCGGCCTCGATTTATTTGTATACTTGGGGATCGTTTAGCAGCGGCACTTGTGCCGCTTTTTTCAGCATAGGCGGACAAGTCCGCCTTCTAAACGTTCAAACAGGGTTAAGGATAAATAGGGCTAAGGATAAATCAGGTTGTAGAGTTTCTCAGCCCAGTCCTCATCGAGGTTTTGCAGGATCACATATTGTTGTATGGCTTCGTCTCGTTCACCGCGCGCAAGCAAAGTCTTCCCCAGATTGAAATACGCTTTGCCGAAGTCAGGCTTCAAACGAATCGCCTGCCGAAAGGCTTCAAGCGATTCATCGTGTCGGCCCATCGCTTCGTACGTTTCGCCCAGATTATTCTGCGCGGCGGCGTCGCCTGGTTTTAAGGCGGCCACTTGCTTGAATGTCTCCACGGCTTCCCCGTACTTCTTCATTTGCAAGTAACGCTGTCCCAGCCGCTCGTACGCGCTGACATAATCAGACTTCAAACGAATGGCATGTTTGTACGCCTGGACTTCTTCATCGTATTGCCCCGCATCACGATAGTTGAGCCCGAGAGCGTAGTAAGCATCCGCGGCGTTGTAAGGATCGAGTTTGATCGCCTGACGGTAAGCTTGTTCTGCCTCGCGGTACTGCTTCAGGTAATAGTGCGCCAGTCCGATATTGAAATACGACTCAGCCGAGGGACGAAGGTTAACGGCCTTCCTGGACGCTTCGATTGCTTCGGCGTGGTGACCGAGTTTTTCCTTGCAGAAACCTGTCTGGGCCCAGGCCTCGGCATATCCGGAGTCAGCGTCCGTGGCCTGCTGAAAATAAGGCAGAGCTCTTTCGCAATCGTCTTTGGACAGAAAGCTGAGGCCGTCGCGAAAGGATTGAACCGCGCGCGCATGCTTATCGCGGCTGGTGGCCAAGACAAGTTCGCTGAGGGACATGGCTGGGGCGCTTTGCAATTGCGCCGAGCGATGCATTTGCGCGATGCGCTCGGAAGGTATAGCGAAGTTGACGCTCTGGCCGCCGGTCACTTGCAGGGTCGCAACCCCGATTACCTGGCCTTGCATATTTACCACGGGGCTGCCGCTTGAGCCCGGCGAAATTGGTGCCGTGATTTGAATGATGCGGCCAAAGCCAGGAATGTCGCGGACGGCAGAAACGATTCCGTTGGTGACGCTGCCCTCGAGACCAAATGGATTGCCGATGATCACAACGCTTTCGCCTTCCTGCGGCGAAGTGCGATCAAGCGAAAGCGGGCGCACCAAATTCGGTGGCACATCAACTTTCAACAGCGCCAAATCGCCTTCGGCGTCCACGGCGAGCACATTCTTGACCTGGAATGTGTTGCCCGAGTTCAGATGAACTTCGGCGCGATAAGCTCCTTCAATTACGTGACGGTTTGTAACCACGCGATCGAAATCAATAAAAAAACCGCTGGCGCGTGACAGTGTTTCGCCGCGTTGATTGAAAGTTTCGATCGCGACGGCGGAAGGTTTAATGCGACGAACCAGTTCGGGCAAGTCATCTTGTGAGCGCGCAGACGGAGATG
>WNFY01001490.1_pt1 | contig 22048 bp, 14 predicted proteins | sample 5400091 | NCBI WGS metagenome assembly WNFY01 (sample SAMN13153364, study PRJNA577476) | soil metagenome | isolation source: 60 cm soil or saprolite under grassland replicate 1 | place: USA:California | collected 2016-06-15
CAGATCGTCACGGACAGCCACGGCAATCCTCTCGCATTGCTCGAGTTGCCGCGCACCTGGAGGGCCACAGATCTCGCCGGCGGGTTCGGGCTGCCCGCAAGCCACCCGGTGGTCACCAGGATCGAACAGAGCTACGCTCAGCGCCTCCTCCGGTTCCCCTCCGGCACGCGGCTGCTCCTCCTGGCCGCGGCCGCCGAACCCCTCGGTGACCCAGTGCTGCTGGATCGTGCCGCCGAGACCCTCGGGCTCGGCATGGCTGCGGCCGACCCTGCGGTGGACGCGGGGCTGCTCGAGATCGGTGGGCGCGTGGAGTTCGCCCACCCACTCGTCCGATCCGCCGCCTACCGGTCGGCGGCCGCCGACGACCGCCACCGCGTGCATCGCGCCCTGGCCGAAGCCACCGACGCCCAGACCGACCCAGATCGGCGGGCCTGGCACCTCGCCCGAGCGACGCCGGGACCCGACGAGAACGTCGCCGCCGAGCTCGAGCGCTCGGCCGGACGCGCCCAGGCCCGCGGCGGGGTCGCCGCCGCGGCCGCATTCCTGCAGCGCGCCACTGCGCTGACCGTCGACCCAACCCGGCGCGCCGAGCGAGCGCTGGCCGCCGCCCAGGTGAGCCTCCAGGCCGGCGCCTTCGACGCGACGCTCGGGCTCCTGGCCACAGCCGAGGCCGGGCCGCTGGATGAGTTCCAGCGCGCCCGGGTGGACCTGGTGCGCGCCCACGTCGCCTTCGCCTCGGGCCTCGGCAGCGATGCGCCCCCGTTGCTGCTGAAGGCGGCCAGGCAGCTCGAGCCGTTCGACGTGGAGCTGGCCCGCGAGACCTACCTGGTCGCCTGGGCCGCGGCGGGGTTCGCGGGGAGTTTGGCTGAACGTGACGTGCTGCTGGAGATCTGCCGCGCCGTCCAGGCCCTCCCTCCCCCGCCGGGTGCTCCGAGTCCTCTCGACCTGCTGCTGGACGGCCAAGCGCTCCTGATCACTGATGGACACGCCGCCGCGGCTCCGACGTTGCAGCAAGCGGCCAAGGCCCTCACCAGCATTCCCATCGAGGACGTCCTGCGGTGGGGCTGGCTGGCCTACTCCGCCAGCGCCGCCGCGTGGGACGTCCACGGCATGCACGCCATCGCCGCCAGGCAGGCCCAGCTCGCCCGGGCCGCCGGCGCGCTCGCGGAGTTGCCGCTCTTCCTCAACGGGTTGTGCTTGATGACCACCTGGATGGGCGACTTCGCGGGAGCCGCCTCGCTCATCGCGGAGGCCGAAAGCGTGGCGGCGGCGACCGGGAGCCACTTCGACCCCTCCGCCGCGCTGAGGCTCGCGGCCCTGCGGGGCAGGGAAGCCGAGGCCTCCGCAGCGATCGAGCAAGCCGCGGCCGGAGGGCACGGGCTGGCGGCGAGCTACGCGCACTGGGCGGCCGCGGTCCTCTGCAACGGCCTCGCCCGCTACGAGGAGGCGGCGTCGGCGGCCCGGCACGCCACCGCGGATACCGTCTTCCCGTGGCCGTCCATGTGGGCGCTGCCCGAGCTCGTCGAGGCGGCCGCGCGCGCAGGAGACGCCGAGCTCGCCCGCGAGGCGCTCGAACGGCTCACCAAGACGACCCAGCCCTTCGACACGGACGTCGCACTCGGCCTCGAGGCCCGCTGCCGGGCGCTGCTGAGCGACGATGGGGCCGCCGACGACCTCTATCGCGAGGCGATCGATCGGCTGAGCCGCACCCGGGTCCGGCCGGACCTCGCCCGCGCCCATCTCCTCTACGGCGAATGGCTACGCCGCGAGCGCCGACGCCGCGACGCACGCAAGCAGCTGCGTACGGCCTACGACCTGCTGGAGGCGATCGGGATGGAGGCGTTCGCCGAGCGGGCCCGCCGGGAGTTGCTGGCCACCGGCGAGAAGGTGCGCAAGCGCAATGTCGAGACGCGCGAACACCTCACGCCGCAGGAGGAGCAGATTGCCAGGCTCGCCCGGGACGGCCTGTCTAACCCGGAGATTGGTGCACGGCTGTTCCTCAGCCCGCGCACCGTGGAGTGGCACCTGCGCAAGGTGTTCGCCAAACTCGGGATCACCTCGCGAATCGGCCTCCACACCTCCTTGCCGACGCGCGAGCGGGAAGCCACGTCGGCGTAGCAGCGATGCCTGTAGGGGTTCCATAACCTTGTCGCAGCGAGCACTTGAGACCGACGCCGGCGCGGTCCCCCACCTCGCGGAGTTCGCCAGGGACATACGCCGCAACCTCGCGTACTGGTTGTTCATCGCCGGCCGCCCCGACGACGGGCTGACCCTTCTCCGGCGGGTCTGCGCCGAGCACAGCCAGGCCGAGGGCCACACCAGCCTCTGCACGCTCGCCGCCCGCACCGCCCTCGCCCACGCCACCGGACAGCTGGGACAACCGGCCAAGGCGCTCGAACTCGCCAAAGCAGTCGTCGTCGACTGCGCCAACCACCTCGGCAACCGGCATGAGGTCGCGCTGAACAGCCGGTTCGAGATGGCCCAGTGGACCGGTGAATGCGGCGACCCCGACCACGCGGCCAGTCAGTTCCGCGCACTGATCACCGACGCGATCCGGGCGCTGGGCGACAACCACCGGCTCACTCTCGACTGCCGCGACGAACTCGACAGGTTGACCGCTGCGGCATGCAGCCCCCCGCCGAACTTCCTCAACTGCTGGTTGCGACTCGCCCGCTGGTAGGCATACGTAGCACGCTGGCCGCCGGGTCTGGCGCCAACGGTGTTTCCGGCGGTTGGGTTAGCCTCGATTCCCGGCGGGCGGATCGGACCTCGCCTCCAGCGCGTTCGGGATCGCTGACCAGGGCAGATGCTCCGACTTCAACGAAACCCGGACCGCGCGGAACGCATCTATGGTCGACTGCAGGCCGGGGGCCCGTCGCCTTGCTGGGCTCGCCCTGGTCGAGGAGTGGGTGTGGCTGCTGATCCCGTAGCTGATCTTGGCGCCTTGTTCGACATACTCGAAGCGGGGATTGCCTGGCACTGCATGTGCGCGGTGACGAGGCTGGGTGTTCCGGACCGGCTGGCAAGCGCGCCGCTGCCGGTGCCGCAGCTGGCCGCGGCGGTGGGCGCCCACGAGGGCTCATTGCGGCGGGTGCTGCGGCTGCTCGCCGATCACGGCATCGTGACATTGGACAATGACCAGGCTGGCCTCACCGGCCGGGGCCGGCTGCTATGCCGGGAACATCCGCTGTCGCAGCACGCGACCTTTGCGACGGTCAGCGTCCAGGACGTCGCCCATGCCCTGACCGATACGCTGCGGACCGGCCAGGCGGCCGCGCTGACGGCGCTAGGCGTCTCATTCTGGGAGTACCTGGCCGGGCATCCGGACCAGCAGGCGTTGTTCGGCGAGCAGATGCGGCAGCAGGCGCAGATCCTGTCGCTGCCCTGCGTGCCGTTGGTGGACTGGTCTCCCGCCGCCACTGTCGCCGACATCGCGGGCGGGGTCGGAACGGTACTGGCCGCGGTGCTTCAAGCGGCGCCCCGCGCGCGCGGAATTCTCGTGGATCAGCCTCAGGTGCTCGAGCGTGCGCGGCCCTTCCTGGACAGCCAAGGGGTCGCCGGCCGCTGCACGCTGCACCCGGGGGACCTGTTCGCCCCCCCGCCCCCGGCTGACATGTACCTGCTCGCACGGGTACTGCATGACTGGGACGACGATGACGCGGCGCGGATCCTCGCCTCGGTCGGCGGCGCCATCGAAGGCTCGCGGCTGCGGATCTTCGAGAGGCTGCTCCCTGACGATGACAGGCCCGACCGGGCCAAGATGAGTGACGTAGCCATGCTGCTGCTGTTCGGGGGCGGTCGCGAGCGTACCGCCGGCGAGTACCGGGAGCTGCTGGAACGGGCCGGCTGGCGGCTAGACCAGATAGTGACCAACCCCGGCGGGATGAGCGTCATCGAAGCCAGCCGGGCCGCTAACGACCGGCTGATTTATTCCTGACCCACAACACTGAACACGGCCCGCCGGACCAGGTGCGGACCGGACTCGGCGCCACGTCTGGCATCGCAGGTCCTGCGCGATTGCGTGCTTCATGCTCAAGCCTGTCCGCAGGACCGGGAATGCTCAGAACTCGCTGACGGCGAACCGGGTCGCTGCGCGAGTCCATGACCACGGTTCGGCGATGCCTACTGTGGCATCTGTCTGCGACCGGGATGAACGCCAGAGATAGCCCCTTCGCGAGCATCCCCGGCTTCGGGACCTTAGCCTGAATCGGAAGAAGTAGGGAGCATGGTGGCCTAGAGTTCACCTTGATTCTTGGCGGCCTAGTGGGCCCGGCGCCGGGCTGGGCTGGCCGCCGGTGTGGGGAGGCGGCAATGGCCGGACGAGCCCGTGTGCGAGTTGTCGCGATCGTTCTGGCGGCGGGCGCCGCGGTGCTTGGCTTCCCGGCCCTGTCGGGCGCGGCCACGACCATTATCGTGCGGCCAGGCCAGTCGATCCAGGCGGCCGTCAGTGCGGCGTCACCGGGGGACACCATTTTGGTCGAGCCGGGCAGCTACGCCGAGCCGGGAGTTGCCTGCCCGGCCAATCCGGCGCAGACATGCGGGGTGGCGATCAGCAAGGACGGCATCAGCCTGATCGGCCTGACGCACGGACGGCGCCAGGTTGTGCTGGTGAATCCGGGCGGGCAGGACGCCGGGATCCAGGTCGCCAGGACCGGCGATCCGGCCTGCCTGACCGATCCCGGCAGCACAGTCCAGGGCTCCCTGGTCCGGGGCTTCACCGTGTCCGGCTTCGGCCTGGACGGCCTCGACGTGGTGTGCGCGGACAACTGGCGGGTGACCCGGGTGCGGGCCGTCGGCAACGCGGAGTACGGCATCTTCCCGTCGCTGTCCGGGACCGGACGGGTCGACCATTCGTTCGCCTCCGGGGCGAACGACACCGGGATCTACGTCGGCCAGTCCCACGACGTGCGGGCCGACCACAACCAGGCGGCCGGAAATGTGAGCGGGTTCGAGATCGAGAACAGCTCCGCGGTCCGGCTAGACCACAATAAGGCGACCAGCAACACCGCGGGCATCTTGTCGTTCACGCTCCCGTTCCTGGCGGTCACGTCGAACTCCGGCAACCGGATCGACCACAACCTCGTGGCAGGCAACAACAAGGCCAACACGTGCACCCCCGGTGGCGATGTGTGCAACGTCCCGGCCGGGAGCGGGATCGCCGTCGTCGCCGCCGACACCAACCGGGTCGACCACAACCAGGTGCACGGCAACAACTCACTCGGCATCATCGTGGCCAGCTTGTGCAACGCCTTCCACCTGAGCCCGGCGCTATGCGCCTCGCTCGGTATCGACCCCAACCCCGACGGCAACCACATCGTGTTCAACAAGGTCACCGGCAACGGCGCAGCGCCCGACCCGGGCATCGCCCCGCTGCCGGGAGGCGACCTGCTGTGGGACGGCACGGGCTCGGGGAACTGCTGGGCAAACAACACCGCCGTCTCCACCTTCCCCGCCCAGCTACCGGGCTGCAGGTGATAGCCCCGGCAGCTGGGCTCGTCATATGACCGGCAGTCGGGTGCCGGCGCACCGTGCCGGCCTTCCCGGTGCAGGCGACGACGTTCGCCCGCCAGGTGGTCACCGAACGTGACCGAGCTTCCGGTGGATGTAGAGCGCGGATCCGCCGTTATCTCAAGTCGTTTTCGAGTGTCTACGATGTAGCTGGACACGCCTTCGAGCTGCGTCGTGGACGCGTTATCTTAAGCGGTGTCCACGACGCACCCGAAGCGGTGTCACCCACGTGACCTGCGCTAATCCCCCTGTCGATGCTGCTTTTTGGGTTTTACCCCTCGTGCGGGACCTTTATCAGCGACATGTCCACGACGCATAACCGCCCTCCCGCCTGGGTTTCTTCCAAATGGGCTTCAGATAACCGCCTGCGCGGGCCCGGCCGGCGCATGGCAGCGCCGCCGTCTGATGCATATCTAGAGGATCTGCGCGCTGGTGCGCACGGCCGACGCTCCCTCAGGCTGGTTAGAACTTCAGGTGATCAACGCTCACTTTTTCGATCACCCGACGGCCCGTGCCGACAGGCATCCAGCTCTCGCTCAGACTCGCGTTGATCTTGACTCAACAGCCACTGCGGCGCCGACATGGGTGCGTCGTCGCTGCCGCCCGCTGGCCTTCTGGGTACCGGCGGGTGAGATGATGTGCACTGGCTGCTATCTCTCAGGTGTTCCTGCCGCTGGCGCTTCTTCCGGCACGCTGAACAGCTCGGCGTAGTCGTAGGCCGCCTCGAGCTTGGCGCGAACCTTCGCGTCGAGCGCCTTGGCGTCCTCGCCGACCAGGATCCGCCAGGCCCGGATCGCACCCCGCCGAGGATGATGCTCACCGCCTCGGCCGCGCTGAGTGGCGCCTTGTCCCGAAATTGGTTTCCAGCCGCGCGACCATCTGCTGCGGATTATCGGCTGACGCGTCCTCGGCTGGCGTGCCGACGCGGATCAGCCCGGCCTGCGCACCCGGCTACCGCCCTGCGGACATGTCCGCGTGCCGACGGCGCGTGCCGGACACCCAGCCAGCTGGCATCCCGGGCGCTTGTATCAACCCGTATCCGAAGGCCTCTTCTTCTATGGGGGGATTGCCTCGAGAACACCGGGGAATCTGGTGTTTGGGGGGTGAGAGCGCGGACCGGCTGAGCCGGGCCGAGCGGGGCCCCGGGAGATTTCGATGGACAGCACTTCACAGCAGGGCCAGCACACAGCCGACGACATTACGACCGGCCCGAAAGTGTTCCTCTCATATCGCCGCGCTGACACCCGCGACGTGGCGGAGAGATTATCCGCGTGGCTACGGGACGATCTCGGGGGCACCAGCGTCTTTCGGGACGAGGAGGATCTCATCGGCGGCCGACGGTGGGAACAGGTCCTCGCGGACTCGATCGCACATTCGGACGCGGCGCTGTTCTTGATCGGCGGTCAGTGGAAAGGTGAGCGACCCGACGGGACTCAGCGGATCAGCGAGGCGACCGACGCGGTGAGGAACGAGGTCCGGGAGGCGCTGCGAAACCCCAAACGCAGCTTTCCCGGTACCGGTCCTGATCGACCTTGCAGGGCTGCCAACGCATCTGCCGCCCGATATCCAGCCGCTCTTCGAGCACCACGCGGTGCGGGCGAGCCGCGAAAACCTGTGCCGGCGGGCGAGCGTCGACTACCAGGCCGTCCTCGTCTCGGTCTGGGACTGCCTGAGGCAGCGGGTGCCACGCGGTGTGCTCATAATCGGCGGAAACCGCGCCCAGGCGCCGGTGGACGCGCTGGTCGACCAGCTCCGAAAAGAGAGGGTGATCGACGCCCGCAAGCTGAGCCGCTTCGCGGCCGGAGCGGTCATCGTGTCGGCTCGCAGAGCACGGCAGGGTCATCGCCGTTGGCCCGACGCCATCGTCCTCGTCGAAAACCGGGACGACGAGACCGTCAAGGCAAGGATCCAGGCCCTCAGCCAGCACCTGTCGGTCCGGACAGTCGCGCTGGTCGGCGTGGGGGCCGCGGCCGGGGTGGCCGGTGCCGAACTGGCCGGACTGGTGCCCAGTCCGGCGGGATCCAGCACGACGGTCACGACCCACTCGGTATCGGACCTCACCGCCTCGCTGCCGCACGTCCCGCCCGGGAAACCCGGGGCTCTGACCAGAGCTTGGTCCAACCTAGCCGTCGGAACGAAGATCGCGATCGCCGCGGGCACCGCTGCCGTCGCCGCTGGAGTCGGGGTAATCGTCCCGATCATCGTAGACGGCTCGTCCGTCGAGTTCGCCCAAGCGACGACGGTGAGCGTTTCGAACGACCCCAAATACCAAGCTGACCATAGCTTCTACCCGCTCGGCCCGCCGAAGGACGCGAAGGTTCTCCTCGGCCCGCCGACCCAGGCCGGCAAAGGAGCCGATAAGCAAACCGAATATGTCAGCCGCAAGGTGTCAGTACAGCTCGATGGGGTCGGCAAACCGGTCAATCTCGGGCGGGCGATCCTTCCGACGTCGCTCCCGGATCAAGCCAGCCACAACGGGCGGACGGTGGTCGCTGAGATCCAGCAAAAGGCCGCCAAACTGCCGATAGCCGGCATGCCGTCAGGCATATACTGCTACGTGAAGCCCGACCGTTCCAAGGTGGTGGCCGGGTGGAGATACACCGGCGACCCCGTCACACTCAGGGTTCTTTTCTTGGTGGTGACCAAGGCCGGTGCCGTGACCGGCACGCAGATCGTCGTTGATATCGAGGGGCGCGCCAAACGCCAGCCGCTCCCGACCACCCCAGACGGCTACCAGTTCGGCCAAAAATGCCCGGAATACGACGACGCCGCCGTCGTGTTCTACTCGCCCGCGCCCTGACCACGCTCCGCACAACGGGCGCAAGCCGAGCCCGGAGCTCGCCGGCACCGGCCGCGCGCGCCGCTGTGGGTCACCGGCGAAGCGCCCCCCGCGCCTCGTCCCGGGGGCGGCGCATGTGGCAGCCCTCCAGCTCCAGTCGCGGTCTCGGACCCGCCACCGGCGCGCACGTGGCCGCTGTCCCGCATGTTGAATATTCCTTCGCCACCGGCGACCGGGTTGACGTGATGTTCGAGAATCACCTGCCCGACCGCACGGTCGTCGAAGTCGAGGTCGAAGGCGAGCAGCAACTGTGCATCGGGATCCATCAGGCGATCAAGTACCGGTCGCTGGCAGCCGCTGACGCCGGGTTTCCGCTGCTGACGTCACGGGTGAGGTCCCTGGTCGTGGCGTACTCGACCGACTACCCGAAGGCCCGCGAGCTCGCTGAGCGCTACGAGATCCCGGTCCTGGCGGCCGACCGCGAGGCCGTGCTCGCGGGAGCACATTGAATCCGCCAAAGCCCTCTCAGGCATCATCCGCTTCCGCATACAGCGCCCGTCAGATCAGGCAGGATCTGGCCGCCAGCGCCGGTACGTTGCTCGCATCATCGATGGACGCATGGGCGGCGACCTCCAGTCCAGTCACCCCGCGCCCAGCCGACGGCGAGCATCGGCTACGTCGCTATACAGCATCACACTGGGTCGCGGGAAGGCCAGGGGACAACGCGCATGGAACCGCCGATATGGCTCGTTCGGCGCGGCTGAGGATTGGTTGGTCAGCACAATTGACGCGGCACCGAAATGGCTGATCTGAGTTGGCGGGACGGATTGTCGGGCAGTGGTTGCGTTAGGGTGCTGCTGCGCGGGGTGCAGGGGGGTATCCGGCCGGATCGAGGGTCTGGGCCCTTTTTACGCGGGCCCTCGCGCGGCCGGCGGCCTGGCGGACTGGATCGCGCGTCGACCCTCGCCGGGAGAGGCATGGTGTTATTCGGCAGCTCTTGCGACAGCTGCGGACCAGCGCCGGGCTTAGCCAGCTTGAACTCTGCCAGGCCGCGGGTCTGAGCATCCGCATGGTCAGTGACCTGGGGCGGGGGCATTAACCTGACGGCGCGCAAGGACACGGCCTCAGCACGCGGTCCGGAAACGACGGGAACCAACCGGAAGTCGCGGTGGACGCTCCGGGAGCGGCTGATCAGCCGGCTGCCGACATGATCCGGTAGCCGACGCCGGGAGAGGTCGCGATGACCGGCGGATCGCCGAGCTTGCGGCGGAGCCTGCCGATGGTGACCGTGACGGTGTTGGTGAACGGATCGGCCTGCTCGTCCCAGACCCGCTCCAGCAGATCTTCCGCACGCAGGAACGCGGGCGTGGACAGCAGCAGCGCCTCCAGCACGCCGAACTCCTTGACCGAGAGGTCTAGCTGGCGCCCATCACGGCTGACGGTTCGCCGGATCTGGTCCAACTCGATCCCGGCCGCGCGCAGCACCCGGCCCCGTGCCGCTGGCTGCCTGCGGGCCAGCGCCCGGATACGCAGTACCAGCTCAGGGAAGTGGAATGGCTTGCCGAGGTAGTCGTCGGCACCCAGGCCCAGGCCTGCGACCCGGTCGCCGGGCGCTCCCGCTGCGGTCAGCATGAGCACCATGGACCGGTCTTCCCTGTCGGTGATCATCTGGCACAGGGCGTCGCCATGGATGCTGGGCAGGTCGCGGTCCAGGACCACGACGTCATAGGCGTTGAGGTCCAGCTTCGCGACCGCTTCCAGCCCGTCGTGCGCGGCATCGACGGCCATGCCCTGATCCCGCAGGCCCTCGACGAGTACCTCGGCGAGAGACCGCGAGTCCTCGACGACCAGGACCCTCATGCTCGGGCTCCGGCCGGCACACCCGCCACGGCGGGCAACTGGATGCTGACCCGCAGGCCGCCCTCTGGCCGCGCTTGCAAGTCCAGCGAGCCGCCATGCGCCTCGGCGATCGCGGCGACGATCGATAGCCCGAGGCCCGATCCGGAGTCCGAGCCGGTCCGGTCGGCCCCGATCCGCCGGAAGGGCTGGGACAGCTCGCGCACCTGATCCTGCTCGAGCACCGGTCCGCCGTTTTCAACCACCACGCTGGCCCGCCCGTCTGCGGTGCCGGAGGTGATGCGGATCCAGCCGCCGTCGGTGTTATGGCAGACCGCGTTGTCGATGACGTTCTCCACCATCCGGGATATCAGCGCCTGGCTGCCTGCCACCCACGCTCCGCCGGGCTCGCTGACCTCCTGGACGGTCAGCTTGCGCGCGCTGATCGCGGCTGCCTGGCCGGTCAGCGTATTGGCAATCACGTAATCGAGCGGCAACACCGCCTGACCGGGCAGGCTGCGGTGCTGCGCGCGGGCCAGGACCAGGAAGGCCTCAAGCAGCCGGTCGATCCTGTCCAGCTCCGTGCGCAACCGGGCGGCCAGCGCCATCGTCTGCGGCGGAGCCGGGTCGGGCTTGGCCAGCGCGACGTCCAGCGCGGCCCGCATCGTGGTCAGCGGCGTGCGCAGTTCGTGCGAGGCGTTGGCGACGAACCGGCGTTGCGCCTTGAACGCGATCTCCAGCCGCTCCAGCAGGCCGTCGATGGTGTCGCCAAGCTCTTTCAGCTCGTCCTTCGGGCCCTGCACGGCCAGCCGCTCGTCCAGGTTGTCCTCGGATATGCGCTGCGCCGCCGCGGTCATCTCACGCACCGGGCGAAGCGCGCGGCCGGCGACCAGCCACCCAAGCGCCACCGACACCACGGTCATGACGGCCAGCGCGAACAGCGAGGCGATCAGCAGGTCGCGTGACAGCCGTCCCTGACCCGGCTGGTCGCCCAGCTGCGACTGCAGACCCTGGACCTGCGTCTGCAGCTGGTGGATGCGGGCTTGGGCCCGGCCCAGCGCGGTCCCGGGTACGGCGGTGGCCGGGCCCGGCACCGCCACCGAAACGGAGGACCGCACGACCGCGACACCGCTGGCGATGGCCAGCAACAGTGCGCCGGACATCACGAACAGGATCCCGTACAGCGCCGTCAGGCGCACCCGGACGGTACGGCCAGGCAGCCGGATCCAGGCCGGCAGCCTCACCCATCCTGGCAGCCTCATCCGCTTCCCCTTCGCCCTGGCAGTGGCCCTGATCAGGGGCTTCGGCCCGGCCATCTCGCTTCAGCATGCCCTAGCGCGGCTAACAACGGGATAACAGCTCGCGTGCGGCCCATGTTATGGCCGCTCCGGTAGAACCAGGTCACAGCAAGTTCCAACCCCGACCGACAAGGGATCTCATGATGCACGCCATGATCGAAGTGACCGGGCTGCGCAAGCGGTTCGGGCCGACGCTGGCGCTGGACGGCATGTCGTTCGCCGTCCAGCCGGGCCAGGTGACCGGCTTCGTCGGCCCGAACGGCGCGGGCAAGTCCACCACCATGCGGGTCATACTCGGCCTGGACGCGCCCGACGAGGGCCAGGCGCTGGTGAACGGACAGGCGTACGGGAGCCTGCGGCACCCGATGCGGGTGATCGGCTCGCTCCTGGACGCAGGTGCGCTGCAGCCTGGCCGCAGTGCCCGCAACCACCTGCTCTGGCTGGCCCGCTCGCAGGGCCTCAAGGCCGAGCGGGTCAATGAGGTCATCGCGCAGGCGGGCCTGCAAGGGGTCGCGCGGCGCCGGGCAGGCGGCTACTCGCTCGGCATGCGCCAGCGGCTGGGGATCGCCGGGGCGATGCTGGGCAACCCGGCAGCGATCATGCTGGACGAGCCGTTCAACGGCATGGACCCCGAGGGCATCGTCTGGATGCGTGGCTTCTTGCGCGGGCTGGCCGCCGAGGGCCGTGCCGTGCTGGTGTCCAGCCACCTGATGAGCGAACTCCAGGACACCGCCGGCCATCTGGTGGTGGTGGGCCGCGGCCGGGTCATCGCCGACACCACGGTGGCGAGCCTGCTCGCGGCCGCGTCCGGGGACCGGGTGACGCTGCGCACGTCCGCACCAGCGGAGGCGACGACGGTGCTTGAGGACGCGGGGGCCACCGTCGCCGCGACGGGCGCGGACGCGCTCATGATCTCAGGGCTGCTAGCGGAGCGCGTCGTTGCGCTGCTGAGCGGGAGTGCCGTGCCGTTCTCCGAGGTGTCCGCGCACCGAGCCACGCTGGAACAGGCGTACATGGAGCTGACCAGGGACGCGGTCGAGTTCCGTCCAGCAGGCTTCGATGCCGCCGAGGCCGAGGAGGTAGGGCGATGACCACGCAGACGACCGCGCAGCCCCAGCCCGGCGCCACCACCGGTGACAGCCCTCGCGGGACCGGCTTCGGCGGGCTCCTGCGCGCCGAGTGGACCAAGTTCCGCAGCGTGCGCGGCTGGGTGATCGGCATGATCCTGGCCGCCCTGCTGATGGTTTTCATCGGCGTGTTCGCGGCAGCGAACTCCAACATCGGCTGCCAGATCAACGGCGGCCCCCCCAAGTCCGGCAAGGACTGCGTGCCTCCGATCCCGCACGGGCCGGGTGGCGAGGTGGTTAACGACAGCTTCTCCTTCGTGCACCAGCCGTTGACCGGAAACGGCAGCATCACCGCCCGCGTCACCTCGCTGACCGGCGAGCACGCGGACCTCACCGGCGGGCCCGTGCAGGTTGGCAACGGACCTGGCATGGTGCCTGGCCTCGGGCCGTGGTCCAAGGCCGGGATCATCGTCAAGCAGAGCACGAAGCCGGGTTCCGCCTACGCGGCGATGATGGTGACCGGCAGTAACGGCGTGCGGATGCAGTACAACTACACCCAGGACGCGGCGGGCGTGCCGGGCAAGGTCTCGGCCGCCCATCCGCGCTGGCTACGGCTGACTCGCTCCGGCGACACGATCACCGGCCTTGACTCTGCTGACGGCGTGCACTGGACGCGCGTCGGGACGGCCCAGCTGACCGGGCTGCCGGCGACGGTCCAGGTCGGCATGTTCGCGACCTCGCCGGGCTACGTCGTGACCCAGAACTCGTTCGGCGGATCCAGCAACCAGGGCGGCCCGAGCCAGGCCACGGGTGTCTTCGACCACGTCAGCCTGACGCCCGCCGCGGGCGGCACGTGGACCGGCACGGGGATCGGCGGCGGTGGTCCAGTCGCCGGGCCGGGCGGCGGCCCGAGCGGTAGGCCGTTCACCCGGGCAGGCAGCATGTTCACGGTGACCGGCTCTGGTGACATCGCACCGGTGACGCCCGGGCTCGACAGCGGCTATCCGACCGTGACGGTCGAGCAGAGCCTGGCGGGCGCGTTCCTGGGGCTGATCGCGATCGTGGTGGTAGCGGCGATGTTCTTCACGGTCGAGTACCGTCGCGGGCTCATCCGCACCACGCTGGCCGCCGCCCCGCGCCGGGGCGCGGTGCTGGCCGCCAAGGCCGTGGTGATCGGCGCGGTGGCGTTCGTCACCGGGCTGGTTGCCTCGGCGCTATCGGTGGCGGTCGGTGTCCCGAAGGAGGAGAACCAGGGCCAGGTGCTGCTGACCGTGCCCGCGCTGACCGAGGTACGGGTCATCGTCGGCACAGCGGCGGTGCTGGCCCTGGCCGCTGTCTTCGCCGTCGCGCTCGGCGCCGTGCTGCGCCGCAGCGCCGCTGCCATCACGGTCGCGGTCGTGACCGTCGTCCTGCCGTTCCTGCTGGCGGGCCTCAACATCGTCCCGTCGGGCGTCGGCGCCTGGCTGCTTCGGCTGACCCCGACCGCCGGGCTGGCGATCCAGCAGAGCATCCCGCGGTACCCGCAGGTCACCAGCGTCCTGTCGCCCGTACGGGGCTATTACCCGCTGTCCCCCTACGCCGGGTTCGCCGTGCTGTGCCTCTGGGCGGCCGCCGCGCTCGGATTGGCATTCGTCCTGCTCCGGCGGCGAGACGCATGAGCACGGCGGCGCAGACACAGCCCGCGGCAACCCTGACCACGGGTGTGCGGGGCGGGACGAGACTGGGGTACGCGCTGCGGGCCGAATGGACCAAGCTGCGCACGGTATCGGGGCCCGCCTGGCTGCTCATCGGGGCCGCAGCGCTGACCATCGCGGTCAGCACCGCGGCCGTCGGGGCGACCCGCTGCCCGCAGGGCATGATGTGCCCGATCGACACCACGAAGCTCAGCCTGACCGGGGTCCAGTTCGGCCAGGCCGTGGTCGCGATCCTGGCCGTGCTGGTGATCAGCAACGAGTACAGCACCGGCATGATTCGCGTCACGCTCGCCGCGATGCCGGGACGCCACGCCGTGCTGGCCGCCAAGGCGATCCTCGTCACCACGCTGGTGCTGGTCGCCGGGGCGGTGGCCGTGTTCGGGTCGGTGCTGGCCGGGCACCTCATCCTGCCCGGCCACGGGTTCACTTCCGCCCGCGGCTTCCACTCGGTCTGGCTGAGTTACGGGCCCGCGCTCCGCGCGGCGTCCGGGTCGGTGCTGTACCTAGCCCTGATCTCGCTGCTGAGCCTTGGCGTGGCTGTCGTCGTCCGGGACTCGGCCGTCGCCATCGGGACCGTGCTCGCGCTGCTGTACCTGTTCCCGATCCTCCTGGCGTTCATCGGGAACGCGCACTGGCAGCACCGGCTCGAACGATGGACGCCCACCGTCGCGGGACTGACCATCCAAGACACCACCGGCCTGCGAAGCCTCGCGATCACGCCATGGGCCGGACTCGGCGTGCTGGCACTCTGGGCCGCCGGCGCACTGCTCGCCGGTGGCCTGGCGTTCCGGCTACGTGACGCCTGAACAGGAGGGCCAGCGGCTGAATCTGGCGCCGGCCCGAAAGCACGCCGCGCAGTGCTCGAAAGCGCCCCACAGCCAGCGGATCCGCCGGTTGGCGTCGCTTTCGTGCGGCAAGGCCGGGAACAGGGCTGCCCAATCGCAGGCCACCTCGGCCAGGAACCCGGCCTCACCACGGCGGCCCGGCAAGTGCCGCACCAGCGCGATAGTCAGCAGCTCGGCGTCGCTGCAGGCCGACCCGGGCCTGGCCGGGCCGCGATGCTCGCGGCCCCCCAGCTGATCGCGTCATCGACCAGCACATGCACCTAGACGAACAGGTCCTCGGTTGGCAACATGGAGGTGGCCCCTGCTGGGCAACGGTCTTGGACAACCGCTATCTCTCGTAGAGGCCACCTCGTGATCAAGGCGACACGCGGTGATCAACCGACATGACGCGCCTTAGCCTCGATCCACCGCGTGAATAGGTGCACTTGCGGGCGTGTCTACGCGAAAGGTGCCCTCTGAACTGGGACGATGGAAGTTGCTGAGACTGCCACGTTCCGAGCCGAGAGGACACCTCGCAAGTGCGATTGTTGCACAGCCTGGCGAAGATTCACGCAACGTTTGATGACCCGGACCTCGTGTCGCGGGCGGGCCTGGTGCCGGTGATGGCCCTGGCCCAGCGCGCGGGCCTGGGCGACCTGGCCAGCGCGCACGTGCGGCCCGCCGGGCGGTGCGGGGCCAGCCCCGCCGCGAAGGTGCCCGCCATCGTGGCCGGGATGATCGGCGGCGCGGACAGCATCGCTGACCTGGACCTGCTGCGGCACGGGGCGATGGGCGCGCTGTTTGGGTGCGGGCGCCGTCCACGCTGGGGTCGTTCCTGCGCTCGTTCACCTGGGGGAATGTGCTGCAGCTGGGGAAGGTGAACCGGCTGCTGCTGGCCGGCCTGGCCCGCCGGGCCCCGCTGCTGCCCGGCAAGGACGCGGTGGCGTTCGTGGACGTCGACTCGCAGCAAAAACGCGTCTACGGGCATAAGAAACAAGGCGCCGCGTTCGGCCACGCCAAGATCCAGGGCAAGAGTGTGCTGGTCCGCGGGCTGAATGCGCTGGCCGCCACGATCAGCACCCCGCTGGGCGCGCCGGTGATCGCCGTCACCCGGCTGCGCGGCGGCAGCGCGGGCCCGGCCCGCGGCACCGCGTCGCTGGCCCGGCAGGCGGTGCGCACCGCCCGTGACGCCGGGTGCACCGGGACGCTGGTGGCGCGCGCCGACTCGGCGTTCTACTCCGCGGCGTTCACCGGCGCCGTGCGCGCGGCCGGGGCGTTCTTCTCGGTCACCGTGCAGATGAACCCGCACGTCGCCGCGGCGATCGCCGCCATCGGCGAGGACGCCTGGACCTCCATCCGGTACCCCCGGGCGATCTGGGATGACCAGCTTGGCTGCTGGGTGAGCGACGCCGGGGTCGCCGAGACCGAATACACCGCGTTCACCTCGAAGAAGGAGCAGGCCATCACCGCCCGCCTGATCGTCCGCCGGGTCAAAGACCTGAACCGCAAGGCCGGCGAAGGCCAGGACGAGCTGTTCACCTGCTGGCGCTTCACGCCGTCTTCACCGGCTCGCCGTTCGAGCTGCTCCAGGCCGGGGAGCAGCACCGCGACCACGCGGTGGTGGAACAGGTGCTGGCGGACTGGACCGACGGGCCCCTGGCTCACCTGCCAGAACCTCCGGGTCGTTTCCCGCCAACGCGGCCTGGCTCGCCCTGGCGGCTATCAGCCACAACCTGCTGCGCGCCGCCGGGTCCCTGGCCAGCCTCGCCTGCGCCAGGGCCCGCGGCGCCACGCTGCGCCGCGACCTGATCGACGTCGCCGCCCGCACCGCCCGCCACGGCCGCGGCGAAATCACCTTGCACCTGCCCGACGGCTGGCACCGCGAGCAGGAATGGATGAACCTGTTCGAGGCCGCCTGCGGCCCGCCGCCGACCCGGGCGGCCTGACCAGCCCGCACCCGGTCACCGCGCCCCCCAGCGGCCCGCCGCGGCCACCCGCCCCCCATCCCCGGACCAGGAAGATCACCCGCAAGCCGCCGCACGAGGCGCGGCCAGGCCGTCATACCCAGGCTCACCCGGCGAAACTCCGCATGCACAGATCGAGCCGGGAGATCATCTACCGCAATTCGTCGGTGGATCCAGGCTGAGAGCTCTTCTGTGGACCGCCACTTGCCACCATGGGGCTTGGCTGTCGCGGCTGGCACTTGCCTGCTGCCGCTTACCGCGAGTACAAACAGGACGTGGGGAGGGACCTGCGCAGCGGCGCCGGTGCTACAGCGCAGCTAGAGCTGCACCTGGCGGGCGTATTCGGCGTGGTTCGCGATGGTGTCCGGCTCGCCGATGGCGAGCTGGCCAGGAGGCCGGAGGGCAGCCTGGCCCGAGCCTGGCCCGGCCCGGTGCGGGCCGCATAGGGCGCAGCGCTGGAAGCATGCCCGCTACACCGGCAGCTGGCCCCAGGCCCGCTCATGAGGAGCTGGTCGGCCGTGACCGCGAGCTTAGTGAGCTGGCCGCGGCATGGGCGCGGGCTGGAAGCGGTGAGCCAGGGGTTGTTCTGGTTGTCGGGGAGGCCGGGATAGGCAAGACCAGGCTGGCTGAGGTATTTGCGGCGGACGCGGCGTCGACCGGAGCGATGATCCTGCAGTCTCGCAGCTATGAGACCGAGCGGTCTCTGTTCTTGCAGCCGATCGTGGACGCCCTGCTCCCAGCCGTTACCGGGCTGCCCGCGGTGGAGTTGCGACATCTGCTGGGCGACGACGCGCCGGCCTTCGCCGCGCTGGTTCCGGAGGTCGCGGCGGTCCTGGGGCCGATTCCGGCCGAGCAGGTGACCATCGATATGCAGCGCCGCCGGGCGTTCCACAGTGTGCTGGCATTCCTGCGTGCGCTGGCAGCACGCGACCCGGTGCTGCTCATGGTGGATGATCTGCAGTACGCGGGCCAGTCGACCATCGAGTTCGTGCACTACCTGGCCAGGCACGCGGCCGGTACCCGGCTGCTGGTGATCGCCACGGTCCGGGCTGAGAACGATCCGGAAATCGGTGCCGCGCTCGCCGCCGTGGCCGACCGGGTGGAGGTGGGGCCGCTCGGGGCGGACGCGGTCGGGCAGCTCGCCGGCCAGGCCGGCCAGGCCAGCCTGGCCGATCGCATCCTTCGGCAGACACGCGGGCACACGCTGTTCGTGGTCGAGCTGCTCCGGGCGCTGGCCGAAGGCGACGGCGGACTCCCGGAGTCGCTGCGGAGCGCGGTGCAGACACGGGCCCGCCGACTGGGCGCCGCTGCGGAACAGGTGCTGCGCGTAGCGGCCGTTCTCGGGGCAGCTGTCGACCCAGCGACGGTGGCGGCCCTGGCCGCGGTGCCGCATACTGTCGCCTTGCGGAGCTGTGAGCTGGCCTTGCGGGCACGGCTGCTGGTGGCCGCCGGGCGTGACTTCGAGTTTGCCAACGACCTGATCCGCGACGCTCTGTATGCCACCACTCCAGAGCCCTCCCGGCTGGCTTACCACCGGCGCGCCGCTGACCTGCTGACCAGCCAGCCTGAATCCCTGGCCCGGCACGCGGCCGCCTGCGGCGACTGGACGCGGGCAGCGCGGGCGCTGCTGTCGGCGGCTGACGAGGCATTCCGCCGGTTCGCGGTGACTGACTCTGCAGCTCTGGCGACGCGGGCGCTGGAGGCGGCGGACCGGGCAGCCGATCGGGAGTCCAGGACGCGCGCGCGTGTCATCCGCGGCCGGGCGCATGAAGCGATGGCTGCGGTCCCTGCGGCGCTGGCCGACTTTTCTGAAGGAGCGGCAGCGGCACGCGCGGCGGGTGACCGGCGCCTGGAAATGCTCGCCCTGCGGCACCTCGGCGGGGACGTGCCGGTGGCCCATGGCATGCCGATCGGTTATTGCGAGTCCCATCTCGCCAGAGGTTTGCACCTCGCGGAGCTGCTGGGCGACCAGGCCGCCGCGGCGGACCTGCTCGCGCGCCTTGCTGTCATAGCGACCAACAGGCTGCGATTCGATCTTGCGCTCGACTATGGGCAGCGCGCCGCTGCGGCGGGCAGAGCTGCCTCCGATGAGCATGCGCTCGCAGCGGGGCTCGACGGCCTCAAGACCGCTCATGCCTACCTCGGCCACACCGACGCGCTGGCCACGGTGCTCGATGAGCTCGACCCGCTGCTCCGGCGCCAGGGTGATCTGTTCCGGCTGCAGCATGCTGTCTTCGAGTCGGCCTTCATGCCGCTGGCGGCAGGTCAATGGGATCAGGCCATAGCTGCCATGGAGTCTGCCACTGAGATCAACGGGCGCAGCGGCTACCCGCACTGGGTCGGGTTGTACGTCGCCTGCCTGGGCTGGCTGGCCCGGCTCCGCGGCCGTGATGAGGAGGCCGTCTCGCTCGGGCGCCGTGCTCTGCACCTTTACCAGGTAAACGGCCATCCCTGGGGTGGTTCCTTCGCGTGCGCCGCGCTCGGCGCCACTTTGCTGGCATCCGGGAGTCGCGCCGAGGCCGTTGAACTGCTTGAGCGCGGCCACGCGACCGCGGAGAAGGGCGGCGCGGAGGCGTATCTGCTGCACTGCCTTGGCCCGCTCGCTGAGGCGACGCGGTCACCCACTGTCCTCGCCGAGGCCGACCAGCCGCTTACTGGCGCCAGGCTGCCGCCCAGGGACGCGTGGGTGCTGGGGTATGAGGCGTACCTGTCGATCGCGCGCGCCTGGCTGACGGCGGGCCAGCCAGAACGAGCTCGCGCGGTGCTTGCGCCGCTGCTGGGTGCGGTGGAGCGGGTTCCTTGGGTGGCCGCGCTCGCTGCGGCCCTGGTGGCCGGTCAAGCAGCGGATCGCGGCTTCGGCACCGGGGAACTGCTTACCGGGATCGCGTCGGCGCAGCTGGCCGGGGAGGACTTCCTGGTGGGGCTGGACTGGCAGCGCTCGGATGCGGCCGGGCAGCAGATCGCGCCGATGCCGGGGGCTGAGCTCGACGACCGCGGCGGGCCTGGCCCGGCGGATCACCGCCGGGCAAGGGCGGGCGGTGGAGACGGGGGCTGGCCCCCTAGCGAAGATCAACAACACGAACCGAGACCAGCTCGGCGCCCTATTCGCGGATTCGGGTCAGACACTGTATCTGCAAGGCCCGTCGTCCTGAGGTGCTGCGAAGGTACTCGTTTGGAGTACTGACTGGCATCCATCCTGCGTATGTCTCGCACGCGGGCCGGCGGGCGGCCTGGTCCGCAGATACGGAGGAATCACCGGCATCGCGAACGTGGTGCCATGACAGTCGGGCCATCGCCGGGCCGCGCGGCGGGACCTAGCGAAGGCCCTCGCTCGCCATGGTGCCTGGCTGGAGCTACCGCCTGACCCAGACATACTTATCCGGGCCGCCAGGGTGCAGGTGAACCTTGCGCCAGGCTTTCACGCCGCCCGGCGTGCGCGCCAGGATCCACTTCATGGTCACGCCCGCGTCGGCGGGCTCGGCCGTCCATCGGGCGGTGCAGCCCACGAAATAGGCCACTGACGGCGACCCGACCGCGCACGGAGGCTTGATGCCGAGCTTCTTCAGGACTTCGGCCCTTTGCACGAACTGCCGGCTGGACGCCGCGTTTGCCGCCTCGCCGACCAGCACCACGTGCTGGCTGACGGCCCAGCTCAGCAGGAAGGCCCCGGCCAGCACCGCCCCCGTCGTCTTCCACTTCGGCACCCTGGCCAGCCACGCGATGCCGTCGGCCGCCACGATGGCGAGCAGGGCCCAGGTCGGCAGGAAGTACCGCGGAGCGCCGAACGGCACGAACAGCAGGTAGCACATGGCCACCCAGGCCCCGGTGACCAGGGCGAGCACCGAGGATGCCCTGGACCGCAGCCGCCAGGCGGCGAAGAGGCCGAGGGCCGCCAGGGCGAAGAAGACCAGCCACCACAGGTACATCACCGGGTAGCCGTAGCTCGGCGGGCAGTGACCGGGCCCGGTCGTGCAGTTGGTGTACCACGGCCCGCTCAGCGTCCGGATCTGCATGGGCAGCGAGAAGTTCAGGCCGAACTTGGGCGGTTCCTGCCCGGCCAGCTGGATCCGGCTGCCCAGTCCGCCGAACCACACGTAAGCCTCGGCAACCCACTCCAGGATTCCCGCGGCCATCCCGATGATCATCGCGATCAGCACGCCGGGCTTGCGCCAGCCGCGCACGACAAGCGGGGCGAAGAACGTGGGGATGAGCACGAACGCCATGTTCTGCGGGCGCATCAAGACGATGACAAACGCCACGAAGGCGATCAGCGGCAGGACAAAGCGCGAGCGCAGCCTGCCCTGCACTGCCTGCAGCAGCAGTCCGGTGATGGCCAGCGCGCCGAAGCCCGCCCACAGGTCGGGATAGACCTGCACCCCGCTGAGCTCGGTGATGGCCAGGCTGCCGAAGATGAGCCCGGCGATGGCCAGCACCCAGGCGGTCCGCAGTCCTCGCCAGCACAGCAGAGAGCCGAACAGGGCCAGCCCCGACAGCGCGGCCATCCAGACCCGCAGGGCCGTCAGGGAAGCGGTCAGCAAGGTCACCGGAGCGCCCAGCAGGCCCGCTCCGTGGCCGTGCACCGGCGGCAGGTACACGCCGGAGTGCTGAACGCTGCTGCGGGCGATATAGCTGATCTCGTCCGCGCCGAGCGGCAGCCGGAGCAGGGCCGGGATCAGCTCCGACAGGCCGAACAGAACCGAGACCAGGATCAGCCAGGCCAGGCTCTCAGGCCCCAGCCTGGCCGGCCTGCGCCTGTTCCCGGCGTCTCCGGACATCTCGCGTGGCCGAGTGTCCTGCACGTGATCTCCATCTGCCTGCGCTGCCCCCACCCGCCCGGGCTAGGCTCTTCGGCCGGCCGCTGGGTTTCACGCTCTGAGCTGTTGTTCTACATGGTGGCAGGTGTTGGGTTCGAACCAACGTAGGCTAAGCCGACGGTTTTCATCCCTGAAGGAGCGGGCCGGGGTCAAGTGGGGCGATGTGCCCGTTTTTCTTCCGTTCCGGGCCGGGTTTTGGGCATGCCGGGAGGAGGGCCGGGGTCAAGGTGGAGCGCCCGGCTGGACGAACGACCTTGAGGCCGG
>WNFY01003595.1_pt1 | contig 22048 bp, 25 predicted proteins | sample 5400091 | NCBI WGS metagenome assembly WNFY01 (sample SAMN13153364, study PRJNA577476) | soil metagenome | isolation source: 60 cm soil or saprolite under grassland replicate 1 | place: USA:California | collected 2016-06-15
AACTCAAAGCAGTCGTCACCCAGCCGGACAAACCGGTGGGGCGCTCCCAGCGAATTGAGCCGCCACCAATCAAGAAGGTGATCATAGAAACGAGCATACCAATTTTGCAGCCGGCGCGAATCAAAGATCGACAAGTAATCGAAGAAATTCGCGCGTTGCAACCAGCCGTGATTGTCGTGATGGCCTACGGCCAAATTTTCCCGCGTGATGTGCTCGAAATTCCGCGCATCGCCTGTTTGAACTTGCATGCGTCGCTGTTGCCGCGCTGGCGCGGGGCTGCGCCGATTCAGGCGGCAATCGCGGCGGGCGACCGCGAGATCGGCATCACCGTGATGTACATGGATGAAGGACTCGATACCGGCGACATCTTGTTACAACGCAAGATCGACATTCTGCCGGCGGAGACCGGCGGATCGCTGCCCGCCCGATTGGCGAAGCTCGCGCCGAACGCACTGCTCGATTCCTTGAGATTGCTTGCGGAAGGAAACGCGCCGCGGATTCCGCAAGACAACATACTTGCAACTTATGCGTCAAAGCTGAAACGCGAAGATGGGAGAATCGACTGGTCGGAGCCAGCGGAAGCGATCGAGAGAAAAGTTCGGGCATTTAATCCGTGGCCGGGTGCATTCATAAAACTCGGCGGCCGAAATCTGAAAATATTTTCTGCATCTATTGTCGATCTTCGCGGCAAGCCGGGGGAGATTTTGCGAAGCGAAAAGGAGCTGGTTATTGCCGCCGGCAAAGACGCGCTTTCCCTGGGGGAAGTGCAACTGGAAGGGAAACGGCAAATGAGCGCGGCGGAATTTCTGCGCGGGCACCGCGTCTTGTCATCCTGAACGAAGCGAAGGATCTCACACAGGCTGCTCGAGAACACTGAGTAGTCTGCGGCCGCCAGCCTCGCAGGTGGGATCCCTCGCGGTCTTCGCGGGTCGAGATGACAGTTCATTTTGCTTTTCAAGATCGGCGTGTTTGTTTGATGATGGCTGAGGATGGAAAAGGAAACGCCAGTCTATAAACGCATCGTGCTCAAACTAAGCGGAGAAGCCATGCAGGAGCGCGGTGGCCGGGACAATATTTCGCCCACAGTGGTGCGCGAGATTGCTGAGCGCATAAAAGAGGTGCGCGACCTTGGCGTGCAAGTGGCGGTGGTGATCGGCGGAGGAAACATCTGGCGCGGTCTCTCTGCATCGCATCGCGGGATGGATCGCACCACGGCCGATTACATGGGGATGCTGGCCACTGTGATTAACGCGCTGGCGTTACGCACCACGCTCGATCAAATGGGCGTCCAAACGCGCGTGCAGACAGCCATTGAAATGAAAAATGTTGCCGAGCCGTTTATTCTTGGCCGCGCCATTCGGCATCTTGAACTGGGGCGCGTTGTGATTTTTGCTGCGGGCACCGGTAACCCCTACTTTTCCACCGACACGACCGCGGCGCTGCGCGCGAGTGAGATTCGCGCTGATGTGATTCTGAAAGCGACAAAAGTCGATGGCGTCTATGATCGCGACCCGAATATTCACGCAGACGCGCGACTTTATGATCGGCTCACATTCACCGAAGCGTTGACAAAGCGTCTCCGGATCATGGATTCGACCGCGTTCAGCCTGTGCATGGACAACAAGATACCCATTGTCGTATTCGACATGTATAAGCCTGGCAGCATTCGCGACGCCGTGCTGGGGCAAAAAGTCGGCACGCTGGTTTGCGACGAGTCGGAGCCGAAGTAAAGATTCAACGCCATGAGCAGAGACGACGTTCTTCTGGAAGCCGAGATGTCAATGGAAAAAAGCGTGAATCATCTGGTGCACGAATTTGCCGCGGTGCGTACCGGCAAAGCCTCGCCCGGCCTTGTGGAAAATGTCGATGTGCAAGCGTACGGATCGACCATGAAATTGAAACAGCTTGCGCTGATCACGACCCCGGAGCCGCGCCTGCTGGTTGTTCAACCGTTCGACGCTGGCACGGTGCAGGATATCGAACGGGCGCTCAAGGAATCGAAGATCGGCATCACGCCTGCAGTCGATGGAAAGATCATTCGGCTACCGATTCCAGAGTTGTCAGAGGAGCGGCGCAAGGAGCTTGCGCGTTCACTCGGAAAAATGGCTGAGGAAGCGCGTGTCCGCGTTCGCAGTAACCGGCGCGCGGCGCTCGACGAAGCGAAAAAACTCAAAGCCGCGGGTGAACTGACCGAGGACGGTCTGCGTGACGTAGAGGACGAAGTGCAAAAGCTGACCGATCGCTTCGTCAAATCGATCGACGATCATCTCAAGCACAAGGAAGCCGAGATCATGAAAGTGTAATTGTGGGAGCGGCCTTAGTGCCGCGACTGTCGGGGCGCTAACGCCCGTCCCACATTACAGCCTAACCAGATCGACCAGGAACTGGCACCAAAGATAAATCATCCCGCGCCAGGAATATTTTACGTCACCTGCGGCGGTCTGCTTGAGAACGCCCTTGTGAATGTTGTGCGCTATTTGATCGCGCAGATCATTTTCCATTTCTGTTTGAATCTGCTCTTCGTCAAGAGCATCGATCGCGTCTGCGTCCACGCCGTTTCGCCGCAGAAACTCGCGATGACTTTGGTAAAGCTGCCAGAATGATTGGTCCGGCCGCTGACGATTAATGCGAAACTGCGGGGTGAGCTTCAAACCGTAGGAAAGCGGATAATTCCACGTCGTCCAAACTGCGCCGTTTTTCCTGCGTGACGAAATTCGTAGGTAATAAAACGAGAGATCATGTTGTTCGTTCAGACAAATGGCGGCCTGCGCGCGATCTTCCTCCTTGTAAAACAATCGAAAAAATTGCCGGTAATCCTCCCAGTCCCATCCGGCGTCGCCTACATGCACAAATCCTTCGTCCTCGATCTCGCGCGTGATCTCGCTAAGCGCAGGGAATGTATCGGAGGACGGCGGGCTTTTCGGGCGAAGCTGTTTTTCTTTTGGCAGCCGAAGCGCGCGAATCCGAGTAAGAATTTCTAGCCAGGGAAGAAAGAGCCAGCTCACCGCCGCGGCCAAACCTAGTAGCCAGCTTCTAGTGATAAAATAAACCCCAAGGAAAGTGGTAACGAGAATTCCGAGCGCGCCCGCTTTCTGCGCATAGGAATTCTGAAAGCTGCGCAAACCGATGCTGAGCAGTGCCGCACCCAGCGTTACAAGAAGAGGAAACAGCATCAGGGATTGATCCGGTGCTCGTTCAGAAATTTCTCGAGCTGTCTCGTGTCGAAATTGGCCAGAACTTTATCGCCGGCCACGAAGGTAGGCACATAAGTCTGAGCGGAAAGCTTTTTCATTTCTTCGTATGCTTCCCGATCCTTGCCGACGTCAATTTCGAGAAAGCGGTATCCCTTCTCGCTGAGATAATCCTTCGCGTCAATACACCACGAGCACCATTCCCGACTGTAAAGCTTTAGTTCCACCTTGCGGCGGGAAATAAACGAGAGGCGATCGCAACGTCAACTGAAGCATCAGGTCGATGATGTTTAGTACGCCTTCGCCCAGACCACTTGGCACTGGCTCGGTTCGCCAGTAAAGATGCATCGTCCGGGCTCAGAATCTCCCAATGGAATCACTCGAATGGTTACTTTGAGATCGTTCTTGATTTGTTCTTCGACTTTCCGCGAGCCGCTCCAATGCGCGAGCGCGAAGCCGCCGTGGATCTCCGGTTTAGCGGTATTCTTCGGCGTAAAGAAATCGTAGAATTCCTCTTTGCTGCCGATCACGCGCGTGTTCGCATCGGCAAACTGTTTGGCGCGGTCGTAAAGGTTTTGTTGGATCGACCTGAGAATTTCCGGTGCGCGCGCGACGAATTCTTTCATCAACATTGACTGTTTCTGCTTCACGGGCTGATCGCGCCGGCTAAGTTCGACGGAATTTTCTTCAAGATCGCGCGGGCCAATTTCGACGCGCAACGGCACGCCTTTCTTGATCCATTCCCAATTCTTTGCGCCGCCGCCGATCTCCCGCCGATCGATCTCCACTTCGATCGGAAGATCGACATATCGAGCTTCGCGGAGTTGTTCTGCCAATTTATCACAAGCTTCCAGCACGGCCGCCCGGGCTTCTTCCCTCGGCGTAACCGGCAAAATCACGATCTGAGTGGGTGCAATACGCGGCGGCAGAATAATTCCATCGTCGTCGCCATGCATCATCACAACAGTGCCAACCAGCCGCGCACTTACGCCCCAGCTAGTGGTCCAACCGAATTCCTGTTTGCCTTCGCGATTTTGAAACTGGATACCGCTGGCGCGCGCGAAGTTTTGGCCGAGAAAATGCGAGGTTCCGGCCTGGATCGCTTTGCGGTCCTGCACCATCGCTTCGATCGACAACGTCTGCACCGCACCGGGAAAACGTTCACTCTCGGATTTTTCACCAGTGAAAACCGGCACCGCGAGATGCTCGCACGCAAATCGCTCGTAAAGATCGAGAATTAACTTTGCTTCGGCCCGCGCCTCGGCCTCGGTTTCGTGGACGGTGTGACCTTCCTGCCAGAGAAACTCAGTCGTGCGCAAGAAGAGGCGCGGTCGCATTTCCCAGCGCACAACGTTCGCCCACTGATTAATTAGGATGGGAAGATCGCGATATGATTGCACCCATTTCGCATAACTCGCACCGATAATTGTTTCCGAGGTTGGCCTCACCACCAGCGGCTCGGTGAGCGCGCTCGCTGGTCTCAATTTTCCATCGGCATCCGCCTCGAGCCGGCTGTGCGTGACCACCGCGCATTCTTTCGCGAAGCCTTCAACATGCTCCGCTTCCTTCGCGAAATAACTCAGCGGAATAAACAGAGGAAAATACGCGTTCCGATGGCCGGTTGCACGAAACATCGCATCGAGCTGACGCTGCATGTTCTCCCAAACGCCGTAGCCCCAGGGGCGGATCACCATGCAGCCGCGCACATCCGAAGGCTCGGCCAACTCTGCCGCACGGATCACCTGCTGATACCATTCGGGAAAATCGTCTTCCCGGCGCGGACTGATTGCGGTCTTTGTTGTTGCCGAATTCGACATGGCGAAGGATTAAGCGCGCAAGAATGTGGCGCAAGTTTTCAACTTCCGCGATCAAAGAAGCACGCGAGTTAGTAACCTCGCGTCATATGGTTGACAGGCCTTTGCGCCGCCCGTAGTTTTCGTGCCCTTTCTGCCGGATGAAAACGTTTTCTGCGAAAGCTAACGAAGTATCGCGTAAGTGGTGGCTGATCGATGCCAAGGATCAGGTGCTTGGCCGCGTCGCGGTCAAGGCTGCCAATTTATTGCGCGGCAAAGAGAAAGCGATCTTCACACCACACTTGGACACGGGCGACTTCGTCATCGTGATCAACGCGGCCAAAGTGCGACTGTCGGGAAAAAAAGAAGAGCAGAAAACCTACATGAGCTTTTCCGGTTACGTCGGAGGACACAAATCGGAGAGTGTCCGTGCACGCCGTGCGCGACACCCGGAATTGCTGGTCGAGCGGGCGGTGCGCGGGATGATCCCACACAATCGGCTGGGACGCGCAAGTTATCGGAAACTGAAAGTTTATCGCGGGGAGACTCATCCTCATGCGGCGCAACGACCGCAGCTTGTTAAACTCGCGTAGAGATAATCTTATGGCGGACGCTCAGGAATTCACTGCCACAGGTCGCCGCAAGACATCGGTCGCGCGGGTCCGCATGTCGCCAGGGAGCGGCAAGATCGACATAAACGGCCGGAGTTTTGAAGATTATTTTCCTACCGCGTCGTTGCAAAATTTGATGCTACAGCCACTCCAAACCGCGAAACTCGTCCACGCTTACGATCTCTGGATTAACACAGGCGGCGGCGGCGCGACCGGGCAGGCTGGCGCCGTGCGGCTGGCGATTTCGCGGGCACTGCTTCAGGTCGATAACAATCTGCGCGGGACATTGAAGAGCGAAGGCTTGCTTCGTCGCGATCCGCGCATGCGGGAGCGAAAGAAATCAGGGCAGCCTGGAGCGCGGAAACGGTTCCAATTTTCAAAGCGGTAGCATTTATGGCACGAGTGCGTCCCATCTGACTTGCGCCTCGGCGACGATCCCAATCTTTACGGTTTCTTTCCGCCCGGCGTTGGCGCAGATGGTGACCCTTCCGCTGGAGGACGCGCTAATAGCGCCGGGAGGGATGATGTTGGCGGCGGTTGTTCACTGCTGCTTAGCAGCCGCAACTCTTGTGCGGCTTCGCCTGCCCAAAAGGTTGTCCGGTATTGCGTTAGAATATTTTCGCAGGCACGACGTGCCTCATCTGTTCGGTTTTTCGCCTTCAGAAGATAGACCTGCGAAAGGAGCGCAAGCGGGGCATTGAAACTGTTCGGGTAAAGCGATGCAACCTGTTGGTACATCGACAACGCTTCATCGCTTTTTCCCATCGATTCCAGATTGGCGGCCATCGCCATTCGTGCCGTGCTCACAAACTCGTGGTTCGGATTTTGCGTGATGAAAACCTGAAGCGTTGCGTTTGCGTCTGCGAACTTCCCCTCCTTCCGTTGCGCTTCGGCGAGCAGAAGATAAGCATCAGCGCCTGCAGGCGTTTTCGGGTAACGCGCGATCACTTCGGCAGCGACCATAAGGACAACCAAGGTCGCGACGATTTGCGATTTGAATCGCTCCCAAAACACGCGCGTTTCCAGCGCTACATCGCGCGAAGGAGGTGCGGCGGTCGGCATAATTCAATTACTCTCGCCCGATTTGCACCGCGCGAGCGTGGTCTTATGCCACGCGAAAGTTTTGCGCGCAAGCACTGCCAAAACTGACATGAACGCGACAGTGGGTTCTCCGGCGATACAATCTCATCTATGAATGCATTTCAGAACCTCTTAGAGACATTGCTCGGCCTGAGCGCGGAACCGAAAGATTTGACCTTCGTTCAAGTCTCTCTGCGTGGGATCATCGTCTTTCTCGCGACACTGATCATGGTCCGGCTTGGGCATAAACGCTCGCTCGCGCACAAAACGCCGTTCGACGCCATTCTGCTCGTGATTTTAGCCTCCGTGCTTTCGCGCGCCATCAACGGTTCGGCAGCTTTTTTCGCCACACTCGGCGGAGGCGTAGTTCTGGTGGTCCTCCACCGGGTCTTTGCTCACCTCGCGTATCACTCTCATCGATTCGGAATTTTGGTCAAAGGCTCACCAGACACCATTGTGCGCGATGGCAAATGCGATCTTTGCGTGATGCGACGCAACCATGTTTCCATCCATGATCTGGATGAGGATATGCGCTTGCTCGGGCACACGGATGACATCTCCCAAGTGCGCCTAGCCCGCGTGGAACGAAGTGGCGAAATCAGCTTTATCAAAAAAGACGAGTAGAATCCGCGCCGGCAGAAAAATCTTTCCGACCGTTGTAGCGCCGCTACCGTGCGGGCGCTAATTTTAGTGCGTGGAACCACACGACAAGCTCTTTACTCCCGGGCCGGTGGAGGTCTCGCCTAGAACGTGGATGGCGTTCTCGCGCCCAATGATTGGCCATCGCGGCGAGGACTTCAAAAATCTCTACCGCACGATTCATCCAAAGCTCCAAACGCTGTTCGGAACAAACCAGCCAGTTTTTCTTTCCACTTCATCGGCTTGGGGCGTAATGGAAGCTTCCATCCGCAACCTGGTCGATCGCGGTGTGCTTTGCTGCATGTGCGGCGCCTTCTCCGATAAATGGCTCGATGTCGCGAAGCGCTGCGGGAAACACGCCGAACCGCTGCAAGTCGATTGGGGAAAACATATCGACCACAAGGACGTAGATCGACAATTGGCGAGTGGAAAATTTGACACCGTTACATTGATCCACAGTGAGACCTCGACCGGCGTGATGAATTCGCTCGAGGAAATCTGCTCTATTCTTCCAAAATATCCCGAGGTCGCAGTCATCGTCGATACGGTCTCTTCATTTTCCGCAGTCAAGATCGACATGGACGCGCTGGGGATCGACGTGATGCTCACGGGCGCGCAAAAAGCGCTGGCGCTGCCGCCCGGTTTTTCGTTGTTTTCTGTTTCGGAAAAAGCGTTCGCGCGCGCGGAAAAAATTCCGAACCGCGGATTTTATTTTGATTTCCTGGAGTTCAGGAAGGAGCAGGCGCAATGGATGACGCCGAGCACGCCCAGCATCGCGCACATTCACGCGCTCCAATCAAAGCTCGACGAAATTTTCGAGGAAGGCCTGGAGGCGCGCTTTGATCGACATACGCGCACGAACGCGCTGGTGCACGATTGGGTTCGCCGCGCCGGATTCGATTTCTTCGCCGAGGAAGGATTCCGCTCAAAAACGCTCACCTCCGTCAAAAACAATAAGGGCATCGACGTGCTGGAGTTTGCGAGGAAACTTCGGCAGAAACATCGTCTGGTGATTGATCCCGGCTATGGAAAGATCCGAGGCCAAACCTTTCGGCTGTCGAACATGGGTGACGAGACGGAGGAAACAGTCTCGCATTTGCTGGCGTGTCTTGACGACATCCTGTAAGGCGGTCTATGACCGCCGATGTAGCGAATGCCGGGTAGCCAACACGCGGCATTTTGCTCACCTAGCATCGCCACGTAGCTTCATTGAGGGCTTATGCCAACAATTGAAGCTTCCAGATTGACCAAGGTCTATCGCACTTACCGCAAAGAGCGCGGTCTTTGGGGTTCCGTGAAGGGTCTGTTACGTCGGCGGTACGATGAAACGCGCGCAGCCGACCAAGTCTCGTTTCAGATCGAGGAAGGGGAGTTTGTCGGATTCCTCGGTCCCAACGGCGCCGGGAAAACCACTGTGCTCAAAATGCTTTCTGGCTTGCTGAATCCAACTTCGGGCGATGCGCGCGTGCTCGGGTTTGTTCCCTGGGAAAGGCGCAACGAAATGAAGCGGCAGTTCAGTTTGCTCATGGGGCAAAAGAATGCGCTTTGGTGGGACCTGCCCGCGCAAGAATCGCTCGAGCTCAATCGCGCGATCTACGGGATCGATCACGACCGCTTCAAAAAGGTTGTGGACGGATTATCGGAGCTTTTGGAAGTGCAGGACAAAATGAACGTGATGGTGCGGGAGCTCTCGTTGGGCGAGCGAATGAAAATGGAGTTGATCGCGGCGCTCATTCATGAGCCCCGCGTGCTGTTTCTAGATGAACCGACAATCGGGCTCGATGTGGTCAGTCAAAAGCGCGTCCGCGAGTTCCTGCGCATTTACAACGCGGAACATCACATTGTCACGCTCCTCACCAGCCATTATATGCAAGACATCGAAGAACTTTGCGATCGCGTGCTGGTGATTGATCACGGCAAGATTTTCTTCGACGGCCCGCTGACGCAAATCATCGATCGATTTTCCCGACACAAACTTCTCAGCCTTACTTTTGAAAACGAAGGACAGCGCGACCTCTCCGCGTTCGGCGAAGTGACTGAACAAACCCCGGCTTCAGTGCAGCTGAAGGTTCCGCGCGCAAAAGTCACGGAAACATGCCGGCAATTACTCGAAGCGTGTGACATAAGCGACATAAATGTCCAGGAAGTGCCGGTGGAAGAAGTGATCCGTCAACTTTTCGGCGAACGGCACGAGAGTCATCGCAGTGTCGATCTAGCGACGGCAGAAGCCGCGCAAGTTAATTAGGTAGGGTGCTCAGCGAAGCTGGGCAAAATGCTTTTTTCCATTGCTTCAGCGAACGTAGGATACCGCGGGACCCAACCGAGGCGACGCAATTTCGCGTTACTGACACGCTTGTTGCTCGCGCCACGCTTCGAGATCAATGTCGATCTTCCGCTTGGCGGAATTGGTCGATTCAATTTTTTCGCCAGCCAGCAGTAACATTCGCTTTGCAACATCCGTTGATCATCAACGACGTTGTAAATTTCTCCCGTTGTTGATTGTCGATCCAGCAAAAGAAAAAGCGCAGACGCGATGTCGTCGCGATGCACCTGATTAACGAATCGATCGCTTTCCTGATCGATGGTCGCCGAGCCGGCTAGAAATTTACCCAGCAGCGCTGAACGCCCCGGGCCGTAAATTGCTGCAAGTCGCGTGACGATGCCTTTGCTCGCGAGTACCAACCTTTCCGTCTCAAGCAGTATTCGACCAGTTTCGCGCTCGGGTTTGGTCTCGCTCTCTTCGGTAACCCACGAGCCATCTCGCTGCGCATAAACGCTGGTGCTGCTCGTAAAGAGCATTCTTGCTCCAGCAAATCGATCGAGAAGATTACGCCCTCCGTTCAGGTAAATTTGACGATAAAAGTCTGCGCCGCCGCCACGTGAGCTAACGCAATGAATTACGGCGTCAAACGCGGCAACCGCTGGAGCGTACGCACAGACCTCAGCCGGGTCCGCAATATCGACGGCAAAAACGGGATACGGCTTAATCGATAACCTAGCTGCGGATTTTGTGGAATACACCCAGCCTTCCACGGCCCAGCCAGCAGCATAAAACAAATCCGCGGTTGCTTGCCCAACGTAACCGCATCCGGCAATCAAGATTCGCGGCCCGTCTGAGGCGGGTCGATTTTCACTCTGCCGCTGCGATCTCAATTTCAGCGAAGACGTTCTTCTGCGTGGCACGGACTTGTTTGAGCCGAATGAGCTCCAAAAGCGCGAGAAACGTCACTACCACTTCGACACGCGACACGATGGCTCCAAACAAATCCGAGAACCGGACCGTAGCGCCGGCCGCGACGCGTCGCAAAATTGCATCGATTTTTTCCGAAACGCTAAAACGTTCGCCGAAAATTTCCTGCACTTCCTGTCGCGCTTCGATGCGTTTAATCACGCTTTGGAATGCGTTGATCAACTGAAAAATTCCAACTTCTTCCAAGCGAAGCGGGTTCTCCGAGAGCATGGGTGATGCTTCCCTGGCAAAAATGGTTTCTTGTTCCACTTCGCGCAGATGCAAGTCCACTGCGGCTTCCTTAAATTTTTTGTACTCGACCAGTTGCCGGATTAAATCCCAACGAGGGTCGTCTTCCTCGGCTTCTTCAGCAGGTGGCTGTTGATCGATGGGGAGCAGGCTGCGACTCTTCAAGTAAATGAGATTTGCCGCCATTACGATGAATTCACCGGCCAGCTCGATGTTCAACTCTTTGAACGTCTGAAGATATTCAAGGTACTGGCGCGTGATGCGCTCGATTGAAATATCATAGATGTCGATCTCATCCTGTTTGATCAAATAAAGCAAAAGATCAAGCGGTCCCTCGAAAACCTCGAGCTTGACCTTGTAATCGGCGGCCATGCGTCGTGTAACTTATCCTCTTATTCTTACTCTTGCTCCTGCTCGTTAGCGACGCCGCTGCTCAAGAGCATGAGCATGAGTGAGAAGGTTTCCCGCAGTATCGTTCAACAGCCTCGATTAAGCGGGAACATGCCGGTGGATCCAGACGCTGTTCACGAGACCGAGCCCGAACATGATCATGAGCACAAACGAGCCGCTGTAACTGATCAAGGGCAGCGGTACGCCGGTGATTGGCAACATCGCAATTGTCATTCCCATGTTCTGGAAAATATGCGTGAAGACGAGCGCGGTGATCCCAACCACCAGCAGCATACCGAGTTGATCCCCGGCGAAAAAGGCGACGAAGAGACACGTTATTAGTAGCAAGGCGAATCCTCCAATAAGAAACGCTCCACCGACAAATCCCCATTGCTCGCCGATCGCGGAGAAAATGTAATCGTTGTGGACGGCGGTCGCCGGCAGGAAGCCCAACTCAATCTGCGTGTTCGGCGCTTTGAATCCTTTGCCTGACCACCCACCAGAGCCAATCGCAATGAGTGACTGATTAATCGCCCACGCCGACCCCTGCTTGTCGATATCAGGATGAGTGAAGGCGGTGATCCGTTGTTGCTGATAAGGTTTTAGACCGAAATTGATGGCGATGGGAATAAAGGCCAACCCGATAAGAATGATGCAAATCAAATAGCGCGACGGAAGGCCGCTCACAAACAGTAGCGCCAAAAGCACCGGTATCCAAATGATCACTTCGCCCAGGTCTGGCTGCAGCAAGATCAGAAGACAAGGCGCGGCGGCGATCGCTCCGCAGAGTAGCAGGCGCAGCATCGGATGAATATTGCGGAATTGAGTTAGGAACAGCGCCAGCACCATGATCCCGGCCACGACAGCAAGCTGCGCAGGTTGAAAATTGATCGGCCCCAGATGCAGCCAACTGCGTGCCCCATAAACTTTTGTTCCGATGAATTTCGTCAGGACCAAAAAAACGATACCAGCCAGATACATCGGTAAGGCGCCCCAACGAATCCATCGATAATCAACCAGGCTCGTGAGAATGAACGCGAAGACGCCGACAGCGACCCAGTTGGCCTGTTTTCGCCAGAAATCCGCCGCGTAGGAATCAGCGCGCGAAGAAGTGGCACTGTAGATTGCGATCACGCCGAAGATGGCCAGCGCGAGCATGCTCAACAAAAGGAGCCAATTTTGGCCGAGCAATTTTCGAAGAAAGGGCATCATGGCGATTGATCTCCGCGTGAAATTCCGGCGCACCGCCAGAAACTCACAGGAATTATACGCGAGTTGCGGTCTTGGCAAAACGTCCAACGCTCAAACGTTCAACGGAGGGTCGTCTGACCTGCAGCGCCGAATTCGATGGTCGGCGCTGGATGTTAGAGTTCCGTGCCTTCTATCTAACCACATAACTACTTGTGGATAAGCTACTTGAAAAAATTGCATAAAATTTGTCGCCTCTCTTGTCACTTGATTTTGGGGCCACTAGAATACGTTGCACTTGTTCGTTTTTCGGGGGCAGACGATGGCCAGGAAGACCAAAAGAAAGAAGAAGACGAAACGTAAACTCGCCCGCCCACAGTTGCCGATGCAAAGGCAACTGAATTTGCGAGACGAGGAAACACATTTCGATCTTCGCCCAATTTTCGAACGGTTAAATCAGCGGTATTTTCGTGGACGCCTTCGCGGTTACAGAGTCGTGTGGGGCCGGCGACGAAAACATCGCCCCAGGGATCATTTCGTGTTTGGCACAATCCAGGAGGAGGACCGGGTTATCCGGATCAACTGGGCACTTAATCGACCATTCGTGCCGCTCTGGTTTCTTCAGTATGTGCTTTATCACGAGATGCTGCATTCCGTCGTACCTGACGAGGTCCTGTCGCCTGGCCGCCGGCGCGTTCACACACAAGAATTCAACCGGCGCGAACGTGAGTTTCCAAGTTATCGGCGTGCCCGACGCTGGGAAGAAGAAAACCTGTCGCGTTTCTTGCGCTAGCGGATTGTCGCAAAAACTAGGTGGCGCGCACGCCTTAGCGCCGTTCGATGGCTGCCGGTTGGGAGCGCGGCTCAGACGGCGAGGGCGTCGTCGCTACGTTCTTTTTGATGAGGTACCAAAGCGTTGTTGCGAGTAGGAGCGAGATCAACTTCGCGCCCCAGTTTTTCAGGATAAGTTTCTTCAGTCTCTTCATAATCACCATGCAACAAAATCTCCGCGATGCGTTGACGAAATGTTTCCGGGGTAAAATTGCGCTCGATTCGCCGCCGGTGACAAATGGAAATGCCGCCTGTCTCTTCGGAAACCACTACTGCCACGGCGTCCGATTCCTCCGTGATCCCGAGCCCGGCGCGATGACGCAAACCAAGGCTTCGATCGAGCGTTTCCCGCTGGCTCACCGGAAAAATGCAAGCCGCAGCCGCGATCCGTCCGTTGCGCAAGATCACACCGCCATCGTGCAGAGCTGCTTTCGGATGAAAGATCGCCAGGATCAGCTCTACCGAAAAATCGCCGTCAATAGTCACGCCCGTTTCCTCATAAACGCGAATCGACGTGTCGCGTTCGATCGCAATGAGCGCACCAAACTGTTTGTTGGCCAGTTGTGTCACCGCCTCGACCAGATCGTGAACCGTCTCCCGCTTTTCGCTCGTTAGGGAAAAAATCGGATGTCCACCGAGCGCCGCCAGACCGCGTCGCAGCTCCGGTTGAAAAATCACCACCAGCGCGATTGCCAGGAAAACCGAGAAGCTTCGCACCAACCAGCCGATCACGACGAGGTTGAGCAAGGTCGAGATCAGCGTCAGCGTCAGAAAAACGATCGCCAAGCCGGTCAACACTTTAGCGCCGCGCGTCCCGCGAAAATAGAGATAGCCGTAGTAGATCGCGACGGTCAGCAAAAGGATTTCCACAGCGCTGCGCCATCCTCTAAACCAGAGATGAATGAGTTCCTGAATCATGTCGCTTTCTGGAGAATTGCTTCCGTTACCCGTAATGCGGTTGCATTTTCTTTCACGTCGTGAACGCGGAACACGTCCGCGCCGCGCGACCGCAGCAGCGAGGTCAAGGCCAGCGTAGGCCCGAGCCGCGCTTCCATCTCGGGCGCGCCGATCAGTTTCGCCAAAAAACCCTTGCGCGAGACGCCGATTACCAACGGCCGATCGTGCACCCGAATTTTCTCCAGTTGCGCGAGCAGCTCAAGATTATGCTCCAACGTTTTCCCGAAACCAATTCCCGGATCAAACGCAATCGCCATGGGATCACTACCGCACTCTATTGCGCGCGCATACTGTTGTCGAAAAAAATCAGCCACTTCCGACGCTACGTCCGCATAGCGCGGCTCGAGCTGCATCGTCCGCGGATTACCTTGCATATGCATGATGATGAACGCTGATTTGGTTTCGGCAACAAGTGGCAGCATTTCTTCGTCGCCTCGACCTCCGGTAACGTCATTTACAATCGAGGCGCCAGTCTCAATTGCTGCGCTGGCGACCTGAGCCTTCGAAGTATCAATCGAGATCGGGATGTGGATCTTCGGTCGCAGTTTTTCGATCACCGGGATCACGCGATGCAGTTCTTCCTCCGCAGCGACAGGCTCTGCGCCTGGTCGCGTCGATTCGCCACCCACATCGATGAGATCCGCGCCCTCCGCCGCCATTTGCATTCCGTGTTCAACTGCCTTCTCCGTTGTCAAAAACTTGCCGCCATCCGAGAATGAATCTGGGGTAACATTTAAGACCCCCATGATCAGTCCCTGTCGGGAAAGATCAAAGACGCGCTCCACGATTTTCCACTGTCTCCCGCCCATCATGCGGTGAGACTAACATACACGACGGTTTATTCGAGACAGTCGCAAACCTTGCGCATGCATCCCGTTTGTGACATTCCGGCTGCGCAAGCCCGAAAAGCTGACGCTATTTTTTACGCGAGTAACGCCCCATTAGTTCGCCTTGCGCGACGATGTGTCCTTTCATCGCCGCATCGAGCTGGCCGCGTTTTGCGCCGAACGGCAAATCCAGCTCGCGATCGAGCACGAAAACCCTGAAGTAATAACGATGCGTGCCAGAGGGCGGGCACGGCCCGCCGTAACCTGATTTGCCGAAATCATTTGTCCCCTGCACTCCCTTCGGCGTGCTTCCCTCGCCGATCGCACTGGTTTCAGGCGGAATATTCCAAACGGTCCAGTGCGTGAACAATCCGCTCGGCGCGTCGGGATCATCCACAATTAGCGCAAGGCTCTTGGCGCCAGACGGGACGTCCGCAATTTGCAGGGGTGGGCTGGTATCCGAACCGTCACATGTAAATTTGGATGGAATGCTTGCACCTTCCTGAAAAGCAGAACTTGTGATCTTCATCTTGGCACCTCCTGTTGCAAACGATGCGATAACCGCGACTGCAGTCGCAAATGCGCCCGCAATAGTTCCTTTTTGCATTATTCGATCTCCGGTTGAAATCGCGTTACATCGACAATAACCCAACGAGATTGTTTCGCTGCTATGACTTCAAACGGACGTAAGATTCGAGAACAAATTCTCGCCCTGCTCAGGCGCAAAGATTACCAGCCGCTCGATAAAAGCGACATCGCCCGTAAGCTTGGGTTAAAGGGCAGGGAACGCGTCGCCCTGCGCCACAATTTGCGCGAGCTCGAACGCGCTGGCGAAATCGCGCGCATTCGCAAGAATCTGTACGTACTGCCGGCCGAGGCGGATCTGGTAACCGGCAAATTGTCGATTCATCGAGCCGGCTACGGTTTTCTTACGAGCGAAAAACCGGGCCAGCCGGACATTTTCATTGCAGCAGAAAATACCGGGACGGCCATGCACGGCGATCGCGTGGTGGCTCGCATCTCCCGCGATCTGCCCTACGAACGCGCGAAAGGCCGGCGCGAGGGGCGGGTAATTCGAATTTTGGAGCAGGCTCGCGATACCATCGTCGGCACTCTCCAGCATTCGCGGAATTTTTATTACGTGGTCCCGGATGATCCACGGATCGTGCACGACATTTATGTGCGCCCTACGGGGGACCGGCGGTCGCAGACCGCCGCCACGGTCGGCGATAAGGTCATCGTCCGTCTCGAGACTTGGGAATCGCGCCATGTTAATCCTGAAGGCGAAATCATCGAAGTGCTCGGGCCTGCGTCAGCGCCGGGCGTAGACACGCTTTCGATCATCCGAAGATGCGGTCTGCCGACTGAATTTCCGAGCGAAGCCTTGAAGGAAGCGGATGAGATTCCGGAAGAAATCGACGCGCAGCAACTCAAGGGCCGTGAAGATTTGCGAGATAAATTCATCGTCACGATCGATCCGGAGGATGCGCGCGATTTCGACGACGCGATTCACGTTGAGAAACTGGAAAACAGCGGCCGGCTCCTCGGCGTGCACATTGCCGACGTCGCTGCTTATGTAGAGCCAGACAGCGCGCTTGATCGCGAAGCGCGCCGGCGTGGAAACAGCGTTTATCTACCAGACCGCGTGATTCCGATGTTGCCGGAACGCTTGAGTAACGGCGTCTGCAGCCTGAATCCAGGAGTCGATCGTCTCACGCATTCAGTTTTCATTCATTTCGACAGAAATGGAGTCGCCAGGAGTGCGCGCTTCGCCCGGAGCGTGATTCGCAGCGCACACCGTCTTACCTACAAACAGGCTTACGCGATCTTGAAATCGGCGCCGCGCGATGGACTGAGCCAACGGCTGCACATCGCTTGGGAACTGGCTGCATTATTGCGTCGGAAACGATTCCAACACGGCGCGCTCGACCTCGATTTTCCGGAAGTGAAAGTGTTGGTCGATCAGGACGGTTATCCGGTGAGGCTCGAGCGCATTGAGAATGATGAATCGCACCAGTTGATCGAAGAATTCATGCTGGCGGCAAACGAGGCCGTCGCGCGCGAGCTAAAGAAACGCGCCATTCCTACGATCTATCGCGTTCACGAAAATCCCGATCTGGAGAAACTCGCGGAGTATCGCGAGTTCGCGCTCAGTTTTAACTACAAGGTTGGCGATCTGACGCATCGTCCTGAGCTGCAGCGATTGCTCGCCTCCTTCCGTGGAAAGCCAGAAGAGCAGGCTCTCAAGGTCGCTCTGCTCAAAAGTCTAAAACGTGCGCGTTACGCTCCGCAGCCGCTCGGCCATTACGGATTGGCCAAGGCAAATTATTTGCATTTCACAAGTCCGATTCGGCGTTATGCCGATCTGGTTGTGCATCGTGCGTTGGGCAGGATTGGCGCGCTGCGCCGACCGAACGCCGCAGCGCGGCGTTCCTACGATCACGACATGAGCGAGATTGCGTCCATCGCGGAGCACATTTCAATCACGGAACGAACCGCAGCCGATGCGGAGATCGATGCGGCGCAGATGAAAAAGCTCGAATTTTTTCAGCGGCAACTCGATGAACGCAACCCGCAGATTTTTCGCGCCGCTATTGTCGATGTCCGTAACTACGGATTGATGGTGGAACTGCCGGATGCGCTCGTGACCGGTTTAGTCCACGTCTCCTCTCTGACAGATGATTTTTATTTGTTTGACGTGGCTCGACGGCAGCTCATTGGCAGACGGTCGCGCAAACGATTCAGCGTTGGCGATGAGGTATCGGTTTTTGTCGCCCGAGTTGACGTCTTCAAACGGCAAATCGACTTCGCCATCGCGCTTGATTCGAAAACGCCGATGAAACGAGGTCGCAGAGGAGCTCGTCGATAAAAGTAAAGCTGCGAGGGCGTAGCGCCCGCCCCAACGCACTGTGTCTAAGTTCGCAGCGGGAAAAGCGCTGCGCTGCCTGCTGTTTTTTACGTAAAATTACGTGCTGGCTTCGCACGAACACCTCTATTACAACCCGCAGAGTGGCGATATCACCTCGCCGCCGAGCCGAACCGACCCTTCAGCGCGCTCGCCATTTTATCTGGTTTCGGGTGGAGCGGGAGGGCCGCTTGAAGGGACGCCGAAAGATGGCGGTTTTTACCACTATCTGGTGTTTCAAATCAAAGGCGGTCATGTACAACCGCGCCTTGTAAAACTCCCTTGAGCTTCCACTGATTGCCGGTGGCCGTGCCGGAGCGCGTCGCAACTGATTTTCTTCACCGCTATCTTGCGTTTACCTTGCATTATGGCGGACAATCTGAGCAAACAGCCCGAGAACGCGCCCGGTCAATGGTATGTGGACACGAGCTGCGCATTGTGCCGCCTTTGTCTTGAAGAAGCGCTGAATCTCATCACGTACAACCGCGACGAGACTGCTGTTCATTTTTTTAAACAACCCGAAACGTCAGAGGAAGTAGATGCAGCTCAGCGCGCGATGGATGTTTGCCCAACTCTGGCGATCGGAAACGACGGATGAAATTTGCGACGGTGACGGATCACCGCTAAAAGACTTGCTATGACCGAAGCTACCGCTACTGCTCCTGCTACTGCCACTGCTGCCGCTCCACGGTACACACGGGCAAACCCATTTCCTGCTCGTCTCGTTGTTAATCGTCGTCTCAGCGGTCCGGAATCTGCGAAGGATACGCGGCATTTCGAGCTCGATCTGACGGGGTGGGGTTTGAGCTTTGAAGTGGGCGATTCATTGGCGGTCTACGCCACTAACGATCCTGAGTTGGTCGATGAAATCATTCGTGCGCTCGACGCGACCGGGGATGAAAAAGTCCCCCGACCGAGAGGGGAACCAACGACACTCCGCGAAGCGTTGCTGTGGGAGTACAGCATAACGCAGCCGACACCCAAGTTTTTGAAGGCCATTGCCCAACGCGCCAGCGCAGCGCCAACGCTAGGCTACCTTCTCGCTCCAAACCGCAAACAGGATCTCGAGACTTACCTGTGGGGCATGGAAATAGTCGATTTCCTCCTGGAACATCCTTCTGCTCGTTTCGCGCCGGAAGAGTTTGTCGGGTTACTTACGAAATTACAGCCGCGACTTTATTCAGTGGCCTCGAGCCTGATGGCGTTCCCCGACCAGGTGCACTTCATTGTGGACGTCGTCCGTTACGAAAGTCATGGCCGGCTGCGCAAAGGAGTTTGCTCGTCTTTTCTGGCGGAACGCGCTGACGATGCGCCGGTGCCCGTCTTCCCCAGTGTGGCGAAACATTTTCACCTGCCTGAAGACCCGAACACGCCGATTATCATGATCGGTCCAGGGACCGGAGTTGCGCCGTTCCGCGCGTATCTGCAGGAGCGAAAAGCGATCGGGGCGAAAGGAAAAAACTGGCTCTTCTTCGGATCGCAACACGAGAAGTGCGATTTTGCTTACGGAGATGAATTCGAGGCGTATCTGAAGGAGGGAATTCTGACACGGCTCGATTGCGCGTGGTCGCGCGATCAACCCGAGAAACTTTACGTCCAGCACCGGATGAAGGAAAACGCCGCGGAGATTTGGAAGTGGATCGACGCGGAGGGCGCGCATTTTTTTGTGTGCGGCGATGCGCGCCGGATGGCCAAGGATGTCGATGCAACGCTGCGCAAAATTGTCCAGGAACAGGGCGCGAAAAGTGTCGATCAAGCCAATGAATACGTCGAGAAACTCAAGAGCGACAAGCGTTACAAGCGCGATGTGTATTAAATGATGAAGCACGAATGTCGAAGCACGAAAGAATGATCAAATCGGAAAAAGACGCTCAACCATCCTTTTGGTGAGTTCGACATTGTTTCGTCATTCGTGATTCGGATTTCGTCATTTTTCGCATCTGTGGCATAATACAGTGTCAACGTTGAAGCCATGTACGAGAACACTGAATTCACATTGAGCCGCGATTGCGAAGCTATCCAGATTCCGAGCGGACAGAAAACCACGGTCCCGGCTGGAACTCAGGGTGTGATCACCCAAAGCCTTGGTGGAAGCTACACTATCGCAACTTATCAGGGCCTCGCACGAATCGCGGAGAAGGACCTCGACGCGCTCGGTTTGGAAAAGCCGCAGACGCAGGAACCCGAGAAAACTGCACGCACAGATGGCGAAGTTTCGGAGGAAGATGTCTGGAACCAGCTGCGGCAATGTTATGATCCAGAAATCCCGGTGAATATTGTCGATCTTGGTCTGGTTTACGATTGTCGCCTGATCAACAAAGAAGATGGCGGCACACGAGTGGAAGTAAAAATGACTTTGACCGCGCCCGGTTGCGGAATGGGCCCCGCCATCGCACACGATGCGCAGAGCAAAATCTTGTCAATCGATGGCGTTGATGAAGCCGATGTTCAACTTGTTTGGGACCCGCCTTGGAATCAAAACATGATCAGCGAAGCGGGCCGGATGAAGCTCGGCATGATCTAAGGTTGCGGCGCAAGTTTGTGACGTGCGCTGCGCAACGTGAAAAGTTGCGCCGTGCCATTGATGCGATGCATGCGATCTCCTCGGAAAAAACACTCGAGGAGAGAACGCGTCATATCCTGAGCGAAATTTTCGCGAATTGCTCGCTTGAGAAAATTGGCGTTCGACTCTGGGACGGCACGGCGTGGCCGGACGAGCGACCACGCGACGCCATGCTCGTGCTGAAGCACCCAGGCACACTCGGGCGAATGTTCTTGCCGGGCACAGAAGTTGGTTTGGCCGAAGCATATTTGTACGATGACTTCGATATTGAAGGCGATATCGAGGCCGCTTTTCAGATCGCCGACTTTTTGCTCGAGCGCCTTGGGGATTGGAAAAAGAAGCTAAAGCTCGGCGGTCGGCTGATCAGGCTTCCCCAGCGCGATGGAAGATCGACGATGCGACATGCCGCGAGGCAGCTGCTGCCACGAATTCGTGGCAAACGTCATTCACCGGAGCGGGACCGGCGCGGCAAAAACTCGACTACATCTGCCGCAAATTACGTCTCCGAGCAGGCCAGCGTCTCCTCGATATCGGTAGTGGCTGGGGCGCGCTCGTCATTCACGCTGCGAAACATTTTGGCGTGTACGCCGAGGGAATCACTCTGAGCGCGCCGCAAGCGGAATGGGCGCGCGCCCGGATTGCAGAGGCTGGATTGGCAAACGAGGCGAAGATCGAACTGCGCGATTATCGCGAAATTTCCGGGAGCGGCAGCCAGCTTTACGATGCAATCGTAAGCGTTGGAATGGCCGAACACGTCGGACGAGAGCGGCTGCCGGATTACTTCGTGGCTGCGCATCGGGCACTCAAGCCGGGCGGCGTTTTCCTTAACCAGGCAATCGGCGAAGGAATCGTCGCGCGACCAAATAATCGTGATGGCTCGTTCATCGGACAATACGTTTTCCCTGATGGTGATATTCCGCCGCTACCCGTCATGCTTGCCGCGGCGGAATCTGTCGGTTTCGAAATCCGCGATGTCGAAAACTTGCGCGACCATTATGCGCACACGCTGCATCATTGGCTTCGCAGATTGGAAGCCTGCCATATTGAAGCACGCAGCTTCGTCGATGAAGCGACATATCGCGTATGGCGTCTTTATATTGCCGGCTCGGCGCATGGATTTCGAAGGGGTCATATCGCCGTTTACCAAACGCTACTTGCAAAGTTGGATCCGTCTGGCCAGATGAATCTCCCTCTTATCCGCGATGATTGGTACACGCAAAAGCCTGGGATGTGAGGCGCGATGGAATTAAATTTTTTGCAGCATTGACAGCGTTCGCGACGGTTCTATAGTCGTCCGCTTTCGGTTCGTCAGAGAAAACTTTTGCCGAGACAATCGTAACCAAATGCCTTCCACTGAAATCATTTTAACCGAGAACGTTCCTGGTTTAGGCGCGGAAGCAGACGTAGTTAAAGTGCGCCGCGGTTATGCGCGGAATTATCTCCTGCCACGCGGGAAGGCACATGAAGTCACACCGGTCACCTTACGCCAACTCGATGCTCTTAAGCAGAAGCGCGCCGAACGCGAAGCAGGCGAGCTAAATGAGGCAGAAGAGTTGGCGCGCCGAATCGGTAAAGCGCGGTTCGTCTTCACGCTC
>WNFY01006851.1_pt1 | contig 22044 bp, 27 predicted proteins | sample 5400091 | NCBI WGS metagenome assembly WNFY01 (sample SAMN13153364, study PRJNA577476) | soil metagenome | isolation source: 60 cm soil or saprolite under grassland replicate 1 | place: USA:California | collected 2016-06-15
GACCCACGGAGTCGAGCTGCCGATCCGCCCGCTCTGCCGGCAGCTGCTCGAGACGTCCGAGCTCGGGCTGCCCGACGACCTGCCGATGGTGCTCGAGGCCGAGACCGGCTTTCACTTCCGCCGGCGCGGCGACCGACTCGTGTTGGCAATGACCGACCCTGAGCCGCGCTGGGGCTTCGAGGAGCTCGTCGACGAGTCGCTGATTCCCGACAGATTCGAGCGCCTCCAGCACCGCTACGGGCCCGCCGCTGAGACGACGATCGAACGGTCGTGGGCCGGGCTCTACGACATGACTCCGGACGCCCATCCGATCCTCGGCGAGGTCGCGGACGGCGTCTACGCGGCCTGCGGCTTTTCGGGCCACGGGTTCATGCAGTCCCCCGCGGTCGGTCGCGCACTTGCCGAGGAGATCCTGGGCGAGACCCCGGGCCTCGACCTCAGCCCCTACCGCCTCGAGCGCTTCGAATCGGGCGCGAGCTTCCCCGAAGAACTAGTTCTCTAGCTCGAACTCCTCGCCGATCTCGGGATCCTTCCCGATCAGCTCGCGGATCCGGCCGATCTCCTCGAGCGACCCGGAGAGCGAGATCAGCCCGAAGCGCTCCGAGGCCGGATCGGAGATCCACTGATCGCCCTCGGGGAGATCCGGAAGGTTTGCGCGCAACTCGTCAAGGTTCGTCTTCGAGTCGGCGAGGTTCCAGAGCAGTAAGCGAACGGTCAATCGTCCGGGACGCCCGGGGTCGGCAGCTTCGCCGCCAGCTCCTTGATCCGGCGGAGCACGTCCGCCTCCTCATGCCCGAAGTCGTCGAGGTACGAATGCAGCGCCGCCCGCAGGAGGCGCAGCTCGTCGTCGGTCAGCTCCAGCGTGTGGTTCAAAACGGCCCCCTCGGCTCGTAGCTTCCGCGTCGCGCGCCGACGGCGACCATCGTCAACCCGTCCGGACCGGCGACCGGCACGCGCGTCGTCCCGGGATCGAATCGGAGAAACGTTCCGGCTGCAACCGCAACCTCCTCGCCCTCGACGCGGTAGACGCCGGATCCGCGGATGATCACGTTGACCTCCTCCTGGCCCGTGTCCGACTCGTCGTGCTCGTGGCCCTCGCTGTTCGGCGCGATCTCGAACCAGTTGATCCCGAACGCCTCGACGCCGAGCACACGGCGGACGAAGCGAACGGAGCCGGCAGGCCCGGCGCCCTCGATGTCGTCGATGTGGGTAACCGAGTAGCCCAACTACATCCGGAAGACGCCGAAGGTGGTCTCGGGGATCGGAGCGTTGAGCGCGGCCGAGATCCCGAGGGCCAGGATGCGGCGGGTGTCGAGCGGATCGATGATCCCGTCGTCCCAGAGCCGGGCGGTGGAGTAGTACGGGTTGCCCTCGGCCTCGTACTTGGCGCGGATCTGTCGGGATCGGCGTCGCCGACCATCGTCAGCACGGTCGCCGCCTGCTCGCCGCCCATCACGGAGATCCGCGCGTTCGGCCACATCCAGAGGTGCCGCGGCGCATAGGCCCGTCCGCACATGCCGTAGTTGCCGGCGCCGGAACGAGCCGCCGACGATGACCGTGAACTTCGGCACCTCGGCGCAGGCGACCGCGGTCACGAGCTTGGCGCCGTCGCGCGCGATCCCGCCGGCCTCGTACTCCTTGCCGACCATGAAGCCGGTGATGTTCTGCAGGAAGACGAGCGGCACCCGGCGCTTGCAGGCGAGCTCGACGAAGTGCGCGCCCTTCGCGGCCGACTCGCCGAAGAGCACGCCGTTGTTGGCGAGGATTCCGACCGGATAGCCCTCGATCCGGGCGAAGCCGCAGACGAGGGTCTCGCCGTAGAGCGCCTTGAACTCGTGGAAGCGCGAGCCGTCGACCAGGCGCGCGATCAGCTCATGCGGGTCGACCTGCTCGCGGTAGTCGGCGGGGATGAGGCCGTAGAGCTCTTGGGGATCGGCCGTGGGTTCCTCGGGCCGTGCTGTCTCCCAGGGCGGCTGCTTCGGCGGCAGATCGAGGTTGCGGACGATCTCGCGGACGAGTGCCAGCGCGTGCTCGTCGGAGGTCGCGTAATGGTCGGCCACGCCCGAGAGCCGCGCGTGGACGTCGGCGCCGCCGAGCTCCTCGGCGGTGACGTCCTGGCCGGTCGCCGCCTTCACGAGCGGCGGGCCGCCGATGAAGATCGTGCCGGTGCCCTTGACGATGATCGTCTCGTCGCTCATCGCCGGGACGTAGGCGCCGCCCGCGGTGCACGAGCCCATCACGCTTGCGATCTGTGGGATTCCGGCGGCCGAGAGCCGGGCCTGGTTGTAGAAGATCCGGCCGAAGTGGTCGCGGTCGGGGAAGACCTCGGCCTGGAGCGGCAGGAACGCGCCGCCGGAGTCGACGAGGTAGATGCAGGGCAGGCGGTTCTGCTGGGCGATCTCCTGGGCGCGGAGGTGCTTCTTGACCGTGATCGGGAAGTACGTGCCGCCCTTGACCGTGGCGTCGTTCGCGACGAGGACGCATTCGCGGCCCTCGATCACGCCGATCCCGGTGACGATCCCGGCTCCGGGGGCCTGGCCGTCGTACATCTCCCACGCGGCCAGGGCGGAGAGCTCGAGGAAGGCAGTGTCGGGGTCGAGGAGGCGGTCGATCCGCTCGCGGGCGGTCAGCTTGCCGCGGGAGCGGTGCTTCTCGAGTGCCTTCTCGCCGCCCCCTTGGGCGACCTGCTCGGTGCGCTCGTGGAGCTCCGCGACGAGCTCCTCCATCCGTGCGCGGCGCTCCGCGAACGCGTCGGTCCGGTCGGCCTGCGACGTGAGGACTGCCACGACCTGAGCCTACAGCGTGCGTCTTTCGTCACGGTGTCTGACACCGGGGTCGCGCCGAGGCGAGCGCAGGAGCAGGGGAAGTCACAGTTCCGTGACGAAGCGGTCACACTTTCGTGCGGGTGTCTGACACCCTGGGAACTAGACTCAGCCCGTGCCCGGAGCCGTCACGGAGCACCGCCGGCAGCCCCGCGAGGCGGACGTCATCCTCGACGTCGAGCTCGAGCGCGGGCTGCTGTTTCTCGTCCTCGAGAACCTCGGCAGGCTCCCCGCGCACAACATCCGCGTCCGCTTCGACCAGCCGCTGCACGGCCTGGGAGGCGACCGGCGCATCGACCGCCTGCAGATCTTCCGTCGGCTCGAGTTCCTCGGCCCTCGCCGCCGAATCCGCGTCTTCCTCGACCGGACGGCGCTCTTCTTCGGCCGCGAGGAGCCGACCGAGCTCGCGGTGACCGTCACCTGGCGAACCGACCAAAACGCGCGCCGCCGGCGAACGATCCGCCACGACCTCGCCGCCTTCCGCGACTTCCCCTACCTGGAGGTGCCCGACGATGCCTGAAGCCCGCCGCGACCCCTACCTCAACTTCAACTTCCTCGTCCAGATCGACGGGGACACCGTCGCGGGCTTCCGCGAGGCCGACCTGCCCGAAGCCCGGATCGAGGTCGCTGCCTACCGCGAAGGCAACGAGCGGCCGAACACCGTCCGCCGCCTGCCCGGGCGCGTCGAGTACGGCCCGCTCGTCCTGCGCCGCGGCTTCGCCGGCGATCGGACGCTGTTCCAGTGGTGGCGCGACGTCGCCGACGGCAACCTCGACCGCCGCAACGTGGTCATCATCCTCCGCGACCAGAGCGGCCGGGACGTCGCCCGCTGGGCCTTCCGCGATGCATTGCCGACGAAGTACAGCGGGCCGTCCTTCCGAGCCCAGGGCAACGAGGTCGCGATCGAAAGCATCGAACTCACCGTCGAGAGCATGGAGCTCGAACAGTAGGAGAGCCGGAGCCGGAGCCCCAGAAGGCTGCGGCACCCGTCCAGGGCCCCTGCACTCCGCGGAAGGGAGGTGCGGAGTTGCCCCGGCCCTCCTAAAACCTCAATCGGCGCTGGCGCGAGTTTCTTTAGGTCCGAGGGTCCTGCTCGGCCGCAACCTCGGCCGCATCGCCGGTCTTCTCGATGACCAGGTAGTGCGAGTGCCTCTCGACGACGCGCGCGATATCACCGTCCTCGTGGCCCGGGAGCACGAGGAACCGCCGTCCGTGGTCTCGCACCGCCTCGTACTGCCCCCGGGTGACCTCGAGCATCTCGCCGCAGTCCTCGCGCGGGCACTCGCAGACGAAGCCGATCAGGAGCGAGTCGTCGCGGTTGTAGCCCGTCAGGCCTGTCTCGAGCTCGACGATCCGCTCGTTGACCTCACGGAAGATCGCCTCGTTTCGCGCCCGCCGTCCCTCGTCTGCGTCCACTTCCAGCGATTCTCTCGCTTGGAGCCGTTTCCCACAACCCGGTACGGGGCAGGCAGCGTGCGTGCGCACCGTCGAGCGTGCTGCCGAGAACGAATCGACCTTCAGAGAGGTGAACGAGAAGCTGGAGAAGCGGGCCGACGAGCTCGCGCTCGGCAGCGGGCGCACCCCCTACCTCTGCGAGTGTGACGACGAGCGTTGCACCCAGGTCGTCCTGCTGACGGGCGAGGAATGCGAGCAGGTGCGGGCGAGCCCGCGAACGTTCGTCATCGTCCCCGGCCATGAGTCGTCGGCCGACCAGGTCATCCGGGCAGAGGCCGACCACGCCGTCATCGAGAAGAGCGGCGAGATCGGAGCTATGGTCGAGGAACGCGACCCTCGCCGCTAGTCCCTGCTGCTTCGGTGCCAGAGCGGAACGGCGTACCAGAAGAAGCCGAAGACGAGCGCCGTCACGGCCGTCACGGTCACGGTCAATGCCCAGCCGAAGAGGAAGTCGGCGATCACGAAGAGACTGCAGGTCATCGCGACCGCGAGCAGGCCGAGCCCGGCGATGGTCAGGTGGTTCGAGATCTCGATGCAGCTGCTCCTTGTCGTGCTGCCGGAAGACGAAGCGGTGGTACGCGCTCGGCGTGATGAGGAGCGCGGTCGAGAGCATGGTCGCAATCAACGCGACGAAGTAGACGTCGCAGTCGAGCTCGCTCAGCTTCGGGAACCCGTTCGCGAACGGAATCGCGAGCAGGAAGGCGAAGAGCACCTACTCCCGGGAGCGCGACGCGGAGCTCGTTGAGAAGCTCGATCAGCTCCCGGTTACGCCGCTGCTCGGGGCTCTCGCGCTCACCGTCAGCCACCGCACGATCGTAGGTGGCGCAACGGACGCGACCCTCAGCGCCAGAGCGTGCGCCAGAAGCCGGAGCGCCCGCCCGAGAACCTTGTTCTTCGCCCGTCGAGTAATCCGCTTCGGATCACCAGAGGCAACCGCCTCAACGTCGCCGAGCGTGCGAGCCGACCTGTAGAGAAAGCTGCGCAACTTCACGCGGCGAGACTACGCCGGGACGATGTTCGTGTTCAACCTGAACACGTTGTCCGGGTCGTACTTCCGCTTGATCTCTCGCAACCGCTCGTAGTTGGGGCCGTAGGCCGCCGGTACGGCGTCACCCACGTCGTCCTCGTCGAGGTAGTTCACGTACCGGAGCGGAGCCAAGTGCGGCTCGAGTGCGGTGTAGGTCTCCCGGGCCCAGGAGACATTCTCATCCGTTGCCGCTGGATCCGTCCACTCGGAGAAGATGCCGAGGTTGTATCCCGGCTGCCGGTGAGGCACGGCCGTATCGGACACGTCCACCCGGCAGACCGCTCCATGGAAGTACTCGATGACCATTGCGGTCATCGGCGAGGGCGCGACTGCGAACCGGTCGACGAGCACGTTGATCACGTCGTCGCTCAGCTCGGGCAGGAAGCTCGATTTCCAGTAGTTCAGCACGCCGGGCGGGTAAGCCTCGTCGAAGAGGGTGTTCACGACCGGGTAGGGCATCGGGCCCACCTCCGACATCACCGGTGAGGCGAACTCGAGCATCGGCCGGAGATCCTGCTCGGCTTGGGCAGCCGGGCCGCAGTGGCAGACGGCCAAGGCGGCCAGCTGGGCACCGGACCCGTCCGGAGCATGCACCAGCCCCGCGACGATCCACAGCTCGTCGGGCAGCTCCGGCGAAGCGTCACGGAAGAAGCGCAGAACGTCCGTGGCAGCGTCGAACGGGTGAGCTATGAGACCGCCGTGAACTTCCTGCAGCGGATGTAGGCGGTACTCGAACCAGGTTGCGACGCCGAAGTTGCCGCCGCCCCCACGAAGCGCCCAGAACAGGTCGGGGTCGCTCTCACCCGTTACCGTCAGGACGTCGCCGGATGCAGTCACCAGCTCAACCGACAGAAGGTTGTCGACAGCGAGCCCGTGCAGGCCGTTCAGCCAGCCGAGCCCACCGCCGAGCGTCAGCCCCGCGATACCGGTCGTCGAGACCACTCCACCGGTCGTGGCAAGCCCGTGCAGAGCCGTCTCGCGGTTGAACTCGCCCCAGGTCACTCCGCCCTGCGCGCGCGCCGTTTGCGCTGCGGTATCGACGTGGATGCCCTTCATGAGCGAGAGATCGATCATCACGCCGCCGTCCGTGACCGCCTTTCCAGCCACGTTGTGCCCACCGCCTCGCACCGAGACCTCGAGCCCTTCGTTGCGGGCGAAGTCAAGCGCGCCGACGACGTCGGCCGTGCCCCGGCAGCGCGCGATCAGCACGGGCCGCTTGTCGACGAGCGCGTTATGGACCCGCCGCGCCCGCTCGTATTCCTCGTCTTCCGGCTGAAGCAGAACACCGGAGAACCCGGTGGCGAGAGACGCGAGCTGCTCCCCGCCGATCGTCGCGACTTGTGCCATTGTCGACCTCCCTCGTAGCCAGGCCCGAGTGTATGACGTCCAGAACGATCCGACCATGAGCGCGATGACCGGAACGGCCGCCGCGACCGACATGGCGGGCGCGGCTCACCAACGATGGGATCGAAACAGGAACCCCTCGAAAGTCGTCATGCCCGCGTAAGCGGGCGGACTTTCGAGGTGACAGGGGCGGCAGGACTCGAACCTGCAACCCCCGGTTTTGGAGACCGGTGCTCTGCCAATTGAGCTACGCCCCTAAGGGGTTGCGAATGCCAGTGTAACCGTGCCCTTCTAGAGTCCGAGCCATGCCCCCGCCACCGCCACGGCCGGCTCTCGGCGCGCTCTTCCTGGTCCTCGCGATCGCGTTCGTGGGCATCGCCGCTGCTGCCGCGGAGGCCGTCAACAGCAATCGCGGCCTCGTCGTCCTCGTTGTAGCGGCAGGCGCCCTGGCGCTCTGGCTTCTGACGCTTGCACTGCGCAATCTGAGGAAACCGCGGTCCTGAGGCATCGCTTGCGATGCCGCCATCAGGACGCGCGGGCTTTGCCCGTGCGTCCGTCTGAAATGACCGGTCGAGGCCACGGGGATCTATTTCCGACGGATCTAGGCCGTATCCTCTGAGCGTGGGCCAGGACGAGACGCAGCAGCTCTGGCGCGAGTACCGCAAGAGCAAGGATCAGGGCGTCCGGGATCGCCTGATCCTCACCTACGCGCCGCTCGTCAAGTACGTCGCGGGCCGTCTGGGCAGCGGGCTGCCCGCGCACGTGGACGAGAACGACCTCGTCTCCTACGGGCTACTGGGACTGATCGGCGCGATCGAGCGCTTCGACCCCGGCCGGGACATCAAGTTCGAGACCTACGCGATCGCGCGCATCAAGGGCTCGATCATCGACGAGCTGCGCGCCCTCGACTGGGTGCCGCGCTCGGTGCGCTCCCGGGCACGGGACATCGAGCGGGCGATCGGGGAGCTCGAGCGCAAGCTCCACCGTGCACCGACCGACGAGGAGATCGCCGAGAAGCTCGGCGTCACGACTCCGAGCTGGCGCAAACCGAGCTCAAGGAGGCGCTCGGCGAGGCGATCGCTCGCCTGCCCGAGCGCGAGAAGCTCGTCGTCACGCTCTACTACTACGAGGAGCTGACGCTGCGCGAGATCGGCGAGGTCCTGGGCGTCACCGAGTCGCGCGTCTCACAGCTCCACACCAAGGCGATCCTGCGCCTGAAGGCGCGGCTTGCCGGCTCGCCGACCCGCGAGCCGCTCGGGCGCTGAACGCTCCCCCGGTCGAAGACGAGGTAACGTTCTCGGGTCTACAGGGGTCTAGAGAAAGGACGTGGGAGAGTGAAACACCGCAGACTGTTCGTCCTCGCGGGAGTGGTGGGCGCGGTCGCGCTCGTCGCTTTCCTCAGCGTCGCCGCCGCCGGCAGCAAGAAGGCGACGCACGCGCAAGCAGCAGCGGCGATCAAAGCGCCGAAGGTGCCGAACGCCGCCGCGATCAGGAAGAAGTACGGCGGCCAGAAGATCACCTTTGTGGGTGACTCGGTCGGAAACGGTCACGTCCGCGACACGGCGCTGGCCAAGCGGTTCACGCATGACACCGGCATCAAGGTCAGCGTCGTGCCGCACCCGGCCGCGTCAGACCAGTCGTACGCGCAGCTCGCGCGGGCGTTCTCGTCGAAGTCGTCGTCGATCGACGTGGCGATGATCGACGTGGTGTGGCCGGGCGCGTTCGCGCCGTACCTGGTCAACCTGAAGCCGAAGCTCGGCAAGCAGTCGAAGCTGCACATCGCCAGCATCGTCGCCAACGACACGATCAAGGGGAAGCTGGTGGCGATGCCGTGGTTCGGCGACTACGGGATCCTCTACTACCGCACCGATCTGCTGAAGAAGTACGGCTACAGCGCCCCGCCGAAGACCTGGGCGGATCTCTTCAAGATGGCGAAGAAGATCCAGGACGGCGAGCAGAAGACGAACTCGAACTTCGCAGGCTTCGTCTTCCAGGGCAACGCCTACGAAGGTCTCACCTGCGATTCGCTCGAGTGGGTCGCGTCCGCAGGCGGCGGCCATTTCATCGACGGCGGCAAGGTCACGATCGACAACACGAAGGCGCGGCAGATCCTGGACGCGATGCGCGCCCAGATCGGCAAGGTCACGCCGAACGGCGTGACGACCTACCAGGAGGACCAGACCGAGCACGCGTTCGACAACGGTGACGCCGCCTTCGCACGCAACTGGCCGTACCAGTACGGCATCGGCGCCGGCGCCGGCTCGAAGGTAAAGGGCAAGTTCAACGTCACGGTGCTCCCGCACGGCACGTCCGGCGGCTCCGTCGGCACCGTCGGCGGCTGGCAGCTCGCCATCTCGAGGTTCTCGAAGCACAAGGGCGCCGCGATCGAGTTCGTCCGCTACATGACGAGCCCCGCGGTCGAGAAGTTCGACGCGATCACCAACTCCAACGTGCCGACGATCGTGTCGGTCGCGAAGAACAAGGCGGTCGTGAAGGCGAACCCGTACCTGAAGCCTGCGATCGCGAGCGTGCCTCGCGTGACGCGCCCCGCCAAGTTCTTCGGGACGCACTACAACGAGGCGTCGAAGGTCATCTACCAGGGCGTCAACCAGATCCTCACCGGCTCGCCCGCGAGCCAGGTCCTGCCTCAGATCAAGTCGAAGCTGCAGCAGATCCTGAAGAAGTAACGCTGAATAAACGAGGGAGGATGGCACCTGTCATCCTCCCTCACCTCCAGCGATGAGCACGGTAGCCACGCCCGCACCGGTTCCCCGCAAACGCCGCCGCAGGACGAAGCTCCAGCGCCGGCAGACGCGCCTCGGCTGGCTCCTGCTCGCGCCGGCGCTCGCGGTCGTCGCCTTCGTCGCGATCTATCCGCTCGGCAAGACCGTCTACCAGAGCTTCACGAACCAGGAGTTCCTGGGCGGGCTCGAGCCAACGAAGTGGGTCGGCTTCGCCAACTACCACCAGCTCATCCACGACCCGACCTTCCGGGACACGGTCGTCCTGACGATCAAGTTCACGGCGATCACCGTTTCCTTCGAGTTCCTGCTCGGGTTGATCGTCGCGTTGGTGGTGAACTCGAAGTTCCGGGGCCGTGGGTTGATGCGCGCGGTGATGCTCGTGCCGTGGGCGATCCCAACGGTCGTGGCCGCGAAGATGTGGCAATGGATGCTCGACGACACCACCGGAGTCATCAACGACCTCGGTATCCGCCTGCACCTCATCTCGCACTCACACGCTTGGATTGCCGATCCCTCGACCCGGCTTGCGGCCGTCTCAGCGGTCGACATCTGGAAGACGACACCGTTCGTCGCGCTGCTGCTTCTGGCCGGGCTGCAGGTGATCCCAAACGACCTCTACGAGGCGGCGGCGGTCGACGGGGCGAACAAGCTGCAGCAGTTCTGGCGCATCACGCTGCCGCTGCTGCGGCCCGCGATCCTCGTTGTCCTGATCTTTCGCACGCTTGACGCGCTCCGCGTCTTCGACGTCTTCCAGGTCTTGTTGGGGTACCGCCTCGGGGCACAGACGATGGCGGTCTACGACCAGAGCACGATCACCCAGGACGGTCACGTCGGCTACGGGGCCGCGCTCAGCGTCGCGATCTTCCTGATCATCTCGCTGTTCGTCGTGATCTACGTCACCTTCGTGCGGGTGACCGAGGAATGAGCACGGCCGCGGAGACCACTGCGGGGTCGGTCCGCCCTGTCTCTCGGTCGGTTCGGCTCCGCCGCAACCCCCTCGGCCGCGTGTTGATGAAGGTGCCGTTCTGGCTGTTGATCCTCGCGGTCGCCGTCTACGCGCTCTTCCCGTTCTACTGGGCGTTGCGATCGGCCATCACGCCCGATTCGGAGCTCTTCAGTACGCCGCTCAAGTACTTCCCGAGCCATCCGACATGGGCGCACTTCCATGACGCGCTCAGCTCGAGTTTCTTCCGGAGAGCGCTGCTCAACTCGACGATCGTGGCGGGGTCGGTGACGCTGCTCTCGCTGGCGATCGGCTCGGTCGCTGCCTACGCGCTCGGCCGCTTCCGCTTCCGCGGGAAGTCGTTCGTCCTCTACCTGATGCTCTCGATGACGATCTTCCCGCAGATCGCGATCCTCGGCGCCCTCTACACGATGTTCAGCGGCTTCCACATCGTCGGCCCGATCAGCTTCCCGAAGCTCTACGACACGCCGTGGGCGCTCGTCTTCAGCTACCTGATCTTCACGCTTCCGTTCACGATCTGGGTGCTGACGAGCTTCATGCGCGCGCTTCCGGGCGACCTCGAGGAGGCTGCCTATGTGGACGGCGCGACGCCGCTGCAGGTCTTCTGGAAGGTGCTGCTGCCGTTGATCGCTCCGGGCCTCGTCACTACCGGCCTACTCGCCTTCATCGCTGCCTGGAACGAGTACCTGTACGCCGTCTCGTTCATCCAGTCGCCGAGCCACTACACCGTTCCGGTCGCGATCGTGTCCTTTACCGGGGCGAGCGGCAACGCCTTCCAGTTCCCGTGGGGCACGGTGATGGCTGCGACGATTGTCGTGACGCTGCCGCTGATCTTGGCGACGCTCGTCCTGCAGCGGCGGATTCTCGCCGGCCTGACCGCCGGCGCGGTCAAGGGTTAGATCGCGGCGCGGGTCTCCGGGTCGAAGAAGTAGAGCCGGGTCGTGTCGACCGCGAGCTCCACCTCGTGCCCGAGCGCGATGCGGGACTTCGGGCTGACCCGCGCGACGAGCCGCGTCGAGACGTCCTCGTCCTCGCCCAGTCGTACGTCCGCGTCTTCGCCGACGTCTGCGGCGGCTGCGCTCGAGACGACCCCGATCGCCTCGGTCCTGAAGTGGACGAGCACTTCCGAGCCGAGCGGCTCGGTGAGGTCTGCCTTCACCTTGATCCGCCGGTCCGCCGGGGAGTCCGGTTCGATGCTCGTGTCCTCGAAGTCTTCGGGCCGGATCCCGAGGATGACCTTCTTGCCGACGTAGTCGGCCAGGCCGGACCGGTTGCGGGCGAGCTGGTCGTCGACGGTCAGCTTGTGCTCGCCGAGGCTGACCTCTAATCGGCCGTCGCTCTTCGCAAGCTCGGACTCGACGAGGTTGATCGAGGGCGAGCCGATGAAGCCCGCCACGAACTCGTTCACCGGGTGGTCATAGAGCACCTGCGGGGTGTCGACCTGCTGCAGGTGGCCGGCGTTCATCACGGCGACGCGGTCGCCCATCGTCATCGCCTCGACCTGGTCGTGCGTGACGTAGATCGTCGTCACGCCTAGCCGCCGCTGGAGCTGGTGGATCTCGGCGCGCATCTGCACGCGCAGCTTCGCGTCGAGGTTCGAGAGCGGCTCGTCCATCAGGAAGGCCTGCGGCTCGCGCACGATCGCGCGGCCCATCGCGACGCGCTGGCGCTGGCCGCCCGAGAGCGCGCGGGGCTTGCGCTTCAGGAAGTCCTCGATCTGGAGGATCCGCGCGGCCCGCTGGACCCGCTCGTTGACCTCGTTCTTCGGCAGCTTGCGCAGCTTCAGGCCGAAGGCGAGGTTGTCGGCGACGGTCATGTGCGGGTAGAGCGCGTAGCTCTGGAAGACCATCGCGATGTCGCGGTCGCGGGGCGTCAGGTCGTTCACGACCTGGTCGCCGATCCGGATCTCGCCGTCGGTGATCTCCTCGAGGCCGGCGAGCATGCGCAGCGCCGTCGTCTTGCCGCAGCCCGACGGCCCGACCAGCACCATCAACTCCCCGTCCTGGATCTCGAGCTCGAGGTCGTGGACCGCCTGTGTCCCGTCTGGATAGACCTTGGCGACGTGCTCGAACGCGATCTCGGCCACGGCGCTGCGGAGCTTACTCTGCCTCGATGGTCACGACGTGGCCGTTCCGCTCGTAACAGAGCGTTCCCGGCGGCGAGTCGAGCAGGCGAAAGTGGCTGCCGAGCTCGCGCCGCGACTGGATCAGGCGTCGGTAGTGGTTGAGCAGGGACTCCGGATCCGCGCGCTGGGCCTCGACGTTTCGCTTCTCCGCGTCGATCGGCGGGAGCCAGGGCTCGCCGGTTGTGAACCCGCCGGTACGAGAGGCATCCCATTGCATCGGGTGGCGCAGCCTGTCGCGCCCGTGGCGATCGAACCGTGGATCGGAGCCAGGGCCGTTCGGGAGACCGATCTCGTCGCCCTGGTAGATGAACGCAGCTCCGGGCAGCGTGAGCAGGAGCTCCGCGGCGGCGCGGACGTTCGCCTCCCCGAGGCGCGTGGCCAGCCGGTCGAAGTCGTGGTTCGACAGCACCCAGGCGACGCGGCCCAGCTCTGCGGCGGGCGCGATCGCCGCGCGCAGCGCCTCGGCCTTCCACGGCGCGAACAGGAGCTCGAAGGCGAAGACGAGATCGACGTGCTCGAGCCAGCGCGCGTACTCGGCCGTGCCGAGATAGACCTCGCCGATCAGCAGCGCGTCGCCTGCGGCCTCCCGCAGCGCGGCGAGCGCCTCCACGGCCTCCGGGCGGTTCGCCGAGTAGACGTGCTCGAGCTCGCCGAACTCGCCGGTGCTCGGCAGTGCGAACATGCCGGTCGCGGGCGGGTCGTCGCGCAGCTCGGCGTCCTTGACGATCGCGGTCAGCGCGTCGACGCGGAAGCCGTCGATGCCGCGGCCGAGCCAGAAGCGGACGACGTCCTGCATCGCGGCGACGACCTCGGGATTGCGCCAGTCGAGATCGGGCTGCTCGGTGTAGAACGTGTGCAGGTACCAGCGGCCGCTGCGCTCGTCGCGGCTCCAGGCCGAGCCGCCGAACGCCGAGCGCCAGTTGTTCGGCGGCCCGTCGACCGGCGACCAGATGTACCAGTCCGGGTGCCCGCGGAACCACGGGTGTTCGATCGACGTGTGCGAGGGAACGAGGTCGAGCAGCACCCGCAGCTCGCGCGCGTGCGCCTCCCGCACGAGCGCGTCGAGGTCCTCCAGCGACCCGAACACCGGGTCGACGTTTGTGTAGTCCGAGACGTCGTAGCCGAAGTCGGCGAGCGGCGAGGGGTAGATCGGCGAAAGCCAGAATGCGTCGACGCCGAGGTAGACGAGGTGGTCGAGGCGCTGCGCGATTCCCCGCAGGTCGCCGATTCCGTCGCCGTCCGAATCCTGGAACGAGCGCGGGTAGATCTGGTAGACGACCGCGTCCCGCCACCACATGGCCCGTGAGGATAGAGGCGGCTAAGATCGTGCCGGTGCCCACCGAAGCCGGAAAGATCCGCAACGTCGCTGTCGCCGGACACCGGGGCACGGGCAAGACCTCCCTCGTCGAGGCGATGCTCTTCCAGGCCGGCGCGATCAACCGGCTCGGCAGCGTCGATCAGGGGTCGACCACTTCCGACTGGGACGAGGACGAGCAGCGGCGCCAGATGTCGCTTGCGTCGTCGATCTGCCATCTCGAGTGGCAGGGACGCAAGATCAACCTGATCGACACCCCGGGTGATCCGGGCTTCAGCGGCGACACGGTGGCGGCGCTGCGGGTGGTCGAGGGCGCACTCGTGCTCGCAAGCGCGGTGATGGGCGTCGAGGTGCAGACGAGCCGGGTCTGGGCGCGCGCCGAGGAGCTCGGCCTGCCGCGCCTGGCCTTCGTGAACATGCTCGACCGCGAGCGGGCTGACTTCTTCCGCGCGCTCGAGCAGTTCCGGACGCTCCTTTCCGACCGCTGCGTCGCGGTCAACATCCCGATCGGCAGCGAGCACGAGCTCACCGGGATCGTCGACGTCCTCCACCTGAAGGCGTACATGAGCCCCGAGGGCGAGCGCGAGTCCGGGCCGGTCGAGATTCCGGCCGAGCTCCAGGACACGGTCGCCGAGTACCGCGAGAAGCTGCTCGACTCCGTCGTCGAGACCGACGAGAAGCTGATGGAGCGCTACCTGGAGGGCGAGGAGTTGGGCCATGAGGAGGTGGCGAAGGCGCTGAAGGACGCGGTCACGCGCGGGGAGCTCTTCCCGGTCGCCTGCGGGGTTGCGACGAAGAACCTCGGAACCACGGCGCTGCTCGACCTGCTCGTCGAGGGGGTCCCGTCTCCCGCGAAGCGCCCGCCGGCGATCGACGTCGACGGCGCGGGAACCGCGGCTTTCGTCTTCAAGACGGTCGCCGACCCGTTCGCGGGCCGGATCAATCTCTTCCGAGTGCTCGCGGGCACGCTCAACTCCGACTCGACCGTCGTCAACACCCGCTCCCACAACAAGGAGCGGGTCGGCCAGCTGCTCGTTCTGCAGGGCAAGGACCACGAGTCCGCCAAGGAGTTCGGCGCCGGCGACATCGGCGCGGTCGCGAAGCTGAAGGAGACGACCACCGGGGATCTGCTGCTCGACGCGGAGCGCGACATCGAGCCCCCGAAGCTCGATTTCCCGGAGCCGGTGATGAGCTTCGCGATCACGCCGAAGGCGAAGGGCGACGAGGAGAAGGTCGGGACGTCGCTGCGCCGGCTTGCGGAGGAAGACCCGACGCTCGTGCTACGCCGTGACCAGCAGACCGGCGAGCAGCTGCTTTCCGGGATGAGCCAGATACACGTCGAGGTCGCGGTCGAGCGGCTGAGTCGGCGGTTCGGCGTCGACGTCGACCTGCACCAGCCGCGCGTCCCCTATCTCGAGACGATCCGCAAGGAGGCGCGCGCCAGGCACCGCTACAAGAAGCAAACCGGCGGTCGCGGTCAGTTCGGCGACTGCGAGATCGTGATCGAGCCGCTTCCGGAACGCTCCGGGTACGAGTTCGTGGACGAGATCGTCGGCGGCGTGATCGCGCAGGGTTTCCGGCCCGCCGTCAACAAGGGCATCCAGGAGGCCATGGAGCACGGCGAGCTCGCGGGCGCGCCGGTACAGGGGGTCAAGGTGCGGCTCGTAGACGGCCAGCAACACCAGGTCGACTCCTCGGAGATGGCGTTCAAGATCGCCGGCTCGATGGCCTTCAAAGACGCGTACCAGAAGGCCGATCCGGTGCTGCTCGAGCCGATCATGGAGGTCGAGGTCAGCGTCCCCGACGACACGGTCGGGGCGATCAACGGCGACCTCAACTCCCGCCGCGGGCGCCTGCAGGGCATGGAGCCGCGCGCGGGCATGACCACGATCAAGGCAGAGGTGCCGATGGCCGAGATCCTCACCTATTCGCAGGCTTTGACCTCGCTGACGGGCGGGCGGGGCGATTACCACATGCACTTCCTGCGCTACGAGGAGGTTCCGTCGCACATCGCGCAGAAATTGATCGCGGAATCCCAGAAGGAGCCCGAGGAAGCGAAGGTTTGAGGCTTCCTAAGGCGCCGCTTGTCGGCGCCGCTTTCAGGACGCGTGGGCTTTGCCCACGCGTCCGTTTGCGTCGCTGTCCGGTACTCCGGGATTCGCCAGGGACGCGCTAAGGTCCCCCGCGATGCGAATCTCGCGGCAAACGGTCCTGGCGGCGCGAACGTGCGCGATCTGTGAGCGAACCCTCTTGGTGGGCGAGCGCTCGGTGCGCTACTCGCCCAACGGCGAGGACTTCGTCGACGTCTGCCCGTTGTGCCAGGACGAAGCGCTCGACCACGGCTGGGTGAAGGAGGGCAGCCCGACGACTCCGGTGGTCGCGGATCGCCGCCGCAAGCGTCTCGGGCCGCTCGGGTCGCTGTTCGAGTCGCGCAAGCCGCCGGCGGAGCGGGTTGTGGACGAGCCGATCCTGCGCCGTCTGTCCGAGCCCGAGAAGGCGATGGTCGAGGCGGCCGAGATCTTCAACGGCAGCGCATTCCGGCGCACCGTCGCGGGGATCGCGAAGAGCCTCGGCGAGCCGAAGGTCAGCGTCGTCCCGCTGTCGGGCGTGAACGCGGAGGTCGTGATCTCGGTCGTGTGGGACATCTCCTGGTACCAGTACCGGGTCACTCCGGAGTCAGGTCAGCCGGTGCGCCTGGCCGAGCGCGGCCACGACCCGCGCGAGCTGGAGAGCATGTTCACGAGCTGGAACGCGAAGCTGACCGCCGAGGGCCGGATCGCTCCGGACATCTCGCCCCTCTAGCGTCTGCCGAGTCCCTACTTACAATCCGAAGCACGATGATCTACTGCGTGATCCCGCGGGAGCTCGAGGACGAGCTCTACGAGAAGATGGTCGAGTACTACAAGGACAATCCGCACGTGTCCGTCATCCTCGACCGCCGCGAGGGCGACGACCGGCGTAGTGGCCGGACGTTCGGCGGAAAGCGTGAGATCCGAGACCGCCGCCGCGCCCGCGCTCCGGGCACGTTCCCGGAGACCGAGGCTCCCGAAGACGCGTAGCTAGAATCGCCGCGTGGCGACGGCGGCGACCAAGAGCTTCAAGAACTACATCGGCGGCGAGTGGGTCGACGCCTCCTCGGGCGAGACCTTCGAGAGCCGCAATCCCGCCAACGGCGAGACGATCGGCGTCTTCCCGCGCTCGAGCGCCGAGGACGTCGACCGCGCGGTCGAAGCCGCGAAGCAGGCGTACGAGGAGTGGCGCCTGGTCCCGGCCCCACGGCGCGGCGAGATCCTCTTCCGCTTCGGCCAGCTCCTGGCCGAGCAGAAGGACGACTTCGCCGACCTGATGGCCCACGAGATGGGCAAGGTGCTCCCCGAGGCCGCCGGCGACGTCCAGGAAGCGATCGACATGAGCTTCTACATGGGCGGCGAGGGGCGGCGGCTCTTTGGCCAGACCACCCCGAGCGAGCTCCGCGACAAGTTCAACATGAGCGTGCGGATGCCGATCGGCGTCGTCGGCGTGATCACGCCGTGGAACTTCCCGATCGCGATCCCGACCTGGAAGATCGCGCCGGCGCTCGTCTGCGGGAACACGATCGTCTTCAAGCCTGCCACCGACACGCCGCTCTTGGGCGAGCGCTTTGTCGAGCTGCTCGCCGAGGCCGGCGTGCCGGCGGGGGTGGTGAACGTCGTGCACGGGGGCGGGGGAGAGGAAGCACGTCCACCTCGAGCTCGGCGGCAAGAACGCGATCATCGTCCTCGACGACGCCGACGTCGACCTCGCGGTGGAGGGGATCGTCTGGTCGGCGTTCGGCACGGCAGGGCAGCGCTGCACCGCGGCGTCGCGCGTGATCGTGCAGGAGGGCGCGTACGAGGAGCTGCAGAAGCGGCTCGTCGCGGTCGCCGAGAAGCTGCGGCTCGGCCCCGGTTGGGAAGAGGGCGTCGACGTCGGGCCCGTGATCAACCAGGGCGCGCTCGAGAAGATTCACTCGTACACGGGGATCGGGAAGGACGAGGGCGCGAAGCTCCTCACCGGCGGCGAGATCGCGAGGGGCGACGGTCTCGGCGACGGCTACTTTTACCGGCCGACGATCTTCGGCGACGTCGACCCCGGGATGCGGATCGCGCAGGAGGAGATCTTCGGCCCGACGACGGCGCTCATCCGCGTACGGGACGTCGACGAAGCCGTGCGCGTCTCGAATGGGATCGAGTTCGGGCTCTCGTCGTCGATCTTCACGCGTGACGTGAACAAGGCCTTCCGCGCGATGCGCGACCTCGAGGCCGGGATCACGTACATCAACGCGGGCACCATCGGCGCCGAGGTGCACCTGCCGTTCGGCGGCGTCAAGGGCACCGGCAACGGCCACCGCGAAGCGGGCCAGGCCGCCCTGGACGTCTTTACCGAGTGGAAATCGATCTACGTCGACTACTCGGGCAAGCTCCAGAAGGCCCAGATCGACACCGCGTCCTAGCCGCTCTGCGGCTCAGGTGAACGTGAGGATGTGAAACAGCTCGACGTCGAGCCCGTTCGCCGTCAGGCGGGCGGTCTTGGCGATTCCGTCGCGCTCCTCGAAGACCAGCAGGAACTCGTTCGCGTCCATCTCGTCCGCGCGGTCGAGCTGCTCGAGCCGGAAGCGGAGCGACGAGCTCTGCTCGCCGGAGGCGAAGAGGAGCTCGCCCTCCACGTTGTTGGCCCGGTCGAAGTCGTGGCCTTCGTGGAGCGTGAACTCCCAACCCTGGCGCGGTGCCGCCCAATCGTCGATCGCGGCGGCAAGCACCGTCAGCGCCTCGTCGACCTCGATCTCGACGGGCTGATCTGATCGCTCCCCGGGCGTCGGCCGCGCCTGCACTTGCAGCGTTGGCATAACGGGCCGGTTCCCTGCGATTAGGGTGCGCAAACGTGAAGCGCAAGCTCGTCGTGTTCGTGCCTCGCGAGGCCCTCGACTCGGTCCGGGAGGCCCTGTTCGAAGCCGGTGCCGGGCAGATCGGCGATTACGAGCGCTGCTCCTGGTACACGGAGGGGACGGGCACGTTCCTCGCCGGGGAGTCGGCCTCGCCGAGCGTCGGACAGCCTGGCCGAGAAGAGCGCGTCGCGGAGCTCCGGCTCGAGACGGTCTATCCGTCAGAGCGCGAGGCGGAAGTCGTCGCGGCCCTCCGGGCCGCGCATCCGTACGAAGAGCCGGCCTTCGATCTCTACGCCCTGGCGGAGCCATGGCCGTGAGGGCCAGGCTCTCGACGGACGGGGGGTCGCGTGGGAACCCCGGCCCCGCCGCGTACGGCTACGTGCTCGAGAGCGAGGATGGCCACGTGCTCGACGCCCGCGGCGAGGCGATCGGCACCGCCACGAACAACGTTGCCGAATACCGCGGCCTGATCGCGGGGCTCGAGAGCGCTGTCCAACGCGGCGTCGACGAGCTCGAGGTCGTCTCCGACTCCGAGCTCCTCGTCAAGCAGATGCGAGGCGAGTACAAGGTCAAGAACGAGACGCTGCGCACACTCCAGAGCGAAGCTGCGGAGCTGGCCGCCGGGCTGGAGAGAGTCACGTACACGGCAGTTCGCCGGGCCCACAACGAGCTCGCCGACCGCCTCGTGAACGAGGCCTTGGACGCCGCGTAAGCCCGGCCGCTAGTAAAGACCAAGGTACGGGCGTATCGTCGGGGAGTGGCATTGCCGACAGAACCGTCGGCGCCACGGGTCTTGCTGACCGTTGACGTCGAGGACTGGAATCAACTGCTCGACCGTCGTGTCGGCATCGAGCGCCCCCCGAGCACGGCGTTTCGCGCCCAGATGAAAGCAGTCTTCGGCGTGCTCGACGAGTTGGGAGCACACGCCACCTTCTTCGTGCTCGGCACCACCGCGGCCGACCACCCACACCTCGTGGCTGAGATCGGCGAGCGCGGCCACGAGATCGCTTGCCACGGCTACTCGCACGAGCGCGTCTATCAGCAGGCGCCGGCACAGTTTCGAGCCGACGTAGAGCGAAGCCTCCAGATCATTGAGCGAGTCGCCTCGGTACGACCCCGCGGCTATCGCGCGCCGATCTTCTCGATCAACCGGGACAGCCTGTGGGCCTACGAGATCCTCGAAGAGCTCGATTTCAAATACGACGCGAGCCGGTGCTCGTCGCCATGGGTGCCGAACGCCATCAGCCCGCCGGCGGTGGCGCCGTATCGCATCGGGTTGAGTGGAGGCAGGGAGCTCTGGGAGTTACCGGTCGCTTCGTGCGCGGTCGCAAGGCATTCGCTGCCACTTGGAGGGGCGAGCTACTGGCGCTTTCTCCCGAGCGGTCTCCATCTGCGCCTCCTGCGCAACGGTGTGCAGCCGTATCACCTGCTCTACGTTCACCCGTACGAGTGCGATCCCGAGCCGCTCCGGGCCAACCTGCCGTCGACGTCGACGCGCGCCGAGGTTCGCTCTGCCCGGCGACGCGAGTGCTGGAGAAACTTCAGGCACGAGACCATCTTGACCCGCCTCCAGGCGATCGGCGAGCACTTCGAGTTCACGACCTGCAGCGACGCCCTGGCCATCCTGGCCAGCACCCCGCAGGCCGACGTCCGGCCGCCTATCGACGTTGACCGGGCCAGACCCGCGGTCGCGGTGTGACGCGCGTCGCGGTCGTCGGCGGGGGGCCGGCCGGCCTCGCCGCCGCGTACAGGCTGACGGCGGCCGGAGTCCCGACGGTCGTGTTCGAGGCAGGCTCTTCGATCGGCGGGCTCGCCCGGTCGATGGAGATCTGGGGTCACGCCGTCGACCTCGGAGCTCACATGTTCACGTTGAAGGATCCCCGGATCGGCTGCTTATGGACTGAGCTGGTCGGCACTGACTACGACGCTGTTCCCCGAAGGACGCGTGTCCTCTTCGACCAGTGGACGCTTGGCTATCCCTACGATCCCCGCGAGGCGGTTCGGGCACTCGGCGTCGGGGAAGTCGCGCGCTGTGTCACAAGCCTTGGCGTCGCACGTCTCCGTCGCCCACAAGCTGAAGCCGACTTGGAGAGCTGGGTCGTCCGCCGGTTCGGCCGCCGCGCCTTCGACCTGTTCTTCGCCGGCTACGTGGAGAAGCTCTTCGGCGCGCCCGCGCACGAGATCGACGGGGCGTTCGCGCACACGCTCCTCGGCTTCCAGCGGCATGGCTCATTGATGCAAGCGGCCTGGTCGCACTGCCAACCGCGGCGTCGCCAGGCGAGCCCGTCGCTGCTCGTTCGCCCTCACGGCGGAATCGGCGTGCTTCCCAAGCGCCTGGCCGAGTACGTCCGTGCTCACGGCGGCGAGGTGCGCTGCGACGCCCCGATCGCGCGTTTGACCACCGGCGCTGACCGAATCGACGGCGTGGAGCTTCAGAGCGGTGAGAGGCTGAAGGTGGACTTCGTCGTCTCGGCGTTACCGCTGACCCTGACTGCAAGGCTTGTCGACCCGGTCGGCCGGCAAGAACCCGCGCGCTTCCGCAGCGTTGTCCTCGTCTACCTCCTGATTGAGGCCCAGGGCGCGTTTCGCGACCAGTGGGTATTTCTTGCTCCGGCGCGGTTCAAGAGCAGCCGCATAACGAACTTCCGGAGCTGGTCCTCGCGAAACGGCGACGGCCTTCAGGCTGTGCTCTCCGTCGAGTTGTGGTGTGACAGCTCCGATTCGCTGTGGTCGGCGGCGGACGAGGACCTTCAGGAGCTGGCAGTCGACGAGTTGGCCGACGCCGGCCTTCTGCACCGGCAAAGCGTCCTCGATAGCCGTGTGGTGAGACTCCGAAATGCATTTCCGGTGCCTGTCGTCGGGTACGCCGACGCGCTCGCTGCGACTCGCAAGCAACTGTCACGGTTTTCGAACCTGACGACGACGGCCGGACTCGGAGCAATCACGAACGCCGGAGTCCACGGGAGCCTGATCGCCGGGCTGGACGCCGGCGAAGCAGTAGCCCGAACCGCGCGGACCTGAGGCAGGCAAAACCGCGGCTATACTGGCTGCGCTCGCGGATGTAGCTCAGTTGGCTAGAGCGTCTGCTTGCCATGCAGAAGGTCGTGGGTTCGAATCCCATCATCCGCTTCAGAAAAGCCCCGCTAGGCGGGGTTTTTTGTTGCCTCGATTGGAACCGCGACCGGCTCGTCAACCGCGATAGTGCCCATTCGTGCCCATTCGAGGGCCCGGTCGTAGGCCCGGAGGTGTGGCCCGGACAGCCGCTCGCGGCGCTTCGTCGCCTGCGCGTAGACCCTCAGCGTGAAGCGGGGGTCTTCGTGTCCAAGCTGGCTCGAGGCATAGGCG
>WNFY01001715.1_pt1 | contig 22040 bp, 18 predicted proteins | sample 5400091 | NCBI WGS metagenome assembly WNFY01 (sample SAMN13153364, study PRJNA577476) | soil metagenome | isolation source: 60 cm soil or saprolite under grassland replicate 1 | place: USA:California | collected 2016-06-15
GGCGCGTAAGCACCAAGCCCGAAAGACAACAGACAGCAGAAACATCTTGCGCAAGGTTTCCGTAAGAACATCGACGACCGAGGGATTGTAGACGAACCTTCGACTGCTGTAAATCTCACGAATCACAACCCCAGCTTGCCTTTCTATGCAAGCGTCTCTCAGAAAGATACCATCGGCTTCAGCCGCATGGAGCTTCAATTTCCACCTAACCAGTCGCAAAACTTTCTCTTTGGATACCACGGGCTTCAGCCGTGTGGAGTTTCAGCTTCAGCCTATTTCGCTCGAAAGTAGAGCTAGAGGTAGAAACTGAAACTCCATGCGGCTGAAGCCGATGGTATCTGTAACCATGTTCCTGCGATTCCATTAGGTTGAGGTTGAAGAACCACGCGGCTGAAGCCGGTGGTATCTCTATTCGACGTTATTTGACCACATTTCATCTGACCACTTCTCCAAGATCGGATCGTTTCCCATCCTCTTCCGCTCCTCGGCGGCCGATTAACGATCTGACGCCCCCGCGTGCGTGTGTGCTCTCAAGTTGATGTTGGGGGTGCTGAGCTGGTCTCATGACAATAGATAAGGGCTTCGATTATTTGTCGGACGTATTTTGATCGTTGGACGTATTCGCCAGTGTGTTCGGTATGTCGCACGAGCAGGGCCGGCGAACGTTGATTACGCGGGCGAGACGAACGGACGGGGGAACTCATGGACTTTCTCCTGAAGGGGCAAAGGCGTCGGGCTACCGTAGGTTTAGTTAAATAGACCCTCGCGGATCACTGCTTGACGGCGGCCAGCATAACAGGAGAAGGATCAATTCGCTAACGCAGTAACCGTTTTCCTAGCAATCGCCCGCGCTCCTCCGGAGCTAAAGAATTTCTTTCCAGCAATCTGAGCCATAAACATTTGGCCGCTCTGCGGCGAAGCAACGATCCGGGTCAGAACAGAGACACCGCACCAGCGACAGCGCAAAATTGCGCGCAAGAGAATCATCGAGTATCTCGGTCCGTTGAAGGTTTATTGAAATAGCTGATCGCTCGTGATTGGTTAACGGCGGATAGTATAAGAGGAGAGTCGTTGATTCACAAAGCTCTTTTCGGTACGCGGGCTGACATTGGGCCAAAGAGAGCGGTGAGCAGTGGGCGGTAGCCATCTCGGCCGTGGAATAAGCCGGTCAGAACGGTCCTATATCGTTTTTTCGAATGGAAGCAATAATCTGCCGGAGGCTACACGATCGATCGTCTGATTGTGCTGAAAAATAGATAGACGATAATGTGGAAGCAATAACTTGCCGCAGGCTACTGGAATCAATAAGTTGCCGAGGCGGCAAAGTATTGCTTCAAGTGACACAAGTGACACTATTACAACTACCCTTGTAAAAGAGCCGCCCTCTGGAGACGAATGGCTGCACGAGTTGAAATTCGATGGCTATCGAATGCTCTGCCGCGTCGATCGCGGTCGCGTCAGCGTTTGGAGCCGAAACGGAAAAGACTGGACAGAGAAATTTCAGAACGTCGTCGAAGCGGTCAAGTCCCTTAAGGCAAGCGCAATGCTCGACGGCGAAATCGTGATCGTTGATGCGCAAGGCCGGTCAAGCTTTCAGAAGTTACAGCGCGCAATGGGCAAAGCCACGACGACTGGCTTTGCTTACGAGGTGTTTGATCTCATTTATCTCGACGGCTTCAGCCTCATTCAAACTCCACTCAAGCATCGGAAAGAACTTCTGAAGAATCTGGTGGGATCGAATTCGCGTGGCGTGATTCGGTATAGCGAACACATTAGCGGAAGCGGAGACGAGTTCTTCAAACATGCTTGCGAGTACGGGATTGAAGGAATCGTTTCAAAGCTCGCTAACTCACACTACGAATCGACGCGGAATCGAAACTGGCTGAAAGTGAAGTGTGCGAAGCAACAGGAGTTTGTCATCGCGGGATATACGCCGTCTTCAAAAAGTCTGCCTGGATTTGGCTCGCTCGTGTTAGGTGTTTACGAGAAAGGACAGCTCGTTTACGCCGGGCGTGTCGGTACTGGTTTCACTTTCAAACAACGCAGCGACTTGAAGAAGCAGATGGACAAGCTGTCTCGCGAAACATCGCCGCTCGCTGTCGTACCGAAAGACCCAGGCGTGCGCCAAACCCATTGGACCGAGCCGAAAATGATCGCAGAGGTTGCTTTCACGGAGTGGACTTCCGATGGTTCGATCAGACACCCATCGTTTCAAGGCTTGCGCGAGGATAAGAACCCAAAAGAGGTCGTGCGCGAAGAGCCAAGGTCAGGTTCTGGAAAATCGAAAACAAAGCCGAAGCGGTCACGATGACATCAGAGTTCTTAGTCTGTCTTTCAGAACCGCTTCTTTGGGGGTCCTCACGCCACGTTGCAACCAATCTCGAACCTTCGTAACCGTCAAGGTGTGCTTTACCGAACTGCGCACCTCAACTTCCAATTGAGTTAAGCCACCAGGCTCAAGCTCGTGTTTGCGAAAGGCACACAAGCCTAAAACCGAGGCTTCGTACAGCCCCTCTGCCTCAACTTCCACCGAATGGCGGATACCGTCCAAGTCCAAGAATGACACGATACAGGCCGCCATGAGGCGGAGAATAGCATTTTCGGTAATTTTCGCCAATCGGACAATGTGCCACCTGCGGCACACTATCTCTGCGTTCATTTGATTTCAGGTCGCTTGCCCGACTCGTTCGGGCCTAAACTGTCAGTCATGGGAAGACGAAGCGATTTTGGGAATAGCTGGAGGGAAGTTGTCGAGAATTGGTGTGCCGGTTTCGCGCCTCCAATCGAGGAACAAGTAGCTTGGAATTCCCTGCAAACAATGGAAGAGCTCTGGCCCGCATATTTGGACAATGTGATCGCTCAAGGTATTCGGAGTCGACTAATCATGGCAGATGTGGTTGATTACGGTTGCACGCTTCAGACCTGTAGAGACTTGGACGGCTTCGGAAGAGTGCTCCAGCGTCTAAAGGCTGGAGATGCAGGAGCGCTCGCTGAACTGAAGTTCGCAGCGTCGCTAGCGGCGGCCGGATACATCCCTGCGTTAGAACCAGAACTGAACGGCAGTAGGCTAGATGCTGTGATTGTAGAGGCAGCAGAGCGCGTATTCGTTGAGGTGATTTCCCCAGAGCTCTCACAAGTGATGCAACATGCTGAAGAAGCGCTTGGAGTACTTGCCGATGCTCTCACCTCACGCACCCCAGGATTAATCACAGATGTGTACATGCTTTCAGAACCGAATGAGGCTTCTATTAGGCAGGTGCTGGCGTTCGTCTTGTCAGCACCCCGGCCATCTGTTGTTCATGAGATTCCTGGTCTGGCGTTTGTTGCTATGAGACCGTTTGATCCGCGGATTGAACTTAGCAAACCAAATTTCATTGATCGTGGGGTTCCTACAATTGGAATCGTTGGTGCTAGCCGAGAGGGGCGCCTGCCATCGCTTGCGATGGTTCGTTTGCCCATTGACGATCAACGAGCGGCGAGACTCATGGGAGCCGAGGCTCATCACTTTTCACGAGATGAAACCAATATTCTTGCGATTGACGTCAGCAACATTCCCGGCAGCATTCCAGATTGGATGCCGCTTATCGAGCGTCGCCTTCAACCTAACTTGAACCGGAGATTCGGTGCGGTGGTCCTTTTCACAAGAGTTAACCAATTACACAACGCGAACATCATCAGAGGATATCGCGTGTTACGAAACCCATATGCATATCGACCTGTCCCCGAACCGTTCTTAACCGCGATCGCGAATCTGGACGAGTCGCCTTGAACCTCATTGCAGCGTAGCGACTTGGGGTACTAAGAAGTTATCTAAAGATTTCGTCTAACCGCCAAACCAACTGAAGAGCTTGCGCATCTCCCGTCTTTGCAAAAATATCTAGAAGACTCATTAGGTCTAACATCGGCTGACCATCTCTAAAGTCATACCGGTAATCCGCAAGAACCGCCTCAACTAGTTTCACCACTTCGGTTGTTGCGAATGGATCTAAGGTGTAGCCACTAGGCTCACTCGACTCCGCGACGCCGACGGCCAAATGCAGTACACCCTTCGGATCGTAGCGCAGTACTCCGTTTAGTAGTTGCATGAAGTAGTGCGCCGTCGGCGCAAACAGCACGCCATTTCCTTTGCTGAGGGCAAATCTCACTATCAGCTCAAGTAGCGGCTTGATAGCAAAATAGTAGAGCTGCCGTTGCTTGTGAGTTGGAGGCGTCTCATTATGTTCGACACTAACGCTCCCCTCAATCTTCGCGGCGAAATATAGGCGAGTAACGACTTCGTCAACGACACCGTAGACGTTCTTCATCTGGTGCTGGAACTCATCAGTCCACGCTCCGTGGTCATTGACGGACCTTAGCACTTGACTCACACCAATCGCAGCCGCTTCAATTGCGCTTGACAGTAGCGCGATTGCATTATCAATTTGTTGGGCTTTCTCAGGATCCTCCAGCCGCTGCGGTGTTATGAAGGTTACCGCGTTGAACGCGCAACCGCGTAATGCCTGCGCCCACTGAATCGGGCTCCTCAAGAAAACATCGATTGTAGAAAGCATCCGCGAATTCTTACGAGCGACCGCAAGCCCTACTACAATCGGAATCGCATCGCCAATCACCACAAAATCAAGGTCTCCCGAAAAGACTCTCGCCAAAAATGTGTCGAGCACATCGACAGTTTCTTGTTCGTGTTTTATCGCGAGGTAGCCTAAAGTTCGGAATAACCCACCTGCCACGACACGATTTTTCTCGGTCTCACTGATTTGATTGGCCAAACGCCAAAAGAAATCCGGCGATGTATCAATCAAGCGAAAGAGATCGATAACAGTTAGAAAGCGAACCGATGGCTTGGGATCACCTATAAGTCGCTCAATAGCTTCAGCCACTTCTGTGTCCAGATTTCGTGCCGCAAGCCAAGTCAGTCCGCGAGCAGCTTCAATCCGAGGAGCAGGTGACCAATACGCATGAGTGTAGTTTGCGTCAGCCTCTGAATTTGGCTGCGGTGATGGATGATCGGCGCAAGTCAACAATACTTCACGGCAGAACTTATAGGCTCTGCTGTCCCGCTCAGTAACTGCGCGACTGATTGCGGTAGCACACTCGGCAATTCTTGTTAGCGCAGTCTCCAAAACAGCTTCATCGGCGCCCGCTGACTCAGTAACGCGCTTGTACGCTTTCTCACACTGGTCGAGGATTGAAGGAACGTCATCGTTCGTAGGCGTCTCGTTTTGCCATCTTGAAGCGAACGCTTCCAAAGGAGCGGTGATATTCAGCAGAGCTTGATTCTCAGGCTTTTTCGGATTGGCACCTCTCCGGTTGAGCCACATTTCCTCAGTCGATATTCCAGGAGGGGGACCAAAGGAAATACTCGTCGAGAATAATGCGTCGTTAGCCGGCACGCTTTGGTTCTGTTGCATTTCTGAAATAAGAGTCTTAGCCGCATCTGTTTGAAGAAGGTCGACAGGTATTCTGGCGATAAGTCTATTGCGTACGTACAGCAAGCGGTCAGAGTCTTGTGAATCGGCGTGCTCCGGCAAAGACATAATTACCTTCTCAATTTCGAGTCTTTGTGCATTGCTGAAAACAGACGCTGTGGCCTCAATGAAACTGCCTACATCTTGTAGCGTCTCGTTCCCAGTTAACACTGGTATTGCTAGGCATAGTTCAAATAGAAGAGGCCCGAAAACTTTGGGTTGGCGAGTGCCGGATTCCAATAGACGTTTCCAAAAGAATGCAACGATCCCGTGGTCCCGAATTTCGTCCAGCAGTTGGTGCAGAGTATCAGCGCGAGCTTCGTTACCCGCAATTTGGTCGATGAACGAGAAAAGGCTATCTGCCATTCTTATGGGCTCATCTGTGTGCGACTGGTCCCAGGCGTAACTTCCATCCGGCAGATATGATGCTGACCGATCGCGGAAAGCGAATCGTTCTATAGCGTGTTCGATATCAATTGTTGGCCGCTCGTCGTATCGTCGTAGGTGTTGGTCGACTACAAAGTGATTAAGACTCTCGATCGCCGTGCGAGCAGCAATTGTTGGCGCAGCCTCGAGAAAACTCGGGTACTTAGCTATCAGCGAGTAGCGAGATAATTCAAAATCCTGTCTTCGGGTGCTTGTCAATGGCAAGACGGCACCACCGATTTGTGTACGTGCCTCGCTCAATTCCCGATGATTAAACACGGCCTTATAGAAGTCCGCGACAAATGCTGGGCTAGTGGGCCACACATCTTCAATCACATTTGCGAGTCGGAAGAAATAATCAATGGGGAAATCAGGCTCCTTTAGCAGACTCAGCACTCCCCTCAGTAGCTGTTCCGATTCTTCAGGAGCTGTGGCTATCGACTTCGCGACGAGCGGAACAATCCAGACTGAACCAAGATTCTCAAGCCATGGTTGCGGTGATTTAATTCGTTCCTGCCATAGCCATTGAATTAAGTTGCGACCAATGATTCCGCATGCTTGAAGAAAAACCTGTAGGTCATACTTCTTGGCTTGCTCAAGCACGTCATTGGTAGCGAAAGCTAGCTCCCACGCAAACTCCTTCCGGATTTGCGCTGAGATCTTGAACAAAAATACCATCCACACGTCGAGGCGCGCCTTTCGCAGCATCCGATTGGCCTGCAGCATGCGAAGAACTCCCTCGATCGCGATGTCTTGATTAGCTTCAAGCGCTCGAATTAGCGGGTTCAGCTCTTCACCCTTCCGTAACTCGTTCACAATTACGGTCGGACTCAATAACCTCGCGAACAATCGAATCTGAAGGTTGGAGTTTGGCAACGTTTGCCAAAAGATATCCCAAAAGAGATTTGGTGATTCATGCCACTGACGGGTCAAATAGAAGCTCAGGCTCGGGCGTAGGAAAAGTGGCCTGGATGGGTCTTCCGACAAAAAGTCGATAAGCTTGCTGGCGTCATCTTCAATCAACAGAACACTGACTGCGTAGTCAAACAATATGTTATGACCGAATGTAACGCGCTGCTCCGTCGATGTGTAGACTAGGATCTCCGCTGTCATTAACGAGTGCCAAGTCTCATTGGCAGTCATTTCGTATACTTCATCAGTGCGAACAGAGAGTGATCGTTGGTCGACCATCTTTCGAGTGACTCTTGACAGCAAGACGCTCCGTGCGTCGGCCAACCGTCCATTGGCGACTCTATACTTCCAAAAGAGGCCAAGCAGTTGAATATCCGACTCGATGGTACTTAACTCTTTTATGTCAGGTTCTTGAGTTAAGATTTTCTGGACAAGCCACAAATTGAAAGGAACTAACAATAACTCTTTGAAATCTTCAGAGCTGTTCGCATACACCTGGTCAAGGTGTTCAATGGTGCGAACGGCTTGATCCCTTTCTTCAGGGGACAGTTTGGGAATCGTAAAATGCCGACAATACACATCGAACAGCTGATATTCGCGGGGGATATTTGAGCTGAAGGTTCGAGGAAAGATATCCTGTAATTCCTGCGACTTCTTCGCGTCATAAGTCCGCACGCTAACGATGATTGTCCAATAGCCCTTTAACTTCGTAACGCTTCGACGAATTAGATGTAAAAAGAACCTTTGAGCGCTCTCGGAGCGCGCCGCGTCGAATGCGTCCAAAATCAAGATTCCGGTCTGTGAAGCGGCCTCTGATTGCTGTCGAAGGTAATCAACAAAGTTACCTTGAATTTGAAGGGCCGCACATAGCTCAACTTCATTCGAAACTCCGAGTTTGTCTATCGGCAAATACAGGCACAATAGGGTATCGTTTGTTCGTTTTTCGGAGAACTCTTTCAAAAGGAACGTCTTGCCCACGCCGGGAGCGCCAATGACTACTCCACTCCCTGCTTGAGCAAAAGCCGCGAATGCTTCTTCGAGTTTGTGTCGGTCGATCTGCATTAGAGCTCTAACATCCTCTTATTGATACTTGCGATGGATTCAGGGATTACAGATACGCCAACTTCTCCTGCGAGCTCGTAAATTAGCCGCGTCAGCCCGCTATGGTCTGGTGCCTGACCGGCGACGACGGGCGGCACGTAATAAAAAATGGGCCTAGTATTCAGCAACCGTAATGTTCCGGCGATCTGTTCCCGATGGTCGATCTGTTCCCTTTGGCCGTCCGTCGTATAGCTCATGATCGCAAAGTGTTGTAAATCCTCACCGAGGTGCAGGTCCTGACGCAGTACCTGCAAGATGTGCACGAAGAATTCATCCTCCAGACTAAACCCGACAAACACGAGCGGGTGCGAAATACACAGGGCCCACAGTACCTTTCGGTGCAAGGAGTCTAGAGTGACGTTTAGTGTTCGTCCATCTTTGTCAAACACTGGAAGTCTGCCGTACTTGCCAAGGTAATCCTCCTCCGTAAGGATAAGACGTTGTGGGTTTCTGTAGTAGCCGTGAAGGTGAAGAACCCATCTAGGCTTGCCCGCGGTCAAACTACGGAAGAAATCGAACACTCTATAGGGGCGCTCGTCACACAGGTCGACCTCTTCGCAAAAATGCGGTTTTCCGCTGGATGCAAAAGCCTCGCTGATCGCTGACTCGATTACACGTTCATAGTTCGTCGTGGTGAACCCACAGAACGGAAGTCGTACTAATGCGACGTGCGAATCGTCGTGCTGCAGCGCTCCTTCTCGCGGAGGTTCAAATGTCTTCTCCAGAAAACTGTGATAGGCATCCTCCCTGTTATTCTTTTTGATCTCGGCAACTATTGATCGAGCAAGAGTCATTGCTGGGGTATCGCTTGGCCAAGCTAAATGACCAGCAAATTTTGTCCTCAGGGACTCAACCAGTTGGCGCCCTAACGGGTAGCCGACCGAATGGCTGTTACCCGCACCCGCGACTAGCACTGTTTGCTCTTGTCTCAGCGCTGCGACAAGCTTCTGTTTTGCATCTGCATTGTCGTACATATTGCCGTAGAATCCTGCGATAACGGATGCGTTAAGGAATTTCGGACGGCGAAGACTCGATTGGCACAGCTGAAATCGCTTCCCGAATATGAGCATCAATCTCGGTCAACTGGTCTTTCGTAAAGCCAGTGATATTTTGCAGATCCTCCCACGAGATCCGACTCCCGTCCTGGAGCGGCGGGAAACATCTATCACACCATCGCACCGCCTCTGAGCCGCCTTCAGCCGACATTACGTAGATGGCGTTAAGCGCAATCGATGCATCCAAGTCGCGTTTCACGATATCGATTAGAGTGTTTACCGCGTCGGCGCATCTCGAAGAGAAGCGATGCAGCGGTTCCTGTTTCCCTTCCGTGATCCTACGGAAACACCCCCACGTCGGCACGAGAAAAAAGTCTCCGTACGTTACGTCTTCCATAGGAATTCGTTCACCGACCTGGCTGCCCTTGACGAACACGTCCCGACGTTGCTGAACTGAAAAGAAACTCATGCCGAGCTTTTTGAGTTCTTCAATTGGCCCCGTGATGCTTTCAACATATGACGACAACAACTCAGGTTCATCCGGATCGATTGCCCAAATATCAGCGAAGATTTCGTCAACGAGTTCGCGCACACGCGGTTCAATCTCAGTCCTAAGAGTAACCATGAGCCGATAGCTAAAAAAATGATGAGCCCGCTGAATTACAATCCTAAAATCTTCCGCAGAATGAATCATCAACGCCGTTGGTGGTTGGGCCTCAGCAACCCGATAATCTGTTGCTAGATCCCTAACCGCTACATCGAAGGCCGCAGCGATCGCTTTCAACGTCTCGCCGTCCCTCGTTTGATCTTTTTCCACCCGCTGAACTGTGCGAGCCGTGATGTCCGCAATTTCAGCCAATTGATCTTGACTCCACCCGCGCTCCAACCGTAGCTCCTTGACCCTTTTACCGAATCTTGTTTCTGTCCTCATATTTCCATCCTCCGAGAGAGGATCGTGCCAGTTCTCGGTTCAAAAGTGAACGACAGAAACACGACAGCTCAAGCGCTTTAGACTTCCTTTGATAGGCCTCGCCTTCATTCCGCTTCGCTCCATTCCAGCCGAGAAATCTAATTAAGTTTTCCCCCTTCTGCGCTCTCATTGTGCCACGGGAGCCCGCCCGACAACTCTCCGCAAAGCCTCCGAGTCCTCCACTCCGTTCCGGCAGTCCCTGTGTCGGTCGAGCACCCACCCGTGTCTCAACGTCGCTACGAAGGGGGAAAACTCCCTGTTTTAAGACCAAAGACCAACAACACGCGCAGCGAAAGGAGCACCGACCATGCAGCGATACACCACCAAACCAGCGCCCGACGTTCCCAAGTGGTCAGCCTTGTTAGTTGAAGCAGTCAACAAGCCAGGTCTGATCATGGAAGCTTATTCAGCTTTTCACAACTACTCGATCGGAAATCAAATCCTTGCCCTCGTGCAATGCCAATTGCGCGGACTTGAGCCCGGCCCAATCAATACCTTCCCAGGTTGGCAAGCATTAGGACGAACGGTCAAACGCGGCGAGCGAGCCTTGATCCTTTGCATGCCGATAACCCGCAAAGTTCGCGATGAACAACTACCGGAGAGCGAAGGCGAGAACCGCGAGCGCAGATTTACCAGCTTTATGCATAAGGCGCGATGGTTCGCCATTAGCCAGACCATCGGCGACGAATTCACGCCGCCACGCTTGCCGGATTGGGAAGCTGAGCGAGCACTAGCCGCCCTCGACATTGAACGGATCGCATTTACCGACACGGACGGCAACTGTCAGGGATACGCGAAGAAGCGACAAATCGCGATCAATCCCGTGGCCCAACTCCCGCACAAGACGCTTTTTCATGAAGCGGCCCACGTCATTTTAGGCCACACCAGCGAAGCCGATTTTACCGACACCGAACGGACGCCGAAGAACTTGCGCGAAGTCGAAGCGGAAGCAGTCGCCTTGTTGTGCTGCGAAGCGCTGAACCTTGAAGGCGCGAACTTTTGCCGAGGCTATATCCAGAACTGGCTTTGTCCCGCCATTGGCTACGACGCCGACGCCATCCCTGAAAAGAGCGCACAGAAAATCTTCCGGGCCGCAGATCAAATCCTGCGAGCCGGACGACTGCAAGCGGAACAACAGAACGAGTCATAAGGAGAAGCGATGCGAATAATCAAACTCAAGTGCGAACTGGATCACGCCAACTATGACCAGACCGTTCGAGAGGTCGCGGTTGAATCCGAGGACGAAAACAACTGGTACGGCAAGCCGGTAGCTAACCCCGCTTGCCTCACTTTGCAGTGGCCGAAGTTTGCATGGAAAGAAGTTGACGAAACCACGTCAGCCATCCCCGAGCAATGACGCAGAAGGGGCTAGGAAAGCGCGTCAACGCTCGCCTAGCCCAGGCACCAACTTTCAACCCGTACAGGAGAAAAATCGATGCGACGAAACCATAACATAACCACGCGAACCAGCGTGACCCGCTTTGCGCTGGGTCAAACATTCATCACGCCTGGAGCCGAAGAAGCGCTCCAGATTGCCGGACAAACAGCGATTGAGTTTTTGCGCCGTCATATGTCCTGCGATTGGGGAGAGCTATCAGACGACGACGTTCAGGAGAACGAGCTTTCACTAGAGCAGGGATTCCGACTGTTGAGCAACTACCAAACGGGAAAGGGCCAACAGCTTTGGATCATCACCGAGGCAGACCGCAGTGCAACTACGGTCTTGCTTCCGTCTGAGTACTGAAACGAACAACTGAAAGAAACGAGCAGCGCGGGTGTTACTACCACCCGCGCCGCTTACACCGTGACTTGCCCAACTTCAAGGAGAAAGCCAGATGCCAGATCAGAGTACAGGTGTATGCGCAGCCAGGACAAACGCGCTTGTTTGCAATATCCACGAACTAATCACCGAACTTGAGGAACGGATCGAGGACGGAGAACCGTTCGATAATCCAAAGCTAACCCGAACCGCTGAGCGAGTATTCGGCGGCAGCAGAGCGCAAGGCAAGTACACGCCGCGCGATGCTTATGACGCCGTAGAAATCGCCGTCAATAACTATCTATTAGAGAAACACGCCGCAGAGCTAATGCAGATGGACGTGACCGAAGCGCTTGCTTCTGTCTTACGGCCCTTGATGCAGCGACTACCGCGACAAACGGATCGAACGTTAGAGCAGACGGAGCTACAACAATTCTCGACACCGCCGACGCTCGCTTACCTCGCCGCGCGATTACTTGACCCAAAACCGTCTGAGATAGTTCTAGAGCCGTCAGCCGGAACCGGCAGCCTTGCGATCTGGCCGCGTGCTGTAGGCGCAAACGTTATATGCAACGAGACAAGCTTGCGGCGAAACTCATTGCTTCGCTGTGTCCTTAACCTCGATGCACTTCCGCTTGACGCCGAGTTCATCGACGACCTTCTACCCGCCGAGATTCAACCGACCGCCGTCTTGATGAATCCGCCGTTTAGTTCCACGAGCGGCAGAGTCAAGAGCACTAATCCAATTTACGGAGCGCGACACGTAGCCAGCGCCTTGCGCAGATTGAAAGACGGTGGACGCCTGGTTGCGATCGTCAGCGAAGCGATGAGCTTTCACCATCCGAGCTTTAGCGAATGGTGGCAACGGATCGCCTGTCTCTGCAATGTCCGCGCAAACCTCACCCTCGACGGGAAAGAGTATGCGAAATACGGAGCCGCGCCCGACGTTCAAATCCTCGTCATTGATAAGACGGGAGCCACACCCGGAGCGAACTGGCAGGAACAGCTAAAGCAGATCAGTTGGGGAAGCGCAGCCACGCTTGAGGATGCCTGGGAAACACTCAAGCGCTTAGTTGAGGCGGCACCAACCAATGAGCCGGACGACGATCCCGAAGAACCAGGCGGAAATCTATTTGTCCCTTACGTGCCAGCAAAGATTAGAGGCGGTAGGCCGCACCCGGCCGTAATCGTTGAGTCTGCATCAATGGCCGCAGTCACACCGCCAGACATTACCTACAAGCCACACCTCGCGCCGGAGATAGTCAGCGAAGGACTACTGTCAGACATTCAGCTTGAGCGAGTTATCTATGCCGGACAGCGGCACGAGCAGAGACTACCGGACGGATCACGCGCAGGTTTCTTTGTCGGCGACGGCACCGGAGTCGGCAAAGGCCGTGTATTGGCCGGCATAATCGCCGACAATTGGAATCAGAACCGCCAACGGGCGATCTGGCTTTCCGTTAATAATGACTTGCTCGAATCAGCACGCCGCGATCTCACAGACTTAGGACTTGAGAGCATTTCGCTTTCACGAATCAATGACTATCCACCAGCCGGAGCGATCAGCTTGCCGCGCGGCGTGATCTTTAGCTCTTATTCATCGCTAATCGCCGCAGCCAAGACGGGAGAGAAACGCCTAGATCAAATCCAACGCTGGCTTGGCAGCGATGGAGTAGTCATCTTTGACGAAGCGCACAAAGCGAAGAACGCGCTTGCAGGTGGACGCGGCGAACCCACACTGACCGGACAAGCGGTGATTGACCTACAAGACCCGGAGCGAAATGCAGATTATCGCGTGGTCTATTCATCTGCTACGGGCGCAACCGACGTTCGCAATATGGCCTACATGACGAGGCTTGGACTTTGGGGAATCGGCACCAGCTTTCCCGGCGGCTTTCAAGAGTTCATGCAGGAGATTGAATCCGGCGGAGTGGGCGCCATGGAAATGGTCAGCCGCGATATGAAAGCCCTTGGCATGTACCTATCCGGCTCGATCTCGTTTGGTGTATGCCCTCAGAGCGGCAAAGCAGTTGAGTACCGCGAGCGGATTCACTCACTCACACCGCAGCAGCGCGAGATGTACAACCGCGCCGCCGATGCTTGGCAGAGCGTGTTGCGCAACATCGACGCCGCTTTAGAAGTTACCAACGGAGGGCCCCGCGCTCGCGCTGTCGCCCTCAATAAGTTTTGGGGAGATCATCAGCGATTCTTTCGCCAAGTGATCTGTGCTTTCAAAGTGCCGAGTGTAATCGCTGAAACCGAAGCCGCATTGAGCGAAGGCAAGTCAGTTGTGATCTCACTGGTAGGAACCGGCGAGGCGCGAACGAAGGACCAGGTTGCCAAGGCCACCGCTAACGGCGGCATGCTTGAGGACTTGGATTTCTCACCCCGCGAAGTAATCGCCGCGATGGTCGATCGCGGATTCCCAACGACACTCTATCAGGACGTAACTGACCCAGGAACAGGCCGAACAATCCAAGTTCCTGTCAGAGACGGCAAAGGTAATCCCGTACAGAGCAAAGAAGCCTTGCGCATGAAGCAAGCAGTTATCGACGGTCTGTCAGCCTTAGAGTTGCCGGAGAACCCGCTTGATCAACTGGTCAATCACTTTGGCGAGCGCAACGTTGCGGAGCTTACTGGACGCACGCGACGATTGATTCGTGATTCGCGCGGACATGTCGAATACAAGAAGCGTAATCCCGAAGGTGTAGCGATGCACCGCACCAACGTTCACGAAATGGAACAGTTTCAATTAGGCAAGAAGCGAGTTGCGATTATCAGCGACGCCGCCGCCATGGGAGTCTCGCTTCATGCTTCCAATCGTGCGGAGAACAAACAGCGACGCGTACACGTCACCCTTGAGCTTGGTTGGAGTGCCGATAAACAAATGCAGACTTTTGGCCGGACGCATCGGAGCGATCAGGCCGTGCCGCCGGAGTACGTCTTACTGTCAACCGAACTAGGCGGCGAGAAGCGCTTTAGCTCGACGATTGCGCGAAGGCTTGGCAGTCTGGGCGCATTGACCAAAGGCGACCGCCGCAGCGCCGACAGCAGCGACCTCGCGAAGTACAACTTTGAGACGGAAGAGGGCCGAGCGGCGTTGTGCTTGATGCTGCGACGAATTGTCGAAAGCGGCAATGTCCCAGGACTCGCGAACCCGCGTCAGACGTTGCGCGATATTGGCTTGCTTGTTCGTAACCGCGACGGCTGCGAAGAAGTACGCAAAGAAGATCTCTACAACGTGCCGCGATTCCTTAACCGCGTTTTAGCTCTCGACGTGGATCATCAAAACGCTCTATTTGACCACTTCGTTGACTTGTTCGATCAGACAGTCCGGTATGCAAAGGCGAACGGCACATTTGACGAGGGAGTAACCGATATAAAGGCGCTGGCTATTCGGATCGCCAAACCTCAGCGCGTAGTGCATACCGACGAAATCACGAACGCTAAAACGACGCATTACACACTTGAGATTGACGTGCCTTCGAAAGCAGTTAGCTTCGACGAGGCCGAACGAGTACGGAAGCGAAAAACCGGCGCGTTCTTTCGCCATCGCAAGAATGGTCACTTCATTCTCGCAATCGAATCTGGGCTACATACGAACGCGGAGAACGGTAACAGCTATCGCACGTTCGCGATCTGGAAACCGGAAGCGGCGCGAAGCAGTTACATTTACGACGACGAGCTAAGCGAGAAGTATCGCGCCGTGATTCCATCAAAAGCACGCGACTGGTGGATCAAGAAACACGCGTCTGTGCCGCCGATTGAAACGCACGAGACGCACATCATAGGCGGCGCGATCATTCCGCTGTGGCAGCGATTCAAAACCCACGAAGAAGCAAGACTCCGCGTAGTCCGAGTTACTACCGACGACGGGCAGCGAATTGTCGGTATTCGCATACCACAAGAACAGGTTGGCCCCATCGTCGCGGCGCTTGGCGCGACGCGCGACCTTCGCGAGCCCGACGAAATCTTTGCCGGCATCCTAGACGAAGGCGAAGAAGTAGCGCTTGTCTCAGGTTTGAAGCTTTGCCGAAAAGTGGTTCACCGCGAGCCAGTCATAGAACTAATCGGAGTCGATCCAAACAGGTTCGCTGAGGTTCGCAGCCTTGGCTTGATCAACGAACAGATTGACTGGAAACAGCGTTTCTTTATCCCGACCGACGAGGAAACCGGTGTGGCGGTACTTTCCGACTTGCTGGCTCGCTATCCGGTCATGGTCAGCGACGGTTTGGCCGACGACCATCAGATCGCCGAGATTGAACCGACCGAGTTAGCACCGCCGCAGATCGTTGACCTGGACGAGTGGTTTGTTTCTCTCGAAGCCGAGCCGACGCCGCAGCCGTCAGCAGCCGAGCAAGTGCGAGAGATTGAAGAAACCGAATCAGCTTGGACGCTTCCGGCTTTCTATTTCGCGCGACCCTCACAAACCGAGCATGAGGTTGAAGAAGTGCAACTAGCCCTCGATTTCGGGTGAGGTAAAGAAATGATGCGCACCGTTCCAGTCGTCAGTTGCATTGAAGAATTCGCTGCGTCGCGCGAAGTGAATGCCAACCGCCGGGCTTTCACCATCCGCTGTTACACCTACCCAGCAATAACGACCTTGCCGACGAAGCTGTTACCGCCCGAACGTGAACTTGCTGCCCAGGCCATGACTCTCTTGATGCGGCTCGACAATGAGCTAAGAGAAGCCCGCGCCGAGTGGAATCCAGACCGTTTCCGGCGACTCATGCGCTTGCGTCCAAGAGCTGTGAGTCGCCTTCGCCGACGTTGGGAGCAACTCAACCCAGAGCCGCGAATACCGCTTGGAAGTCTGCGCCGCCGCTATCATGCCAACCTCGCCGGTCATCTATACCCGGTCGCGCAAGATTGAAAGATACGCTGTCCACGGCCCGGTCGCCTCTCCGTAGGCTTTCGCCATGGTACGGGCAATCTGCGCGACGTGGTCTAGATCGTGTACTACCCACGTTGCGAGCAATTGACGGAGCGTGACCTCGCCGAGCTCAGGGTGCAGCCCCTTTCGTTCTAGATCTCCCGCCGTCAGATTCATTCCCGTTAAGACGGCGACGTTCTCTCGTCTGAGGTCGGCAAAGGTTGCCAGCAGCTCAGCGAGGCCCTTGCCCTGGCTTTCGACAAACTGTGCCGTCCTGTCGAAGGATTCGAACGGTCGTTTGTCGCCAGCCAGAATGTGCTGAGCCCGCGGAATCCAGTCAGTACGCTCTCCGTGAATTAGGTGTCCGATGACATCGTATGGCGACCATGTGCCTTCGCCTTCTGTTGCCCTTGTCAACGCATTTGTTAGCCCGTTGAGTAATGCATACAGGCTTGCGGGCGTTCGCTCTAGAACGGCTACGGCGTCTTTGAGATTGAATTCGCTACCATTCATCGCCATTATTCTACTCAGATTTCGAGTCTTACGTTACAGGCGCGCGCAGCATACAAAGCAATCTACCGATAAACCCCAAGTGCTACGTTCTACCCTAATCGGCCTCTTCATCATGCTATTGATTTATGGAAAATGAAGACAAAAACCCCTCTATTCCCAGGTTGTGGTTTGGCGCGTCTCAAGCGCGCCCCCGCGTGTTTCATGAGAGTATATTTTCGGCCAAATGCAGTCTTTGCTGGGCAAGTAAGAAAGTTTGGCTTCAGTCAGTATTTCCAGTGTGACGGTATCGCGGGTACAAAAGGCCAAGGAGTTTCAACCTTCGGTTGGTGACATCAGAAGACCAAGGATTTCAAGTGTACACTTTGAGAGTACTGAGCGGACAGGATAGAGAGCCGTTTTGCGATAGTCGGATGAAGTTAACTACACAACCTGAAGGCGTTACGGTGTTAAAGATCGTACTTTTTCTGAGTACACTTCGTACACTCTGCCGCAACTGAATTGCTTTCAGCAATTTAGACGTTACGGTAAACTCAGTTTTCAGCTCGAATCCAAAATAGCGATTGGAGGTGCCAAGACAGCAATGAAGAAGAGTAGGCGAGTGATCTCAAAAGCCAAAATGTACGGAATTCATCCCTGGGTAGATCAAGTGGACGCGATTGATCGGATTGTAAAAGAGACGGGTGTGAAAGAGTCCATTGTCCTGCGCAAACTGATCGACGAAGCGCTCATGGCGCGGCGTCGAAAACGCGCCGACAATGAGCTGGAAGGAACGACCACCGACAAGCATCCCGTTGCCGACAGTCTTGAGATGATCGAGCGCCTATTAATGAAGCTTGCCCAGCAGGGCGACACCGCGTATCGCATGCAGGACGTCAGCTTGGCCCTACTGCAAGACGCGCTCGCGGAAGCTCGCGCAGGGAGGAAGTTAGTATGGAAGCAAATGGCGCCAGCACTTAAGGAACAAGGACTGACTACCAAAGACCTTGCCAAGAAGTTTGATGAGGAAACCGACGCGGCTGAAGAGTTTGCTTACGGCAAGGCCCAGGACTACAAGAAACAGCAGGAGCCGTAATGCTCCGACCGCAGGTTTCTCTCGGCGAATGGTTCCGGCGGTTCTACGCTAAGACGACAATCCTCACTTTGACCTAGCCTTCAAATGTCGCCGATCCGGTAATCCGCGCCGCCTTTGGCGACAGCTCCCTACGATTCTCAAGTAACACCTCTCCGGCCGCCTCTCTCCAATTCGAAGAAATCTTCGAAAAATTCCATTCTCAACAACGCTCGCCCGCGAGAACCGTACGTCGATCGGTTTGGCATGACGGTTGAGATGTACGTGGCAACCAGTGTCAATGAAAAAGCCGCCGCTGAGGACGACTGAGGAAACAAGAATCGGCGCAGCGGCCGACCATGAGATAGGACGCCGTTCGAATGGAGAGTAAGAGTCAGAAGGTCGGGGTTGACGCACGTGATATCGTGCAAGGTAAGACAAGCCTCTGTGCGCCAAGACAGAGAGGAGAACTCGAAAGAATGGCGCGCAGAAGATTTCAAAATCCGGAACCGTTCCGCGAACGGAATTTTTGGTGGCTGCTCTATTGGCATGATGAGTTAGCTAATGGAGTACGCATCAGAAAGCGAAAGCGGAGAAAGCTCGCTCCGGCCAAAATGGCGGAGCGGGAGGTCAAGAAGATAGCGGCTGAGTTTCTCAGACCGCTCAACCAAGGACTTGTGACTCTGGGGTCTGCAACTGAATTCAGCGAATATGTAGACTCTACCTATAAGACAACAGTGCTACCGTTGATGGCAAAAAGCACGCGGGACCGATACGAGGGTGTGATCAAGAATTACCTCACGCCGTCGTTCGGGGACTGGTGCTTACGCGATCTAACCCCACTTTCAGTGCAGCAGTACTTTTCCTCTTTGAAGGGTTCGTCCCTGTCGTATGAGTCGATCGACAAGATCAAGGACGTACTTTCAAGCATTCTGGGTTCTGCCAAGACTTACGGTCTGTTGATTACGAACCCGGTTGAGGGCGTAAGGCTACCGCCAGCAAAGAGGGGAAAGCGGTTGAAACCATACATCACTCCACCTCAACTAAGGGCAATGCTTGAATTGATTCCAGAACCATACGCGACAATGGTCTTCGTGGCTGTGTACACAGGTCTGAGAGTCAGCGAGATGATCGGCCTGAGGTGGGGCAATGTTCGAGCTGATTCGATAAGGATTGACGAGCGTTGCTGTCGTGGCGATTGGGGGCCACCCAAGAGCGAGGCAAGCAACGTAACTATCGCGGTCAATCAAGCGGTGATTGCCCGCATCGAGAGGTTGAAGACGCTGACCATACATGTCCGCGCCGGTCGGGCTGTGCGTAAGTACCCGGCGGTGAAGTCATGCGGCCCTGATGATCTTGTGTTCGCATCATTGAGGACGGGCCAGCCGATGAGGGACAACAACATTCTTACCCGTTTCATAAAACCAGCGGGCCGGAAACTAAACATCGGTTGGGTGAACTGGCGATGCCTTCGCACCTCTCATGCGACCTGGTTGAAGATGGCTGGTGCTGACGTAAAAGATGCGCAGGCACAGATGCGTCACTCACGAGCGAGCACAACGTTAGACATTTACCAGCAGTTTGTGCCCGCGTCACAACTGCGCGCAGTTGAGAAACTGACGTCGCTGAGTGACTCGGCATTTGTCAACTGAAACACGTTCCAAATACGTTCCAAAAATCAGGGGTCTGACCGATTGAAATGATGCGCAATACGAACGGAATCAATAACTTACCACGACAGAGCCGAGCCCTGAAAAGGCCGGCGTCGGCGGTTCGATTCCGTCCCTGGCCACCATCAAATCAAGGCAAAAGTTAAACGGAAAAAGCAAAAGGATTGGAGTACTTCAATTCTGCCAGCGGGATACTGTCTTTCGCAATTAGAGAAAGCAGAAAGCAGTAGGCAGAAGGCAGTAGGCAGAAACCCGACTGTAAAGGAGGGTGCAGAAGAAAAGGCAGTAGGCAGAAGGCAGTGGCAGAAACCCGACTGTAAAGGAGGGTGCAGAAGAGAAGGTGACAAGCAGAGAGCACGGTAATGAAGGGTGCTAAGTAGATTGCTAGCGCGGCCAGAAAGTCCTGATCCGATCTTCGAGGAAATGAAACGGTACGTACTCGGCCTGTCGTCCTGCACGCCTGAGTTCTTCCACCATTCTCAGTCCGCCGTCAGCGTTATAACTGTGAACCATAATGGTCGCAGCGCGCTGCAAATCCGGTTGCGAGGCGAGGAACGAGGCGATTGCGTAACCTGTGCGTTCGTCGTCAAGTGTTGACGAGTTGTAATGCTCAGGCATCAGGTCGTGATCGAGAAAGATAGCGTCATAACGTTCCGAAGTGAGCAACTCCCTGGCCCGTTCGACGTCCATTGCCACATCCAGGGCATCACCCTTAAAACGTTTTGCAAACCATTCGCACCGTCGCTCATCGTCTTCCAGGAGCAACACGCGAATAGGATGACGCTCGGACGCCGGTCGCGCCAGACCCAACTTATTCATCAAATTACCAATAAAGCCCATAGTCGCACAGCCTTCACGAACATTGTTTAGCCAGCGTCGCTGGAAAATGCAAGCCAAGAGAATGGACGATGCAAAAATGATCGAGCTTTCATCGACTTCACCTGGCCTCGCGAAAAAATAACAAGCAGAGCCTTCGCAAATCGCCACGTGGCCGAAACCGTGGTGATATAATGTCGCGCAGTAATCATATTTGGTGCGCGCTGCTTTCTCCGTCAATCTTCATGACCGTTGAATCCAGAAACAAAAAGCTGCGGGTAGTAACCAATCAGCCTAACAAGGGCGAATTAAGTGCTGATGAACTGGCCGGTTCTTCTTCGCGGGCCAGCGATGATACGTGTCCCATCTGTTTCGGCACCGGGATGGTCGTTACTGCCGCCGGAGCGCGGCGATGCGATTGCCAAACGAGGAATTACCGGGACCGATTGTTTGAGGTAGCGCACATTCCGCCGCGCTATGAACACTGCACGATACACAACTTCTATAACGTTGAGCACGAGGCGTCTAAGTATTTGGCACTCGATTGGTCCAGTAAATTCATCCAGGAGTACCTTTCAATCTCTCGTGATGAAGGTCGCGGATTGTTGTTTGTCGGATCTGTAGGAGTGGGGAAGACCCATCTGGCGGTGGCTATCTTGCGCGAATTAATCGAGCGCTATGGCGTGCGCGGATTGTTCTATCAGTTCGGAATACTCCTTAAGGAAATTCAAAACTCTTATAATCCGGTCTCGCAGACTTCTGAACTAAAGGTCCTGGAGCCGGTGCTGAAGGCAGACGTGCTGGTTTTGGACGAGCTGGGCGCGTCAAAGCCGACCGACTGGGTGCGCGACACCATGATGCAAATTATCAACACCCGCTATAACGAAAAGCGCGTGACGATCTTTACGACGAACTATCGCGACAACGCGGAAAATGAGAAAGCGGAGACTCTGGAGGATCGGATTGGCACGCGCATTCGATCACGCCTTTACGAAATGTGTAAGACGATTCAGATTGACGGTGAAGACTATCGCCGGAAGATTAGTCAAACCGGTCGTGAATCCGTCTGAGTAATCCATTTATGGCGCTGATGCAGGAATTGGCTGCCGGTGCCCTTCTCAAATACAAATCGATATGACCGGTTGCTTCCCTGTCTAGTTTTCCCTCCACTTTTCGAGAAAGGCAACCAGATCTTTCTTCATCATCCGGCGCGCCGCTTCGAATTCGCCTTCGCCACTGCTGTAGAGCAAGCTTCCATCGGCGCCTAAGATCGCAACGGCCGGCACGCCTTTTTCCAGAGGAACCTTATACTGCTTCAGCAAATCAAGATTCTTGTTGCCTTCACCAATATCAACATGAACCAGGACAAAACTCTCTTTCATGAGCTGGCCTGCCGGGCCTTCGTGGAGCGCGCGATCGAGCACATGACAGTCGTAACACCAGTTGGCGCCAAAGACGAGCATCACCCGCTTGTGATCGCCGGCCGCTTGCT
>WNFY01001492.1_pt1 | contig 22028 bp, 12 predicted proteins | sample 5400091 | NCBI WGS metagenome assembly WNFY01 (sample SAMN13153364, study PRJNA577476) | soil metagenome | isolation source: 60 cm soil or saprolite under grassland replicate 1 | place: USA:California | collected 2016-06-15
CCAGCTCGGCCGCGCGCTCGCTCGCGGAGCTCGCCTCCTGGAGCCGTTCCACCTGGAGGCGCGGCGCGCGATACCGGGCGAGGCTCGTTTCCATGTCCTCCATCGCGGTGAGGACGACGCGACCGTACTGCGCGCGGGCCGCTTCCTCCCGCGCCTGCGCCGCGTCCACTTCCGCTTTCACCCGCCCCAGGTTGAGACCCGGCCAGGTGATCACCGGCCCGACGGCGTAGCGCAGTGTGCTGCGGTTGCCCACTGTACTGAATTCGGGCGCGGCATAGCCAGCGGTTCCACCGATGCTGAGCCGCGGCAGGTAGCTCGCTTTGGCCGCTCCCACCAGCGCGCCCTGCGCCGCGGCGAACCGCTCCGCCGAGGCCACGTCGGGCCGGTGGCGAACCACCGCGTCCGGCGTCCCGATCGAGGTTATCTCAGGGAGCAGCGGCAGCTGTCCGCTCTGCTCGAGCTCCCGGGCAACCTCGGTGGGCGAGCGGCCGACGAGCGTCCCGATGCGGTATTGCGCCGCCGCCACCTGGGCCTCCCGGGCGGGAATGGAGGCCAGCGTGGAGCTGAGCTGGGCCTGCGCCCGCTCGGTATCGAACGCGCTGCCGCGTCCCGCGTCGAGCCGCTCCTTCGTAAGGTCGAACGTGCTGCGCTGGTTCTCGGCGTTCCGCCGGGCCACTAGGAGCTGCTCCTGCGCTCCCCGCAGCTCGAAATAGGCACGGGCCACCTCCGCAGTCAGGCTTACCTGCACGTCGCGCAGGTCTTCCTGGGCCACGTCCGCCAGCGCGCCCCGCGCCTGAACGGTATGGCGGATGCCGCCGAACACGTCCAGGTCCCAGGAGGCATTCACGCCGGCGTCCCAAACATTCTGGTCCGGGAACGCGCCGAACGAACCGGGGAAGCTCGCACTCGACAGCCGTTGCCGGGAGTAACCGGCCGCGAGCGTCGCCGATGGCGTCAGATCCAGCACGCTGCGGATCCGGTCCGAGCGCGCGGCGCTCACTCGAGCCCGCGCCGACCGAACGTCCAAGTTGCCGCGCAGCACCTCGCCCACCAGACGGGACAGCGTGGTGTCGCCCAGCTGGTCCCAATAGTCGACCAGGACGGCGGACTCGTCTTTCGTACCCCCTCTCCCGGAGGGAGAGGGGGACAGGGGGTGAGGACGCTCGGGAGAGGGGGCCGGCTGAGGATCCCCGGTCGTTTCCCGGAACGCCTCCGGCGGCTGTACCGACGATGATCGGTAACCTGGAGCCGTGGCGCATCCGTAGAGCGCAACGAACGCCAGACGACCATAGAGCATTGCGCTACGCATGAGCCACCTCCCCTACCATTGCAGCTGCAGGTTCGAGAACGAGACCTTCACTCTCCGCTTCCGTTTCGGGACGGTGTTCGGCTGCGATGAACGAGTAGAAGACGGGGACCACGAAAAGGGTGAACAGCGTCCCCACCGTCATGCCCGCCACCAGCACGGTCCCGATGCTGTTGCGCGCCGCCGATCCCGGCCCGGTCGCGAACACGAGCGGCAGGTGTCCGAAGACGGTAGCCGCCGAGGTCATGAGCACGGGCCGCAGCCGGGTGAGCGATGCTTCGCGCAGCGCCGCGAGCTTCGCCACGCCCTGCGACTGGAGCGTATTGGCAAACTGCACGATCAGGATGCCGTTTTTCGCGATCAGTCCCACCAGCGTGATCAACCCCACCTGGGAGTAGATGTTGATGGTGGTGAAATCGAGGTAGCTGAACACCAGCGCCCCGGAGATCGCGAGCGGCACCGAGCCCACCAGCACGATCAGCGGGTCCCGGAAGCTCCTGAACTGCGCCGCGAGCACCAGATAGATGAGGATCACGGCGAACCCGAGAGTCACGGTGAGCGCCGCGCCTTCGAGCCGGATCTGCCGCGATTCGCCGGCGTAGTCGAGCCCGACACCCGGGCCGGCGGCGCCCGTCGCGGCGGTTTCCAGGACGCGCAGCCCTTCTTCCTTGGTGACGCCGGGCTTTACGCCGCCGAAGATCCGCACCGCGTTTCTCTGCTGGAAGCGATTCAGGGTGCGCGGCGCGGTGCTCGACTCGATGTGCGTGAAGGTCGACACCGGTACGAGACGACCGCTCGGCGTCTTGATCTTGAGATCGAGCAGCGGCCCCACCGTGGTGCGGCGCTCGTCGCCGATCTGGGGAATGACCTTGTAGCTGCGGTCGTAATAGTTGAACCGGTTGACGTACGCGCCGCCCAGCAGCGTGCCGAGCTCTCGGCCCACGCTGGCGAGGTCGAGCCCCAGGTCGGCCACCTGGTCGCGATCGATCACGACTCGCGCCTCGGGCAGATCGATCTTCAAGTCGGTGTCGACGTACAGGAACTTGCCGCTCTGCCAGCCGGCACCCAGCACGGCGCCCACGGTCTGCAGCATCTGCTCCGGCGGAATGTCGCTCGCCAGAATCAGCTCCACGTCGTACTGGCCCGGCGTCGGCAACGGGGGGTCGAGGCGGGGGAACACCTGCAAGCCCGGCACCTGCGACACCGCATAGTACAGCTGGCCGTACATCTGCTCGGTGGTCCGCTTCCGTTCCTTCCAGTTTTTCGCGACCATCCCGCCAAACCCGCCCCAGTTGGCCGTCAGCGACCACATGAACTTGGCTTCGGGGAACGACGTGACAGCCTTCACCACCTGGAGCGACGCCTTGTTGGTCGCCTCGAGTGACGCGTCGGGCGAAGCCGCCATGAACAAGCTGATGTGGCTCTGGTCCTCGATGGGCGCCAACTCGCGCCGCGAGTTCTGATACAGCGGCACCGCCGCCAACATGACGACCACCGCAGCCGCGACGATCGCCCAGCGCATTTGCAGGGCGCCGTCCAGCAGCCGCTCATAGCGCCCGCGCACCACTTCGAAGGCGTGGTGCACCAACTTCGTCAGCCGCCCCTCCCGCCCCGCTTCGTGGACGAAGCGCGAGCTCATCACCGGGGACAGCGTCACCGCCACGAGGCCCGACACCACCACGGCGGCCGCGAGCGTGATCGCGAATTCCAGGAACAGCGAGCCCGTGAGCCCGCCCTGGAACCCGATCGGCGTGTACACCGCGGCGAGCGTGATCGTCATCGCGATGATCGGGCCGACCAGCTCGCGCGCGCCGACCAGTGCCGCTTGGATGCGCGTCTTGCCCTCGCGCACGTGCCGCTCGACGTTTTCGACCACGACGATGGCATCGTCCACCACCAATCCCACCGACAGCACGATCGCGAGGATGGTGAGGAGGTTCAGGCTGAAGCCGAAGGCGTACATGACGATCGCGGCGCCCACCAGCGACACCGGCATCGCGACTAGCGGCACCAGTGCGGTCCGGATCGACCCCATGAACAGGAATACCACGAGGCCGACGATCAGGATGGTCTCGACCAGGGTTTTCGAGATCTCCTGCAACGCGTCGGTCATGAACACCGTGGCGTCGTAGGCCATCTGCATATCGATGTCGCTCGGCAGCGTGGGCCGGATCCGGCCCATTTCAGCATGGAGCCGGTTTGCCACCTCGATCTCGTTGCTTCCGGGCAGCGGCCAGACGCCCATGTACACGGCTTCTTTGTCGCTGAACTTGGTGATGAAGTCGGCTTCCTCGGCGCCGAGCTCGACGCGGGCCACGTCGGACAGCCGCACGATCGCCCCGTTGCGCTCGGCCACGACCAGGTTCTTGAACTCGTCCGTCGTGCGGAGGTCGGTGTTGGCCAGCAGGTTGACCTGCACCAGGTCGCCCTTGGTCTGCCCCACCGCGGCGAGGTAGTTGTTGCGCTGCAGCGCCGCGTGCACGTCGCCGGGTGCCAGGTTAAGCGCGGCCAGGCGGTCGGGGTCGATCCAGATGCGCATGGCGATGGGGCGCCCGCCGACCACGTCCACCCGCTGCACCCCCGCCAGCGTCGAGAGCTGGGGCTGCATGTTGCGGGTGAGCCAGTCGGTGAGCGCCGGAATCTCGCGCGCCGAGGACGTGAAGCTCAGATAGAACGACGCATACGGCCGATCGGCGCGCTGTACCTCCACCACCGGTGGCTCGGCCTCGGCGGGCAGTTCGGAGCGCACCTGCTGCAGCCGCGCGGTGACCTCCGCCAGCGCCGCCGTGCTGTTGTGGTTCAGCTTCAAGTGCACGGTGATGCTCGAGACGCCGGCGCGGCTGGTGGATTCGACGTAGTCGACGCCCGAGATGGCCGAGACGACGCGCTCGATCGGCGTCGTGAGGAAGCCGCGGACGGTTTCGGCGCTGGCGCCGTAGTACACCGTCGTGATCAGCACCGACGAGCTCTGAATGTTCGGATACTGCTGCACCGGCAGCGTCGTGATCGCCCGCCACCCCACGAGCACGATCACGAGGTTCACTACGACCGCGAGGACCGGATGCTTGATGAACGTATCGGTAAAAGAGCGCATGAACGGTTTCCGATTAGCGAGTTGAGTCGGCCGCGACCAGCACAGCCTCGCGCAGCTTGAAGGACCCCGAGGTAGCTACCTGCTGACCGGGGGTGAGACCACTCAAAATCACGACTTCGTCGTCGAGCACCGGCCCGCTCTGCACCGGCTGCACGTGCGCCCGGCTCCGCCCGCTCGAGTCCGCGACCACCAGGAAGACGTGGTCACCGGCCGGCCCCTTCCGGAGGGCGCTCACCGGAATCGCGACGACTGTCGTCGGGGCTCCTACGGGGACTGCGACGCGCACCGAGGCGCCCGGCGCCGGGGCATGGCTCGGGATCCGGGCCCGCACCAATGCATTGCGGGTCGCCGGATCGATTTTCGCATCGACCGCGACGATTCGGGCCGTCAACGGACGAGCGTCGTCGGCCGCGAACACGGCGACCGGCTCGCCCGGGTGCAGCTCGGCCGCCACCGCCTGTGCCACCGTGAAGTCCACGTTGACCGCGGCGTCGACCCCCTGCAGCGTAGTGAGCTCGGTGCCTTCGTTCAGGTATTGCCCGGGATGCACGTCGGAGATGCCCACGCGGGCGCGGAACGGAGCGCGAATCGTCTTGCGGGCGATGATGGCGCGGGTGCGCGCGAGCTGTGCCAGCGCGACATCGCGCGCCGCGCGCGCCTGATCCACCTCCTCCTGGGAGGTGGCCTTGGCCTCCCGCAGCACCTCGAGGCGCGCGAGCGTCGTGGCCGCCAGGTCCGCCTGGGCTTGTTCGGCCTGGAGCTCCGCTTCCTCCACGGAGACGTCGAGAGAGACCAGCACGACGCCGGTTTCGACGACCTGCCCGGGGACGAGCGCCACGTGGCGCACGGTGCCCGGCAGCTCGTTGCGCAGGGTGATCGAGTTGAGCGCGAGGATGGTTCCGACCGACGTGGTGGTCGGGCGATACTGGCGCTCCCTGGCGACGGCCAGGGTGACCGATTCGACGGGCTCGGGCTGGCGCGCGGCCGCCGCATCGGCTCTCCGGGCGGAAGCGCGCTTCCAGGCTACCAGGCTGCCGCCGGTGAGGACGAGCGTTGCCAACAGCACGGCAGATCCCGTCAAGCCACGATTGTTCACGAAGAGACGACTGCTCATGGGCGCTGATCTCCTTCTTCTGTGGAAAAGGTGGAGCCTGATCCCCTGGGTATTAGACGTTTGGGGGATCGTCAAACAGACATGCCGCAGCCCTGCGGCCACGTTTCGAGACGGTCACGATCGCACGACAGTTTCAAGCTCATGGTTCAGTAATGAATCAGCTTGCCGAAGGGTTCCCGCGAGGAGCATCTTCACAAGCATGAACCAGATCCGATCCGCCCTGCTGCTCAGCTCGCTGGCCGTCGCGCTCGCCGCCCCCGCACGAGCCCAGACCATCCCGCCGAGCGCGTATGGCGCGCTGCGCTGGCGGCTCATCGGCCCCCACCGCGGCGGCCGCGTGCTGGCGGTTGCGGGCATTCCCGGCGACCCCGCGACGTTCTACTTCGGCGCGGTGGACGGCGGTGTGTGGCGCACCCGGAATGCCGGGGTCACCTGGGAGCCGCTGTTCGACGACCAGCCGATCGCCTCCATCGGTGCGCTCGCCCTGTCGCCCTCCGACCCGAACGTGATCTACGTGGGGACGGGCGAGGCGGCGATCCGCTCCGACATCACCTACGGCACCGGCGTCTACAAGTCCACCGACGGCGGAGGGCACTGGCAGTCACTCGGCCTCGCCGACACGCGCCACATCGGCAAGGTGCTGGTCGATCCCCGGAACTCGAGCCTGGTGCTGGTCGCGGCGCTGGGACACGCGTACGGCCCCAACAGCGAGCGCGGCGTGTTCCGCTCCACTGACGGCGGACGTACCTGGGCCAAGGTGCTGTACAAGGATCCCGATACCGGCGCCATCGACCTCGCGGCGGATCCCGCCGATCCCCAGGTCGTGTACGCCGCGCTGTATCAGGCGCGCCGCACGCCGTGGGAGCAGTACCCGCCGGACGAAGGACCGGGGAGCGGCCTGTACAAGTCGACGGACGGCGGGGCCACATGGACGGCGCTCACCGGGCACGGACTTCCCGCGGGTCCGGTGGGTCGTATCGGACTGGCGGTCGCCCGCGGCGGCCGGGTGTATGCTCTGATCGGCGCGAAGGCCGGCGGAGGGCTGTACCGCTCCGACGATGGCGGCGCGACGTGGCGCCTCGCGGGGAGCGATCCGCGGCTCACGAACCGCAACTGGTATTTCTGCCGCGTCACGGTCGATCCCCAGAACCCCGACGTCGTCTACGTGCCCAACGTGGCGCTCCTCAAGTCCAGCGACGGTGGTAAGACGTTCGGCGTGCTCAAGGGGCAGCCGGGCGGGGACGACTATCATGAGCTGTGGGTCGATCCCAAGAGCACGACCCGCATGATCGTGGGCAGCGACCAGGGCACGGTGATCACACTCGACGATGGCCGCACCTGGAGCAGCTGGTACAATCAGCCCACGGCGCAGTTCTACCACGTGGTCACCGACGACGCCTTTCCCTACCGCGTGTACGGCGCCCAGCAGGACGCCGGCACCGCGGGAGTGACGAGCCGCAGTGATTTCGGGGAGATCACATTCCGCGACTGGGCGCCGGTGGGCGCCGGGGAAAGCGGCTCCATCGCGCCCGACCCGCTCGATCCTGACGTCGTCTACGGCGGGGACACCTATGGCGGCGTTCATCGGTTCGACCGGCGCACGGGACAATCACAGGACATCTCGCCCTGGCCGGTCTCGACCTTCGGCGTGCCGATGCCACAGCGGAAGTACCGCTTCACGTGGACGTCGCCGCTGGTGTTCGACCGCGTCGACCGGCACGCCCTCTACCTCGGCGCCCAGATGGTGCTCCGCACCAGAGACGGGGGCCTCCACTGGGAGTCGATCAGCCCGGACCTGACGGGCGCCGCCGCCCAGCGTGCCGCGACGGATACGGGGCCGACCACGGTCGCCAACGCCCGAGCCCGCGGCTACGGTGTGGTCTACGCGATCGCCCCGTCGCCGCTCGCGGCCGGGGTGCTCTGGGTCGGCTCGGACGACGGGCGGATTCACCGTACCACTGATCGCGGCCAGCACTGGCAGGACGTGACGCCCCAGGGCCTGCTCCCCTGGAGCACCGTCAGTTTGCTCGAGGCGTCGCCCTTCGACACGGCCGTCGCGTACGCCGCGGTGGACCGTCACCGCATGGACGACTTCGCTCCGTACATCTATCGCACGCGCGACGGGGGTGCGCATTGGAGGCGTATCGACCAGGGGATCGCGCCGCAGGCGTACGTGCAGGCGGTCCGCGCCGATCCCGTCCGCGCGGGGCTCGTGTACGCCGGCACCGAGACGGGCGTCTACGTGTCGTTCGACGACGGCGACCACTGGCAGTCGCTCCAGCTCAACCTGCCGGTGGCATCGGTGCGCGACCTCGCGGTCCACGGCCGCGACCTGATCGCGGCCACGCACGGCCGCTCGTTCTGGGTGCTCGACGATCTCACACCGCTGCGCCAGCTGGGCGACTCCGCCCTGCGCGCTCCTGTCTACCTGTTCGCTCCGGCGCCGGCGGTCCGGCTGCGCCGCAGCGTCAGCAACGACACGCCGCTGCCTCCCGAAGAGCCCCACGGCACCAATCCGCCGGCCGGGGCCGTGATCGACTATTTGCTCGCGTCGGCCCCTGCCGGCGTCGTGTCGCTGGTGATTCGCGACGCGCGCGGCGGTATAGTGCGCCGCTTCTCGAGCGACGACCGGCCGACGCCGCCCCCCCCGGAGCCGCCGCAGATGGCCGACGAATGGTTGCCGCGCTTCGAGCCGCCCACGCGCACTGTGGGGCTGAACCGCTTCGTGTGGGACCTGCGCTATCCTCCGCCGCCCGCCGCGCGCTACGGCTACAGCATTGCCGCGATCGCCGGCCAGGGAACGGTGGCCGAGCCGCAGGGGCCGTTGGTCTTGCCGGGTGTTTACGAAGTCCGGCTCGGCGTAGCGGGGCTGACCTACACTCGGTCGCTTCGGGTCGAGCTCGATCCGCGGGTCCACGTCGCCGACTCCGCGCTGGTCGTCCAGCTGCGGCTCGGCCTCGATATCTGGAATGCGATGGCGGACGAGCACGCGCTCGTGGGGAGCCTGCGCAGTGCGCGCGACCAGATCCGCGCCCTCGCCGGCCGCTCGCTCGATCGCGGGACGCGGGGCTCGCTCACCGCCGTCGAGGGGCTGGCCGACAGCCTCGCGCGGGCGGCGGGCGGCGCGGGCGACGAGCTGGCCGGGCTCGAGACCGTCGTGGAGAGCGCCGATCGCGAGCCTACGGAGCAAGCGCGGAACGTATTTGCCATACAGCGTGAGCGGGTGGCGGGCGGGGTGCGCCGCTGGCAGCAGGTGCTCACCACCGAGCTGCCGGCGCTCAACGCGCTGCTCGCGCGCCAGGGGGCGCCTGCGGTGCAGCTACAGGAGCCGCCGCCGGAGAAGATGACGGGGCCATGGTAGCTCCCGACCATGCGCGTCTCGCCGCCGCTCTGGCCGGTCGCTACCGCATCGAGCGGGAGCTGGGTCGGGGCGGCATGGCCACGGTCTATCTCGCCCACGATCTGAAGCATGACCGGCCCGTGGCGGTCAAGGTGTTGCGGCCGGAGATCGCGGCCGCGCTGGGCGCCGAGCGGTTTCTCCGAGAGATCGTCATCACCGCTCGGCTCGACCATCCCCACATACTCACCTTGATCGACTCGGGCGAAGCCGATGGCTTCCTGTTCCACGTCGTCCCGTACGTTCGGGGGGAGTCCCTCAGGGCGAAGCTCGACCGGGAGAAACAGCTTCCCCTCGATGAGGCGCTGCGCATCACCGCGCAGGTGGCGAGCGCGCTCGATTACGCGCACCGCCAGGGCGTGATCCACCGGGACGTGAAGCCCGAGAACATCCTGCTGCACGAGGGCGAGGCGATGGTGGCGGACTTCGGGATCGCGCTCGCCGTGCTCGAAGGAGCAGACGACCGGCTCACCGCGACCGGACTGTCCGTGGGCACACCGGAGTACATGAGCCCCGAGCAGGCCGCGGGCGAACGCGAGGTGGATGCGCGCAGCGACGTCTACTCGCTGGGAGCGGTGCTGTACGAGATGCTGGCGGGCGAACCGCCCCATACCGGCCCCACCGCGCGCGCGGTGATCGCGAAGATCCTGGTGGATCCACCCACCCGCCTCACGGTCGTCCGCGGTGACGTTCCTCCCGCGTTGGAGCGGGCGTTGGCCAAAGCCCTGGGGAAGGCGCCGGCGGACCGGTTCGCCTCCGCGGCGGCCTTCGCGGAAGCGCTGTCGGCGAGCGCCGCGCAGGTCCCCCCGCCCTCGGGTCGCGGTCGGTCACGCAGCCGGCGGGCGCTCAGCGCGGTGGGCGCTCTCGCTCTCGTCGTCGCCGCTCTCTGGGGCTGGCACCCGTGGCGAGCCGCCCATCGTCCGCTCGTGATCATGATGGACTCACCCCACCCGGGTCGTATCTACGACGATGAGACGATCCGGGCGAGCGGCACGAATGCGGACGTCATCAGTGACATCCTGGCCGACTTGCCGATCGTGCGGCAGAAGGAATCAGGAGGGCCGGGCTGGCACCGCTACGACGAGGTCGTGAGCTTCCATCCCGACTTGATCGTCATGCACTACTCCACCTTCCGTGGCTCCGACGCCGATGATCCGCGACCGCCGCTGAAGGTGTTCCTTCGCTACTTCGCCGAACTGGACACGCGTTTCCTGATCTACACCCGTTCGCCGGAAGCGAGCGTGCGACACGCGGTGGATTCTCTGATGGCGGACGTGGAAGCGCAGCACCCCGGGATGCTGGCGCGCATCACCGTGTTTGGGACGCCGGAGCACGGCGGGGGCCCCCACTGGCGCGACCCCGTGACGGCGGGAGAGCTGAAGCTGGCGGTGAAGCGGATCTTGGGGCTCGACTAAGCCGGCGGCACCGCGTCATCGCGGCGCTTGGGGACGCCGCGAGTGCGAATCAGTACCAGCAGGGCTCCAACCAGCCCTACGGCGCTGGGATCGATACCGGCGAGGTAATCGACCAGGCCCCGGGCTACCAGGCGGAATTGGGTACCATAGGAAGTCATGCTTCATGAATGAATCACATCGTTGGGAAGTTCCCGCACACGCTGTGCCTCACGCCGGCTCGCCCAGCGCGGGTTTGCCCTCGGCGTACAGCCGGCGCCAGCGGTCGCGGTGCTCCAGGCACCAGTCGCCCGCCGTCACGTCCTCGAGGAAGTCGCCGCGGTACAGCGCCAGGGCGCGTGTGAGCGACGCGGCGTCCTTGCCGTGGGCGAGCGCCGCCCGCGCCATCCGCAAGTCGGTTTCGAATTGGCGTGCGTCGAACTCCACCGCGAAGCGTGGGTTGATGCGGTAGCGCTCCTCCTCGAACACGATCCACTCCGGCCGGCCCAGGGTCCGCCGCAGCTGGTGCAGGGTGACGTGGAAGTCGTTCTTGCGCTGGGCGGGCGCGGCGGCACGCCACAACGCGAGCCCGATCTGGTCACCCGTGCGACCCGCCGGGTGACACAGGAGGTAGAGCAGCAGTTCGCGCGGTTTGGCGTCGGTCCAGGATGTAGCGGGGAGTGCCTCGCCGCCCAGTGAGATCTCGAGCGGGCCCAGGGCGTTGACCCGCAGGATCTGCGCCCCGGGCGGGCGCGCCGCGCCCGCGGGGCGCGTCGCCCCCGCCGGCTGCCCCACCATCGACTCGGCGAGGTCAAGCGCCGAGCTCAGGCTCAACGCTTGCCCCGCGTCGAACGCCGCTTCGAACGCCGCCACGCCGAGGTTGGCGCGAACCGATCCGGCGAGACGGTCGAGGATCTCGCGCTCGAGCGGCAGAGGGGCGGCCCCGGCTTCCTCGCGCAGGTTCGCCGCCGCGCCGAGCAAGCGGGCCGCCCGCACGGCGTCGCCCCGATCGGCCGCGATCCGTGCCAGGTCTTCCACCAGGATGATCGTGGACCAGTGGTTCTTCGTCCGCTTGAGCGGCCCCAGCCCGATGGCGAAGGAACCTAACGCGCCCGCGTTGTCTCCTTCGGCCAGGGCGAGCCGGCCCCGCATGGTCGCGAGGTGCGCGATGGGCGCGTTGTAACCATCCTCGAGCGCGAGGGCGACGCCCTCGTCGAACGCGGCGCGCGCCGCCGCGAGGTCGGCGCGGGCGTGCGCCACGCAGCCCTGCCAGTACAGCGCGTAGGTGATCCAATAGCGCGGTTGCACCGCCCGCGCCACGTCGAGCGCCTCTGACAGCACGCGGGCCGCGCCCTCCAGGTCGCCCGCGAGCAGCAGCGCCTGCCCGCGCGCCACCAGCGCGCACACGAGATCCACCGACGGGCCAGCCGTTTCCCGCAGGATCGCCACGCTCTCCTCGGCCACCGGACCTATCGCCACCCGCTCCCCCTGAAGGGCGAAATACATCGCGAGCGAAGAGAGCGCGCGTCCCCGGGCCCGGGTGTGCGCGCTGCCGCTCCGCTCCAGCGCCGTCTCGATGCGGCGGCGGGCTTCCCGGTAGTGCCCCAGCCCGAACCAGAACCAGTGCAGCGCGGTGGCAAAGCGCAGGTTGTCGTCGACCGCCGTGGCGTCTTGCTCGAACCAGTCCGCCGCGGCCCGCAGGTTCCCGACATCGTCCGCGAGCCGCTCTTGCCACCCCTCGGCGTGGACGGGGAGGAACGGGTCCGCGGCCTCGGCGCGGGCGAGGAAGAACTGCGCATGCCGGCGCCCGAGGTCCGCCGCCTCGCCCGCCTGCTCCAGGCGCTCCCGAGCGAACTGGCGTATGGTCTCGAGCATGCGATAACGCGCCTCGAGCGCGTCGGTCTCGAGCAGAACGAGGGACTTGTCCACGAGACCGCTCAGCAGGTCCAGTACGTCTTTCGCGGATATCCCCCCACCTTCAGCCACCGTTTCAACCGCGTCGATGGTGAATCCGCCGGCGAACACGGCGAGCCGGCGGAACAGGATCTGCTCCTGCTGGGTGAGCAACGCGTGGCTCCACTCGATCGTGCTGCGCAGCGTGCGGTGGTGCGGCAGGGCTGTCCTGCTGCCCGACGTGAGCAACCCGAACACATCGTCCAGCCTGGCCGCGATCTGCTGGGGATCGAGCATGCGCGCCCGCGCGGCGGCCAGTTCGATGGCGAGGGGAAGGCCGTCCAGCCGCCGGCAGATGTGCACCATGGCCGCCGCGTTGGCGTCGATCAGCTCGAGCGACGGCCGCACCGCCTGGCTCCGCTCGACCAACAACCGGACCGCCTCGCTCTCGGCCGCCACTGCGCGGGTGACCGACTTGCCGCCTTCGGGGAGCGTGAGCGCCGGCACCAGCCAGGCGCGCTCGCCGCCGATCCCGAGCGCCTCGCGGCTCGTAGCCATGATGCGGAGCCGCGGGCAGCCCCGCAGCAACGCCTCCGCCAGCCGAGCGCACGCCTCGACCAGATGCTCGCAGTTGTCCAGCACGAGCAGCGCTTCCCAATCGCGCAGTGCCTCGAGCAGGGCGTCCCCGGCCGACCGGATGCCGTCGCGGCGCACGCCCAGCGCATCAGCGACGTGGTGCGGGACGAGCTCGGGATTCGAGAGCGCGGCGAGCTCCACCCAGGCAACGCCGTCGCGGTACTGCGGCCCCACGCGGCTCGCGACCTCGAGGGCGAGACGGGTCTTGCCGCTGCCGCCCGCGCCGGTGAGTGTCAAGAGCCGCGTGCCTTGGAGCAGCTCCTGCACGGCCGCCGTCTCGCGCTCGCGGCCGATGAACGAGGTGAGTTGGGCGGGCGGCGGCGCGCCCGCCGGGGCGTCCGGTGCTTCAATCGCTTCGACGAATGCTGCCATCCCGCTGAACCGCTCGGCGGGTGCCTTGGCTAGGGCACGGGTGAGCGCGGCGGCCACCGGTTTCGGGACATCGGGTTGGAAATCCGTGATTCGCGGCGCTGCGACCGTGAGGTGCCGGAGCAGAATGCTCTCCATGGTCGGCCCGGTGAATGGCGGCTGCCCCGCCAGCATTTCGTAGAGCACGCACGCCAGGGCGTATTGATCGCTCCGCCCGTCCAGCTCCCGCTCCCCGGACGCCTGCTCGGGGCTCATGTAGTCCGGCGTCCCGATCACCGCGCCGGGTTGCGTCAGGGCCCGACTGCGCGTTTCGCCGGCAGCGCTGATCGCCCGCGCGATCCCGAAGTCTGCCACCACGGCGTGTCCCGACTGAAACAGGATGTTCTCCGGCTTGATGTCGCGATGGACCACCCCGCGCTGATGCGCGTACTCCAGCGCGTCCGCCACCTCCCTCACGATCTGCAGTGCTTCTTCGAGCGGCAGCCGAGTGTCGCGCTGCAGCCGATCGCGCAGCGTCTTCCCCTCGACGTAGGGCGTGACGTAATAGAGAAGCCCGGCCGCTTCGCCGGAGTCGTGCACGGCGAGGATGTGGGGGTGATTGAGCGCCGCTGCGATCTCGATCTCGCGCAGAAACCGCTCGGCCCCGACCGCAGTGCCGAAATCGGATCGGAGCACTTTCACGGCTACCTTGCGGTGGTGCTTCAGGTCCAGGGCGAGATGGACCGTGGCCATTCCTCCCTGGCCCAGCGGGCGCTCCAGGCGGTAGCGGTCGGCCAGCGCCTCGGCGAGGCGCTCGTGCTGCGGGTTCACTCCGCTCCCACGCCTTGCACCTCCAACCCCATTTCCTCGAGGAAGCTCGACCCTCCCGCCTCCATCCCGAAGCGCCGCTCGACCCGCGTCAGCACCAGCCGCTCCCGCGCCCGCGTCATCCCCACATACACGAGGCGCCGTGCCTCCTGGATCTCGGCCTGGCGATTCTCCGTCGACTCGCGATAGCCGGGAATCTGGTAATCCTCCACGCCGACGATGTACACGCGCGAGAACTCCAAGCCCTTGGTCGAGTGCAGCGTGAGGAGATTGACGCGATCGGGCGCGACCTGGATGCCGTCCGACGTGGAGAGCGCCACGCGCTCGAGCAGCCGATCGATACTCTCTTTGAGCGTTCCTGCGGGTGAGGGCTCGTCCATCAGCGCCCGCAGCCGAGCCACCGCCGCGGGGTAGCGCTGCGCCGGATCGGGCTCGGCCCGGAGGCGCGTCATGAGCGCGCGCCCGCCGAGCCTGCGGATCACCTCGTCGACCGGAGGTGCCGCGGAGCTAGCGGTGCGCCCGCGCTCCATCTCGTAGAACGCCAGCGCATCGCTGTATCGCCCCAGCGTATAGAACTTCGCGAGCTTGAACAACATGTCCTGCTCCCTGCTCCCCGCTCCCTGCTCCAACGCAAACGCTAGCCCTAGATAATCAAGCAGGTTAACTAGCATCGCCTTGCGCGCCCGAATTCCCCGCTGGCGCTCGAGCTCGCGATACACTCGGGCCAGCGTGACCGCGTCGTCCAGTGCGTGATGCGCCCGGCCGGCGTCGATGCCGAACCGCAGGGCGAGGTCCTCGAGCTTGGCGCTGTCGCGGGAAAGCGAGCGCGCGAGCGGGAGCGTGTCGTAGAACACGAGGCTGTCCACGCCGTCCCGTCCCGCCGCGAGCCGGCGCAGCACCGGAATGTCGAAATGCTGGCCGTTGTGCGCGATCAGGACGTCGTCGCCGATGAAGGCTCGAAACTCGGGCCAGACTTCGCCAAAGGAGCGCGCTCCCCGCACATCAGCGTCGGTGTACCCGTGTACCTTGGTGGCCCCGGGCGTGATCGGGCGGTACGGCTGGACCAGCGTGTGAAAGCGGTCGACGATCTCGCCGCCCACCACGCGCACCGCTCCGACTTCCACAACCTCGCACACCTCCACATCCTTGTCGGTCGTTTCCAGGTCGAACGTGACGTAGCGCTCGAGCGCGGTATCCAGCTCCTTGGCCTGCATCAGCTGCAACGTCTTGAACAGGGTCAGACCGAGCCCATGCTCACCGCCATCCGCCTTGACCAGAGTCTCGCCCGGGTGGGTTAACCCCGGGGCGGTGCCCCGGGGTTTTAACGGCCCGGAAACCTGTGATGGCAGGTTCCGCACGCCCGCAGCGGCGAGCATGCCCCGCAACGCGATCTCCAACCCCCCCTGCGGCTCGATCACGATGTCCCGCTCCGCGGCGATCGCGCCCGCCAGCCGCTCGGCGAGGCGCACCGCCTCGGGGATAGCGGCGGGATCGGTGAGCTCGTCGTGCCGCTCCTCCAACGCGTTCTTGTACGGGCCGACGCTCTGCGACAGGATCTCATCGACCAGCGGCGCCAGCGCGCGGTGCGACCGGGGCAGGGCGCGGAGGTTCTCCACCTGAAACACGAGCCGCCACAGCTTCTTCGTGTCGGGGTCCTGCGCCGGTCGGCGCCGTGCCAGAGCCCGGACGCCCGCGAGAAAATCGCCTGCGTCCCCCCTCTCCGCAGTTGCGGAGAGGGGGACAGGGGGTGAGGACGAGAGGGCGAACTGGGGTGAGGCCAGGACTTCCTGGAGGAAATGCGCCGACAGCACGCAGCGCGCGAACGCCTCGAGCGCGACGGGGTCGTCGGGATCGCGCACGATCCGCAGCGCGGCAATCACGTACTTGATGACGTCGTCCTCGACCAGCGAGCGACCGCGCGCCAGCCGGCAGGGAATCCCTGCTCGGACGAGGCGCCCCTCGAGGTACTCGCCAACCTTGTGCCGGCGGTACAGCACCGCGTAGTCGCCCCATCCCAGGCCGGCTGCCGTGCGGTCGGCCAGGATGTCCTCGAGCAGCCATGAGGCCTCTTCGGCTTCGTCGCGGAAGGCGACCGCGCCAACGTCGTACGCCGATTCCTGCTCCGCGCTGAGCTGCTTCTCGAACAACTGTGGATTCTGCGCCAGCACGCGTCGCGCGGTGTCGAAGATCTGACGCGAGCAGCGGCAGTTCTTGTCCAGCACGATGGGCCGGTCGACCGCGTAATCGCGGCCGAACCGCACCAGGACGTAAGGGTCCGCCCCGGTCCAGGTGAAGATCGACTGCTCGTCGTCGCCCACCGCGAAGAAGTTGCCGTGCGGCGCCGCCAGGCGCTTCAAGAGGTCGTACTGGACGGCGTTCACGTCCTGGAACTCGTCCACCAGGAGATAGTCCCAGCGCCCGGCGATCGTATCGGCGATGTCGCCGTGCGTGCGCAAGAGCTGCTCGGCCTTGGTGACGAGGTCGTCGAAGTCCAGCATGTTGCGGTGCGTCAGCCAGGTCGCGTACTCGCGATACAAGCGTGCGTCGTCATCGGTCAACGGGTAATCCGTGACGCGATGCCGGCTGAACCGGTTCAAGAGCGATCCGCGCTGCTCGAGCGGCACTTGCAGCCGGCCCAGGATCACCTGCTGGTACTGCTCGTCGGCCACCCCGAAGCCCTTCCGCAGGCCCGCCGCCTCGGCGTGCTCGCGCAGCAACGCCAGGCACAACGCGTGGATCGTGCCCCGCGTGATCGCTTCGGCACGGTCCCCCAGCGTGTGCTTCAGCCGAACGGCAATCTCCTCGGCCGCCCGATTGGTGAACGTGACGGCGCAGATGCGCTCGGGCGCGATGCCGACCGTGGTGATGAGATGCTTGATGCGGGCGATCAGGCAGAACGTCTTCCCCGCGCCGGGTCCCGCGACCACGAGGACGGGGCCGAGCGGCGCTTCAATGGCGAGGCGCTGCTGGGGGAGGGGGTTCAAGTTCATGCAGGGAGTTTAGTCATCGCCCCCCGTTCTTGCTCCTCGGTCTCACCCGGGGTAGCATCGAGCCGATGACCGCCACTCCTGAACCGCCTTTCGGTATCGTCCGTGTAGCTCCTTTCGCCGGATTCGTTCACCGGTTTGACGATCTCATAGGGTCTTCGACCACGATGGCCCTCTACTTCATCCATTCACGCCGCTGGCGCGAGAATCACGACGCCGCCATCAAGGCCTTCCTCGGTCGGGCCGGCACCACGCTCGAGGCGTTTCTCCCCGATCTCGAAAGCCACGAGCTCATGTTCTCCCTGGGCAAGCATTTCGAGGACGGTCCCCTGATCCCGGCGCTGGTCGCGGATGCGTACCGCTATTTCGCGCGTCTGGCGCGAGACTTCGGCAAACCTGCTCACGTATGGCTGTTCGGTCGTTACCCGACCTACTCCTTCTACAAGTTCGATGGGTGCGCGGTGATCGCCTTGTATTCCAACACCTCCGCTAAGAAGGAGCTGCCGGCGTTCGAGATCACCGCGGATGGCTTTCTGGCAACGTTCCTCGCGGCGGACATCCAAGACCTGAAGAAGGAGTGTCGCAAGCGGGCCCCCGCGGACCTGGAAGCCGTGATCGCGAACGCCACTCCGTGACTTGTCGCGGCCGCGCGACGGTTCGGCGGCTTTCTCGAGCGGCCGGTGCAGCTGCGCGGACTCCGAGCCGCGCCGAGCGCCGCTCGCGCGGCTTGACGCCGGCGACCAGGCGGAATATAACGGAGGCCGATGACTGTCGAAGACGTCGCCGCGCAGCTCGCCCGCGAGCGAGCATTGAAGCAGGCCGACAAGATGGAGACGATCGGCCGGCTGACGGGCGCCATTGCGCAGCAGTTCAACGAGCTCCTCACCGCCATCCTGGCGCGCACGGCCGCGCTGGCGCAATCGCTGCCTTCGAACCGCGAGCTCGACGGGCTGAAGGACACGGCGCAGCGCGGGGCCGAGCTGGTGCAGCGGCTGCTGGGCTTCAGCCGCCACCGCGTGCTCGACCTGCAGCCGTTGATCCTCACCGAGTTCGTGCGCGACGCGCTCGACGCGCTGCGCCGTCAGCTTCCGGCCAACATCGAGCTGCAGTTCGAAGCGGACGAGGAAGCCGGCGTGGTGGAAGCCGATCCCGCAGCGGTGAAGCAGATCCTGCTGCACCTCGTCACCAACGCCCAGGATGCCATGCCGAGGGGCGGCACCCTGCACGTCGAGGTGCGGCGCGCCCGGCTCGGCGCGGCGGATCGGCCGCTCCACGCCTGGGTCGAGCCCGGATCCTACGTCAGCGTCGCGCTGAGCGACACCGGCGTCGGGATGGATGCGCAGACCCTGGCCCGCGTGTTCGAGCCGTTCTTCACCACCAAGCCGGTGGGGGTCGGCACCGGCCTCGGCATGTCTATGGCCTACGGCCTCGTGAAACAGCACCGCGGATACCTCCACCTCTACAGTGAGATCGGGCAGGGCACCACTGCCAAGGTGTACTTTCCTGCCATCCGCGATCGCGGGATGTCGGACCTCGAGGCCGCGGCCGACGAAGGCCTGCCCGGCGGGACGGAAACGATCCTCCTGGTGGAGGACGATCAAACGATGCGCGTGGCCGCGCAGCAGCTCCTGTCGAAGGTGGGCTACCGGGTGGTCACGGCCGTCGACGGCGAGCAGGGCCTCGACGCCTACCACGCCCACCGCGCCGCGCTGCACCTCGTGATCACCGACGTCGTGATGCCGAAGCTCAGCGGGTTCGAGCTGTACGAGGTCATCCGCGGCGAATCGCGCGGCGTGCCGCTGTTGTTCATGAGCGGCTTTCCGGCGCCGAACTTCCGGAAAACCGTCGGCCAGGATCCCCGCGTCGCGTTCGTCACGAAGCCCTGGACTGCAAGCGAGCTGCTCGCGCAGGTGCGGCAGTTGGTCGAGGCCCCTCAAGCTTAGAAGGCTCGCCCTAACCATCGAGCGAGGCAGTCACCCGCGTTACCCGACGCTTCGACTCTAACGCCCGATCACGCGGCGGTCTTTTCCCGGTAGAGTCGGCGGACGTGTTGCGGGAGCTGGATGGGGCGGAACCGGTCCTTCGGATACAGGTAGTCCTCCCCCGACTCGTCGATCACTCGGAGCAAGCCGTGGGCGTCAGCCTCGCCGTCGGGGAGCGCACGGTACACCTTCCAGCGCTCTAGTGAGGCGGAGTAGCCCTCGCTGTCCACGCAAATGACGAACTGGTTTTTCGTGCCCCTGTATCTCATGTGTCGTCGCTGACGAGGCGTTTGATCTTCAACTCCTGCCTTCCGAAACCGCTCGCCTCGTACCAATGTAGCTCCGCTTGTCGAATCGTTCCATCGGGGAGCCGAACCGTCGCTAAGCCCTTGCACTTCCGCCATCGACCGGAGCCGTAGCGCTTCCGGAGTCGCCGACGAGCCTTCAGGCGGGCCCCTGTGGCGATGGTCTTGGTGTCGCGGATGTCGCCAATGATCTCCCATGTCATCGCGCTCGCCGACCCATGTCGGAAGGCGACGATACGGTCCAGGGCTCAACGTTCCCTCAACTGCTCGAAAGACCTTCACATATGCGGGTGCGCCCCACTGACCCCGGGCGCAAGCCCGGGGTTCACGAAGTGCAGGCGGTCGCAGAGCGCTACTTCTGCTCGGGAGGACTCTCGCGGTGCTGGGGCTGTTGCGTGGCGATGTAGGTGACCGCATCCCACGCGTTGTGAATGCCGATGAACAGCAGGAGCAGGGCCGTCGCGCCAATCACCAACAGGCACCGCGCAAGATCACGGCGGAGCAGGAGCGCCGCCACCAGCAGCGTCACATACGCGATGAGCGGGAAGGTGCAGTGCCAGAGCCAGTCTTCCAGCACGGGCACGTAGCGCTTCTGCCCGAGCGCCCGCCTGATGACGACCGCCATGTACACGATTCCCGCCACACCGACGGCGCCGAGCGCGAGCCCGGCGTTCGAGACCGCCCGCCACGGCACGCTCAGGATCGCCGACATGAGCAACACGGCGCAGAAATGGACCACTGTGGGCGTGCCAAAGGCGCCCACCTCCGGGCCGAGCGAGCGCGCCTCGGCGCCGAGCACGACCACCACGAATTGCAGACCCGTCAACGCCGCCGCCGACGAGCCGATGATGACGTAGAAGCTTTCCCAGGCGCTGAACGGTGACAGGGTGGTCGGCTCCACGATGGGTCTCCCGTGGGAGGGGTAAGCACTACCGCGGCGGTAACATGCAGCACGCCCCGTCACGTGGCGAGGGCGCCGGTGTGCGTGAACCCATTAGCTTTCGTCATGCACCGATTCTCGAGCCTTGTGCCCATTCTCGCTTTGGTCGGCGCCGCTCAGGCGCAGATCCCCGCCTTCGCCGCCGCGTCGCGCGCGACTCCGGCCAAAGGCGAGCAAGTCGCCGTCTTCGCCGGAGGATGTTTCTGGGGCGTGGACGCCGTATTCAAGCACGTGAACGGTGTCTCGAGCGTGGTCTCCGGGTACTCGGGCGGACGTTCGGCCACGGCGCGCTATGGAGTCGTCAGTACCGGCACGACCGGCCACGCCGAGTCAGTGCAGATCACCTATGATCCGTCGCGGATTTCATATAGTGAGCTACTGCGGGTGTTCTTTTCGGTGGCGCACGATCCGACCCAGTTGAACCGCCAGGGTCCGGATGTGGGGAGCCAGTACCGTTCGGCGATCTTCTACGCCAGCGAGGGCGAAAAGCAGACGGCGCAGGCCTACATCGATCAGCTGAACAAGGCCGGCGTCTTCTCCGGTCCCATCGTCACCCAGGTGGCGCCGTTCGAGCGCTTCTATCCCGCGGAGGAGTATCACCAGAACTATCTCGCGCGCCACCCCGACCAGCCCTACATCGTCTTCAACGACATGCCGAAGCTGCGACGGTTGCAGCAGCAGTTCCCCACGCTGTACAAGCAATAGTCGCTCGACGCCGCCCGAGGACCGGGTCCGGCTACCGCCGCACCCGCACGGCGTCCGCCACCACCACCGAGCCGCTCGCGGCGCGCCGCAGCAGCACGACCTGATTCCAGCCGGCCGGAAGCGTCCACATACCCAGCGTGTGCCAGCTCCCTCCGGCGGTCCGCTGATCCACAGGCACGATCGCGAGCGTGTCGCCCGCGGACGTGATCACCGCGTACTGCGCCTGCGGTGAGCGGTTCGTCCCGCTGGTCCAGCGGGCATCAAGTGTGCGGGAACCAGCGGCCGCGACGAGGAACGAGAACACAGCGCCGTCCGCCGCCGCCGGCTGCGTGGGTGCCCAGCGATAGCCGCCACCGTAGTAATCGGGCGTGGTGTCGGCGGTGGTCCACGTGGCCGGGACGGACACCGTGGCGACGGCAGGATCGTTGAACTGCGCCGAGTCGTCCACCACGACCTCGCCGCACAGCGCCTGCACGCGGTGGAGGTAGGGGATCCAGGGCCAATTGGGCCCCGGGTCGGTGCGGTTCGCGGGCTGCAGCTGCCCGTGGCCGACGATGTGCTGCCAATCGCGCGGAATCCCCCGGTCGCGCGTGACATCGCACACCAGCGTGGCCGACGCCTCGATCTGGGATGCGGGGAAGCCGGCCTGTGACGCGAACCCCGCGTGCTCGATCCCCACGGTGAAATCGTTGCTCTGCACGCCGTTCAACCCGCAGTCGTGCCGGCGGTTGAGCGCGCAGTCGTACAGCGCCGAGATGTGCCACGCCCGGTCGGGCTCGCGCACCAATTGCGAGATTTCGCCGCCCTCCTCGTCGACGACGTAATGCGCGCTCGCCTGCGACACGGGATTGACGAGCCAGCTCCAGCAGCTCGCGTAGTTGCTCTCGCAGGTGTGGATGAGCACCATGTGGAGCGTGCCCGTTTGGTCGCCCGGTCGCTGGTTGAAGTTGGGTGATGCCCGCCACACGGCGGCCGCATAGTCCGGTGCGCCGCCGGAACTGGGCGGCGGGCACGCCGCCGCGGCGGCGGTCGGCCTAGCGCGACCTTGCGCCTGTGTGATCGCGCTCGTGTAGGCCGCGCGACCCGCGGGAAGGTCGATCCC
>WNFY01004453.1_pt1 | contig 22027 bp, 36 predicted proteins | sample 5400091 | NCBI WGS metagenome assembly WNFY01 (sample SAMN13153364, study PRJNA577476) | soil metagenome | isolation source: 60 cm soil or saprolite under grassland replicate 1 | place: USA:California | collected 2016-06-15
CGTTTAGCTCGACCTATCTGTTGAACGTGAGGTGTTGGTGTATGAATTTTGTGCTTTAGGGGGATGTTGACGAGCACGCACGCAACCAAAGAAATGACAGACAAAACAACCATAATAACTAAGACAATTTGCACGGTGTTTCCTCCTGTAAGCAGTATAGCACCCGTGTCAATTGTTTCGGGGTTGTTGACTCGAAAGCTACCCTAGTGTATAATTAGACAATAGGAGGATTTTTGCAGATTGAACTTTTAGCGAGTAAGCTTCGCCAGCTTCAAATGGCAATAGAAAACCACGAGCACCAACGGATACGGTCACTGATGCGAGAATCGTTGGCACTCGTGGAACCAGAGTTAGACGATACGGCGTTTTTAAATCACGTCCAGATAATCGTCGAGGCTGTGTGGATTAAATATTATCCAAACGGAGGCTCCGAGTCTTCGGTTGAATCGAAGACCTTATAGCCGATCACCTCAAAGACTACACGGGTTCGCAAATGAACAACTAGTGACGCTGGATCACCCAATTGAGCGGGATTGACCAGCGTCAATTTTTTTCTGTAATGACTGACCCGATAAATCAATCCCGTTGATGGATACGCCAGGATGCCATTCTCCAGAATGAGAGATACCATCTGGTGTGCCCACGAAACATCTTCTTCTGTTGGAATATACATCAGTCCCCCCCCCCTATCTCGCCTTCCTAAAATTCTGTTGACGCAACTGTGTGTACATCTGGTGAAGTTCCTCACGTACTACTCTGACTGGGACACCGATGTCCGGGTATTTAGCGAAGAAGGTTGCGACGGAGTGAGTGAGCAGTGTGTCCCAATCGCCCGCGTCGATAAGTTTCTCGCACAGAGCGCAAGCGGCCCAGCCGCCTACGCTAGTCTGCACGATTCGAATTGAGGAGAATGCAGTGACAATAAAATCATCTGCGATGTATGTAGCGGTCACCGATTTATCACTACAAAAATCGCATTGGATAGCCATACGTTCTCCTCAGTTCGCTTTTATGCGTAAGCGATACTCTGCCAGTAATCGGTTGAGTTCGGTCATGGCGTCCAGCATTTTTGCCGGATCATGCCCGTTCCCCTGGATCACTGAACAGAGTTCGCCTATGCGTGCCCGTATCTCTTCGACTGTCACAACTGTCACGCTGACGCCACGAGTTGCCGAGGACGCCCACGACCAACCTGGAAATCCTCGGGTATGGCCACAGGATTAAACGTCTGTGTTCCGGATACACCGAGTTCAGCCAGCATCATGCCGACGAGTGAGCGCACCCAGTTTGCACGAGTTTTTGAATTCGTCGGCAAACGTTTATACCGTAGACTGACGAATTTGTAGCACTCACGCAACAGCGTTTGCGGGTCTTGCGGTACGACGACAGACGAAAGTGACTCCGTGCCTTCATCACTCTTCGTTTGACGCCGAACTTCGTCGACCTGTTCAAGCCAGGTGACCGCTTGGGTTGGTGTCGGGTTTACGGGCGGTGGCAATTTCTCCACAGCCCTTGTGTAGATACCCAGAGGCTTGATCTCGGATTCTCCGACGATGTTGAAGCCTCGGGCCATTGCCGCTTTCAACACATTTTCGGGCAATCGGTTCTTCGCATTGTTATAACCTGCGATGTATCGATATGCCGTGCGCTTGCTGAAGTGGAAATTCTTCAGGAAGCGCTGAAACAAATTGTGCGGTTCAAGCACGGCCTGCAACCGTGTGAGGTGTTCACCAATGGCGAGTCGACTCGTTCCGAACGTTACCAGGGCTTCACCAAGTCTCTGTGATGCCGCGATAACACTATTCTTCTCGTCATCGTTCAGCTTGTCCCACCATGCCAGCGACTGTAACGCCGTGACTGGGGAGATTGTGCTCAGTTCTTTCTGTGTGACTGTGAGTGCTTCAGGTGCCTTTTTCATATTGTCCTCCTATGCGGATATGTCCGCGTATCTCTTACTTGCATAGACTATCAATTGATAGCACATCAGTGCCATACAGTTTATGCTGTATATTTGGTACGAAAGGGCTGTAGACTTTAGTAACTCGATGTGGTTACTGTCGGCGAGTACCGTACCCAGGTAACGAAAGACACTTGACCCCATGACCTATCAGGTGTAAGCTTTAGAGAGTCGGGCAAATACCCGTAGGAGGCAGTCATTTGGCTAATCGTGTTCCGGTTCTAGTAAGTAGGGAGATGTATGACAAGCTGAAAGATTACAGCAAGAAGACCAAGGTACCAATGAGCGCGGCTGTCAATGAGGCTATTCAGGACTTCGTCGACACAGTTGTTCCGGCCAGATTGGAGGCGTTTGAGCCAGTTGACATAAGAGAGAGACGTATGCAACTGGCGTATGAGACCGCGCCAGTCCAAGCGTAATCAGCCGTATCAGTCCAAGCCAATGATGCCCGCGTGTTAGGCGGGCATCTCTTTGTCTATGATATGCCACTGTGTCATATAACAGGCGTCCCAGGCGAAATTCTGGCAGTCCGGCCCCATACTATAAGGTATCGTATAATTGCTGCTGGAATAACACGCCGTCCACAAATTGATTGATACGCTCTTTCGTGGTCACCGTACGATACCCAGCGGTATGCAGCGTGATTCGACCATCCGAATAAAACCGGACAATATCAGTATTGTGTAGCCGGACACAAATACGATCCACAGACCAGGATAGGACTTTCGCCTTATATTCGCCGTGCGTCAATAAGTCTATTATGCTGTGCGGTTACAAGTCTATTAGGTTTTCGCCCTTTGTTCGCTATTCGCACATCACTACTGTGTTGATGTCTTTGATACCCACAAACGTGGCAGTCGCATTGGCTCAGTTCGCCTGGGAAATAACACGTTCCTCGAATCATATGTCGACGGCACGTATGAGCGAATAAAAGGCGAAAGCTATCATATACATTGTACTCATGTCAAATCGAGCACCTTTGGGCAGGCCTAATCCTGGGCAATCCGGCCACACATCAAGGGCGAATAGAGAGCGTATAGGAGAGAATGAGGGAATGAGAGAAGAGGCGTAAGCCATGCTGGGGTTCGGTGTCTGTTCGCTGGGGCTTCGCCGAGTTGTTTGCACTGGGTGTAATGTCTCTGTGTCTCTTTGTGTACATAGTAAAAAGCTAAACGAAATAATAAACATGAGAGACGTATGACCTTTCGCTTTCTGTTCGTCTATTAGATAAACAGGAGAGAACAGAAAGCGAATCGGTTAACAGTGTTAAGTCAGATGACAGTGTTTAGTTAACAGTGTTAAGTTGGACTACGCCGTTAACTCTTTCGCTTTTATTTCGCTACGCATTATCATAGACTTACACGTGTTACAAAATAACATATTGTAACAGAGAGCTAACCCCAGTGTTATCCTATGTTTAGGAGGACTGGACGACCTTTAGCTACATTTAGCAATATTACCTTTAGAATGAGTATGATGAGACCAGCGAATGTAAGGCGAAAGTCAATAGCAGGCATAGGAGTCTAAGCAGTTGAAACCAAAGGGGTAGGATAGGGGGTCAGTACCAGTCGAAGTTGAGCGGGGGCGGGGAGTCCCGTGGGGTTTCCGGGGGAATCGCCAGCCTGGCCTAGCCACACCCTACGATACCATTTTCTATATAAAAATATACCCCCTATATAATTTTTAAAATTTTTGTGTAATTTTTACACGCGAGGGCATACGCTCTTTGTTCGCTAAGAGTTTCGAAGGATTTCGCTGACAGTCCCCAGGGGCCTAGTACGTGTTTCATTATATCCCGTACCGACTTAATCCCCAGCGTTAGTCCTGGGTCCCAGGCCATCGCACACCGAGGACGGGGACTAGATGCGGGTAATTAGAGCCAGTCGCCAGACGGGTGGCCGGACGGTCAATTTATATGAGATTGTATTTTATATATCGAAAGACGGGAGGATTTAATCAAGAGAGGGTGACCAGACGGATGTCAATTCTATATCGACCAGTAACGGTTGGCGCGGGCCTGGTGGTTTAGAGGTGGCAGAAATACGACTGGTAGCGCTAGGATAGCCGACGAATTCGGTGCTTATACCCAAGTCATATCCCAGTTGGGCGTGTGCGGGAATACGAATTCCACGGATGTTACTCTCGGCTGTAAAGACCATTCGACAAGCTTTACACATCCATATCCGATAAAGTCCCTTGATATAATCCAGAGAGACTCGGACATCCGGAGCGTGGTGACAGACCCAGAACCACGACTGAGGGGTTTGCTTTACTCGAACGGTAGGCCAAAAGCTCACAGACTCTCCCTCGCTCGGTCGTTCAGTCCATCGGCTATTGCAGCCATCTGGTCACGGAAATCATCCTCGGCCTGTCTGTAGATGGCATCCTGTTCGCTCGCTGGCAGGTCGTAGAAGTTGACATCCCGTTCCGCCGCAATCTCATCCACACGTTCCATCAACCAGTCTTTGTAAAAGCTCACAGGTTCTCCTTCTCGGCTTCGGCCAGATGCTTCACAAGCCATCCCTTACCGAGTTCTATTAATGTTTTAGTAGACACACCTGCACAGAGATCGTGAGCGGCATCCAACCATTTCCATTGCCGCTCTTGCTTCTTCCACTTGGCATCCCACTTTGCATCACGGGCTTTCATCTTCTCAGCAACGCGAACGGGGTCATGTATCCCGCAGTACCACTTCCCGTCGCGTTCAACCTTATCATTATGTCGACATTGGTGACCTAGCCACGAACCTGCGTAAATCCACTTACTGCAACGTTCGCTCATCTCTTCAGCCCCTCGCTTTAGAAAGTGCATCCTTGGCCCGTTTTTCGAGAACGGGGTCGAGCCAGTCTCGTTTGCTCGGCAATTCTTCCAGGATGCGGGACAAAACGTCATAAAGTTCGGGTGCGGTAGAAATTAGGCTAGCGTTGGCTTCGCGCTCTTCTTCGAATGCTGTCCACTCAGAAAGTTTCCCGATTGTACAATTTGATCCCTGGATGTAACGTCTATAGATAATCCACGGGCCGGGTGTCCATTTCGTTTTCTTAGCAATTACTTTTTTCATGTCTTAAAGTATGACATCACTGACGGCAAAAAGCAAGGGTTGATAAGGAAGATTTTCTGGGATAATAAGACGCTTTTGATCGTCCGTTTCGAGCCATTGAGATCGGACACCGTGCCGGGGCTTACGCCACACGACGAAGTACCCGCGCTTCTCCCCCCCGCAATTGGCTTCGTAAACGTCACCGTCCGCAAGTGCAAGAAATAAATAAGTAGTGTAAATCTCACCCAACAGATCGAGCGGAATCCTTGCCAAACCAGGATTGTCGAGATCAGGCATTTGCGATCTCCGCTAGAATATCCCCGTGGCACGGTTTTGGATGACACCAGCAGCCGAGAACTTTGCCCCATAGCTCCTGAATAATCTCTTTTGTCGTCGGCGGCGGGCCGTATAGCGTGATGAACTCGGGGTCACCGTTGAGCCAGCGACGGTAGTCCTGGAGGACGCGCAATCGATTAGCCTCGCCGACGAGTTTGATCGGATTGCCCCAGCGGGTTGTCCGGTCAATCAGAATGTCATACTTCTCTCGGCGACAATGGACTACAGTCACGGCTCGTCCTTTATGGGAAGATTTACCAGAAGATACGACGTAAGCACGGCTCCTTTAATCAAGAGACTCCGTGTCGTATATTCAGCTAAAGGGAACGGGCGGGCGAAATGTCCGTCGTAAACAGCGTCGTCGATGACCGCCACCCAGTGCCATCCGGAGTAACCTGGTTTGTGCATCTGTGCGAGTGCTCGGGTCAATTTGACACCAGGTTTGAACGGCAAGCACCGCTTCCCGCATGAATAGCCTAGTAGACGAATCACCCGGGAGAGATCGCCAGTCTTAGTGCCGTGGGAGTGACCCACGAGCGCCTCAACCTCTTCCACGGTCTTGTCCGTCAATACAGCGACGGCAATCTGGCCGCAGTTACGCTTGCTCCCTTGTTTGTGATGAGTCAAGTAACTCCTGATCAGACTTGGGTTGATCCACAAACGAATTTAAATTTGAAAGCCATCCAGCCAGTAATTGCTCCGCTCGGATCAGAAATACTCGGCCCGTCGTTGACGAGAGTATAGAACTTTATCGTTGAATAATTAGAGACGAATGTATCTTGTCCATAAATCTGGGATGCAATTCCGACAAAATAAAATTCAATGGCCCATCCTAGCCATCCGAACCCTATAGTGAGTTTACCCGCGAACACGTGCCAATAGACACGTGGAAGCAGTTCGAGCATTGTAGTCCAAATTCGCGTCGGCGGTATCATACTTGCTCCTCCGCAATCCTAGCTACGTCGACAACGAGCGCTGGTATTTGTACCTGGAGCGCGAGTTCTCCGATAGTCATCCACTTGCCCTTTTCGAACTTGTCTTCCTGGGGCACAGGCCATCCGGCGAATGTGTCCGTGACGTAATAATACCCGTAGCACTGTTCGTTATCAAAACGACGCGACACCCCGGTCACAAATTTAAGATCACCTGGGATGACAATCACCCCGGTCTCCTCGTGAAGCTCTCGTACCGCCGAATTTTCAAGGCTTTCACCAGGTTCTTGTTTTCCACCGGGAAATTCCCATCGGTTACGTTCTGTGTTCTTCAATACGAAGAATCGGTGATCCTTTCTCAACAATACTCGGGCGTAATACATGTTTCTCCTCTTGTTTTCATATCATCTCGTTGTTCACAAAACATGAACATCCGGGAATACTGAACGTGTTTAACTAAATTACTCGACTTTATCTTCCTGGTCGAGCACCCAGTCTAGCATACGTCCGGCTGTATCTCTTGCACCCGCAATATGGGCGACAAGAGCTAGGATGGCCGTTGAGTGACCCACGAGTCGACCACGCTTTACCGACGCGATTGAATTTAGGATCGCAGCCCCCCGTCGAGAACCGTCCATCAGCGTTGCGGCGAATCTTATATACTTGATCGGCCATCTTTATGTCTCCGCGTCTCCGTCTCTAGAAAATCTGCGACCTCCCGGAGACATGTCTGGTCATACAGGCTATTGTCATTCGGATAAAAGCAGTACTTCCGCCACGGCCCATACCACGACACCTTGCCTATATAGCCACCAGAGACGACATCCCAAATTTTGGTAATTCCAGTTGCGCTCGGTCGTTCGTTAATAAAATTCAGAAATGACATCTATTTATGCTCCCAATATTTGACGGATGATAAATCAATCAGCCCAGTAAGAGTTGCTGTCTCTAATGCCTCGATATCCAACAGCGTTTTTACTTTTATGCCCGCCATCAACTCCTGGGCGAGGCCGTTGATCGTCTCGTAGTTGTATGACATAAATTGATTAGTCCAGAAATAATCCCGGTTCTGGACAAAACCAAAATCACGCGCCAGTCCAAACAACCACGGTTGACGTTTCTTCGGATCGGGCATTTTGTCCTAAAGTCTGGTTTTCTAAATATCTAGATTCGGGTCATACGGAAAACTCATAAATCCCCGGAGATAATATTTTTTACCACAAGTAAAATAATTATGCAATCGGACAGCGATCTTTACTAGCCACAAATTTTCAAGATCGTAAAGACCATCCCGTAAATCCCTGACCTTTTTCCGAAGGTCGGATCGATCTTGCGCCAATACAGCATTTCGAGAGGATACTTCGTTGAAATGCTGGATAAAATAATTAGCTCGTATTCTCGCGATTGATCCGGCAGTTTCAGCACCTATCCGTTTCAGTCGCTCTTCGGCCATATGACGATTAACACCCTTCTTCTCCGCATCAAAATCCCGCATTTTCACACCCAAGGTCGTGTAGCTCCAGGCTTCATATTCTAGAGCACGGTCTCGCTCTGCGACTGCCTCGTGATAGAGATTTTTATAGTTTTCGATCTGGCGTTGGAAATCATCCAGATAATTAGTATCATCCGCGACCCGTTGCTCCAGATCAACGATTTGGGCTTCGAGGTCTTCAATCAATAGTGTCGTGTTCTCTACGGTCGCCGTATCACACACTTTCACAAATGACTCGGAGTCCGGAGGGGGCTGCGTCGGCCACTCGGGTGTTATCACAGTATGAATATTTATAGAATCACAAGTGTCGCACACGAAAGGAGACACAACCGTACGATTAGTGATTTCGATATCACTTTCACATTTTGAACAACGAAGAATCATAATTCCCTCCTCATCAATAGCCCATTTTCAGAACCGTAATAGTTCCGAGCAAAAGCCGTAATTCTAAAACCCTCATTGAAGTAAAGTTTCTGGGCCGGATTATTAACATTGACTGTCAAGGTCAGACATGAACCAGAGTTCTCCTTGACGTAATCCGCTGCTTCTCTAATGAGTCCGGCCCCACACCCAATCCCGCGATAATTTCCTGGAACCGCAATCGACCAGATATATGGGTCACCGTTCTTTTCATTTAAAAGTAGATACCCATATATTGGACGAACAGGCCCCCACGTCACTTCCGATTGATACACAAATAGTTTGCTACTCCGGGCCATCTGTTTAAAGAAGTCTCGCGGAGGGCGCTCTACTCCGCTAAAGCAATTATCGCTGATATCCGCCAGGGCTGTCAACAAATTTTCGTCGGGCGCGGGTATAAATGTCATCTGAATTTTCTCCCCGATTTTTTTGGCACTGGTTTATCCACTTTCGCTGGCGGAGTCAACGTGACCTGGCGGTTACTCGGATCAAGGCCAATGATGTTTCCCTTGTCGTCCTTAATCCACGGGACGAACTTCCCGTCAATAAAAACTCCCATATCGCCCCCGTATGCTGGGGGAAGCGGCGTATTTACCGGGGGTGGAGATGGCCAAGTGGTCGGATACAGTGTTCCCGCCGAATTTTCCCCTACAGATGATCCCCAGGAGTCTCCTGGGATAGGACTATACCCTGTCTTGGAGTGGTATTCTACCCAGTCCGCGTCGTAAAGATGTTGTTCTTTGGGAGCACACTGGAGTAAACCCGAGTGACGCTTCACCCATATCTTTGATTCAAGTATCATCTGGTTAGAATCTTTAACACAACTCCGGTGACAATCGTCGCTATTCCGTACCAGAATTCACCCCGAGGGTTTTGTGCCCCGAGAGCACACATTAGGCAGAAGACAGCGGCGTAGAAGACACAGGCGGCGATAATTGCAGGCCACGGATTTCTTTCCCTGGGTACAGAACGTCTATCGTGTGATGGCATTTACGCCCCTCCATATTAGCTGCAATTTCTTCTAGTGACCAGGGCTACCTGGCCACACGCGATGAGCATAGTGACTCAGCCAGATTGGATGCTTGTTCCATTTCAATTGATGGGCGTCACGAACCCAATCAAATTTTTGCAATATCTTCGGATGAAGTTCCTGTAAAAGTTCTTCATGATTTCCCCAGATATACGCATGTCGACCGTGAAGCGTATCCAGGATTCGATTCGCGGTCAGATAGGGCAACGTACGCCAAAACATATCACCGAGATGAATAGTCAGATAGCTCCGCTTGTTGGGAACTTTCTTATTGTGGCGCTCGACCAGAGTTTCCACCATCTCATCCATAGAGACAAACGGACGATTACAGAATTCAATAATGTTGTTATGCCCGTAGTGCTCATCAAAAGTGACAAAGATGTCGCTCAAATAACCCCCATCTTAGAACCGGAAAAATCGGTGAACGCCAAAGGATTTGAACCTCTGCTCTTTGCTGATTACTCACTGGGTACTTGCCATGGCTTCGCCAATTTTCTTTTAGTCGAAGACTCAACAAAGTGCTGAGCGTGACCCTCTTGTCTGTTTGACGAGCGTCCGCGTTTTCACACCAGCGTGCGTCCATAATGGGGAAAGGAGCGAGATTCTCTTCCTCTCGCTATATCGTCCCACAGGCGTTGCAACCAACTATGTCAGTCACCCTTTATTTCCTAGTATCAACCCTGGCGGCGCAGTTGCCACTGAAGGCTGGTCGGGAGCCGTCACACCTTGATACCAGAACTTTTAAAAATTATTGCCGGGATTCTGTTTCCAAGTTCCCGGCGAACTCAGTCTATCGCCCTGCGGCGGCAGACATTGCTTTTGGCTTTTCAGTCGTAGCAATTATTGGTTACATGTCCTGTGACGCTGGCCATGTTGGGCGGCACGCAGGTAATTCGGTTAACCAGATAATCGAATCAATTTCACCCCCGCTATTGATTTGCATCCAAACCAATAGTGGAGGTGGCGGGTACGACCCGCGTCTTATCCGTAACGGATTTACCGTCTACGTACATACTCGACAGCGGAATGTTTATCCGCGTCAAAGCTCGATAAGCGGTACAATAAATCTGTCGTCGTAAATCCGGGGAGGCCCCCTCATCCAAATTGCAGAGCAACCCTCCATTTGTTAAAAGCCCAAAAATATCAATGAGCTTCGATTCATACTGGAGTGCGTCACTCGAAGATAGATTATCTTTTAAACAAATAATCGTAGGTTCCATACCAAGACGTGCTAAACGTTGACGCACCTTCTTATGGGTTTCATTTCGTTGCATTTCGAAAAGACGCTCACCGCATCCTTTACCTACATAAAAAGGCCAATAGTGCATGCCCAGAGTAGCAGCAAAAGAGGTTATACCACCGACACCTGCTGCAATACGCTTACTCGTATCCAAATGTGCATACACGTAATACTTCGGATCATTATCTTCGACGAGGGGGTATAAATGACTTATATCAGTATCCCATATAGTTTGACAAGCCTCGAAACGTTGACGCTGACGTTCTTTACGACTGGGCGTTTGTGTAGCAATTCGCTTTAACTCAAAGTACCGTCCTTTAGCTTGGTTAAACAAGCGCGTAATTTGTTCAAGCGATTCCCAATCGAGATTAAACGTCTTTTGCATATTCTCCTAAATTTGTTCGGGGTTTTGGCTCACGCCGAGGTACCCCGCGCACCTCTCATGCTTCAGTCCTCTACGTATAGTCCGAAGCCTAGCCGTTGATCTAGTCAAAGTCGTCGGCGCTGAGATCAAATTTTGGTGGAGCACCGCAGGATCACTTCACCGCCTTAAGCGTAGAAGGTTTGCTTGCGTCCAAAATACGATGGTAAAGCCCTCTTTACGGCCTACAGCGACCCTATTAGGACTGTCTGAGTAGGCATATCCGTCCTTCATTTATATTCCCACACACCTGAAAACATGTCAAGGGTTATTTGCCAAATTGGCATATCCCTCTGGATTTATCGGTTGTCGTTTCATTTTCTATAAAATGGGCCTTCCCACCCTTCAGCAGCTAAGATGAACCCCATTCCTTCCCCCCAACTAGGAACCGTGGTCATACATTTTAGCAAAGTGTCTAGATTGAGAGTTGAATTTAAGGGCGCTTCACACACGATCTCATCGTGGATCGTCATCACTACATAAAACCCAGCAGCTTCGCAATTAAGCATTCCCGAAAGCAATAGATCACGAGCTACAGCCTGGACAACGTTCTCTACGAGCAATCCTCCGTAGAGCTTTTTCATCTGGAGACCTTTTTCGTCCCAGCTTTCGTACATCAGCGTCTCGCGGGTCGCGCCCCAATCAGTCGTCTCAGAAGTTATGACAGGCCGTAGATAATGGAGAGTTCGTCCGCTCGGTAACTTAATCTTCAGCATCTCCGGATTGCGCCCGTCAACAATCATGCCATTGACATAAACGCAAACGTTGAGTTTAACCGCTTTGAGTGCGGCGTTATTTAAAGCCTTCCATAGCGTCGGAATCTCGCAATACTTCTCCCTGAATGCGTTAACATATTTCTTGGCGGTTTGTTCATCGAGAGTGACACCAAAGGTGGCGGCGTATTCGATGAACTTCTCCCAGCCCATCCCGAATCCGCAACCCAGGATAATGACCTTTCCATTTGCACGTTCTTTACTATCAATCTGGTCATATGGCTTGTTGAGCAAAAATGCCATGATGTCTTTATAGAGATCGAGTCCGTTAGCATAAGCGTCGATCATCGTTTGACATTTTGCTAGAGCGGCCAGCACGCGGGATTCAATTTGTGCAAGATCGCCGACTGTTAATTTGTTGCCGGGGGTTGCAGCAAATGCCGCCCTAATAGTAGATGCCACGAGTGACATTTGGCTGTTCGCACTAATAATATTTTTCCCGGCGCGTATGCCACGTACGTATGCATTCAGAAATTTACTGACGTTCTTATCTGGCTTAAATAAATTCTGAAGTTGAACACCACGTCCGCTCCAACGTCCAGTGTGCGCACCATAGTAAACGAATTGATCTCGCAAACGACCATCTGGGCCAATCCTCTCTTCGATAGTTTCTAACTTTTTATAAGCAGACCCTCCGAGCTTTTGCTTTAACTGAAGAACAGTTATGACCTCATCCGAAAGATTTTTGGAACCCATTAACTTGCCTGTCAAAGCGTTTTCAATATTTTCTTTATCGACCGAGTCACTATTGTACCCGCGCTCGTGCAACCAGCCGATTAGCTGTTGTTGGGAATTAGGATTTTCTAGTTTTGTAATTTTCTTCATTTCAGCACTAAGCTTATTGACTTCGGCAATAGCCATTTTTTTAGCGTTGGCGACGTACGCCTGGTCAATCCACACACCCCGTTCGTTCATTCGTTGATCTAATAGCCATGCATGAATCTCATCCGGCGTGATTGGGCAGTTGAGGGCTACGGCGGCATACCACACAGAGCGTTCAGCGACAACGTCCTGTTTACAGTACTCTAGAAAGTTAGCCCACGCTTCGGGATCGGAGTTCCAATCTTTGTAATATAGCTCGGGCTGACCGGGGTTCTTTTTTAGCATCGTCTTCGTGGCTTTTTTAGGCTCCGAAAAAATCTTCACGGGTTTTAATTTTCCAGTGACGACTATTTTCTGGTTCTCGATGTTAAGATGCAAGGCTTTCGCGGCGCGATCCAACCCAATAGGGAGAGACATGTATGTACATAGTACACTGGGATCGAACCATTGATCCTGGGGGATCACAATTTTCAACTTGTATTGAAATATGTCTTTTTCAAAATTGTAGTTCCATGCCATCTTCTGGACGAGAGGGTTCATAAGGCCATCCGCCAGCCGCTGAGGCATTGGCCCAAGCCGAGGTTCCCAGATAGCAACATCTTCGTCATTGAAGGCCCATGCAAGCATGAGCACCTCAGTCGTAATGTCGTGCGCGTACCTGTCAAGACCCGCTTTCTTCAGATTTACAAACGACCTGGTTTCAAAGTCAAGCCACAATTTATCCATGGAGTTCTTTCCTTAATTTCATAGCCGCCTCCAGGCCCTCTTCCTTAAGCGTCTGGAGAACCGCCCTGTCCTCACGATTGGTGTCGCGTCGGACGACCACTTTTTTAAATTTTGGCCGTTTCCCCGGTGGACTATATTTTTCTCCCCGGCCCAGGTATTCCGCCTCTGCTCTTGTGTATTCTTTAAGGGACAACCATTCTAGATCGGATATAAAAAATTCAGGACTTAACCGGGTAAACCACTCTCCCCGGCATCTATGATTTCGATAGAGTTGTTGAATTCTTTTTTCAAGATCAAGAGCTTCCCAATAATCAGAAGCCTGGAACCACTTTATGACCTCCAAATCAAAAGGTAGAGAATATTGTCTTTTTCTCCTGGTGTAATCTCGGCTCATACCTATCTTGAAGAAGGTAGTTCCAACTCCCCGCATCATGTACACAAAATGCGGTTTTTTCATGTCTTTTATATCCATTGTTCTATCCCTCTTATTTTCATATAGATATAATCGAGTAAAAGTACGCGATTATTTACGCTAAGGTAACTTGTTGAAAATAAATAAATTAAAGGAAAAATAATCATTTCCTGAATTCTATTTTGTGGGGTGGCACCCCCCGTAATAACCCCTATATATAAGAAAAAGAATGTCTCGTGTCATAGGGGTGGGCCACTCAACCAAAAATCCATCGAAACTTTGTCTTATGCCAAACCCCGTCCTTGAAGCCAAATTTTTCTCGGCCCTTATGGTCTTTGACCCGAAGCACTTCCATTTTTTCGGCTTTCAGGAGATTTGTCCATGCGCGGTTCCAAGCTTCAAATCCACCTTCTCCATTCTGAATATTACAAAATTTCTGGACGCCCGCCTTAGTCAAAGGCCCTTGGGCTGTGATTGATTTGACGATCTTCTTTTCAAACTTTTCGACAGCACCTCCGGTATCAACAGGCCATAATTCTTCGCGCAACGCGAGTTGATGCTTCGCCCAGCGCCATGATTTTTCAACCAGGGTCTTTGTGATCCTGTGACTAGGGGTGAAAGCTACTCGGATTAATAGGTCGCGTTTGAAATGGGCTTCAAGTCGGGAAGCATATGAAGAATCAGGTTGATCTATCTGAATTCTTTTCTTCTCATCTACCAGCCATTTTTGAAAAGTACTACGATGTTTTTTAGCGTCTTCATCTTCTGGAGGAGAGAACGGTTTTCCTTCGTGATCTCCTTTCCAGTTGATGATTGTGATCAGTGCTTCGGAAATTTTGTTGACGTATTCCTGAATCTTAGTAGTATCCATCTCATCCCAATCACCTTGGTAATTTATGCCATTGGAAAAATCGAGTACCATACGTGACAGGAAGCCGTCACCTCCGGCTCCTTTGCCCGCGACAGCGCGATCATACCCAGCACGTGTGAAGTTGCCCGCCATGGATAAGCTGACATTGCCAAAGGATGCTGCACTATGTGTCAGGCTACCAACAGCACTTGCTTTCTGTTCGTATAATTCGAGTAATTTTGGAAACAGGGTTGATCCTGCGCCGTTTCCTTTTTCGAATAAAGATTTCATCTCATCAAAATATAATAGATGACTTTTATTATCATGTTCAGCCAGAACTTTAATCGCGTGTTCTCCAGAGGAGAAAAATCCGGCTGGAGGAAATTTCACATCATGTTTAGTGAGCACGTTGTGGAGAGAGGCTATACACCTCTCCCAACAAATAGATTTTCCGGTTTCCGGGCGAGTTGATACTATTGCCGTCCAATGACGCATGTGTATTGTTTCTTCTCCGGGAAAAACTATATTTCCGTCAAGCATTGCACCAAGAATGGTCTTCAAATCTGCCCGAGCGAATGATGGCGGAATAAAAGTCCCGTTTGTTAAGGCGAGTGCGAGATCACCAACATAATCTCCGTCAATAGTTTCTACCGGAACCTCTGGTAATACTGTATCTATTTCTGGATCAGGACTTCCAACTGTGACTATGGAGGCGGGGGATATTACATCACATGCGTCTGAAGCTGCCCAGGATGCAAGGTTTCGCATCTTCTCGTCTGGGTAGCTGTCACCACCTTCGCAGTGAGTCGCAGCAAAGTCTTTTAGGGCATGATATATAGTATCTTCAGACAACCCAAGATTCTTGAAAGTCCCTGCTTGTTTCTGGAGATGAATCCAGCGGCTACCCTCGGGAATAAGTTCCCCGGTAGTTTGAAAATCGGCTTTGGTTTTATTTTTATGTTGTGCGTAAACCCGCCAAGAATCGGGTAAGGGTGCGGTGTCGATATCATGAATGATCGTATATCTATCGCCACTCGGATGGATTGATCCGGGGCCAACTACATATCCGCCCTCGCTCTTAATTTCACCCGTGACACCGTCGACCTGAAAGCCACACGTCGGCACAGCGCCCGAGTAGTAAAGGTGGAATCCTGCCTCGCCTTTACGCCCACTTCGGACGACAAAAGTTTTTGGTAATTCGTTTTTGGCCATCCACGCATCTAGCGCAGTTTCGTCTTGCAGGCCGTGGTCACAATCAATAATGGCGAGGTTGCTCTTTCCGCCAGCGATACCATAGTTCGCTTCGTGGCCATCATCCCAAGCGGTGGTTAATTCTCTCTTCGCACTGACAACCGCATGCTCTGAATACTGAAACCACGGGTCTTTTTTATGTTCTTGACAAATAAGAATTGAGAATCCTCGATCAAGAGCATTCTGTGCAGCAGACTTCAATGATAAAATAACTGCGGGATCGGACATCCGTCCTCCGGATAGAAGAATGCATGGAGCCACGGGCGTGGCCCCGATGCATGTGTCTACATGATAAACGGTAGGCTAGAATTGCTCCGGCGTAGATTTGCGGAGCTTCAGGACGGATACGATATTGGCGTAGGTCTTGCCGTCGGACTCCTTGTGTTCGATGACGACTTGGCACTTGATGCCGATTACGTCGTTTAGATCAAATTGAGCGCCTGCGTTTACTCCTAGCGAATTCAGGAGCTTTCCCAGGGCACTCTTGGAATGCAAGGATTTGGTCACCGTCATCACAGCGTCGACAGCAGAACCATCCTTGGCTTTCTGGTCGCTAGCAGTGAAAAAGATTCGTGCGCGATCTTTTGTGCCATATGCGGTTTCCTGGGGGCCAACATCTTCAACTTTGGTGATCGTCACATTGTGAAGACCCTCGGTCAGATTTTCATAGACCCGATCCTTAATAATCAAACTCATTGCTCCTCGTTTCTGCCTCAAAAGGCTTCTGTAAACACTCACACCGCGATCCGCGCCAGCTAGTGGTTATGGGTTGTGGTGGAGACGGATATATTCCTCCGCATCCCAAATATAGCAGTCGTAGAAAAAAGTGTCAACACAATAATTGAACTTGACAATTTTTTGGGAAGAGTCTATGTTTAAAACATGGCCGAATGAGGGTCACCAGGGAGGATGGTTATGGCAAGGAAGTGCAATACCTCAGCAAGTAAGAGGCGAAATAAAAGCAAAAATCGCCGAGACTATACTCGGGAGACGACTCTTGCTTTAAGGAGTCCTGGGGCTAATCGAACTGCGCATCAGCAAGAGATGGAAGTTTTGTATTCCATTGGAAAAGATATCATCGCAGCGCACGCGAGACGAGAGGCACGAAACACAAAGAGAGGTCATTGATGGCTTTTGAGATCGGGCAAAGAATAACCAGCGATTTCACCGGAGATGGGACGGTAGTTGGGGAGTTATTCAGGGATTCGGACAGGGTATGCTTCCAGCGTATCGAATTTGATAATCCGACCTTAGGGGCGCGAGACTACCAGATACGTAGGCTTACGCCATTAGAAATAGGGGATGATGCCGCGCCGTTCGAATCCTAAAAAATACGAGTCCCAGGAATACTGGAACCAATTATTGGCCGAGTATGGGCTATCTGTAGATGCGGGACGACACCCAAAAATCATATATGTCGGTGATTCTACGGTAGTTACCCGCATACATGATTCCCAGGTAGTAGATACCGGGAGGGTATCCCCTAAACCAAATATTGATTACTCTTTTGTTTTCAACAAGTTGCGAAAGTCATCAATTTGTTTTAAACTAAATTTTCCTTTTAAAATCAATCAGTTATGTAAAAAATATGGTTAATTTTACCCCTATTCTTAAGAAGAGTGAGGAAGAGGAAACAAAAGCGAAATTAGTTTTGGCGGGCGCGGCCTACTGATTGAGGTATAATCACGGAAGTGGACTCAAACTAAGTAAAACGCGCCAAATTTATTGACAAACGATGCGGAACCTCCTCCTCGGGGCCATCGGCCTCGACCGCATCGATATCGGACGCCCTGCGTCCAACCCCGAGCAGAACATACCCTAAATATGTTCTGCTCATGTTCTTTTAGGGAGAACAAATGGGACGACCGTATAAAGACAAAGAAAAACGGAACCAAACTCAAAGAGCATGGCGAAAGCGGAATAATCACCGTTATGTATACAATCGTATCTTTCGCCAATATAACCTTTCCTCGGATCGATATTCGGAATTAAAGGCTGCGGGTTGTAGTTTATGTGGGAACCCCTTTTCAAAAAATCCTCTACGCAAAGAGGAGATGCCGAACGTAGACCACGATCATCGTTGTTGTGTAGCCAGGAAATCTTGCGGGAAATGTGTTCGCGGGCTGTTGTGCAGAGTTTGTAACCAACAGTTTATTGCGGCCATAGAGAAGAATCCCGCACTTCGAATATTAGTTAATGACCGGGTCTTGAGATACCTTGATCAGCGTCTTCTGAGTGTGTAGAGATAAAATAACTGGAGGGGAATATGGGCGCTATCTTAGTTGGGGTTAAGACGTGTCACCGTTTAGATTATTTTGTAGACGATCTGACTGTCGATTACGTGCAGCTTAAGGGTTGGCGTCATCCGATTCAACAGGAACGTGTTGACGCCCAGCGTCAAACATGGCTGAAGGCCCTCCCTGAGGGTGTTGATTATAAATTCTTTTACGGAAGCACTCTTCGCACACAGAAATTGAATCAACGGGTACCCGATAAGAATATTTTGCGCCAGCCGCTGGCTGACGAGTTATTTCTCCCTTGTAACGACAATTATACTGCTAATACTTTGAAGGTTCGACAGATTTGCGGCTATGCTTTGGCAAATGGCTATGGGTTGTTAGTGCTTGTTGACGACGACACCTATCTCGATTTTGAAAAACTATTGGCTACGGATTTTGCTGAGTATCATTACTCCGGCGCTCCGACACAAACGTTTCACCCTGGCTCGTGTGTGATTCTTGATCGCGTGGCTATGCAGGCCATTCTCGATCATCCGTCTATCAGCTATGCGGATGACGCGGCTATCGGATATTCGCTCGATAAAGCGGGTATTAAACCACACAGTATTCCGGCGATACTTCACGGAATCGGGGATGCGTATCGTGTGACACCGGCCCAGGTGCAAGAAAAAGATTACGTGTCTTGGCATTCGTGTTCGCCAGATATTATGAAGGCCCTATGGATGCGACATGTGACGTTATCGTCGGAACGGCAAAAGGCTACGGCTGGTCAAGCTTTAAAAATTACGCCGTCTCCCTCAGTGAGTCCGGTTTTAGAGGAAGAAAAATTCTCTTCGTCTGTGACATTACCGATACTGCCCGAGCAGCCCTCATCAAGCTTGGATTCGAACTCATTGATTACGTCAGTATCGGAAACAATACCGTCATCGAACGATTTAGAATTCTTAGAGACTGGCTCGAAGCCAATAAAGACGGAATCCGATATCTCGTCCACTGTGATGTCCGGGACGTTGTTGTCCAGCGAGACCCCAGCCCCTACATGGAGCGCCAATCAGCAAAGCTCTTCGGAGCCAGCGAATTCATCCTCTATCGAAACGAGTTCTGTAACCCCGAGTGGATCAGAAAACTCTACGGAGAAGACATTCTAACGACCCTCAAGGATGAGGAGGTCGTTTGTGCGGGTACTATCGCGGGTGAGGCTGATGCGGTCTATCGTCTCGTCAGTCGCATCTATGAATCGTCAACAGATCGGTTTGGTGACGATCAAGCAGCCCTCAACGTTTTACTTCGTACGGAATTCAAAGATGAGATGTCGATCCCTAAAGTAGAAGAGGGATTCATTCTCACTGCGGGCTGGTGGCTCATCGGTAATTGCAACGGTAACCCAGACCAGCCTATTGGGAGAAATTCTCAGCTTGTTCCTACTCCCCCGGAGTTGCGTGACGGAATTGCGTATCCGTTCAAGAATGAAACGCCTTTCTGTATTGTTCATCAATATGAGCGCGGTACGGCGTGGTCGCCCAACATTAGTAAACGATACGTCATTCCGTTTTTGGTTGAGGATGACACGCCCGCTGTTAAGGCGTCATTGAGAACAAAACGCGGCGGGCCGAATAAGTATGCGAAGGACGGTTTGACCATCGACTGGTTTGATCAACATAACATAGGATGACATGCGCTATAGTATTCTGACACCGACTTTGCTGAGGCCAACTCTCAAGCGTCTTTGTGATTCTATCGACTCTCAAACTTGCGAGGACTATGAGCACATCATCATTATCGACTGCGAAGTCACAGAAGAACGTAAAAAGATACTCGCGTCACTTTCTCCAAACAATCGTCGTCGCGTCATCCGGTGTATCACACCCCATGAAAAAGATTTTGGGAACTGTGCCAGGAGAGAAGGCTTTGATCTCGCCAATGGGGATTACATCCTCCAGATTGATGATGATGATCACTATGCCGACAGTGCTGTTTTCGAGACATTGAAATGCGTCACTAAACCTTGGGCTATATTTCCAGTACTAGCTTTTGGAAAACGCTGTCATCGTAAGCCGCCCGCGATTGGGTTGACGGGCTCTGCGATGTTTATGTATCGACGAGATACCGGATTAAAATTTCCCGACAACCGCGATTATTCTGCGGACGGGCAACTTGTTGAAGAGTTGAAAAAGAAATATGAGTACCAGTCTTTAGATGATGTGCGAGAACTCGCCATCTATCCGAAAGCAAATCATGGTCGAGATCAAAAAGAAATAGATGAATTTGTTCTTGTAAACCATAAGATTAAATACGCGGCAGACGGGTTAACGATGGATTGGAATGCCCGATACGCACGCAGATAGGACATAATGTTTTACACGTATTTGTGGCTTCGTGAAGACGGGACACCATACTACGTTGGTAAGGCGGCAAACCTACGGCGCACTCGCGCAGTGCATAGAGTAGGGAAATGTCCTCCACGAGAACGAATTCTGATACAAGAATTCCCGTCAGAACCAGATGCTCTTGCAGCAGAAAAGTTTCTTATATCCTATTATGGTAGAGAAGACCTTGGGCTGGGGAAGTTGCTGAATCTCACTGATGGCGGTGAACAAGGCCCTACAGGGTTTGTGGTCTCCGAAGAACTTAGAGAAAAACATAGACGCCCAAAATCATTCGCGGGACGTGATGCGATACGGGCCGGAATTATAAAACGCGGTAAATGGCAACAACCGCATACGATAGAAGTTAAGCAGAAGATGTCAGAAACGAAGAAAGGGCATTTGTACTATTGTCCTCCTCGGCTGACACATTGTTCGCGTGGGCATGAGATGAGTATCGAGAATGTTTACATTCGCCCCACAAAACAAGGTCGGAAGTCTTCGCGGTCTTGTAAAGCGTGCCAAAATATCCGCACGATAAAATATCTCGAAAGGAAACAATATGTCAGGAGCAATTCTTGAACCAGCGGGCGCGGCACAGACCCCGGTAGCTGGATTACAAATCCAGGGGGTTACAAAGCAGTACCAGGCGAGTGGAACAGGATCAGCAGCGTCAACGCTGGAGACTATTACTCCTTACGATAGCGGGGATATTTTAGGACACGTCCAACCTGGTGGGTCGGGTGAGAAGCTGGTGTCCGGCGTAGTTCAGCGGGCTTCCCAAGTTTTAGCTGACAGTACTTCAGGAGTTGTAGGTAACGCGCTTGTTTCGGTTTCGGGTGTTGGTATTGTTCCAATCCCGCCCACAGGATCAACCGCAGCGGATGGTTTGTCCCAAGCCCCGCAACGGGAATAGTGTTATAATTAAGTATGGGATTCTATACTTATTTATGGCTGCGATATGACGGGACACCCTATTATGTTGGTAAGGGTAAAGATGTCCGGGCATTTCGTCGGGGTTGTCCTCCCCTAGATAGAGTTATCATCCAAGAGCACCCATCCGAAGAGGATGCCTTCGTAGTTGAAAAATTTTTGATTTCTTATTACGGGAGAATTGATCTAAATACGGGTTGTCTTCGTAATCGAACGGATGGTGGCGAAGGATATACGGGAAAGTCACCAGAAGCCCGACAAAGATTGAGTGACGTTAATAAAGGGAACCAAAATGCTCGCGGTAATAGGGGCGGGCGATATGTGAGAAATTCCGGTCATATCGAACTGGCGATTGCCCAATGTTTACGGATGTCGATTTTGAACAAAGGGAACCGATATTCGGTAGGTATGCGACACTCTTCGGATACAATCAAGAAACGATTGGATTCTATAAGAGATAGCGATGGCGGATTCTCGAAGTTAATAGTCGCTAGTGCTAAAGGAAAACATTCTCGATGGCATGCCAAGAGGGGTCTAATAGTATCTGGATGTCCTTGGTGTGAGGGTAATCTCGTAGTCATTAACCGATGACTTCGTGCAGGCGACGGCCTGCTTGAGAGGGGCGCGTGATTTCAAAGTTCCGCGCCCCGGCGCTTTCTAGGGGGAGTTCGTGCAATCTAATCGTACTCTCAAAGGTTGGTATAATAAGATAAATACCCGCTTTTTCTATGATGAACTACCCTCAAACGTAATTGTGCGTTGGGCGCTCCCAGGAGAAGAAAAAGATAT
>WNFY01001496.1_pt1 | contig 21997 bp, 13 predicted proteins | sample 5400091 | NCBI WGS metagenome assembly WNFY01 (sample SAMN13153364, study PRJNA577476) | soil metagenome | isolation source: 60 cm soil or saprolite under grassland replicate 1 | place: USA:California | collected 2016-06-15
ATCTGCGCGACCGGACGAGTCAGGCCGTGACGAGCAACTTGTCCGACGCGCTCAACTCGACGGTCCCCGGCGTCGTCGTGCAGTCGAGCGGCGGCACGACCGGCACCGGGACGCGGATTCGCATCCGGGGCTCCAACAGCGTGTCGCTGTCCAACGATCCCGTGTTGATCGTAGACGGCATCCGGGTGGAGAACGGGTCGAATTCGACGTCGATCGGCGTCGGCGGGCAGCAGCCGTCGCGCTTGAACGACATCAGCCCACAGGATCTCGAAGCGGTGCAGGTGAACAGTGGTCCGGCGTCGAGCGTGTTGTACGGCACCGACGCGGCGAACGGCGCGATCGTTATGCGCACACGGCGCGGCCAGCCAGGTGTGACGAAGTGGACGATGACCGCCGAGGGCGGCGTGCTCAATGACTACGGCACCTATCCCGACAACTACACGGGCCTCACTGCGCTCGATTCGGCTTGCGCGCTAACGCGCGTCGTGGCAACCCTGAATCCCTGCGTGCAGGCGCACGGTGTGCGCCGGTTCAATCCGATCGAGCAGCGCAGCCCGTTCCGGACGGGACATCGCGCCCAGTATGGGATCAGCGCCTCGGGTGGGTCGGAGCAAACGACGTTCTATCTCGCGGGGCACTTCAACAACGAAGACGGGGTGTATCCGGTCAACACGAGCCGGCAGGTCAATCTGCTGGCCAACATCTTCGATCACGTGCGGTCGAACATGGACATCCAGGCGACGGCGCTCTACACCAACGGCCGGCTGCGCCTGCCGCAGAACGACAACAACTCATTCGGCGTCCTCTCGAGCGGATTCCTCGGCGGCACGGACAGCACGTCCAACGACGGCTACGGCTTCCTGTTACCGGCGCAGAGCTTCTCGATTCGGACGTTCCAGAATATCGATCACTTTACGGGGAGCCTGCAGGCGAATTATCGGCCCCTCACCTGGCTCGAAGCGCATGCCGTGATCGGGACCGACTTCCTCAGCAGGTACGACGAGAACACGACATTCCCGGGCGTGATACCGGCAGCGTTCAGCCTGAGTGCCAACCAGGGGAACCGCAACGCGAATCCGTTCCAGATCTACAACTGGACGGGGAATTTCTACGCGACGGCGTCGTTCGCGCTCACGCCCTCCCTGAATTCCACGACCAGCGGCGGCCTGCTCTATTACCACCTGCGGAATCACGGCGTGCTCGCCGGGGTGCAGCAACTGACGGCCGGGACGAACTCGCTGACGGGAGGCGTCATTCCGACCGTCAATGAACAGACCCTCGAGACCATCACCATCGGGCGGTTCATCGAGGAGCGCGTGGCCTTCAAGAACCGCCTGTTCGTGAGTGGGGCGCTGCGGAGCGACGACAACACATCGTTCGGAAAGCGGTTTGGGAACATTCTATACCCGCGGCTCTCCATGTCGTGGGTGGCTTCCGAAGAGCCGTTCTTCCCCAAGCCGGGCTGGCTCGGCGCGTTCAAGCTGCGTGCGGCCTACGGCAGCTCGGGGTTGCACCCGGGGCCCACGGATGCTCTGCAGTTCTTCAACCCGACGCCCGTCGTCATCAATAACACGGACGTGCCGGGCATCACGATCGGAAACCTGGGCAACGCGGCCCTGAAACCGGAGCGCACGAACGAAGCGGAAGCCGGGCTTGATGCCGAGTTCCGCCCGCTCTCGGCGCGCGTCGCGTTCACCTATTACTCGAAGCTATCGCACGACGCGCTCATCGCCGTCACGTTGCCCCCCAGCTGCGGCTGCGGCACATCGATCTTCCGCAACCTGGGATCGGTGAGCAACAAGGGCGTGGAGGTCTCCGCCTCGGCCACGGTGCTGCACATGCGGAACGTGTCCGTGGACTTGAACCTCGGGGCGTGGGGCACGAAGAGCCGCGTCAAAACCCTCGGGGCCAACGTCGCGCCGATCATCTTTGGTCTCGGCGGCGCAACGCAGCGCATGCAGATCGGGTCCGCGCCGGGCAGTTACTTCCAGCGGCCGTACACGTTCCAGGACACCAATGGCGACGGGATCATCGCGACCAGCGAAGTGACGCTCGGGCCAACCGCCACCTTCCAGGGGCAGCCGTTCCCGGATCATGGCGGCTCAGTGGGCGGTACGATCACGCTTTACCAGCGCTTCCACCTCTACGGCCTCGTGGACGGCCGCTTCGGCAACAAGCTGTTCAACAGCACCGAGCAATTCCGCTGCGGCGTCAGCAACTGCCGGGGTCGCAATGACCCGACGGCGCCGCTCGCAGAGCAGGCAGCCGCCGTGGCCAATATTCTCGGGACGCAGGCCGGCTATATGGAGGACGCCGATTTCATCAAGTTCCGCGAGCTGTCGCTGACCTACGATGCCCCGGCCAAGTGGGGCGCCCGGATCGGCGCCTCGTCGCTGAGCTTCACGATCGCGGGACGCAATCTGGCGACGTGGACCAAGTACAAGGGGCTCGATCCCGAGCTCAACGAAGCCGGCCAGAACAACTTCACGACGGCCGACTTCCTGACCCAGCCCCCGGTTCGCTACTGGATCGGGCGCGTCAACATCAGCTTCTGACCGGAGAACACGGACCCATGACCATTCAGCTGCAGCAATCGATGGCCCGGGCGCTCCGCTTCGTCGGAGGCCGCGGACTCGCCACCGCGCTAGTCGCGGTGGCACTCGTGATCACCGCAGGTGCCTGCCACCTGCTGGACGTCAATACACCCGACGTGGTCCCTTCCGGGGGGCTCGATGATCCCAAGGCGCTTCCCACGATCCGGGCCGGCGCGATCGGCGATTTCGGGATCGCCTATACAGGATCCGGAGCGCAGGGCTCGGGCGGCACGACCGAAGGGCAAGTCCTCGCCAGCGGCCTGCTCGCCGACGAGTGGATCAATACGGAAACGTTCCCGGATCGAATCCAGGCCGATGCCCGCCAGACCGATCCGGCGAGCGGCACGTGGACGACGGTGTACCGAAATCTCGCGCGGGCGCATTTGTCTGCCATCAACGCCGCTGATCGATTCCGCCAGTTGTCTGACAGTACGCTGAACTCGGGGCGCGCCGAGATGCTGGCATTGGCGGCCTACACGCGGTTGATGTTCGCTGAGAACTACTGTTCCGGGGTCCCCCTGAGCTACCCGAACCCGGACGGCACGGTGAGCTTCGGTGCGCAGCTCACGACGCAGCAGTTGCTGGATTCCACGCTCGACGTATTCAACCAGTCGCTGGCTGCGGCACGTCTGCTGGCGAGTGCCAGCGCGCGCACCACGTTCGTTGCGCTGGCGACCGTGGGGAAGGCTCGGACGCTGCTGGATATGGGCCGGCTGGTGGATGCCGATACGGTGGCGTCCGCGGCCAGCGTGGCGACGACATTTGCTTACGTGATCCAGCACGATCTCAACACGGCACGCCAGCAAAACGGCGTGTACTCCGGCATCCGAAAGTTCAAACGGTACGGAGTGGCGGATCTCGAAGGTGGGGCGGGATTCCCCTGGCGTACGACGCTAGATCCCCGTACGCCGTTCACACGGACAAATTCGGGAAATCCGCCAGCTCCGAACAAAGGATTCGACGGTGCCACACCCCAGTTCGATCAGTTGCGATACACGGACGAGAAAGCGGCGATTACGCTGGCGACCGGTCTGGAAGCGCGGCTGATCAACGCCGAAGCGGCGTTGCGCAGGGCCGACACGGTCGGATTCCTCGTGCTGTTGAACGGCCTGCGTACAACACCACCGGCCTACATTCTCGCCGGGGTGCAGAGCACGCAGACGCCGAGCGACATACCGCGGCCCGTCGCTGCCATGGCGGCGCTGACTGCACCGGCTGATTCGACCGCGGCCATCAGTCTGCTCTTCAGCGAGCGGGCACGGTGGCTGTGGGGGACGGGACACCGGTTGCACGATCTCCGCAGATTGGAGCGGGCGATCGGCGTGCGGGGCGGATTCGGTCGTCCGGATAGCACCCTGTTCCCGCATGGCCCGTACTTCAAGAATGGATTGACCTACGGGACTGATGTGAACTTCCCGATACCGCTGGACGAGCAGAACAATCCGAACTTCCAGCAGTGTTTGGACCGGTTGCCGTAACCTGATCTGACCGCAGCAAAGGGGGGAGCGTGGGCTCCCCCTCTTCATTTCATTGTGCGGAGCCACCCCGCTTGGTCCGCACCAGAATGACTCCCCCGACGGCATCCGTACCGTAGTAGGTCGTGCCTTCCGAGCCTGTGAGCACCTCGATGCTCAGAAGCGTCGATGCGGGGAGCTGTTGCAGGGTGGTCATCTCCTGAATGCGCACGCCGTCGATGAAGAGCATCGGAGGGTCCCTCAGCAGAATGCTGCTGCGCCCCCGCCGCTCCATCCCCGTCGCCTGACCGTTGCGATTCTCGCCGTAAGACATCTGGGGCATCTCGCGCCGCAACACCTCCCACGCCGTTTGTCCGCCGGACTTGGCGATCATGCCTTCTGTGATGAGGATGCGTTCGCTACCACTGGCGGGGACGACTGGGGCGGGGTGAAATGATTTGCAGCTTACGGCGAGCAGTAAAGCACCGGCGAACACCGCACAACGATGCCACGAGGCGCTCATGGCGGCCTCCGAGGTCGGCAACCTCAATCCACGATGGCGTCCGGCAGCACGTACTTCATCGGATCCACTGGATGGCCGTTCACCCACACCTCGTAGTGCAGGTGCGGACCCGTCGACAGACCCGTGGAGCCGACTTTGGCGATTGGCTGGCCGCGCTTCACACGCTCGCCGCGGACCACCATGATCTTGGAGCAGTGCGCGTAGCGCGTCACGAGGCCATAGCCGTGATCGATGGTCAGCATGTTGCCGTACCCTTCGACCCACGACACCTGCGTAATGACGCCCGCGGCCGGCGCATCGATCTCCATCCCCATCGGCGCGGAGACGTCGATGCCTTCGTGCGGACGCGCCAAGTGCAGAATCGGATGCACGCGCTCGCGCGCGAACGCGCTGGTGAGCCAGCCCTTGGTGGGCATGATCGACGGCATCGCCGCATACCGCGAGCGCTGGCTCGACGCGGAATCGTAGGCTTCGTTGAGCGAGTGCACGAGAATGTTGGCGCGGCGCGTCAGCTGATCCATGTCGATGCGCGCGGCGAGTGCCTGCTGGCCGTTGGCGCCTGCCGCCGCGAGACTGTCGCGCTCGAACCATTGACCGCTCGGCCCACCGATGCCCGCCTGCTGCACGTCCTTGTCGATCGGCGACAGGCCGGCGAGCAACCGCAACGCCTGCTCGCGCTCGCCGAACACGTTCAGCGTGTCACGCAATCCGACGAGCCGTTCGCGCAGCCGCTGGATCTCGCTCGCGAGCAGCTCATTCTCGCGCTCGAGCGCGCGGCTCCTCGTGACGTTGACACCGCGCGAGAGCGCCGTGCCGCCGAGCACGAGAAACAGCAGCGCGACGACGCTGCCGATGCCGACGAGCGCCTTGACGACCGTCTGTGACAACTCCACGGCGCGGGACGACCCCGAGCCGTGTGGGACCAGCATGACGGTCCATCTGCGCTCTGCATGCTTCTTCTTCATATGGGGATGAAAAAATACTACCGGGTGCCGGACTCCGTCAAATCGGACGGTGTGCGCTCCGTCACATTCGTTCTGGCAGGCTGGCTAGTCCGCATCGGGCTTGGGGAAAAGCAGGGGGGGTTTGGCGACGGTCCAGCCGCCCACGGCCAGGCCGGGGAGATCCCCCAGGCGAACGCTGGCGAGCGCACGATCCGCCCCCAGGGAATTCCACAGCTCGTCCGCTTTAGAGGGAATGAACGGCGCCGACATGACGGCCAGGCGCGCCACGGTGCCGACGAGAGCGACGAGCACCTGATCGAGCTCGGCATCGCGTTTCGCTTTCGCGAGCTTCCACGGCGCCGTCTCTTCGACGTAGCGGTTGGTGCGGGTCGCCAGCTCGATCACCAGTGCGGCGCCCTGTTGCAGCTCGTGAGCATCCATCGCTCGGCCGTAGGCGGCGATCGTTTCCCGCCCCGCGAGATCGAGAGATGATGCGTCCCCCCTCTCCGGAACAGCCTGCCCTGAGCGTAGCGAAGGGGAGAGGGGGTCAGGGGGTGAGGACGGGACGACGCCGCCGCGATAGCGATGGACCATCGAGAGCGAACGCGACGCGAGATTCCCGAACGTGTCGGCGAGATCGGCGGCATAGCGCGCGTCGAACCGGTCCCACGTGAAGTTGCCGTCGTTCTCGAAGCCGACCTCGCGCAGCAGGAAGTAGCGCAACGCGTCCGCCCCGTGCCGCTCGATCGCGGCCCCGACGCTGACGGCCGTGCCGGCCGTCTTGCTCATCTTGGCGCCTTCCCACTGCACGTAGCCGTGCGCCCATACCAGGCGCGGCAGCGCGAGATCGGCGGCGAGCAACATCGCGGGCCAGATCACGCAATGAAACCGCGTGATCCCCTTGCCGACCACGTGGAGGTCCGCCGGCCACAGCCGGTCGTACCCGGGTTCGGGGAATCCCGTCGCCGAGAGGTAGTTGATCAGCGCGTCGAACCAGACGTACACCGTCTGATCGCTGTCGCCGGGGAAGGGGATGCCCCACGGCAGGCGCTGGCGCGAAATCGACACGTCCTGGGGCCCGTCCTCGAGCAGCCGCACGACTTCGTTGCGCCGGATGGCCGGCTCGACGCGAAACTCGCCCGACGCAATCAGCGCGAGCAGCCGCTGGCCGTAGGCGCTCAGCCGGAAGAAGTGGTTGCGCTCCTTGGTCGGGATGAGCTCCAGCGTCGGGTGCTCGATGCAATGGCCGTTCGCGATCTGCGCGGGCGACTTGAACTCCTCGCAGCCGGTGCAGTACAGCCCCTCGTAATCGGCGACGTAGAGATCGGCGGGGCGCAGCCGCTGGATGCGCTCGAGCAGCGCGACGACGCCGCGCACGTGCCGGGGCTCGGTCGTGCGGATCCAGTCGTCGTTGCTGCACTCGAGCCGCCGCCAGTAATCCGCGAAGGTCCCGGCCATGCGGTCGACCCACGCGCGCGGCGTCACGTTCCCGCGCGCCGCCGCCTGAATCACCGACTGGCTGTGCTCGTCCATTCCCATCAGGAAATGCACCTGGTCGCCGCGCAGCCGCCGGTAGCGGGCGATGCAGTCGGCGCCGACCTTCTCCAGGGCGTGCCCCAAGTGGGGATCGCCGTTGGAATAGTCGATCGCGGTGGTGAGGTAGAACTTCGTCACTACGGCTGCAGCTCGGCGAGCGCGACGACGCGCGTGTCCCCCGCGTCGGAGCGGAGCGTGACGCGCTCGCGGAAGATGTCGACGGCGATCACGCGCTCGTTGCCGGCGGACGTCTTCACCGTCTTGCCTTCCTTGGGAAAGCGCTTGCGCTGCTCGACGTAGAAGTCGTGCTCGTAGTGCAGGCAGCAGAGGAGCCGGCCGCAGGGCCCCGAGATCTGCACCGGATTCAGCGACAGGCCCTGGGCCTTCGCCAGCGACAGGCTGACCGGTCTCCCTTCGGGCAGCCAGCTCGAGATGCAGAGCTGGCGGCCGCAGCGTCCGATCCCGTCCAAGCGCTTGGCTTCGTCACGCGCGCCGATCTGGCGCAGCTCGATCCGCGTGCGGAACAGCCCGGCGAGGTCCCGCACCAGCGCCCGAAAATCGACGCGCTGCTCGGCGGTGAAGAAGATCGTGAGCTTGCGCTTGTCCCACTGCCACTCGGCGTCGGAGACCTTCATGGGCAGCGCATGCTGGCGCACGCGGTCCCGCACGGTGCGGCGTACCTCGTCCTCATTGATCCGGAGCTCGACCGCGATCTTGCGATCGTCCGGGCTGGCGACGCGCACGATCGACCTCAGGGGCTCGGGGCTCGGGGCTGGGGACTCGGGGCTTCCCGAATCCCGAGTCCCGAGCCCCGAGCCCCCACCGCACGCGCCGCACCGCTCGCACTTTTTCGCCGCGATGTCATTCAACGCCGACACCACGCCGAAGTCCTGCCCACGCTCGACCTCGACGATGACGGGAACATCGAGGCGGAGGGAGGAGGAGTCTGCGGACGGCCAGGTGAAATATTCTCGCCGGTTCCCTTTGAACCGGACTTCGATCACAGGCGTCAACTCACTTCTCGGTTAGCGCACCCATGGAAAGGTACTTCTCCTCGCGGCGTTTGAGGAGCTTGTCCGTTTTCAGCCGGCGGAGCTGGGCGAGATGCCGCTGCAGCGCGTCGCCGAGCGCGGCCGCGGCGGCTTCGGCATCGGAGTGGGCGCCGCCCGGCGGCTCGGGGACGATCTCGTCGATCACGCCCAGGTTGAGGAGATCCTGCGCGGTGATCTTGAGCGCTTCGGCGGCGCGCTCGCGCTGGCTGGCATCCTTCCACAGGATGGCGGCGCAGCCTTCGGGCGAGATGACGGAATACACCGAGTTCTCGAGCATCAGCACGCGGTCGGCGAGGCCGACGGCCAGCGCTCCGCCCGATCCGCCCTCTCCGATCACCGCGGTGATGATGGGCGTGGGCAACGATGCCATCTCGATCAGGCTGCTCGCGATCGCTTCGGCCTGGCCGCGCTCTTCCGCGCCGAGGCCGGGGTAGGCCCCAGGCGTGTCGACCAACGTGATGACGGGAGCGCCGAACTTTGCGGCCATGCGCATGAGGCGCATCGCCTTCCGGTACCCCTCGGGATGCGCCATCCCGAAGTTGCGGAAGAGATTCTCCTTGGTATCCCGGCCCTTTTGATGACCGATGACCATGACGCTGGTGCCGTCGAGCCGCGCCCATCCGCCGACGATGGCCGGATCGTCCCGAAACAGCCGGTCGCCGTGGAGTTCGACGAAATCGGTGAACACGGTGTTGACGTAGTCGAGGGGGTAGGGGCGCCGCGGATGGCGGGCGACCAGCACGCGCTGCATCGGCGTGAGATTGCGGTAGATCTCGACCCGCAGCGTCGTCAGCTGCTCCTCGAGCGGGCGGGTGTTTGAGCCACCGGCGCGTTTGAGCTCCTCGATCTGTTTTTCCAGCTCGAGCAGCGGTTTCTCGAAATCCAGCGTATATGTCGCCATTCCCCTACGCTTTCACCAATGACACGCCATCGGCTCCCAGGAGATCACGTAAGGCAGCCATCAGATCATCGGCCGCGTCGACCCGAAATGACCGGCTCCGCAGCCGCACCGCTTCATTTCCCGATCCATTGGCGCCGCTCCACTCGATAAACACGGGCGTCGAGCCCGGATGCGCCGCACACAAGGCCGCGATCGCGCGGGCGGTGTCCGGCTCGGGCGGCTTTCCCCCCGACCAGCGCAGCGCGATCCCGATTGCGCCGCTCGGCTTCAGCTCGTCGAGGAGCCGCGCGCTCTCGACGATGAAGGGCGCCTGCTCCTCACCCCGATCGCGCGCGCTGTACCCGCCCGTCAGGAGGTAGGCACCGTCGGCGCGGATCACGCCGTTCAGCTTGGCCCACGCCTCCGGGAACACCAACGCCTCCGCCGCGCCGTGAAAGTCCTCGAGCGTGAGGCGCGCGTATTCGGCCCCCGTCTTCTTGGAGATTTGCCGCTTCACCACCGTGACCACGGCGGCCACGGTGACCTTTTGCGGGCTCCACATCCCGAGGGTCGCGGTCGTCCGGGTCCCGAAAAGCTCCACCTCAGCGCCGTACTTGGCGAGGGGGTGGCCGGAAATGAAGAAGCCAAGCACCGCTTTTTCCCGTACCAGGCGCTCGTGCTCGGTCCAGGGGGGGACGTCTGGAAGCGGGGTTTGGGGCTCGGGGCTCGGGGTCTCGGCTCCAAAGAGGCCCCCCTGACCGGTGAACCGCTCCTGCTGCCTCACCTGCGCTTCGCTGAAGGCGTGATCGAGGGCGGCGACCAGCTGGGAGCGCTCGCCGCCCAGCGAGTCACAGGCGCCCGAGTCGATCAGCGATTCGATGACGCGCTTGTTGCAGAGCCGCAAGTCGATGCGGTCGCACAACTCGACGAGCGAGTGGTACGGAGCCTGCTGCCGCCCCGCGATGATGGAGGCGATGGCCCCTTCGCCGACGTTGCGCACGGCGCCCAACCCGAACCGGATCCGCTGATCACCGACGACCGTGAACTTGTACCCCGACTCGTTCACGTCGGGCGCGAGCACCTGCAGGTCGAGCTCGCGCGCCTCGTTGATGTACTGCACCACGCGATCGGTATTGCCGATTTCCGACGACAGCAGCGCGGCCATGAACTCGGCGGGATAGTAGGCCTTGAACCAGGCGGTCTGGTAGGACAGGATCGAGTACGCGACCGAGTGCGACTTGTTGAAGCCATAGCGGCCGAACGTCTCGATCTGGGCAGCGATCTCTTCGATGGTCTTCTTGTCGTGCCCGCGCGCAATGGCCCGCTTCACGAAGTTGCCCAGCTCTTCCTGGATCAGCTCCTTGATCTTCTTGCCGACCGCCTTGCGCAGTACGTCGGCCTCGGCGAGCGAGTAGCCGGCCAGCGCGCTCGCGATGCGCATCACCTGCTCCTGGTACACGATCACGCCGTAGGTCGGCGCGAGAATCTCCTCGAGCGCGGGGTGCGGGTAGCGGACTTTCTCGCGGCCGAGCTTGCGGTTGATGTAGACGAGGTGCATCCCGGTGTCGAGCGGACCGGGACGCAGCAGCGCGTTCGTCGCGACGAGATCGTCGAAGCAATCGCACTTCATGTTGCGCAGGCAGTCGGTGGCCAGCGGCGATTCAAACTGGAAGATGCCCGCGGTGCGCCCCGCGCGGAGCAGCTCGTAGACCTTGGGGTCGTCCAGATCGGGTTTCTCGAGATCGATCGTCACGCCGTGCCGCTCGGCGACCATCTTGGTCGCGTCGTGCAGGACGGTGAGCGTCTTGAGGCCCAGGAGGTCGATCTTCAACATCCCGACGTGCTCGAGTCCCACCATGTCGTACTGCGTGATGATGGCGTCGCCATCGGTTTTGGAATCGGGGGCGGTGCAGACGGGGACGTAGTCGGTGAGCGGTCCCGGCGCGATCACGACGCCCGCGGCGTGCACCGAGGCATGGCGCGCCAGACCTTCGATCCGCGCGCCGAGGTCGAGCACTTTGCGAATCCGCTCATCCTGCGCCGCGGCCGCCTTCACTTCGGGCACCTTGTCGCTCGCCTCAGCGAGGGTCACGCTGAACGCCGGCCCCGACGGGATCAGCTTCGTCAGCCGCTCGACATCGCCCATCTCGACCCGCAGCGTGCGCGCGACGTCGCGGAAAGCGGCACGCGCTTTCAGCGTCCCGAACGTGATGATCTGGCCGACGGACTCGCGGCCGTAGCGCTCCCGCGCGTACTCGAGAATCTCGCCGCGGCGCTCGAAGCAAAAATCGAGATCGATATCCGGCATCGAGATGCGTTCGGGATTCAGGAAGCGCTCGAACAGCAGGTCGAACCTCAAGGGATCGACGTTCGTGATGCGCAAGGCATACGCAATGAGCGACCCGGCGGCTGAGCCGCGCCCGGGGCCGACGGGAATGCCGCGGTCCCGGGCCGCCTTGATGAGATCGTAGACGATGAGGAAATACCCGGCGTATCCGGTACGGGTAATGACGTCGAGCTCGTAGGCGAGACGCTGCTCGACGGCCTCCGGAATCGGGTCGCCGTAGCGCTCCGCCGCGCCGAGCCGCGCGAGATGGACGAGCAGATCCTGGTCCGACGCGAATTCCGGAGGGCGCGGGTACTGCGGCAGGAAGTAGCGCTTCTCGAAATCGAACTCGCACAGCTCCGCGACGCGCGCGGTCTCCGCCAGCACGTCGGTCCGGTTGCCGAACAGCGGCAACATCTCCTTCTCAGATTTGACGTAGCTCTCCTGGCCGAAAAACCGGAACCGTTTGGGATCGTCGAGATCCTTCCCGGTCCCGATCGCGAGGAGAACGTCGTGGGCCTCCGCGTCTTCCTTCTTCAGGTAGTGCGCATCGTTAGTCGCCAGGGCGGGCAGGCCGAGCTCGGCGGCAATGCGAAACATGCCTTCCGTGACGAGCTGCTCTTCCGCGATACCGTGGTTTTGCACTTCCAACCAGAAGCCGTTCGGCCCGAACGTGCGCGCGAACCACGCGGCGCTCGCCTTCGCGGCCTCGAAATTCCCCTGCCGCAGGTACAGCGCGATCTCCCCGGAGAGGCAGGCGGCCAGGCCGATGATTCCCTCGTGGTGCTGCTCCAGCACTTCCTTGTCGATCCGCGGCCGGCGGTAATAGCCCTCCAGGAATCCGATGGAGGACAGCTTGATCAGGTTCTGATAGCCGATTCGGTTCTTGGCGAGCAGCACGAGGTGGGAGTAGGGGGCGCCGAGCGGCGCGTCGCCGCCTGGCTTCTCGCGCGCGTGCCGGCTCCCGAACGCCAGGTACGCCTCGAAGCCCAGAATCGGCCGGATCTTTCGCGCCTTGGCTTCTTCATAGAACGACCAGGCGCCGTGGAGATTGCCGTGATCGGTGATGGCGAGCGAATCCATGCCCAGCGCCTGGACCCGCTCGAGTAAGTCCGGGATCCGGTTGGCACCGTCGAGGAGAGAGTACTCGCTATGCGTGTGGAGATGAACGAACGGCATGGTTACACCGCGGAATCTGCCGTATTTTGCGCGGTCATGCAATGGTTGTTGCTCGTCGTCACGCTCGTCGTCCTGGCGCTGTTGCAGAAAATCGCGCGCGCGGCAGGCGGGGGAGGGGGAGGCCCGCTCGAAGCGCAGGCGGTGCTCGCGCTCGGGTCGCTCACGCTCGTCGCGTATATCGCCGGCGCGATCGTGCAGCGCTTCCGCCTGCCGCGCATCATCGGGTATCTGGTCGCAGGTTTCGTTGCGGGCCCCGCCTGGCTCAAGCTGGCGCGCGGCCCGGAGCTGCAGGCGCTTGATGTCATCTCGAGTGGCGCGCTGACGCTGATCGCGTTCGCCGTGGGCAATGAACTGACGCTGGACCCGCTGCGCGGCGCGCGACGAATCGCGCTGCTGCGGATCGTGGCCGGTGCGATGGCCGGCCCGTTTGTATTTGTCGCGCTGGTCGTTCTCACCGTCAGCCCCTGGTTTCCTCTCACAGCACACCAGCCCTTCCGCGACGCGCTGGTGGTGGCGCTCGCGCTGGGCACCATGGCCGCGGTGAGCTCTCCGACACTGACCTGGGCCGTCAGCAGCGACGTCGGCGCCGAGGGGCGCGGCCCGGGGGGCCCGCTCTCCCGCGCGATGCTGGATGTGAGCGTCCTGCAGGACCTCGCGGCCGTGATGCTGTTTGTCGTCGTGCTCGCCCTGGCGCTCCCACTCGGGAGCGGTGGCGCGGTGCGACCGGGCGTGGCCGTGCAGGCGCTCCTGATCCTCGGGGGCTCGATCGTCGCCGGGATCGGGTTGGGTATGGCGACCACCCAGTATCTGCGGGTGATCCAACACCACCTGGTCTGGCTGCTCGTGGTTTTCGCCATCGTGGCGGCGCAACTGGTGCGGCTGACTGGCATGGATGCTGCGTTGCTCGGCCTCGCAGCGGGGTGCGCGCTGCGTAACGTTGCACCGGAGCACAGCGAGCGTGTCAGAGCCGAGCTCAAACGATGCGCGATACCCGTGTATGTCGTATTTTTCGCGCTCGCAGGAAGCAATCTGCGGTTTGATGCGCTCGCCGATATGTGGCCGTGGGCGCTGCTCCTCGTGGCACTGCGGGTCACCGGCTTGTGGGGTGGCCTCCGTTGGGCGGGAACGGGGGGGGCGGGGGGGGGGGCCGTCTCGGCTGACTGGATCAACTATGGCTGGCTGGGGTTGGTGTCACAGGGCGGATTGGCTGTCACGCTCGCCGCCGTGTTACGGCGGGCGTTCCCGGAGTGGAATGTCACGCTGGAAGCACTGCTCGTGGCGATGATTGGCGTGCACCAGCTGGCTGGGCCGATCTGCTTCAACTGGGTGCTGCGGCGCGCCGGTGAAGTCACACAGAGTGCGGGGGTGGGGGAGGCGAATGCTCAGGACGGCGCGACGGTGGCAAGCAGGGATTCTGTGGTTGCTGACGGCGGGAGCCGCGTGTAGCGGCGGCACCGAGCCGCATTTCCGTCCTTGTACCGCCGCCGACGCGGCGGTGACGCTTGCCGTGAACCAGTATGCATCGATCGACCCCGGCCCTGCTTCGGGGTGCTTTGTCTTTCCGGCATCACCCATAGTGCCAGCCGAATACCTCCTGGTTCCCCAGTTCGCGTCCGGCGTGCCCGGTCAGACGACGGGTTTCCGGCTGGGCGGCGATACGATTCTGCCCGCCCCGTCGGCGCCCACGCCCGAGCAATTGGCGGAGCTGAGTCCCGCCGAGCGCTTTCACACGTATCTGCGGCTGGGTGACGAGCGACGTTCCTGGGGCTTTGCGCCCGAAACGAGCTCGGCGCAGGGCTTCCTCCCCCAGCTCTCGGCCGCGGGGAGCCCGCCAGGGATGAACTCGCGGCGGGTCTTTCAGGTGTGCGCGACGACCGACTGCATGCGGTTCGACCGCGTCGTGGCGCGGGTGCGCGCCGCTTCGGCCAAAGTGGTCATCTACGTCGATTCGCTGGCGCCGGCGGGTGGCCTCGATTCTACCGCGCTCGACAGCATCGCCAGGCTCTTCGATCAGCGCCTGTACGCGGTCGACACAGCCGCCTTTGGGCGGGAGTCGGACATCGATTCGAACACGGTCGTCCTGGTCTTGATGACCAACACGGTGAACAAGCTGGTGACGGCCCAAGAGTGCAACCTGCCCGGCGGCGGCTTCATCGCGGGATTTTTCTTTGGCGCCGATATCGATCCCGCATTTCGGACTGATTCGCGGTCGAACAAGGGCGAGGTCTTCTATTCCATCGTCGCCGACCCCACCGGAACGCTCAGTTGTGCGCACACGGCCGCGGATGTTCAGACATTCGTGCCCGTGACGTTCATTCATGAGTTCCAGCACATGATCAGCTTCAATCAGCACGTGCTCCTGCGGGGCGGCACGGGTGAGGTACTGTGGTTGAACGAGGGGTTCTCTCACTATGCCGAGGAGTTGGGCGGACGGAGCTACGCGGCGTCCCCAGACGCGCAGGTGTCCAACTGCGTGAGCGGGACCACGGAGTGTCACTTTTATGCCGGTGACTTGCTGAACGCCTACTCCTACATGGACACGATCACCAAGCATTTCCTGTTACCACCGGCGGCGGGGATCGGGACGCTCGCGGAACGGGGATCGGCGTGGCTGTTCGTGCGCTACACCGTGGACAAATACGCCGCCGCCAGCACCGTGAGCGCCTGGAATGCGCTGACGCGGTCCCTCGTCGGCACGTCGCAGACGGGCGCGCAGAACATCGCGATGGTGACCGGCGATCCTTTTGCCACCGTGGTCACGCGCTGGGCCCTGGCGCTCTACGCGACCGATCGTGGTGGCGTGCCGCCCGAGCTCCAGTACGATTCCTGGAACTTGCATGCCGTGTATGCCGCGCTGAACGCCCGTTCGAGCCAGTTTCCCAAGATCTACCCGCTCGTGCCGACCGTCAGCGCCGGGCGTAACGTCGCCCTGACGGGTACCCTGCGCTCGGGTTCGGGGATCTACCTCCGGGCGACACAGGTTGCGGGCGATCCCGGATTCACCATCAGCTTCAGCACTCCGAGCGGTGCGATGCTCAACCCGGCGCTTGTGCCGCGACTGAATGTGATCCGACTGCAATGAGCGGGGCGGATGGGCGGATGGGCGGATGGGCGGTTGGCGTCGCGGTTGTGCTGCTCACCGCCCAGCCGCTCCACCGCCTGGCCGCCCAGTCCGAGGGCTCCATACTCTCCATGCTCCCCGGCTCTACGCGCGCGGCCGCGCTCGGCGGGGCCGGCGCCGCGCTCGTCGGCGACGCGGGGGCGATGTTCGCGAACCCCGCGGGGATCGCCACGATTCGTCATCTCAGTATTGAAGGCTCGTATGAGCCATACCTCGCGGGGAGTGCCGTATCGAGTGCGGCCCTCGCGTTGCGCGTCAGCCGCTTCACGTGGGGATTCGGAGCCCAGACGCTCGACTACGGATCAGAGGCGGAGATCGTACCCGATCCGGCCACCGGCGGGCGGCGCGGCATGCCGACCGGCGCGTCGTTCCATCCGTACGAAGCACTGGCGACCACGTCACTCGTCTACCGCCGCGGCCTCACGGCGTTCGGCGTCACGGCCAAATACAATCGTCAGCAGATCGGCGCGGAAGTGAGCGACGCCTGGGCCGGTGACGTCGGGGTGGCGGTCGCGGTCTTCGACATCATGGCGTTCGGCCTGAGTGTGCAGAATCTGGGCGGGGATCTGGGCAACGGCGCGCTGCTGCCGCGGCGCACCCGCGCCGGCCTGACGCTCAACTACACCGACCCCCAGGGCACCTTTCGCCTCCTCACCACGCTCGAGGGCCAATGGACGCGCGGCCAGAGCGCCGTGCTCGTCCAGGGCGTCGAAGGCGGTGTGGTGACGGGCGGCGTCGGACTCGTGGCGCGTCTCGGATACGCCACCCGGCCCGCGGTCACCGATGCCTCGCGCGTGACGTTTGGCGGGGGGATCGTGCTGAGCCGGCTGGCGATGGATTACGCCTTTCAGGCATATGACGCCCTGGGTGGCGGGACCCATCGCGTGGGACTTCGATGGACGCCCTGACCGAGCGCGCGCGGCCGCGCTGGGGCCGCCTGCTGAAGCGCATCGCGTTGATCGCCGCGGGTGCGGCGGCCACGGGGGTCGTGCTGATGCTGCTCTTCAGCGCGGACGCGCGCTACATCGCCCGGGCCGGTATCGAAGAAGGCCGGTTGCTGTTCAAGCGCCGCGCGATCGACGCGCTGATCGCCGACACCGCGTCGCCCGCCGCGCTCCGCCAGCGGCTCACGTTGGTCCTGGCCGCGCGGGCCTTCGCCGCCGATTCGCTCGGACTGGCGGTGGGAAAGACCTACACGACCTACGTGGATGTGGGCCGCGATACGCTGCTGCTCGTGCTGTCGGCGAGCCGGCGCGACAAGCTGCGCGAGGTCACCTGGCGCTATCCGATCGTCGGGATCGTTCCGTACAAGGGATTCTTCAAGGCCGCGCGGGCGCGCAGTGACGCAGAGCGGCTCGAGTCGCAGGGACTGGATGTCTTCCTGCGCCCTTCAGGCGCGTTCTCGACGCTGGGCTACTTCAGCGACCCGCTGTTCTCGACCGCGATGAGCCGCGACACCATGGAGCTCGTGGCGACGGTGCTGCACGAGCTGGCGCACAATACCCTCTACGTGAAGAGCCAGACGCCGTTCAACGAAAGTTTTGCGAGCTTCGTCGGCTATCGCGGTGCCGAGGCATTCTTCCGCTCGCGTCGCGACACGCTCGATGCGCGGCGCGCCGCCGCCCGCTGGCGCGACGAGCGCACGCTGGATGTCTTCTATGCCGAGCTCGCTCGGCGGCTCGATTCGGCCTACGCGGAGCCGTTGGGAGGCGAGCGGCTGGAGCAGGTGCGTACGTCGTTGTTCGCCTGGGCGCACAACCAGTTCCGTGGCCCCGTCGGGCAATCGCTCGAGACGTACGACTGGCGGTGGTTCGCGCAGGCGCCGCTCAACAACGCCGTAATCATTGCCGAGCGGCTGTACCGGATGGATCTAAACCTGTTTGATGAGATCTATCTGCAGAACAATGCGGACATTGCGGAGACGATTCGCGCCATTCAGATCCGGGTCTTTACGCAGGCCGGTGATCCCTACCAGGCCTTGTACTCGCGGCCAGGGATGAAGGTGGAATAATCGGCGGTCAAACTGCAAAGGCGGCGGTCAAAACACAAAGGCGGCGGCCGGGGCGGTCAAACTGCAACTGCGGCGGTCAAAAGACAAAGGCGGCGGTCGGGCGGTCCTGGGTGCATTGATTTGGTACGTGCTCCCCCGAGCCCAGCGGTAGAATAACCACTAGCATGATGCCCTACGAACGCCTCCACGCTTGGAAGGCTTGCGATGACCTCACCGTCGCTGTGTACAAGGCGACTGATGCATTTCCGCGACATGAGTTGTACGGGCTAACGTCTCAAGCGCGACGCGCGGCGTTTAGTTCTGCAGCCAATATCGCCGAAGGATCGGCGAAGCGCGGTTCCCGCGAGTTCCGAAGATACCTCGACATTAGTATAGGGTCGCTATCTGAAGTGGCTTACGCGCTGCACGTAGCGAAGAGACTCGAGTATTTGTCACTGGAGGAATGGCGTGCACTCGATCAGCTTCGCGCGGAGGCGAGCAAGCTTACATGGCACTTGTGCAAATCGCTTAGGTGACCGCCGCCGTTGCTTTTTGACCGCCCGACCGTCGTTGTTGGTATTTGACCGCCGCATTTGCTTTTTGACCGTCCGACCGCCGCAGTCGTTTCTTGACCGTCCTAATTACCGCGCAGGCGCTCTGCATCCGCCACGCGCTGCAACGCAATCCCATAGGCGGCCGTTCGAAACGTCGTCCCCTTCTCCTTAGCCAAATCCCTCACCGACAGATAAGCCTTCGTGATCGTAGCCTTGAGCTCCCGGTTCACCTGCTCGTGGGTCCAGCGGTACTGCTGGAGGTTCTGCGCCCACTCGTAGTAACTGACGGTCACGCCGCCGGCGTTGGCGAGAAAGTCGGGGATCACGGCGATGCCGCGCTCTTCGAGGATCGAATCGGCCGTGGGCGTCGTCGGCTCGTTCGCGCCTTCGACGACGACCTTGCAGTCGACGGTCTTGGCGTTCGCTTCCTTTGTAATGACACCGCCCAGCGCTGCCGGCACGAGCCAATCGCACGGGATCGTCCACAGCTCTTCATTACTGATCCGTTTGCCGCCAGGCCATTCGGGAACGGGCTTCCCCTGTGCGACGTGGGCGAGGAGTCCGGGAATATCGAGGCCCTTGTCGTTGGAGACGCCGCCGTCGACGGAGCTGACCGCGATGACTTTGGCGCCCGCTTCGCTATCGAGGAGGCGGGCGAGGTGACTGCCGACGTTGCCGAAACCCTGAATGACGACGCGTCCGCCCTTGAGCGGAATACCAAAGTCACGCGCGTACTCCTGCATCACGTACATCACACCCCGGCCCGTCGCCTCTTCGCGGCCGAGCGAGCCGCCGAGCGAGACCGGTTTCCCCGTGACGACCGCGGGAGTGTAGCCCTGGCGGCTCGAGTACTCGTCGAGAATCCAGGCCATCACTTGCGCGTTGGTGTTGACGTCGGGGGCGGGGATGTCGCGGTAGGGGCCGAGCACGATGGCGATCCGCTGCGTGAACCGGCGCGTCAGTCGTTCGAGCTCGAGTTTGGACAGCTTCTTCGGATCGACTGTGACGCCGCCCTTGGCGCCCCCGAAGGGAATGTCCATGAGCGCCGTCTTCCAGGTCATGATCGTCGCGAGACCCAGGACCTCGTCGTGATCGGCTTCCGGGTGATAGCGGATCCCGCCCTTGCAGGGCCCGCGCGCGCCGTTGTGCTGGATGCGATAGCCGGTGAACACCTCGATCCGTCCGTCGTCCATGCGCACCGGTACCTCGACCTGCACCTCGCGGAATGGCGACATCAGGATCTTCCGCATGTAGGCTTCGAGGTTGATCAGGTCGGCGGCGCGGTCGAACTGATTCTGGACGATGGCGCGGCCGGACATCGGCGCACGACTGGGGCGCGGGGACGGTTCGGTTGGAGTCATAGGCGTTGGGATTTCACAGGCTCAAGCCTGTGCTCGGCAAGCAGTGTCCTTAAGGACAATGTTGGCCGAGCACACCCTTGAGGGTGTGATAAGCGATGCGAAATCACGTGGGCCGGAGGCGACGGCCCGCGAGGCGGGCACCGGGGCTTTGCGCCTCGGTCAGCGACTGGGCGGGATTCGGCGCCCGCTCCCGGCGCTTCCCCCCGTCCGTCAACACGCCAATCACGTCGGTGGTGGTGGTGCCATCCGGAGCGTCGGCCGGATGCTCGAGAGCGAAGACGAGGCCGATCTGCTGGCTCGTCACTTTTCCGACGATCCCGTTCCAGGTGCGATCGGCCGGCAGCGGCCGCAGGCCGATGATCAGGGGACAGACGTCGGGGTCGAGTCCGGCAGACGTCACCAGCGGCGCTCCCAGGCGGTACGCGAGATCGTTGCAGGCGGGGAACTCCGGGCCGAGCAGGACCAGTTGGCCGAAGTGCCAGTCGCAGTTCGTTGCGACCTCGGCGAAGGTGGCGACGATCGTCTCATCGCTGGGTGCCACGGGGCCTGGCGTCGATGCCAGCACGACGCTGCCGGTGTCGGCAAACCAGCGCTCAGCCGCGCTCAGGTCGTCGGGTCGCCGAGGCGTGTAGAGCCCGTACCGGCGCGTCGTGGCAATCTCGCGCTCGGCATCATCGCGCTGCTCGGGGTGCTCGGCCGCCTGGGCGGCACCCTCGAAGGCGACCTCCGCCGCCTGATACCGGCCCGCTTCGCGCAGCACCTGGCCGCGCAGTTTGAGCGTGTCGGTATGCGGCTCGAGCGCAAAGGCGCGGTCCAGTGCCAGCAACGCCCGGTTCCGATCGCCCAGCTTCCAGGCGGCGTACCCGAGCTCGTGCCACACGAGCGCGAGATCGGGATCGACTTCGACCGCGCGCTCGAGCTCCGCTAGAGCCTCCGGATAGCGTCCCAGCTCGGTGAGGGCGGCACCCCGCAGGGTGCAGGAGAATCCGGTCGCGCCGAACACCGCGCGCGCGCGGTCGGCGAGCTGCAACGCCTCCTCACCCCTGCCGCTCGTGCGCAACAGCTCGAAGTACTCGGCCCAACATGCTTTGATCTCGGGTTTGGTGGCCAGCAGCTCGTCGTACGCCGACTGCGCGTCTCCCATCCGACCCTCGCGCGCCAGCCAGCGCGCACGGGCGAGTGCCCGTTCGCTCCGGGCGTCCGGAAACAAGTCGTACGACGCGGTCGTGCGCATGGCGCTCAAATCTACCCGGGCCCCACTCGCTGGCTAGCAGCGACCGGTCTGTCTACATTTCTGCCGCCATGGATCAAGAGCGTTTGCTGCGCGAGCTGAGCGAGTTTCTCCGGATTCCTTCCGTTTCGACATTGCCAGCACACAACCAGGATTGCCGTGCCGCCGCGGAGTGGGTTGGCGCAGAGCTGCGCCGTCTCGGGTGTCACGACGTCGCGTTTCTCGGGAGCGACACGCATCCGGTCGTTTGGGGCAAAGGTCCCGACGTTCCCGGTGCGCCCACACTGCTGATCTACGGACACTACGACGTGCAGCCGCCCGATCCGCTCGCCGAGTGGACGACTCTGCCCTTTGAGCCGACACAGCGCGACGGCAAGCTCTACGCCCGCGGCTCGGCCGACGACAAGGGGCAGGTCTTCTGTCTGCTGAAGGCCATCGATTCCACGAACCCGAGGGTCAATTTCCGGTTCCTGATCGAGGGGGAAGAGGAGTACGGCTCGAAAGTGCTGTTCGATCTCTTGAAGCGCGAGCCGCAGCGCGTGCGCGTCGATGTCGTGGTCGTCGCGGACATGTCGTACGTCGCCCCCGGCTGGCCCGCGGTGTATACGACGCTGCGCGGTCTCTGCTACGCGGAGATCACCGTTCGCACGTCCAAAACCGATCTGCACTCGGGCGAATACGGCGGCGCGGCCCCGAATGCGCACGAAGAGCTGGCTCGGCTCCTGACGCGACTGAAGGGCGCAGACGGTAAGATCAACATTCCCGGCTTTTATGCCGCGGTGAAGCGCCCCTCCAAAGCGGAGCTCGCCACGTGGAAGAAGCTGCCATTCAACGAGAAAGACTTCCTGAATAAGCGCGTCCAAGGGAAGGGTCTTGTCGGCCTGAAGCAGTACTCCGTGCTCGAGCGGCTGTGGGCGCTTCCAACCTTCGAAATCCATGGTATCCTGGGCGGCTTCACGGGTGAAGGCGCCAAGACCGTGATTCCCGCCGTCGCGACCGCCAAGGTCAGCATGCGGCTTGTGCCGAATCAGAAGCTGGCGACGGTCGAACGGCAGCTCGCGGCCGCCGTGAAGCGCCTGGCGCCGAAGCATGTCACCGCCAGCGTCCAGTTCCTGCACGGCGCCGATCCCGCGCAGATCAAGGTCGACAATCCCGCGTTCAAGTTGCTGGACGCAGCCTTCAGGCAAGTCACCGGGCGCGGGACCGTCCCGGCGCGCGCCGGCGGATCGATCCCGGTGGTGCCGGCGCTCGC